>Ga0182015_10001182_pt1 | contig 35374 bp, 28 predicted proteins | sample 712P3MmetaG_FD_120478 | JGI IMG/M metagenome (GOLD analysis project Ga0182015, IMG submission 120478) | Permafrost microbial communities from Stordalen Mire, Sweden - 712P3M metaG | ecosystem: Environmental > Terrestrial > Soil > Wetlands > Permafrost | place: Sweden: Stordalen | collected...
CTTGCGACATGCTGCCGCGCCAGGTCCATGTAGTCCGCGGTCAACTTTAGCAACGCAGCTTCGGCGGTGTCGATCAGAGCTTGCGCTTCGCCGAAATGCTGCTGGAACTCCCACTCGCGCGAACGCACATGAAAGGGCGGGAAATTGGTCTTCTTGTTGCTGAGGATCTCCTCGTAGATATCGAGAGCACCGCGCGCCGCGCCCACCGATACCGCCGCCACTTCCGAGATGAGCAACGGCGCGAGCCAGCCGTGATACATCGGGTTGGGATGTAGCGCGTGGCCAGGCTGATCGCGCACCGGCCGGCCTTGCCCGTCGAGAAACCACAGCGCGCGATCGGCGGGCACGAACGCATCTTCGATGACCACACGCCGCGAACCGGTGCCTTGCATCCCGATCACGTTCCAGTTGTCGACGATTTTGAACTGATCGCGGTCGAAGAGGATCCAGGCGTTGCCGAGCGGGGCTTTGGTTTCGGGATCGTGCACCAAGGTGGAGCCGAAGAAATGCGTGGCGAGGTCGCAGCCGGAGGCGTAATCCCAGGCGCCTTTCACGCTATAGCCGCCGTTGGAGGGAACACCGACGCCTCCGGGCATGCCAACGCCGGGAGCGCGCAGATCGCCGGTGGCGCCGAAAACTTCGCGTTGGGCATTTTCGGACAATTGCGCCGCGAGCACCGTGTGGCCGGAGGTGAGCGCGAGTACCCAGGCGCTTTCTGAGCACCCGCGCGCGACCGCCATCATGACACGAATGAAATCGGGCAGCGCGAATTCGTAGCCGCCGAAGCGGCGCGGTTGCAGGATGCGATAAAAACCGGCCGCGAGGAATCGATTGTTGGTGTCTTCAGACAGCTCGCCCGATTCTTCGCACGCGGTTTGGCGCTCGCGCAGCAGAGGACGCAGGGCATCGGCGCGGTGGAGCAGTTCGTCGACGGTAAGGTTGGGCTCGGGCGGTGGAATGTGTTCTGGTTGCGTCAGATTGTCAGCATACCAGTACTGTCGCCGAGCGAGCCCCTCTCGATGCCGGCCTTCTCCAACAGACCGAGCAGCAGATTCGACATTGGCGTGCGTTCGGGGAACTTCAGGTGACGGCCGCCTTGCAATTTGCCCGACGCGCCACCGGCCACCAGCAGCGGCAACGGAAAATGATTGTGCTCGTTCGGATTGCTCATCGAGCTGCCGTACATGATCATGGAATGATCCAGCAGATTGCCGTCGCCATCGGGCGTTGCGCGCAGCCGTTCCAGGAAATATGCGAACAGTGTGGCGTGATAGATATTGATCTTTTCGAGTTTTCCGATCATCACCGGATTGTTGCCGTGATGTGAAACCGAATGATGCGGCTCGGGCACACCGATCTGCGGGAAGGTGCGTTGGCTCAGGTCACGAGCAACCATGAACGTGGACACGCGGGTGATCTCGGCTTGAAACGCCAGCACCTGCAATTCGTACATCAGTTTGGCGTGCTCGTCGAACGAATCGGGAACGCCGATCGGCGTTTCGGGCACGTCGATGTTCAGGCTGGCGCGCTTCTCGGCCATCTGGATGCGCCGTTCTATCTCGCGGATGTTGTCAAGATAGTCGCTGATCTTGCCGCGGTCGCGGGTGCCGAGGCCGGTTTGCAAATGTGCCACTTCGCCAGTGATGGAATCCAGGATGCTGCGGTCTTCCTGCTTGCGCGCCAGGCGATCAGCCGCGTTGCTGCCATCTCCGAACAGGCGCTCGAAGACCACGCGCGGATTGATTTCCATGGGCAGCGGCTGCGTGGGAGTGCGCCACGAAATCGAATTCATGTAGGCGCAGCTATAGCCGACGTCGCAGACTCCGACCAGGCCGGTGTCCTCGGTGCCTAATTCGAGTGAAGGCAGCGGAGTGTCCTGACCCATTTTCTGGGCATAAATCTGGTCGATGGTGGTGCCGGCGCGAACGTCCTCGCCTTCTGTGCGCAACGGATGGATGCCGCTTAGATATGACGGAGCGCTGCGAGCGTGATCGCCCCCGCCGTCGCCTTGCGACTCCGCAGCTTTGTTGGCGAGCCCAGTGAAGACAGTTAGCTGGTGGCGAAACGGTTCCAAAGGCTTCAGGATGGGCGTGAATTCGAAGCCCGCGCCTTCGGTGGCGGGAGTCCACTTGTCCATGACGGCGCCGTGCGGAACGTACATGAAGCCAAGCCGGGTCTTCGGACTGGCGGCCGTTTTGGTCGCGGCCGTCAGCGCCGGGATCATGGAGTCGAGCAGCGGCAGCGCGATGGCGCCACCTATGACACCGCGCAGAAACGTGCGGCGCGGCAAATGCTTCTTCGAGATCATCATTGCTGGTTCGGCCTCCTGATGTCGGCTACAGAGGTTGCAGGCGCAGAGTCGGGTTCCTGCAAGCGCCGCATTTGAAACGGCGTGCTTTCAACGATTCCCAAAATCAAAGACGAGAACCGATAGTTGTTGCGGGCGGCTACGCCAGTGACCGAGCGCACGGCCGGCATGTCGTAATACTCGAGACCGCGGCCCAACGCATAGGTCAGCAGCTTCTCAGTCATCGTTCCGGCGAAGACATTGGGGCGGCTCAGCAGCGCTGCGCGCAAGTCGGCAACGCCCGAAACTTCGGTGCCATCGGCGAGCACGCCCGAAGCGTCAATCTTGTCGCCCGATTCGTCGACTGTTCGCAACTGGCCGACCGCGTCGAAATTTTCGAGCGCGAATCCCAGCGGGTCCAAAGTCTTGTGGCAGCCGGCGCAGGCCGGACTCGCACGATGCGCTTCCATGCGCTCGCGTACCGAAAGCTGCTTGTCGCCGGCTTTGTTGTCTTTCAACGGCGGCACGTTGGCGGGCGGCGGATTGGGCGGCGTGCCCAGCACGTTTTCGAGCAGCCATTTCCCGCGCTGCACCGGAGAGGTGCGGGTGGCGATGGAGGTGACGGTTAGAATGCTGCCCTGTCCTAGAAGTCCGCGGCGCGGGCTGTCGTCAGGCCACGAAACGCGGCGGAACTGGCTGCCGTAAACATTCGGAATCCCGTAATGCTTGGCCAGGCGCTCGTTGACGAAGGTGTAATTGGCGTCCAGCAGATCGATCACGCTGCGGTCTTCCTGGATGATGCTGCCGAAGAAGAGCTCGGTCTCGCGCTTGAACGCTTGCCGCAGATTGTCGTCGAAATTGGGGAACCCTTCCAGATCGGGGTTCACGCCGCGCAGGTTGCGCAGGTAGAGCCACTGATCGGCGAAGTTACTGACCAGCGAATCGGCGCGCGGATCGGCCAGCATGCGGCGGACTTGGTGTTCCAGCACGGCATGATCATGCAGCTTGCCCTGCGCGGCCACGTCAAGCAACTCGTCGTCCGGGATACTGCTCCACAAAAAGAACGAAAGGCGCGAGGCGAGTTCCAGATCGCTAACGCGATAGGTGGTGTCGGGAGGAGCGCTGGCGGGGTCGCGCTCAAAGCGGTAGACAAACTGCGGATCGGAGAGAATGCGGCGCAGGGCCATTTCGATCCCCGCTTCAAAGCCATCTTTATTGCGAGCCGTTTGGTAGAAGCTCAACAGCGTTTCGAGATCGGTGTCGGAGGCCGACCTTCGATAGGCTTGGCGCGCGAGCCTCGAGATAATCTTCTTCGCGCACGGGAGCTCTTCGCTCGTGTTCGCGGGATGGCAGACAAAAATCTTGCGCCGGCTGGGCGTGTCTCCAGACCCGCCGGGGTTGAATGGACCGCTGATGGCTACGCTCAACACGTGCGGAAGGCCTTTGGGATCGCTGGGGTCGAAAGTGCTGCGCTCGAGCGGCTGCATCAAATCCTGCGCCGGGCCGTAGCTGCGCTGCACGAACGCGACAGTCACCGTTTGCGGGCCGGCGGTCACGTGAACGCGCGCCTCCACATTGTCCTTGGGCTGCGACATGCTTAGCTTGGTGGCGGCGGAAGGGTCGAAGCCGTCCTTGGGCTTTTGCGATTTATCCGCGACCGGAGCTGGCGGCGGAGCTTGCACTTTCGGATTGATGCTGAGCGTCTGCACGCGTTCGCCGTTCAGCGCGATTTCAAGCAGCTGATCCTGCGCGTTGTTGCCAAACAGCAGGTCAACAGTGGATTTGAGCAGCTTGACCTTGATGACGTAGTCGCCATCCAACGGGAAATTGTGGTGGATCAGGACACCGCCGCGCGTTCCAAACGGCAGCCCGTCCAGATGTTCGTTTTGCGTGACGTCCGAGCGCACGCGATAGGTGTCGGTGATGGGATCAGTTTTCGGATCGCCTACGGCCAGGCGGCTGATCTTCGCGGAAGCGAGCAGGTAGCGCTCAAGCAATGCGGGCGAGACGCCCAGGACGCTCGCGATATTGTCGAAGCCGAAGCTGGCGTCGTCGGTGGGAAGCATGGCGGACGGGTCCACATCCAGCGCCAGCAAATCGCGGATCGCGTTGGCATATTCGGTGCGATTCAAACGATGCAGGACTGGCCGGCCGGGATTGGGCGCGGCAGCGGCTGCGCGATCGAGCGATGTCTCGATGGAGGCGGCCAGCGAATCCATGGCGGCGCGGTCGGGACGCGGCATTCCTTGCGGCGGCATGGCGCCAACGCGCAGTTTACGCACCACTTTTTCCCAGGTCTCGGCGTTCGGGCCGACGTTATCGAGATCGAGCTTGTCAAGCATCAACCCGGCGGTTTTGGCCTTTTCGTTATGACAGGTAACGCAAAACTGATTGATTAGAGCGCGTTGCGGTGAAAGCTGCTGAGGACCAGCAGGAGCTGCATGCAAGAGGGTAACGGGGCCAGCGCAAATCGCAAAACGAACCCACCGCCACGATCCCAGCGCCATACCTTCAATTGTATTGCCAAGGGGCAAGCAACTGCAATACGATAGATTATATGTCCATGCGTCTGAAGGGAATTTGGATGGCTGCGGCACTGGCGGCTGCTGGGTTTGGGGCCAACACCAGCGACACTCGGCTGGCCGACGCCGCCATGAACCAGGATGCGCCAGCGGTGCGGTCCCTGCTCAAGCTGCATGCAGACGCGAACGTCGCGCAACCAGACGGCACGACGGCTCTGCATTGGGCCGCTCGTTGGGATGACGTGGCAATGGCCGAGGAGCTGATTCGCGCGGGCGCAAACGTGAAGCTTGCGAACCGTTTTGGCGCCACGCCGTTGTCGTTGGCTTCTACGAACGGCAGCGCAGCCATGATCGAAGAGCTGTTGAAAGCCGGCGAAAATCCCAATGCGGTGGTCTCCGATATGGGTGATACGGCGTTGATGCTGGCGGCGCGCACCGGCAAGCCGGATGCAATGAAGGTGCTGATCGACCACGGCGCCGATCCGAATAAGACCAACTCGGAGGGGCAGACTGCTCTCATGTGGGCGGTCGCGGAAAAGAATGCGGCAGCCGTGAAGACTCTGATCGAGCGGGGCGCGAACGTGAATGCGCAAACACACAAGCTGCCTCCGCCGTCGATGTTCCAAACCATTTTCTCGGCTCCGTTTCCGGCGGGAGGAATGACGGCGCTGCTGTATGCCGCGCGGCAGAACGATCTGGAGTCGGCTCGGATCCTGATTGCCGCAGGCGCGGACGTAAAAGAGAACGCGGCGGATGACAGCAGCCCATTGTTGGTGGCGACGTTCAATGACCACTTTGCGCTCGCAAAGTTTCTGCTGGAGCATGGCGCCGATCCGAACGCCGCCGACGATAAGGGACGCGGGCCGTTATACGCGGCCATCGACATGCGGAATCTGGAATGGTCCACGCGGCCGGCGCCGCCCGAGAAGGACACGCTCAGCGATTTGGATCTGATCAAAGCGTTGCTGGAGCATGGAGCCAATCCGAATGCGAGGCTGACAAAGAAAATTCCGCTGCGTGGCCAGCCTTCATTCGACGGACGGTGGGCGAATGCGATTGGAGCGACGCCGTTGTGGCGCGCGGCGCAATCCGATGATGTTACCGTGATGCGCTTGTTGAAGGATCACGGGGCCGATCCGCTCATCGCGACCAACGATCACACCACGGTGCTGATGATGGCGGCGGGCGTGGGGTGGTCCGATGGGCAGAGCCACGGATCGCAGGCCGATGCTCCCGCAGCACTGAAGCTTTGTCTCGAATGGGGCGGCGATGTGAATGCGGTGAACGACGAGGGCTACACCGCGCTGCATGGCGCGTCGTTCCGAGGGGCGAACGAAGTGGTTCAGTTCCTCGTGGATCACGGCGCAAAGATGGACGTCAAGAACAAAGAAGGACGCCTGCCAGTGAACATGGCCGAGGGCATGCATATTGGTCCGGGCGGTTGGGTGGAACACGATGACACGGTGGCGCTGTTCCACAAATTGATGCTCACTAGTAGTGCTCAGAAGTAGTAATGTAGTTTTGAGAATGCGGACAGGTTTGATTGCGTTGGTTGTTGTCGCGCTGGCCGGGATCGCTTTCGCTCAGGGAAAACCCGATCTGTCCGGGTCCTGGAATCTTCCGTATACGCCAAACATGGCCAAGGGCATCGGCGAGCTTCCTTTTACTGCTGCGGGCAAGGCACTCTACGACAAAATCAACACGGCTTACGATCCCACGGGTTTCTGCCTTTTTCCGGGCGTGCCGCGCATCAATAACTCACCGTTTCCAATGCGAGTTGTGCAGACGCCGTCGTCGGTCGTGTTCTTATACGAGTACATGACGACGTTCCGCTCGGTTCCTCTGGACGTGCGTGAACATTCGAAGCACATCGATCCAACGTTCATGGGCGAGTCCATCGGGAGTTGGGACGGGGACACGCTGATGATCGACACGGTCGGGTTCAATGACCGGACGTGGCTGGATACGGCGGGGCATCCGCACAGCGACGTGTTACATGTGACGGAGCGTTACCAGATGACCGATGCCAATCACATTGCGTACGACGTGACGGTGGACGATGCCAAGATGTACACGCGGCCGTGGAGCAATCATCGCGTGCTCGAGCGCCTGAAGCCGGGCGATAGACTGATGGAATATTCCTGCGACGAAAACAATCTGGATCGCGACCAGGGCCATTTAAGGCCGGGCCCGACGGTGGTTCCATTCAACAACCGTTGAAACCGCCTCCTTTGGGCGCGGCTCGGTAGAGCAGCTCCGAGTTATCCTGAAAGTATGAGACCAGTAGCCGTCGCCGGCATCGGGAAAACCGCGTTTGGCGCGTTCCCGGATCACGATCTCCGTTCGCTCGCGGTAGAGGCCGGCCAGAAAGCGTTAGAGAACGGGCACGCAAGCGCATCGCAAGTGGAGGCGTTTTATCTCGGAAATTTTGCCGGGCCTTCGTTTACCGGACAGAATCACCTGGCGCCGTATGTGGCCACGGCCATGGGAATCACGGGCGTCCCGGCAACGCGTTTTGAAGCCGCCTGCGCATCCAGCGGATCGGCCTTCTTTCACGCGGTGTCCGCGGTTGGGGCGGGGTTGTATGACATCGTCTTGGTGGTGGGTGTCGAAAAGATGACCTCGCAGCCGACGCCGAAGGTGACCGAAATTCTCGCCGGGGCGGGCGACGGTTGCGGCGAAGTGCGCGCGGGAGCGACATTCCCGGCGTTGTTCGCGATGATCGCGCGCCGTCATATGTATCAGTACGGCACCACGCGCGAGCAGCTGGCAGCGGTTGCCGTCAAAAACCATCAGAACGGCGCAAAGAATCCGCTGGCGCACATGCGCAAAGTCATCACCATGGAGCAAGCGCTGGCTGGGAAGATGATCGCAGAGCCGCTCACGGTGTACGATTGTTCGCTCATCAGCGATGGAGCAGCCGCGGTGTTGATCATGCCGCTGGAACGGGCCTCCGAGTTCACCGACAAACCGGTGCGCGTCCTGGGCATCGCGCAGACTTCGGACCACGTCGCGCTCGACGAGAAGGACGACATCACGACGTTCAGCGCGGTGAAGACATCGGCCGCGAAAGCGTACAAAATGGCCGGCGTAGAGGCGAAAGACATCCAATTCGCCGAAGTGCACGACTGCTTCACCATCGCTGAGATCATCGCTATCGAAGACCTGGGCTTTGTGCCGAAGGGCCAAGGTGGTCCTTATAGTTTGGCCGGCGGCACGTGCATCCATGGTGAGCGGCCGGTGAACGCGAGCGGCGGTTTGAAATCCAAAGGGCATCCAGTGGGTGCCACTGGCACCGGGCAAATTTGCGATGTCGTGGAGCAGATTCGCGGACAGGCAGGCGAGCGGCAGGTGAAGCGAAACTCGCTCGGTCTGGCGCAGAATTTAGGCGGATCGGGAGCCACCAGCGTAATCACGATCCTGGGGGCGGCATGAACGACTTAGGCGCGGGAACGATTTATACTGAAACGGTGGTCTACTCACCGCCTGAAGCGTACGTTAACGACGTGCCGTATCAACTGGCGATTATCGAACTCTCCGCGGGGCGCCGCGTGACAGGCCGCGTTGAGGGTGAGCGTGCACAGATCGGCGATCGCGTGGAGTTCGCCGAGTTCAAGAACAATGTTCCTTACTTTTCCAAAACAATCTTTCGAAAACAATCATGAAACTAGCTGAGCGGATGAACCGCATAGGCACTGAAACTGCCTTCGAAGTGTTGGTGCGCGCTCGCGCGCTGGAAGCCCAAGGGCGAGACATCATACACCTGGAAATCGGCGAGCCTGATTTCGACACGCCGCGCCACATTGTGGAGGCGGGCAAGCAGGCGCTGGATCAGGGCTGGACGCATTATGGTCCGACGCAAGGTCTGCCGGAGTTGCGCGAGGCGATCGCATCGTACATTTGCCGCACGCGCGGAATTCGGGTGGGCGCGGAGCAGGTGTGCGTTGTGCCGGGCGGCAAACCGATCATTTTCTTTCCGCTGATGGCGCTGCTCGAACCCGGCGATGAAGTGATCTATCCAAACCCGGGCTTCCCGATTTATGAATCGATGATCAACTTTCTGGGCGCGAAGCCAGTACCGATTCCGCTGGTGGAGGATCGCGGGTTTTCGTTCGATCTGAACGTGCTCGCCGACAGCCTCTCGCCCAAGACCAAGATGCTGATCCTGAATTCGCCGCACAATCCGACCGGCGGTGTGATTCCCGCGGCCGATGTGCGGGCCATCGCGGACCTGGTGGGCGATCGCGATCTGATAATTCTCTCGGACGAAATCTACACGCGCATTTATTTTGACGAAGAGCCGTTGTCGATCAGCACACTGCCGGGCATGCTGGAGAAGACGATCATTCTGGATGGATTTTCGAAGACCTATGCGATGACGGGCTGGCGCATGGGTTACGGCGTGATGCCGGCGTGGCTCGTGGACCCGGTGAACAAGCTGATGGTGAATTCCAATTCGTGCACGGCTAGTTTCACGCAGCGCGCTGGGATCGCCGCGTTGAACGGGCCGCAGGACGACGTCAAGAAAATGGTGGAAGAGTTTCGCCACCGGCGCGACGCCTTCTGCGCGGCCTTGAACACACTGCCGGGATTCCGCTGCGCCATCCCAGGCGGGGCGTTTTACGCTTTCCCGAACGTTGAGGGCACCGGGCGGAAATCGAAAGAACTGGCGGACGCTCTGCTGCAGAAAGCCGGCGTCGCTTGTCTCAGTGGCACTGCATTTGGCGCGTACGGCGACGGCTATTTACGGTTCAGCATCGCGAATTCGATGGAGAAGCTGATGGACGCGGTGGAGCGGATCCGCAAGTTTCTAGCGAAATAATAGGCTATCCCGGCCGTTCTCGCCCCGTTTATCGGACTCGGATGCCTCTTGGCGAAACGATCGCCAGACGTCCCTGCAAGTTGATCGACAAGATATCAGGAAGGGTTTCTTGAACGAATCGGAGGACTTCTCCGCGACCAGACGTAGCGGGACGGAACAGAACGATCCCAGGATACTGCGCCGGCGGGAAGAGACGGATATCAGCGATGCCTTTGTCCAAGGTTAGAAGGATACGATTTTCCGTTTGAACCCGATCCAGGATTGTCAGATCGCTGGCACCGCCTAATCCCTCACTCTGCACGGAATCGATCTCGTGGCCTGAGTCTCGGAATGCATCCGCGATTTCAAGCGGAAGATTCTCGTCCAACTTGAACTTCATTCCACGCGCAATGGTAGAAGGGACTCTTCGTGCGCAAGCTCAGCCGCATACGCCAAAGCTGCTTGGACGTGCTCAGGTTTCAAAGTGGGATAGCTGCGCAGGATTTCCGTTTGTGTGGCCCCTTCGGCCAAGCTATCCAGGATGTTGGTTACCAGCACGCGGGTTCCCTTGGCGCACAGTTGGCCCGAACAGACATTGGAATCGCTGCTCAAATACTGGCGCCAGTCGGTCATAGTTCAATACTAACAGCGGACCTTGCCCAAAATTGAAAAACCCGACCCGGAGGCTCCGGATCGGGTCCCAAACTAGTCACGCACTTGATGTCAGGCTACGTGCTGCGCACGGTAACGGCTGATAATCGCGTTCATCTGATCTTTCAACTGAAGCTTAACCTTCTTCAGCCGGTGTTCCTCCACCTCTTCCGCGGTGGTGAGATGGGATTTGGCTTCGAGCGCCTCCAGTTGCTGGTGATAACTGGCATGCTGCTCCGCCAAACGGCGGAACTCCGCGTCGGCCTGCATCAAGTGCGTCTTCAATTCTTCTTGCGTGTTCTCCATCAGGGTTCTGTCTCCTTTGTGAGGTTGCCACGCCGAGTCGGTAGGATTGATTTGCTCGGTGGGTAGTGAATGAGTTGTCGCATTCATCGCGCGGGGGTCACCGATGGCCTCCGCATATGTGACAGTATCATGAAAGAATCCTCATGACAATCCCCGTTTCGGTGGGATTTTCATAGTACGCTGGCCGTTCGCCGACTGCCTGGAAACCCAAGCCTTCGTACAGGCGCTGAGCGGCGGCATTGGACTCCCGAACCTCCAGGAAATGGACTCCGGGATGGCGCGAAAGTTCGGCTCGCAGCAGTTCCGTCGCAATGTGAAGGCGGCGGAAATCGGGGTGAACGGCGATGTTGAGGATCTCGCGTTCCTTATCAGCCACGGAACGGGAAACCAGGAATCCGGCGATCCGGCGGTCGAGCAGCGCCACCTGGCAATCGAACGTCAAATAGTCTCGCGACAGCCATTGCGTCGACTCGGGGGCGGTCTGCTGGATCGCGGTAATTTCAGGCACATCGTTTTCGGTGGCGGGACGGATGTGGACGCGCTGCGGCATCATTTCCCGAAGCAGCGCGCGTTGCCGGGCACCGATTTGGCGCCAGCCGAACTTTCGCTCGGCGTGGACGCGGCCGCCATCAGCAATGCGCTGGCGGAGATCGCCGTCCTCGAGCAAAGTCTTAATGGCCGAGGCAAAATCCCCAGGCTGGTCAGCGATCCACACATTCCCGCCATGCTCCAGGCCCAGCCCCGCGCAACCCGAAGATGTCGAGACCACGGCGCGATCCATCGCCATCGCTTCCAGCACCTTAAGATTGGTGCCGGCCGATTCGAGTGTGGGGACAATTGCGAGATTCGTTTCCACATATAACGGCCGGACGTCGGAGACGAATTCGAGCAAGCGGATGCGGTCGTCCCGTGGAATCGAAGCAAGCCCGGTGTGCGCGCGCCAGTAGAGCAGAGGTTCCGGGCCGGCAATCACTGTCAGCGTGATTCCGGCGGATTTCTCGCGCAGGATCGGCCAGATCTGATCGACAAAGAATCGATACGCAACTATATTTGGAAAATGCCGAAACGACCCGATGAAAAGCAGTCGTTGCCCCGGGCGCTCGATCTGGGGAATGAATCGATCGAGATCCACGCCGTTGGGGATGACGGCGACGTTCGGCCGGGCGAGCAGCGCGCGATCCTGCTCGGACATGACCACCACTTTGCGATAGCGTCGGATCCAGGTTTTCTCGAGCCACAGCCAGCGCCAATAGTCCCAGCGCTGGGCGATGCCGGGCGAGCGGTCACGGATCTGCCGGTACAACGCGAACGTGACGTCGTGCTCCACCAGCACGTCTCCCGCATACGGGGCGAGCATGGCGTATTCCATTTGCACGGCTTCGATTTTGTATTCGGCTCGAATGCGGGCGAGCGAGCGTAACATCGCGGGCGAACGGAATTCATGCACCTCCGGCGGCGAGAGTGTGGACCAGCGCGGCTCGCGATAGCGGGGCTTACCGACGAGAACGACGCGCGCACAAAGATCCAGCACGGGCCGCAGGTCCGCCGCAGTTTCGCCATCGCTAAATACGAATAGAAAAATGTCGAACTCACCGCCCATCTCGCGCAACAAATTGAAAATCCGCACTGCGCCTCCGTGCGCCAGCGGGAACGGAAAATAGGGGCTCACCACCGCGATACGGCGACGGCGCGGCCACATCGGACGGCCGGCGATCTCCTGAACCTTGGACGGATAAACCGAGCGATCCTTTTTCCATGGCACGAGCCACTTCGGACGCAGAAAGATTCGATCGAACGGCACGCCGTTTACAAACAGCAGGGATGCAATCACTGAGCTGAGTCTAAGATGGTGACGCTCGAAACGCTGGTTGTAAGCCAGGATCTTGGTTGGGGCACAGAGGAAGGCGGCGAGCCGTAGCGCGCGATATCGACTATCGCGTCCCAGCAGCACCGGCGCAAGCCCAATTCGATATTTGAGAAAACGCTTGCGGAGTTGCCGATAAATGCGAATCGCCGAATCGGTCTGGAACTCGCCAGGCTTCACCAGGAAGTGACGGCGGCCCGGTTCGAGAGCCTGGATCTCGGCGAACATGCGCTCGGCCAATTCGGGATCGCCGGTGGCGAACGTAACCACAATCGCTTCCGGGTCTTTGCCGAGCAACTTGAATATGAATTTCTTAAGTGCGCGCCTCAATGGAATTCGATCGCGGTGGCAACGCCCGCGGTGTTGAGTTTGGCGTCCGGCTTCGCTGTATAGTGAACCACCACCTGGCGGGGCTGCTTTTGCGGACCACACGCGAGCGCCTTCTCATCACCGCCCGCGTTGATCTGCGAGGGATCGGCGACAAGCAACTGTACAATCTTGCCATCCGCCACCTGAATCACAAGCCGCGCTTGATTTCCCAGGCAATCCAGACGCTCGAATACGCCCTGGACGCTGGGGCCGGTTTCGCCAGCGTGATACCAGGTTTCTGGTTTCGGCGGCACCGCGCCATTCGGGTTTAGCCTCTTCCGCGCTGCATCCTCGGCGGCGTGAATGGCAGCCTCGCTTTGCGTTTTTACGCGCTGGAGGTCCGCCTCGCGCTCGTCGGCAAGACGTTTGCGCTCGGCCGCCTCGGCGTCGAAACGGTCTTCTTGCAGTGACAGCCGCAATTGGTGAATGCGTTCGCGTTGGTCATCGCTCGAAGCGGCGTGCTCTGCTCCGCCCCAGGCTTTCTGAGCATCGGCGAAGTCTTTTGCGGCAACGTCATTCTTGGCGAGCGCCGTCCAATAATCGATATTGCGCGGCTCCAGACTCACGGCCTTCTTCAGCAGCACGGCGCGCTTCTCTAGATTCTCTTTGTCGATCGCCGGATCGAGGTCCGCCAGCTCGAACTGCGGCGCGGCCCAGCGTGGATTCAGCTCGCTGGCCTTCTTGAGCTGGTCCGGATCGGACTGCATCCGCCCCAACTCGAACCAGGCGCGCGCGCTGGTGCTGTGCGAGTCAATCGCATCCTGAAGGGCCATGCGCGCCTCATCGTCCTTTTGGTCACGAAGCGCTAGCAGCGCAAGACCCTCCGAGGCTTCCGGCCCGTGGAGTTCCTTGTACGCCGCGCTCGCTTGGTCCGCGTGGCCGCTCGCCAGCAAGAGGTCGGCCAAGGCGATGCGCGCGTCCTCAGATCCCAGTTGCACCGGCTTGAAATCGCGAGTCAGGCTCAGCGCGCGGCCTGAAATCAAGGTGGTTGCGAAGTTGCCGGCCTTCAGATATGCGTCCGTCTGCTGATTGATTTGCGCGGCGCTCTTTTCAAACGCGTTGTGGCACGCGGCTTCGAAATCGCCGCTCTGTTCGAGATTGGAAATCATGACGCGCGAGCGGCCCGCATAATCGGGATTGCCGGTGACCAGGTGCATCAGAGCCCAACCGCGCGAGCGCTCCGCTGGGGGAACCGGCGCGCCCAGCGTGATGCGCGGCCCATCGATCTGCAATGTGGAAACAAGTTCGATCAAGCCGTCTTCCACGTCCGGCGGCAGGCGATTGGTGTTGTCTTGGAGCAGAATGCGTGCCAGATCCTTCAGGTTGTCGCGCGAAAAGTTCCCGGATTCCGACACCGGCGCCATGCGCGCGTCGCGCCCCAATGCGAACGGCGTTTTATCCGCCGTTGCCTCTTTTGAGACGATCACGTGCATGGGCCAGACCAGCCGCATCTCCTGCTTACCGGTGATAATACGCAGAGCTTCGCGGAATTGCTCCAGGAACATGAGCTTTTCGCGCGCGGGTTTCTCGCCCGCACTGCTGAATACTTCAAATGGGCCGGATTTCAAGGCGATCCACTGGTCCCCGGCCCGCGAAAGCGTGGGCAGGAGGGTGGGCAACAGCACCAGGAGGAACAGCCGGGAGAACACTATTTCATGTTAACTCGACGGTTGTGTGTTAGCTCGACTGCGGGCTCCCTGTTATGATCCGAGAAGCAATGGGCAAGATTATCGCTCTCCTCATGCTAGTGGCGCTCATCGCGACACCGGTCGGCACGCTTTTCTTTTTGTCGTCGCATACCAAGCTGGCGTTCGCTCCGCAACCCACCGCAATCGGTGCGAACACCCCGGTGACGGTACACATTTCGAACCCACACGGCCTGCGCCGGTTCACCGCCGTGCTCGAGCAGGACGGCGCCAGGACGACGATCACCGAGACCAGGAACCCGGCGGACCGCCTGAAGTTTTGGCTCGCGCAGTTTCCCGAGCAGGACATCCGTTTCAACGCGGGCAGCAAGCAGGCGCCGAATTTGAAGGAAGGCAAGGCGCGGATCATCGTCGAAGCTCAATCGAACGATCTCCGCGCAATCACGGACACAATTTCAAGCGATGTCGACGTGGTGCTGAGGCCGCCCTCGGTCACCGCCGACGGCTTTCAGCACTACATCAATCAAGGCGGTTCGGAGATGGTGCTCTTGACGCCCTCGGGTTACTGGACCGAAGCGGGCGTGCGAGTGGGAAAGGACATGGACCGTAGCTTTCCGGTTGCGGGCAGCGCTACTCAGCGGCTTGCGCTGTTTGCCTATCCCTGGGACTTGCCAACTGATACCGTTCCCGTTGTTTATGCGAAGAACCCGGCTAGCACGGAGGCTACAGCGCGCTTCTGGTTCAAGGTGTTTCCGAAGAAGTTTCGCATGCGGGACCTGACGATCGACGATAAATTCCTGGACAAGGTGGTCAATCAGATCGATCCCAGCGGCTCGGGCGATCTGCTCACGCGCTTCCTCAAAATCAACGGTGAGATGCGCCGCGCCAACAACAAGACGCTGGCGGACCTGCGCTTGAAAACGGCGGAGAAATTTCTCTGGACTGAGCCCTTTCTGCAATTGGCTAATTCGAAGGTGGAATCGGAGTTCGCCGACGTGCGCAGCTACATTTACAAAGGAAAGAAAGTCGACCAGCAGGTGCATCTCGGCTTCGACCTCGCCGTTACGGCCCACACACCGGTAGTGGCGGCCAACGACGGCAAGGTGGTTTGGGCGGCGCCGTTGGGCATCTACGGCAACTGCATTGTGGTGGATCACGGCTACGGTTTGCAATCGATCTATGGACACCTGAGCGCGATCGCGGTGCACGAAGGCGACATGGTGAAGCGTGGCCAGGAGATGGGCAAGAGCGGATCGACCGGCCTGGCGGGCGGCGACCACCTGCACTACTCGATGCAGGTAGAAGGCGTGGAAGTGAATCCCGTGGAGTGGTGGGACGAGCACTGGATCAAGGATCACGTGCAGAACCGGTTCAAGCAGCAGTAGCTTGCGCCTGCCAAAGCAACCTCATGCCAGCACCCCTACGAACCATTGGCCCGCATGAAGCGTCCGGCCAGATCCGATCTCTGTAATCAGGCGCTCCGGCGTGAAGTAGCGCTTGTAGACCAGGTGCCGCGATCCGTCGTTGAGCACGCGTTCCTGATGTTCTTCGGACGGGACATCGTCGCGCGCCGCCGCGTCAATGATGAGAAACGATTTCGAGACGCGCCGGGCTTCTATCAGAAAGATCCGCCGAGCCGTCTCATCGAGGTGCCCATAGAAATGCCCCGTCACCAGACAATCGAATTGCGCCGACCGGAAAGGCAGTTTGAGTGCGTCGCCTCGCACAAACACCCCGCGCGGAATCCTGGCGCGGGCGATCCCGAGCATGGACGCGCTTTGGTCCAACCCGGTGACAAGGCCGTGCAGAGACTCGGTTAGAAAGCCAGTGCCGCAGGCTACGTCCAGGCATGAACTGAAGCGGAGCGACGCGACTGCCGCTCTCAAAGCTGCCAATTCTTCGGCCCAGCCGGGTCGTGCCCGCTGCGCAAACAGCCCCGTGCCGAGATACCAGTCATCATACTCAGCGGCGCGCCGATCGTAATAAGCACGCTCGGCCTCAGTCATGCGCCCTCAGGATAGCCGGGCCCGAACTTTTTCACTCAGCGCCCTTCCATCCACGCGTTTGCCCGCGAGCCTGGCCTGCGCGGCCTTCATGACCAAGCCCATCTGCTTCTGCGAGGTCACCCCGGTCTCCGCCATGGCTTGCCCGATGGCATCCTCGATCTCTTGGTCGCTCGGCGCCGACGGCATGTAGGACTCAATCAGCTTTAGCTCGGCTTCTTCCTTGTCGGCCAACTCCGCGCGATTGCCCTTGCGAAACATCTCGGCCGCCTCCCGCCGCTGCTTGATCAACGTGGTGAGGATTTGGAGCTCGGTCGCCTCATCCAGCGGCTTCATGGAGTCCACCTCATGCTTCTTCAGCGCCGCCTTGATCATGCGGATCGCGTTGAGCTTGAGCTCTTCTTTGGCGCGCATCGCCGCCACCATGTCGATCTGAATCCGGTCGAGCAGAGCCATCGTTTGTTATCCTGAATGCTTAATCGTTACAGCTTAATACTTACACACAACATGCGAATTCTGATTGCCGAGTCGCTCACTCCTGGAGCGGTGAAGCTGCTTAAGCAACAGCCGGGATGGGAAGTCATCATTTCCAATCCGAAAGAATACACGCAGCATCTCGCCGGGGCCGACGCGCTCATTGTGCGCAGCGCCGTCACGGTGGACAAGGCCGTGCTGGCGGCCGCGCCGAATCTGCGAGTAATTGGCCGCGCGGGCGTGGGCGTCGACAACGTGGATCTGCCGTCCGCCACCGCCGCGGGCATCCTGGTGATGAACACGCCGGGCGGCAACGCGGTTTCAGTGGCCGAGCACGCTCTGGCGTTGATGTTGTCGCTGGCGCGTTCCATCCCCAATGCCAGCGCCTCGGTGAAATCCGGCAAGTGGGAAAAGCGCAAGTTCCTGGGCACCGAACTGCGCGCCAAAACGCTGGGAGTGATCGGTTTGGGAAGCATCGGGCGCGAGGTGGTGAAGCGCGCCGCCGCGTTTGAGATGAACATCATCGCCCACGATCCGTACGTCCATTCGCAAACCGCGAAAGACGTCGGCGTAGCCATGGTGGACCTGCCCACGCTCTACGCCGAGAGCGACTACATCACGCTCCACACGGCCCTCACGCCCGAATCGTTCCAGCTGCTCTCCCGCGAGGCGTTCTCCAAAATGAAGAAGGGAGTACGGATCGTCAATTGCGCGCGCGGCGAGTTGATCGACCAAGCCGCGCTGGCCGAGGCTCTGGCTTCCGGCCAAGTGGGCGGCGCCGCTCTGGACGTTTTCGAGAGCGAACCGCCGTCGCCTAACGATCCGCTTCTGGCCATCGAGAGCCTGGTGGCCACGCCGCACATCGGCGGCTCCACCGAAGAAGCTCAGGAGACCGTCGGCATGCGCATCGCGCAGCAAGTTGTGGAATATTTGCAAAGCGGCGCGGCGCTACACGCCGTGAATCTGCCCGCGCTTACGCCCGAACAATACAAGACCTTGGGTCCGTACGGCAAACTCGCCGAGCGGCTGGGCAGCTTTGCGTCCTACATCTCCACCGGCAATCCCAAGGCGGTGCGGCTGGTCTACTTCGGCAAAATCGCCGAGTTCAACACGCACCTGGTTCGCAACGCCGGACTGGCGGGCGTGCTGCAGCGTTCGCTGGCACGCAAGGCAAACTCGATCAATGCCATGCAGATCGCGGGCGACCGCGGACTCACCGTCGCCGAGCGGCACGAAAAACGCGCCGCCCATATCGATTCGGTTCGACTGGATCTGGAAACCGACACCGGCGTCGTTACCGTGGAAGGCGCGGTTGTCATGGATCAGCCGCGGCTGGTGCAAATCGACGGCACGCATTGCGAAGCCACACTCGAAGGGAACCTCACCTTTGTCGAGAGCGAAGACGTCCCGGGGGTCATCGGATACATCGGGGGCGTGTTCGGAAAGAGCGGCGTCAACATCGCGACGTTTTCTCTGGGCCGCAAGGAATCTGGGAGGGAGGCAATCTCGGTGATCCAGACCGATCATCCCGTGCCCGACAAAGTGTTGGCGGAGCTGTTGAAGAATCCGGCGGTGAAAGTAGCGCGGCCGGTGAAATTCAACGGCGAACCGTAGACTCGGGGCGGGCGAATTCGGCCACGGCGCTGGAATTCCGCAGCACCGCTTCGAGCAATGCGCGTGTGTCCGCAGTGCGCGGATCGCGGAACATCTGCGCGGTGGGACCGCTCTCGATGATTTGTCCACGCTGTAGAATCGCGATTCGAGAACAAAGCGACGCCACCGCCAGCAGATCGTGCGAGATGAAGAGCATGGCCATGTTCATCTCACGATTCAGGCGGCGGAAAAGCTCCAGGATTTCGCTTTGCGTCACCGCATCGAGCGCGCTGGTCGGCTCATCGGCGATCAGCAGCCGCGGCTTGTGCAAGACGGCCATCGCGATGAGCACGCGCTGGGCTTGGCCGACGCTCAACTGCCGCGGATAGCGGCTCAAGAACGATTCTTCCGCGGGCAGACTGACGCGCTCGAATAGCTCCAGCGCCTGGACCTTCCAGTGCTTGGATGCCGCGCCGGACGCGTGTGCGCGCCACGCTTCGGACATCTGCGTTCCGATGCGCAGCGCCGGATTCAGCGACGCGAGCGGACTTTGCAATACCAGTGCGATTTCGCGGCCGCGGATCTGCCGCATCTCCTTCGCGCGCAATTGCAGCAAATCCCGGCCGTTGAAAAGAACTTCGCCGTGAATGGCCGCGCCCTTATGTTCGAGCAGCCGCATCAAAGCCAGCGCGATGGTGCTTTTGCCCGAGCCGCTTTCGCCGACCAGGCCCACCATCTCGCCTTCACTCACCGTCAACCGTACGTCGCCGAGGACGCCCGGCTTGTTGGGGTAGTCCACGGAAAGACGCGTTTCCAAAAGGGCGCTCATCGTTGATTGACCAGTGCGTTTCGCGCCTGACTGACCAGCGCGTTTCCCACTTGCAGGTGTTCTACGTTCCAATAAATCTGCGGCGCGAGAACGGCTGGAGTGACATTCTTGACGTTCGGCGAAACGGCCGAGAGCGCGTTCGGATTCACCAGAAACAGCATGGGCACTTTGTCCGCCGCAATCTGTTGCACCCGGTCGAAATAGATTTTACGCTTATCTCGGTCCTGCGATCCGCCTTGCTCCGCCATCAGTTTGTCGATCTCGGCTTCCCACGGTGTCGCGGGCGTCTTCTGGTTGGGATTCCATTGGTGATTCGCCGCCGAGCTGACCCAGATGTTCATCTGCGCACTGGGATCGAGATCGACGTTGGTAATGGCCATCAGAACCGCCTCGTAGTTAAACGTTCGGCTGATGCGCTCGACCAGCGACGGAAAATCCAGCGTAACGACGTTGAGCTGGATGCCGAACCGCGCCAGATCCTGCTGGATCAGTGCCAGCGTTCGCTCGTGAAGCTTGTTTCCCGCGTTGGTGATCATGGAGAACTCCACCCGGTTGCCATCGCGATCGACTAGCGTGCTTCCAGAGCGCCGAAAACCGGCGTGCTCCAATAACGCCAGTGCCGCGGTCTGGGAGCCCGAGGGCGGCTGAAGTGCGGAATTGAGCCAGAAACGGTTTGCGGTTGAGACCGGCCCAACCGCCGCTCGCGCGTGGCCGCGATACACGATCCGGACCAGGTCATCGCGGCGAATGCCTTCCGAGATCGCGCGCCGGAAATCATCGGAGCGGAACCAGCGGCGCTTGTACTCAGGTAGCGGCGCGTTTGCCACTTGGTTGAAAAATACGATTTCCCAATCGAGTGACGGGCCCGCATCCACCACAGCGTGCGGCATCTCGGACGACAAGCGGTCGTACATTTCCGGATCGAGCTTATTGACGATGTCGAGTTCACCGCGCCGGAACCGCAGCAGCTCCAGCTCGCGATTCTGTTGGATCTCGAGCCGGATCGCATCCAGATAGGGCAGGGGGTGACCGTTCGCATCGCGTTTCCAGTAGTTGGGATTCCGCCGCAACAGGACGTAGGCGCCTGGCTTGTATTCGCCCAATGCAAAGGGACCGAGCACGGCGGACTCTTTGGCCGCCGAATGCGCCGACAGGATCGCGACTTGATCGAACTGCGCCGCGAGCGCCGCGACTGGCCCAGGAAAGCGCACCGTCACGCCCGCCGAACCCGTCGCCGACGATCCCGTGCACCTGGATTCCACCGGTCCGGGCGCTGATCGGAACACGTCCCCGGTAGGCGAATGCAGGTTGGGATCCATCAGCTCGCGCATGGTGTAGACCACATCGTCGCAAGTGAACGGAGTGCCGTCGGAAAAGCGCACGCCCGGGCGGAGGTCGAAATCGATGCGGCGGCCGTTTTCCGAGACCTTCCATTTGGTGGCCAGCTCGCCTTCCAACTCTTGCGTGTAGCGGTTCAAGCGGATCAACACGCCGCCGGTCAAGTAGCGGACGGTTTGGGAAGCCTCGTCCTCCACCAGCAGAGGATTGAACGTTTTCGGATCGATCCGCAGGCAGAAGCGCAGCTCACTCGCCGAGCTTGCGGCCGCCAGGCCACACAGCATAAGGGCCATCGTGAATCGCGTCAGCCTGCATCGCATCAGCATGACACGCCGCGCTCCTCGGTTCCCAGCAAAAGCTGTAAGCAGCCGACCACGGCCACCAGCAGCACCGCCGGCGCCAGCATCCAGGGGTTTTGCAGCACGGCCGAGTAATTCTCGAGATCCCGCAACATTGCGCCCCAGGACGGCAGCGGTTCGGACACGCCCAATCCGAGCAGCCCGAGATTGGCTTCGCTCAAGATGAACAGCGGGATCGAAATCCAGAATTGGGCTAACAGAACTGGCCGCAGGTTCGGGAGCAGGTGGCGCCAGAATAAACGCCAGCGCGAAACTCCACTGGCGCTGGCTTGCACCAGGAAGTCCGAGTTCACCAGTGTTCGGGTCCCAGCGCGGATTATGCGCGCGGGCCCAGCCCATCCCAGGCATCCCAGCAGCAGGAACGTGATCATTACGGACATCACTGGTGAAGTGTTGAGCGGCAACAAGGCCCGCACGGCCAGCAGCAGGAACAGCCAGGGAAGCGAGAGGAACAGATCGACGCCGGCCGTGATCATCCGCTCCCAGCGTCCGCCCAAGTATCCCGCTGCACCTCCAATAAGCCCCGCGATAAGTGTCGCGAGCAGCGCCGCGGCCGGCGCGAGCAACATCGAAACGCGCGTGCCATATAACAGCCGCGCAAAGCGATCGCGCCCCAGTTCGTCGGTACCAAGCCAAAACCGGGCCGACGGAGGAGCGCTGATGGCATCGCGAAACTGTTCGGAATAGGAAGACTGGACCAAGTAGCCGGCTCCCAGCGACGCTACCACCGCCACCCCCAATATGGCCAGCGCGAACTTCTGCTTGAAGCTCATGCCGGTGCGCTCCCGGCCGCCGGCGGCACCGTGTTATTCTTCCAGGCGGCCAACGCCAAGTCCGCCAGGCTGTTCACCACCAGCGTCATCAGCGCCACCAGCACGGTGATAGTGACTAGCATCGGCAAGTCGCGATCCATGGCCGCGCGCCAAGCCAGTTGCCCGACTCCCGGCGTATCGCAAATCACTTCAATCGGGATTGACGCGCCAAAGGCCAGACTGACCGAGATGCCGGCCAGAGCCGCCAGTTGCGGCGCCGCGGGAGTGAAAACGTGCGCCCACAGCACGCGCCAACTGCTCAGCCCCTTGGCCTCCGCGGCCACCACGTGAGGCGACTGCGAAGTAGCGATGAGCTGATTCTTGGCGTAACGGTAGACGTGCGGAAACACCACCAGCGCAATTGCCCAGCGGCTGGCAACGCCAATCCAAAGCAGCACCAGCGCGATGATCGCCGCCGGTGCGGCCAGGCACAAGCCGCTGAGTAGCGCGGGCACCAAATCCGATCCGGGAGCGCGCCACCAGACCGTCAGCAACGCCAGCACGAGGCCCATGGAGGCTCCGCCGAATACGCCATAGCCGAGCGATTCCAGGGTCAGTGGCAGCCGCTCTTTGAGCAACTCCGCTACCGGCCGATTCAGCGACCGTGAAAATCCAAAATCGCCGTGTAGAAAGCCTCCCAGGTAGCGAACATAAAACAGCGCGATGTTGTTTTCTTTGGCACGCTCCATACGTATCGCCTGCTGGCTATCCGCGCTGAGCCGGTTATCGAGTTCCCGCTCATCGACGCCAAAACCAGGCCCCAACCGAACCAGCGTCGCACCGAGCAGACCGCCCAACAGGACGGTCAGCAGGATTCGCCGGGCTTGGCGCAACAGGAGGGAAAGCATCCGGCGCCTACCAGGTGCCCGTGGGCTCGAATTCAAACCCGCCGCGCCGCGGAACCACACCCAGTTTCTCTTTTTGCTTGGCGATATACATACGCCGGTCGGCTTCGCTCAGCAACCGGTCGGCATCCGCGCCGTCATTGGGGAACATGGCATGGCCGATGCTCAGCGACAGCGTCTCCTGGGCGCAAATGTCCTGGCCGGCCTCCGCGGTGATGGCTTTCAAGCGCTGCATCTTCTGCTGCAGTTGGTCTGGCTGCAGGCCCGGCAGCACCAGCACGAATTCATCGCCGCCCATGCGAGCCACATAGTCGTACTCGCGGCAGGATTCCTTCAATTTCTTGGCCACCGAATGCAACACTCGATTGCCCTCCAGGTGTCCGTACTTGTCATTCACCTGCTTGAACCCGTTCATGTCGCACACCAGAACCAGCAGCGGCGAATTCAGGCGGCGGCAGCGCGCCAATTCTCCATCCAGGTGCAGGAACAGCGACCGTGCGTTGGGCAGCCCCGTCATGTAATCGGTGGACGCGGAGCTTTCGGCCTGCTGGAAACGCAGCGCATTTTCGATGGAGAGCGCCAGCTTTGGCACGATCGAGAGCAAAATGCGCAAATGGTCGTTGGTGAACGCGTCGCGTTCCGTGCGATACAGCGTCAGGACGCTGACCGTCCCGTTCAATCCGATGAGCGGCACAGCCAGGGCGCTGCGCATGGTGGTGAACTTGGTTTCATCGTCCAAATAGCCGGGCTCCACCGACGGATTGCCGTTGACAATCGGCTTGCGTTTCTCCGCCACCCAGCCCGATAGGCCCTGACCGAGCGGGATCTCGAGCGAGGAAAACAGCCGAAAGTTCTCGCCGTTGACATATTCGGCCCGCAGCCGGTCGTCCCGCAAAACATAAATAGCCAGCGAATCGTAGGGAATCATGCGCTTCAGCCGCATCGCCAGTAGCGACAGGGTTTCGTTCAGGCTGAGAGAATTGCCCAAGTCCTGGGCCAGCTCAAACAGGTTTTGCACCTCCTGGCGAGCCGCCGCTATGGAGTTGAGGAAGTTGTCCGGCGGATCGGCGGCCGGCGGGCGGTAGGTGCTTTCGAACCCAGCGGCCGGTTCGAGCCCGCGCTCCACTTTGACGCCAGTGGAAAGCGTGGCCCGCTCCACTTCCCCGGCCTGCGCCAAAGCTTCCAGTTCCACGTAACGCCGGCGCAAGACCTCCACCACCTGGGGATCAAAGCCAATTCCCGACTCAGCAGCCACCTTCTGCATGGCTTCCTCGAGCGGAAGCGCCCGGCGATACTGCCGGTCGGATGCGAGCGCGTCCAAGCAATCCACCGCCGCCAGAACCCGCGCGCCGATCGGAATCTGTTCGCCCTTCAAGCCATCCGGATATCCCGTGCCATCCCAGCGTTCATGATGCGAGCGCACGATTGGCGTCACTGGATATGGAAAGCGCACGCGCTCCAGAATCTCGGCGCCCACCACCGGATGGATCTTCATTTTCTCGAACTCTTCGCGCGTCAGCTTTCCAGGTTTCGAGATGATGTGCTCCGGCACCGCCAGTTTGCCGATGTCGTGCAGCACGGCCGCCGCCCGCAACGCCTCCAGCTGCGTTTCGCTTAAGGATAGTTCCTTGCCGATCTCCACCGCGTAGACTTGCACGCGTTGCAAATGATCGTGGGTGGTGTGATCCTTCGCTTCGATGGCCAACGCCAGCGCCTCGATGGTGCGCAGGTGCAGCGAGGCCATTTCCTCGGCGTGCTTCTTCTCGTCTTCCATGCGCCCCAAGTACAGGTAATAAGAGCGATAAATCAGATACACCACGGGGACCGCCAGCAGCGCGCTTTGCCAACCGAAATGGCGGTTTAGGGCGCTGGCCGCGCCCGCGATGATCGCGCCCAGCAGGTAGTAAGGGAACGACCAGATGTAGCATGCCCGCCAAACCTGCCGGAGCGATTTGCCTTCGGTGAGCGCAATAGCCGCGGCCACCGGGAACGTATTCATCCCGAAGAACGCCGTGGCCGTCACCAACAGCCGCAGCGCCGGCTCCAGGCCGCCATGCCGCAGCAGCGCCGAGTGAAAGACCGCGCCCGCGGTGGCGATGGTAATCGCCATGCTGCCCAGGTTGAAGAGCACTTGATGCCAGCGGGGCCGCTGCCGGTAATTCCATAGGCATTGGACCAAAATGGCCGCGCATCCCAGCAACAACGCCTCCGGCAGCGTCAGCTCCAGTATCCCGAACAGAATGAAGATGAATAGCACGGAAAGCGCGCCGGTGATTCCTGGCAGCGACACCTTCAAGCGTGAAGCGCAGACGAACAGGAGCAAATAGCAGCAGAAGCGCAACAGATCCTGCGATTGCCACTGGGCCAACTGCATGGCCATGACCGCCGCGCCGATCAGTACGATCGACGAAACGTAGATCTTGGCAATGAAGGACATTGGTTTCCCGATCGGCAACCCAGGCATGAATGCTGGTGACATTGCAGATTCACTGCCAAAAGTTGACGATGCTATCAAGTTGATGGATCGGCAAAAGCGCCCCGCGCCGATAGGAGACTACGCCAAATTGTCGCCTGATGTGCCAGACCAGATGGGACACTCTGTCCTGGGAGCCCCTGGGTGATTCCCCTGAAGGGAACCAGAACTGAAGTACCATGTTGGCGTGTCTTGAAACCGCCGAATTGCGAGATAGTGCCGATTACCCCTCAGGCGAAGCTGTATTTAGGCATGCCGGCGATTATTTCCAGCCCGGGGATGCAGCAGCTGATCGAACTAGTGGAGCGGATCGCGCAAACCAATGCCGCGGTTTTGATTACCGGCGAGAGCGGCTCCGGTAAAGAGTTGATCGCCCGCGCCGTGCACCACTACTCGCTACGCTGCGCCAAGCCCTGGGTGGATGTCAGTTGCGCCGCTCTACCCGAGCATCTGGTGGAAAGCGAATTGTTCGGCTACGAAAGGGGCGCCTTCAGCGGCGCCGACTCCCCCAAGCCTGGGCTGTTCGAATTGGCAAACCACGGAACGCTTTTCTTGGACGAAGTAGGCGAATTGGAACCGCGCATGCAAGTGAAGCTCCTGCGAGTCTTGGATGGCGTCGCGTACTTCCGGCTGGGCGGCACTCGGAAGGTGACCGTCGACGTGCGCATCGTGGCCGCCACCAATCAGGATCTGGAGCATATGGTGGAGACTGGGCAGTTCCGAAGCGACCTGTATCACCGTTTGGGCCAGATTTGCCTGCGCGTACCTCCACTGCGCGAGCGCGCCGAGGATATTGTGCCGCTGGCGGAACATTTCCTCAAACAATCCAACCTGGACCGGCATTTTTCAGCGGATGCTCTGCAGGCATTGCAACGGCATCGCTGGCCTGGCAACGTGCGCGAGTTGCGCAACGTGGTCACCAAGGCCGCGGTGCTGGCGCGTGACTCGGAAATCGGGGCCGGGGATCTGTTGCTCGCTCCGCTACGCGTTCCCGCCGAATCGGCGCCCGTGACCACGGTTCCCTCGGCCAACTTGGATGGCATGGAAAAAAACACCATTTTGCGGGTACTGGCTCAGACCAACGGTCATCAGCAACGGGCCGCGGAACTGCTGGGCATTTCGCGGAGGACATTGAGCCGTAAGCTGAAACTTTACGGAAGGGAGGCCGTGCGGGAGTCCTGCGCTTCCTAGGCAGACCCACCGGATCCATATATGTCGTCAGCCGCCGATCGCCGTTCCGAACGACGCTACCCCGGCCGAGGTCCGCTCAAGCTTTCCTTCGACGATCCCTCCCCGCAACACATCACTGGACAACTGATGGACTACAGCACCAACGGATTTCGCGCCATCCACGCCTATGTGGCGTTGCACACCGGACAGGTGGTCGATTTCCAGCATGCCGTGGCGGACGGCAAGGCCCGCGTGATGTGGAACCGCATCGCCGGTGATAAAGTGGAAACCGGCTTTTTCGTGATTCGGTAGCGTGGGGCAGTGACGGCAGATCTGGACGAGGGCGTCCAGCGCGGGCGAGGGCGCCCGCCCCACTAGGGCCGGCTATTCTCGCAACTTCACGTCTTCCAGCGAAATCCGAGGAAAATAGAGCCCGCGCGGCTGGCGCGCCCACCACTGGCCCGTCGCGCGGCGCGTCGCGAAATCCGTGAACGAATAGTCGAACAGCTCCGCTCGAACGTACCTGGGCGGCGCATCGGGAAACGGATTCGTGGCCAGCAGGCCTGTCACCGCGGGCGACCCCTGGAGCAAACGCGCCATGAAATTGGTGAACCAGGGCGAGCCTCGATAACCCGATAGCGCCGCGAACCACATCTGCCAGTCGAGCCGGGGCTGATAGGGCGCCACCCAGCGGGGCGCTCGTTGCAGATTGCCCGGCTTAAAGGGAAATTCGTAGTCGATCCAGGTCTCGCCGTCGTTGGATCCTTGGACGATGATCTCCGGCCGCGACGTGGTCATCGAAGCGAACAAGCCGTAAGTATTGGCGATCTGAAACGGCGCCGCAACGCGCTCCACGGCGTTCTCCGATTCGAATGGAGCAGCGAAGAATACCTGCCACACCCCGGACACGCTCAAGGCCAAAATAACGGCCGCGGCGGGAATCACCGCTAGCCTACTGGTGCGTGCATGGCGCGCGCGCAGCCGCAATTTCTCCAGCGCGTAATCGTCGAAGAGAAATAAACACAGCGCCATCGTGAGCAAATTGAAAAACGTGTAGTTCCCAGTCAAGAAAATCAGAACTTGCAAAAACAGCGCCAGACCCGCGCCCCAGAAACGCCAGCGCCGCGGCGCAAAAAACAGGAACGGGACCACCAGCTCGATCGACAGCACGGTGGCAGTGGAAAAGCGCTGGAACCCGAGCGGGAGCTGATACATGTACCAGGCGACCGGCGTCGGCAGCGGCTGCGTCATGTAATGGAACACCAGCGCCGTCCAGTTGCGCCAGACGAGATCGTGGCTGGTCAGTTTCACAGCGCCCGAAAGAAACACCAGGCGGAAGAGCAACCAGCGGAACAACAGGACCACGGTCTTCGAATTGCCCAGGAAGATCGCGAGAAAGCCGGTCTCCAGCAGCAACGCGTCCCATTGGAAGGACAAGAAGTCCTGACCGGCCGTCGACAGCGACAGATAGAGGACATACAAGCAGACCAGCGCAATTCGTTCCAGGTAGCCCGCTAGCAGCGCGGAGAAAAGCAGCACCGAAATCGCAGCGCCCGTCCAGCACACTGCCTCCAGAAACCTGTTGGAGTGCGCGACCCAGAAGATAGCGGGCACCTTCCAATAGGCGCTCGCGCCGAACACCTTGGACACCGCCCCAAAGTAGCCAGAAACCGGTAGAATGCCGCGATCCCCAATCAATCCCGTGATCTGGACCGCGAGCGAAGCAAAGGCCGCAAAATAGACCGCCGCGAGCAACCGCAGAAAAAGCCATTCCACCTTTGCGGTTTTGAGCGGCCGGATGCGCCTGCCGAACGTGAGCCGGGTGAGGTGATAGAAGAACGTGCGATGCGCGGCGATCCACCGGTAGGCTCCCTCGGTAACCGCCGCGAAACCAGGCACGTGCTGGTAAGTCCACAGCAGCCAAGCCATTCCGGGAGCGTAGGTTAGCGTCACGAAGACCGCCCGCGCGCCGCGCACCACTTCCCCCGCCGGCATCACTAGCTGAACGGATTCCCCGAACTCGTCCGGCCGAATCTGAGGATAGCGGCCGCCAACCTCCTGCGATGGAGCGTAAGCTACACGACCGCGCGTGATCACCTTCCAGTATTCAATCCAGATCCGACAGAAGCCGCAGTGCCCGTCGAATATCAAGAGAGGTTCGTCCGGCATGCCCTATCTTCTAGTGTAGGCGCTAGGATCTCGAAACCCCTTGACGGATTCGGGGAAGTGGTAGAATTTGATCGTAGGGTATCGAGTCAACGGGTATCGAGTGCAACCTTTACGTAGCGTGGGAACGTCTACCAACTGAGCGTATTTGAGGCGCAGTAGAAGATATGTCTGCTCACAATGATCCGATGGCGTATCCGGGCGGAACTCCTCCAGTCAAGAAGGACGAGGAACTGAACCTGTTGTTGGCCTCGGACGTCGACGAACCTTTTTTTCGCTCTCTGGCCCGAAATATCAAGGAACTGATTCACCCTCCTAAGCTTCCTCCCTTGGAGCTGACGTCACACCCGGTGGCAGTCAAGGAAATTTGGGGTTCCTACGGGGGCCAGGGCAAGCGGGCCGGCATGACCTCGTTCGCGATTCACGTGTGCGTCATCGCGCTGCTGTTTTTGCTGGGGACCAACAAAGCGGTCCAACAAGCGGTGAAGCAGCAGATCGATCTGATCGCCCCCGATCTCGCGCCGTATAAGGCGACCGTCAAGCCGGACAAAATGCAAGGCGGCGGCGGCGGCGGTGATCGCTCCCCCACGCCGGTCAGCAAGGGCAAACTCCCGAAGCTTGCAAACAAGCAGTTCGTGCCTCCCATGATCAGCCATGACCCGGATCCGAAGCTGGTTATGGATCCGACTCTGATCATCCCAGCCGACGCCAATATTCCCAAAGTGAATTTGGACCAGTTGGGCGATCCGCTCGCAAAATCCGGCCTGGCTTCCAATGGCTTTGGGTCGGGCGGCGGCATGGGCAGCGGACGCGGCGGCGGTATCGGGCCGGGCTCGGGACCTGGATTTGGTCCGGGTTCTGGCGGCGGCATGGGCGGCGGCGTCTACAAGATCGGTGGCGGCGTGTCTTCTCCCCAGCTTCTATTCAAGGTGGAGCCGGAATATTCCGAGGAAGCGCGCAAGGCCAAATTCCAGGGCACGGTTCTGCTTTACGTCGAGGTGGATGAGAAGGGTCTTCCGCGCAACATCAGGGTCATTCGCCCGCTCGGCCTGGGCCTGGACCAAAAAGCCATCGAAGCTGTCGAAAAGTGGAAGTTCAGCCCGGGCAAGAAAGACGGGAAACCCGTCGCGGTGCAGGCGCAAATCGAAGTGAACTTCCGGCTGCTCTGAGCCGCGCGCGTTAGCAAGCCGGTTTGATTATTTCGATTTCGGCTCTACGCACCTGTCGCCCGTCGGTTCCCAATCCGTAATATCAATCGGGATGCCCTGTTTGCAGGCGCTGCGTCCTTGGTGCGATTTGCCTTGAATGGTGATCACGGCGTTGAGTTCCGGCTTGGGCGCGACAATAAATGTGTAGGTAGCGGCGCCGTCGAGCGTTTCTAGCAACAAGCACTGGCTCTCCGCGGCGCGGCGGACGCAGCCCGTGGCTTTGATTTCGCGGATTTCGAACTTGGGTTTTTGCTGCGCCATCAGCAGCATGCTTAAGAGGGCCAGAACGAGCACTTGCTCCCAGTGTCGCATTTTACTGCAAAGCATGAAATAAACTGAACAAATGCCCGCCGCCATGGTCACCGGAGCAAGCAGAGGTGTGGGCCGCGGCGTCGCCATCGCACTTGCCGAGGCCGGTTTCCAGGTGTTTGCCACGGGGCGAAGCATCGCCTCCGCGGATCTCCTGCCCGCCATCCACAGAATTACCTGCGATCACTTGGATGATTCGCAAACCCGGGGTGCATTCGAGCAACTCCCGGCCGGCGTGGGCAGCCTCGACATTCTCGTCAACTCCGCCTGGGGCGGCTACGAGCGCATGTTGGAGGCTGGCCAGTTCACTTGGCCGCTTCCGTTCTGGGAGCAGCCGCTATGTGGGGCGGTCCCCCCGGCTGCTAGGCGCAGTGACCGCAGCCGACGCCCACGTCGGCTTCTGTCTCTCGTGATCGCAGAGCCGGACCCAGAGGCCGGACCGGGGGTCCGGCGCGGACGAGGGCGCCCGCCCCACTAACAGACCGCCAGCAGTTTTTCCTTGAGCGACGCTTGCAGCTCGGGCGACAACTTCTGTCCGTCATGCGCCACATAGAACACGTCAATGGCGCGATGGCCCTTGGTGTCAATCAACACCACATCGATGTTGCAGGCGGTGGACGAGAACACGGTCGCCAGGTTGTAGAGCAATCCCGGCCGGTCTTCCGCCACGATCTCCACCAGCGTCGCAGTCTCGCAGGCGTCGGAATCAAAATGCACCAGCGGAGGCGCGCCGCGCTTTTTCGGATCCGGCTGCGCCCGATCGCGCAACAGCCGTTGACCATCGGTCTTGCCCAGCGCCACGCGGCGGATCAAATCCAGCAGCCGCTCGGATTCGGGCGGATTGAGCTCCAGCGTCCGCTGCGGGTCGGCGAACACGAACGTATCCAGGATGATGCCGCGCGCGTTGGAAAACGCCTCGGCTTTTAGAATGTCCAGACCGAAGCTCGAAATCGCCCCCGCGAACGAAGCAAAGAGCGCCGGCATGTCGCGCGCGATCACCGTCAGCCGGTAGGCGCCTTCGATGTGATCCAGTTGCACGGCCACGCCGGTGGGGCGGCTCTCCTCGTAGAGACGCAGGTGCCCCTCGATATCGCTGGCCAAATGCGCGCGCAGGTAGCGCACCGGGAAACCCTTGAGGAAAGCGGGACGGCCGGGTACACTGCCGGGCACCTCCTGAATACGATCGGTTTCAAGCTCGCGCGTGAGTTCGTGCCGCGTGACTTCGTAAACCCGCCACAGACGCTCCAGCCGCCAGGGAGTCATGGCGTCCAAGCTCATGGCCGCGAGGCCGGAATAGGTCAGAATCGTGAGCAGCTTCAGCCGCTCGATGGTTCCAACGCGCTCGGCGAGCTGGCGGGCCGTGGCGGGATCATCGACGTCGCGGCCGCTCATCACCTCCGCAAGATCCAGTTGGTGCTCAATCAGGAAGTCGATGTCGCGCTGTTCCTCGGCCGGTACGCGGATGCGTTCCATGGCCTGGCGGGCCCCAGCGATGGAGGACTCCACCGGCGAGCCGCTGGCCGAGCCCTGGCCGGTACTGTGGAACAACAGCGCGAACGCCAGCACAGCTCGATTCTCAAGCTCGGAAGAAAGCTGCGAGAATCTTTGCCTGCCCGGGTCCGCCGTGGAGCGCAACTCGGTGGCGCGCTCCAACGCCATCAGGGTTTTCTCGTCGGCGGTGTAACGACCCTCGGATGCCGGTTGCACTAGATCGGCAATCGACGCCATTTCGGGAAACAGCGCCGTCAACAATCCCGTATATTGCAGGGCGCGAATCGCCAGAGCGGCGTGCGGCAGAGAAAGAATGCTTTCGATGGTCCCCCACATGGGGCGCGGCTGGCCGCAATAGGCGGCGAACACGCTCCGCGCCGTTTCCAACCGCCGCTCGGTATCCGGAGCGGGCCGGATCCCGTGCCGTCCGATGAACTCGAGCAGGCGGAGCACCACCGCCGGATCGCTGTCGACTTGCGCGGGACTGCGCAGCAGCACGTGCTCGCGCGAAACCGTGAATTCGCTGTTCGACAACCGCGACCGCCAATCGCGCAAATTTCCCGCCAGCGAGCCTTGCGTCTTTTCGAACGAATCCAGTGCGCGGCGCGCCGCGTTGAAAACCACCCAGCTCCGCTGAAAGTATTCGCGCATCCATTCCGTGGTTGAGGTGGCGCGCGTGAACGCCTGCGCCAGAAGCTTCTCCTGCGATTCGACATCCAGCAGGTTCCGATCGCTCGCAGCCTGATAGTGCAGGAAGCAACGGACGGAGGAAAGAAAAGCGCCCGCGTCCGCGAGCTGGAGGCTGTCGGGCTGCGCGCGTTCCGGCCCCAGATGCGACAGCGATCCAACCAAATGGAGATCGCGCAACCCCCCAGGACACTCCTTGATGTCCGGCTCGCGGTGGTGCAGAGTGTTCTGATACCTGGCGTGGCGGACGCGTGTGAGTTGAATCAGGTGCTGGCTCAACTTGGCCCCGTGCTTTTCCAGGAACGCCGGCCACTTACCGGCAAATCGCGCATGCAGCGCGGCGTCGCCGGCCAGAAAGCGTAGATCCAAAAGGTTGATTGTGAAATCGATGTTCTGCTCGCGAAATTCCAGGCACTCCGGCAGAGTGCGAACCGTGTGATTCAGCCGCAGCCCGGCATCCCACAACAATCGCACGCATTCCGCAAGAGGCTCGCGAAGAGAAATCCAAGGCGACTCGCCTTCCAGCAGCACCAAAATGTCGACCGCGGCGTACGGAAACGATTCGCGGCGTCCATATCCACCCGCGGCCAGCATCACCGCTCCCTGCGGAAGCACCGGCTCAATGGAGGCGCGGTAGGTTTCAACGGCGATCGCATCAATGCTGTCGCTCAAGCCGGTCTGGACGGAAGCGGCGTTTCCGGTCCTGAAAAACTCCCGCTCGATTTCACGCCACGCGGCGCTCGTCTGCAGCCGCTCGAAACTGGGCACGGCGCTTGGCGCGCCAGGGTCCGCAATGCGATCCATCAGCTTCAGTATCACGTAGCAGACTCTGCTCGGAAAGCACGTTATGAGCTCAATCCAAATTATCTATTAGTTCAGTTGGCTCAAGACGATACGCCCGCGGGTCAAATTCTAGCCGTGGCTGCAGCCCCCTGGTACCAAGCCCTGGCGCTAAGTTTATTCTATCGATCCACATAAGATATTTCGATTGGACGAGAGCCCTCAGAGAGCGTAAGGTCAGTTATTAAGTAAAACTAGCTCCAGGTCGAGCCGCGCCGTCCGATCTCAAGAAGGACAACAGACGCGCCCGAGTTGGCGCGACGGGATTTTCGCATTTTGGTAATCGCTGTAAATGAGCTCAAACAGGAGAGTGAACTGTGAAGGCACAGAAACAAACTGAACCACCGCGATGGCAGCGTCGCGCCACTGCGCTTTCGAAACGCAGCGCCAGGCTGGCTGCCGCCGCCGGCATCATTGCGATCATGCTCATGCCCTGCCTGGGCCAGGAAGGGCCGAAACCGGATCCTGCGGGCGTCGCAACTGGTGACAAGACGTCAGTAGTCGACGCCGGGGGTAACACCTTCGTTATTTCCGAACCGACCGATAAGGCAGCTCCCGACTACGCACAAAAGAAGAAGGACTTTGACGAGTTCCAAGCCCAGGCGGCCAAGGAGCCGCTCGCGGTGAAACTGGCCGACGCAACGGGCCACATCCGAGTGGCCACCAATTTCGCTTGGACCCTCAACACTGGATATCTCGTGCTCTTCATGCAGGCCGGCTTCGCGCTTCTCACCTGCGGGCTGGTTAGAAAGAAAAATGCCGGGCACTTGATGATGCTGAACTTCGCGGCGTACGTCTTCGCATTTATCGCATACTACGCGGTCGGATATGCGTTCCAGTTCGGGGCCATGGCCGTGAACGCGGCGCCTGGAAATCTGGGAGGGACTCCGACATTGAATCACTTTCTCCTGGGAAACGGCCTCTGGGGATTTCTTGGAGGCAAGGGCTTCTTCATGGCGGGGCCTGCTTACGATGCCGGAAGCAATGTCCTGGCGCTGTTTGAGGTGGTGTTCATGGAGACCGCGGGGTACATCATTGTCGGCTCCATCTGCGAACGTATATCCTTCTGGTCTTTCCTGCTCTGCGAATTGTTCATCGGCGCGATACTTTATCCGGTGTTCGGTTGCTGGGTTTGGGGTGGGGGCTGGATGTCGCAGCTTGGCACTACAATGGGGCTTGGGCATGGATATGTTGATTTCGCGGGCTCTACCGTGGTGCATGCCGTGGGCGGTTTCTGCGCCATGGCGCTCTCGGTAATATTGGGACCTCGCCTTGGCAAGTACGGACCAGATGGCAAACCGCGCGCTTTTCCGGCCCACAATCTGGTCTACGTAGTTATCGGGACGTTCGTCCTGCTTTTCGGCTGGATGGGTTTCAACCCGGGATCCACCCTGGGAGCGACCGACCTTCGCATTTCGGTGATCGCGATCAACACCAATCTGGCCGCGATCTCAGGCTCGGCGACCGCGATGCTCTTCTGGTACTGGAAATTTGGCAAGCCGGATATCACCATGGCGTGCAACGGCATGCTCGCGGGCCTGGTCGCCATCACCGCGCCCTGCGCATTCGTGGGACCGACTTCGGCATTCATCATCGGCGTTCTCGCGGGCCTGGTGGTCTGCCTGGGGGTTCTGTTCAACGACAACGTGACCAAGATCGACGATCCCTGCGGTGCGATTTCGGTGCACGGCTTCTGCGGCGTGCTGGGCAGCATTTGTCTCGGGCTGTTTGCCGACGGCACATATGGCGCAGGATGGAACGGCGTGGGAACCACTAGCTATTTGGGGCAGGCCGGCCGGGGCGTAAGCGGGTTATTCTACGGCGATACCAAACAGTTCCTGGTCCAGGTGATGGGCGCCGCGATCTGCGCCGCATGGGCCTTCGGCGCCACTTTCATCGTGTTCAAGGTGGTGAACGCCGTGAAGCCGATGCGGGTCTCCAAAGAGGTCGAGCTGGAAGGGTTGGATGTCCCTGAGTTTGGAATGCAGGGCTATCCCGAAGATGCAATCAGCGTTACAGCGTCCTAAGCCGCTTCGAGAATGGAAACCATATGAAAAAAATTGAGGCCATTATCCAGCCGCACAAGCTGGATGAGGTAAAGGAGGCCCTGATCGGCATCGGCGTGGAGGGCATCACCATCTCGGAGGTGCGTGGCCACGGCCGCCAGAAGGGTCACAAAGAGATGTACCGTGGGACGGAGTACACGGTCGACTTCCTTCCAAAGGTGAAGCTCGAAATCTTCGTGCCGGACTCTCGCGCGGAGTAGGTTATCGAATCGCTGGCCGCCGCCGCCAGGTCCGGGAAGATTGGCGACGGAAAGATCTTCATCTC
>Ga0182015_10001183_pt1 | contig 35364 bp, 28 predicted proteins | sample 712P3MmetaG_FD_120478 | JGI IMG/M metagenome (GOLD analysis project Ga0182015, IMG submission 120478) | Permafrost microbial communities from Stordalen Mire, Sweden - 712P3M metaG | ecosystem: Environmental > Terrestrial > Soil > Wetlands > Permafrost | place: Sweden: Stordalen | collected...
CGAACTTCCCGACTCGCGTCGACACCTCGTGGGGTCGTTTGATCAGCGCCTCGACCACCATGTCCGCGGCCTCATCGGAGCTGATCGTCGGGAAGTTCTTGTACATACCGGTGGGCGCGATCATCGGCGTGCGCACCAGCGGCATGTGGATGGTGGTCACCGCGATGCCCTCCCCCGACACCTCCGGCGCGAAGCAGCGTGAGAAGCCGTCAAGCGCGTTCTTGCTTGCCACGTATGCCGCGAAACGCGGCGGGTATGCCTGGCCACCGATCGACGTGATGTTGATGATGTGACCGTCGTGCCGCTCGCGCATCCCCGGGATGACGGCCATGATGAGGGCGATCGCCGCAAAGTAATTCAACTTCATGGTGCGCTCGAAATCGTGGAAGCGATCGAGCGAGTCGAGCACGGAACGCCGGATCGATCGTCCCGCGTTGTTGATGAGCACGTCGACCCGGCCGTGATCAGCGATCACTCGCTCGATGAGATGCGTGCACGCGTCGTGGTCGCTGAGGTCGGTGGGATAGACGTACGCCTTGCCACCGCCGCTCTCGACTTCCGCGCGCATCTCCTCGAGCTGTTCCGCACGCCGCGCGACCCCGATGATGATTGCCCCCGAGGCGGCAAGGTGGCTGCACACGGCACGGCCGATCCCGCTCGACGCGCCGGTGATCACGACAACACGATCGCCGACCACGCGGCGCACGTTCGCCGGCGTGGGAAGTTGCGGATCAAGATGGCGCTCCCAGTAGTCCCACACCTTCCACGCGTACTCGTGCAGCGGCGGGCACGAGACCCCGCTGCCGGCGAGCGCCGCCTGCGCCCCGGTTGCGTCGAAGGTGGCCGGGTAATCCATGTACGTGAACGCCGCCTCGGGAATCCCGAGACGTGCCAGCGCCTGCTGGCGCATCCGCTTGACCGCGGGCAGCGAACCCAGTGCCGCGAACCCGCCGGGGACCATCCTCGCCATACGCCGGTCGATACGCAGCGCAAACTCCGGGGCGTGGGCGGCCCGGCAGAACGTGTTGAGTGTGTCGCCGAGCGAGAGCGGCGCGGGGTCCACGATGTGGAAGGCGTGCCCGTCGAGGCCTTCGAGATGGGCGATGTGGTCGATCGCCTTCGCGACAAAGTCGACCGGAACCAGGTTGAACGGACCACCCTCGGGGCCGATGAACGGCACCCACTGCGGGAAGGCGTCGCGCATCTGCTGGATGAGCTTGAACGCGTAGTACGGGCCGTCGACCCGATCCGCCTCACCGGTCCGTGAAGATCCGATGACCATGCCCGGGCGATAGACACGCCAGGGAACCGTCGCCTCCGTGCGCACGATGCGCTCGGACTCGTACTTCGTCTTGTAGTACGGCTGGTCGAGCTCCTGCCCCTCGTCGAACATCGCCTCCGTGAATGAGCCTTTGTATCGACCTGCGACCGCGATCGAGCTCACCAGGTGCAGACAGCCGGCGCTCACGTCGTTGGCGAGGCCGACCACGTTGCGGGTGCCGGTGACGTTCACCTGCTCCGTCTCGGCTGCCGGCGCGGTCAGGTCATAGACCGCTCCAAGATGAAAGAACTGGGCGCCATGAAGCTGCTCGCGGTCATCGACGGAAAGGCCCAGTCCCGGCTCGGTGAGATCGCCGCTGAGTGCGTGCAAATGCTTGCCACCTGGATCGAGCCGCTCGCGCTGCGCCGCGAACCGGGCTCGCGATCCGGGCCGCACCAGCACGAAGACGTTGTCGCCTCGCGCAAGCAGGAGCGGCACCAGGTAGCGTCCGATGAACCCGGTGGCCCCCGTGGTGAAGTACGTCACGCGGCCGACAATAGTCTTTTAGGACAATCGGAGAGACAGCATGCCTGAGCCAGTCATCGTCGCCCTTGGCAGGTCCCCCATCGGACGCGCGATGAAGGGTTCGCTGGTGAACGTGCGTCCCGACGACCTCGCCGCCAGCGTGGTGAACCAGGTGCTCGACCGCATCCCGCAGCTCGACCGCGGCACCATCGAAGACCTCATCTGCGGCTGCGGCCTGCCCGGCGGCGAGCAGGGCTTCAACATCGGGCGGGTCATCAGCCTCCTCACAAGGGTCAACGCACCTGGTACGACGGTCACCCGCTACTGCGCGTCATCGCTCCAGACCACGCGCATGGCCGCGCACGCGATTCGCGCCGGCGAGGGCGACGTGTTCCTCAGCGTCGGCGTCGAGTGCGTGTCCCGCTTCGTCAACGGCTCCAGCGATATGCCGCAGTGCCAGAACGAGCGCCTCCAGCCGGGCAACCCGGAAGGCTATCCCTATGTCTACATCGCCATGGGACAGACGGCGGAGAACGTCGCGGCTCGCGAGGAGATCTCCCGCCAGGAGATGGATCGATTCGCGCTCCGGAGCCAGGAGCGAGCTGTCGCCGCGCAGGATGACGGCTTCTTCGATCGCGAGATCGTGCCAATCGAGCTTCCCGACGGCGGGGGCACGGTGACCAAGGACGACGGCCCACGCCGCGGGACGACACTCGAGAAGCTCGCCGAGCTGAAGCCGGTCTTCCGCGAGCACGGCACCGTCACCGCCGGCAACGCCTGCCCGCTCAACGACGGTGCCGCAGCGGTCGTGATCATGTCCGACACCCGGGCGCGTGAGCTCGGCATCGCACCCCTCGCCCGAATCGTCTCCACCGGGCTCACCTCCCTGGAGCCCGAGTTCATGGGACTGGGCCCGATCGAGGCGTCACGACAGGCCCTCGCTCGCGCGGGCATGACCCTCGACGACGTGCATGTGGTCGAGATCAACGAGGCGTTCGCTGCGCAGGTGATCCCGTCGGCGCGCGGCATCGGGCTCGACCCGTTCGACGATCGCCTCAACCCGCACGGCGGGGCGATCGCACTCGGACATCCCTTCGGGATGACCGGAGCGCGGATCCTGTGCACGCTGCTCAATGACCTGCAGACCGCGGGCGCGAGTATCGGGCTCGAGACGATGTGCGTGGGCGGTGGTCAGGGGATGGCGATGATCGTCGAGCGCCTCAACTGAGGCGACGACCCTTCGGGGAGGGGCTAGAGCGCCACCTTGGCGTGCCGCCGTATCGGGGTGCCGGGCAGCACGACCTCGACCTCGTCGGCCGCCGGCGTGCTCATCGTCCGCCGGCGCGGTGGACGGCTCGCCAGGATGATCGCGGCCAGGGTCTCGACGATGGTGTCCGCCTCGCGACGCTCGAGGATCAGTGGAGCGAGGATGCGAACACTGCCGGTGCCACCGGGCAGGGCAAGGATTCCTCGTTCTTCGAGTCTGCGCAACAGTGCCGGCCCGTTGAGGCTGGTTTCCACCGCCACCATGGCCCCGGACCCGCGGATCTCCCTGATCTCACCGAGGCGCAGTGCTCGCAGGCGGAGCTGGAGGCGCTCCGACGTGAGCGCGGCGAGCGTCCGCAGCGTCGGTCCGAGCGCGGTCCGGATGGTCGCGTTGGCGGCGGCGCAGACCAGGGGTGGGCAAGCCTCCTCGTGGTCGTGGCGCGTGACCCTCGCCCGCCTCGAGATCGACGGGCCGACAGCGGTGACTCCAAACGGCATCCCGTTGGCGAGCGACGAGCCGAGGCACACGATGTCGGGGCCGACACCCTGCGCGGCCGACGCGAGCGCCGGACCCATGCGCAGCGCGGTCCTGACCTCGTCGACCACCAGCAGCGCCCCGGCGCTCCTACACAGCTCCGCAACCGACGCGAGGTAGCCTTCCGCCGGCACCCGGACGCCAGCCTCGACCTGGACGGGTTCGACGATGACCGCCGCGACGCGTTCGTCGAGATGCGCACTCAGGGCATCAAGGTCATCGAATGGAACGCGAACGACTTCGAGGCTTCGCCCTGCGACGTCACCAAGGCGCCGGCCGGCGCTGAGGCTGCGTCCGGCGATCCCGGACCCATGGTCGGATCGCTGCATCGCGATCAGGCGCGGCCGGTCCGATGCAGAGGCGACCCATGTGATCGCGAGATCCACGGCTGCAGACCCGGAGGCGGTGAAGCTGACGTGGGTGAGCGGCACCGGGATGATGAAGCTCAACGCCTCGAGCAGCTCCTCGCGGAGGTCGTAGTCGAATCCAGGTGGAACCCCGCTGAAAGCCGTCAACTGGCCGGCAATCGCTTCGTTGACGCGCGGGTGGTTGTGACCGAGCAGGGCCACCCCGCCGCTCGAGGTGAGATCAAGATACTGGCGATCCTCGTCATCCCAGACGTACGCGCCGTCCCCCCGAACGAGACGCACGTCGCGGGAGGCGCGACTCAATTCATTGAGCCAACGATCTGGAAGCAACGCGGTCACCTGCAACCTCCGCTATGTGCGCTAGCGTACCTCCGACCTGCGCTGCGTGCCCGTTGCTTTACATCGCCCTACGGCGCGCGGTACTCTCCGTTTGAATCGCGAGCGTCGTACGACGCGTTCGTAGGGTCTGAGGGGAGACAGCACATTCCTGGGAGGCCGGCGTTCGGGGGAGCGCCGGCCTCATTTCGTCGTGAGAGATCTACTCGCCGATCTCGACGGGGCGGCTCGGGTCGGTGATCCATTCACTCCACGAACCGGCGTAGAGCCCGGCATCGACTCCCGCGAGCCCCATCGCGAAGACACCCTCGGTAGCGACGACGCCGGAGCCGCAGTAGACCGCCACGGGTCTTCCCGGTTCGACGCCCGCCGCGGCGTAGCGACGGCGCAACTCCTCCGCCGAAAGAAAGGTGCCGTCTGCGTTTTCGGTTCGCTGCGCGGGAAAGTTGCGCGCGCCGGGGATGTGACCGGCCACCGGGTCAACGGGCTCGGTCTCGCCGCGGAAGCGCTCGGGAGCCCGCGCATCGAGCAGCACGCCGGAGCCCGCGATCGCCGCCGCACCGCCCGCATTGAGCAGTGGCATCCCACCTGGTCTCGCTTCGAAGTCGCCCGGCGCGGGATCGTGATCATCGCCCTCCTCCACCGGAAGCCCGGCGCCGACCCACGCGACGTACCCGCCATCGAGGAGCGCCACGTTCGGATGGCCGAAGTATCGAAGGAGCCACCACGCCCGAGCGGCCGATGTCCCCGTCACCGCGTCATACGCGACGACCAGGCGCGAACGATCCACACCGTGGCGGCGCATCGCCTCGCTGAACTGCGCCGCGTCGGGCAGCGGGTGGCGACCTGGCCCGGGAGGACCGCTCAGCTCCCGATCGAGATCGACGAAATGGGCACCCGGAATGTGCCCCTGCATGTAGTCGCCGAGGCCGGACGGTCCGCCGAGCGTCCAGCGGACGTCGAGCAGGAGCGGGGGATCGTCTGTCGCGAGTCGTGCCGCGAGTTCGTGACAATCAAACAAGAGCGATACCATTGCCTCAGGATCCCCCTGTGACCCAGACCGACGAAACCTCAGAGAGGGTGGCTGCGTTATCTCACCGATCGCGCAGTGTGAACGCGTCCTGAGACCGAACAATGGTACGGTGGAGATGCATGGCTGACCAGACTTGGCGGAGCCGCGGAGGCCTAATGCTCGCCGGTGGAGTTGCGCTCGGCGCATTGCTGCTGACGTCGTGCTCGCTTCCGGGCACATCCGGCCCCGCGGCGAATCTCGGCGGCAGCGTTCACGTCGTTGGCGTGCCAGCTGTTGTGGCACCCCCAACCATCGTGGTGAGCCCATCCAACGCGGCTCAAGGTGTCGCGCTCGATGCTCCCATCAACGTCAGCGTCAACACCGGACATCTCGACACGGTCTCGCTCAGCCAGGCCGGCGCATCGTCGACGTTCTCGGGCGTCATGTCGGCGAACGGCACCTTGTGGGAGATGAGCCAGCCGCTTGACCAGGGGGCTCATTACACGGTGGTCGCAACGGCGACCAGCACTGCGGGTTCCACCTCGACATCGACGACGACGTTCGTCACCACCACCGCCAAGAGCCGCTTGCTCACCGGGATGACGCCGTTGAATGGTGAGGTGGTGGGCGTCGGCGAGACGATCGACCTGCACTTCAACACCAACATCCCGGTTGGCGCTCGCGCCGCCTTGCTCGAGCACATTCAGGTTTTGTCGACTCCGGCGGTGATGGGCGGCTGGCACTGGCTCACCGCGAATGAGGTCCACTTCCGTCCGGCGACGTACTGGGTCGCGGGTACCAAGGTCACCGTGAATGCCAACCTCGACGGCTTCGATGTTGGCGGCGGCGTCTGGGGTCTGGGGAACTGGTCGTCGAGCTTCACGGTCGGCGCCAAGCACGTCTCGCTGATCAACAACAACACGCACACCATGCAGGTGTTCTCCAACGGCAAGTTGCTGTACACGTGGCCGGTGAGCCTCGGCAAGGGCGGGTTCCCCACCATCCAGGGAAACCTCATCGTGCTGTACAAGACGCCGGTCGTGGTCATGAAGTCGTGCCCCACGTTCCACACAGCCGCAGCCTGCGACCCTGGTGGCTCTGAGTATTACGACGACCCGGTCTACGATGACACCGCGATCTCGACGAGCGGGTACTTCATCCACGCGGCACCCTGGTCGGTGGGCTCACAGGGGCGCGCGGACGTCTCGCACGGCTGCGTGAACCTCAGCACGGCGCGCGCAGTCACCTACTACGCCTTCAGCATTCCAGGTGACGTGGTGCAGATCTCCAACACCGGGTACAACGCCTCATACGACGACGGTGAGGGCGACTGGAACCTGTCGTTCTCCGCGTACTCGAACACCGCCGGCCTCGGTCCCGTGTGGACCGGTCCAGTCGGTCTCTCCTCGCTGGCCGGCCAGGACTCCTGACCGCCGCCGCGGCTGACCCGGGCTCCTGAGCGATGCGCGCAATCGTTGTTGCGACGCCCGGCGGTCCAGAGCAACTGCACATCGGGGAACGCCCCGATCCAGTCGCAGAAGATGGTCAGGTCGTGGTGCGGGTCGCGAGTGCGGGCATCAACCGGGCCGATCTGCTGCAACGCCAGGGCTTCTACCCGCCTCCGCCCGGTGCGAGCGACATCCTGGGTCTCGAGGCATCGGGAGTGGTGGCGAGCGTGGGGACTGGCGTGACTGCGCCGTCGGTTGGAGATCGCGTCATGCTCCTGGTCGAGGGTGGAGCGTATGCCGAGCTCGTGGCGGTGCGCGCGGCTCAGACCGTGCAGGTTCCTGACAACATCGACCTGATCGACGCGGGTGGCATCCCGGAGGTGTTCATCACCGCGCACGACGCGCTCTTCACGCGGGGGCGGCTCCAGGACGGCGAGACTGTGCTCATCCATGGGGGCGCCGGTGGCGTTGGCACGGCGGCGATTCAGCTGGCACGCCAGCACGGCTGCCGGATCCTCGTGACCGCGGGCAGCGCCGAGAAACTTGCTCGCTGCATCGCGCTCGGAGCCGACGAGGGCATCAACTACCGTACCGAGGACTTTGTCGCCCGTACCCGCGAGCTGAGCGACGGACGCGGCGCGGATCTCGTGCTCGACATCATGGGGGCGTCATACCTCGGTCGGAATATGGATGCGGTGGCCACCGACGGTCGCATCGTCGTGATCGGCATGCAGGGCGGAAACCAGACCGACATCGACCTGGGCGTCATGATGCGCCGGCGCATCTCCCTGATCTCGACAACGTTGCGCGCACGCCCGGCGGGTCAGAAGGCGGTGATCGTCGCCGCATTCGCCGCACACGTTCTGCCCTCGCTTGCCGACGGTCGCCTGCAGCCCGTCATCGACCGCGTGCTCCCCCTGGAGGAGGCCGGCGAGGCACATCGGCTCATGGCGTCCAGTGAGGTTGTCGGCAAGATCGTCCTCGACGCTTCCACAGATGCCTGACACCGACGTCTGGGCAACCTGGCTGCGCACCGGCCGCGACGGCGGGAGCGCCCGGATGCGCGCCGAGAATCTCGATCGTCTCGCGAAGCTCCGTGATCGAATCCTCGATCGTGCCGGCATCAGACCCGGAGATACCGTCTTGGATGTCGGGGCCGGCCAGGGGCTGCTCGGCCTGGGAGCGCTCGATCGTGCCGGCGAGCAGGGACGGGTCATCTTCGCCGACATCTCCGAGCCTGCACTCGACGATTGCCGGGCGGAGGTCGCCGGGCGTGGCGCCTCGAATCGAGCGACGTTCGTTCGCGCCTCCGCGACAGATCTCTCTGCCCTCGCGAGCGAGACGGTCGATGTGGTTGTCGAGCGAGCCGTGCTGCTGTTCATCGAGGATCGCCAGCGCGCGCTTGACGAGTATCACCGAGTGCTCAGACCGGGCGGCCGTCTCTCGCTCGGCGAGCCGATCAACAGCTGGATGGGCCGGGACCGGCCGGGATATCTGTGGGGGTACGACGTCACCGAGGTGATCGAGCTCGAGCGCAAGCTTCACGACGTGGACAGGGCTGAGAGCACAACGTCGCGCGAGGACGTGCTTTGTGGATTCGATGACCGCGATCTCGTCGCCATGACCCGCGCCGCCGGCTTTCTGCGCATCGAGGCGCAGACCGATATGGCACTCGCGCCACCGCCGGTGCGCGACGACTTGGACGTTTTCCTCGACACGGCGCCCAACCCTCTCGCACCGACTACCCGGGCCCTGATGAGCGCTGCGCTGAACGACGACGAATCCGACCGTTTCAAACGTGCTCTCGATCGAGCAATGCGCGATGGGCATGGCGAACGGCGACACGCCGTGACGGTGCTCCGAGCGTGGCGGTAAGCGGCGCGTCAGGCGATAGCACCTGGGATGTGATCGTCGTCGGTGCCGGCCACAACGGCCTCACCGCAGCGGCATATCTCGCTCGCGCGGGGCGCACCGTGCTCGTGCTCGAGGCGCGCGACCGCATCGGTGGCGCGTGCACGCTCGAGCATCCTTTCGAGGACCCGAGATTCGTCGTCAGTCCGTGCGCGTATCTCGTCGGCCTCCTCCACCATCGCGTGATCGATGAGCTCGACCTGCGGCGCCACGGTTATCGCGTGCACCTGGTCGACCCGCATCTTTGGTGCCCGTTCGACGACGGCACCGCCCTGAGCCTCTGGGACGATTCCGCACGCAATCACCAGATGGTCGCCGCGATGAGCCCGGGCGACGCCGACGGATACACGCGCTACGAACAGCTCTTCGGCCGCATCCGGCAGGCGCTTCGGTCGGAGCCGCACGACACGTGGGTGGGCGATGCACCGGACCGGCCGGCGCTCGAAGAGCTCCTCAGTAACGACCCGGAGCTCATCGAGGTGATGTTCGAGGAGTCGATCGCGTCGGTCATCGAACGTCACGTTCAGGACGAACGCCTTCGCACCGCGCTGCACGGTCAGGGCTTGATCGGCACCTGGGCAGGCCCGCGGACCCCGGGAACCGCGGCCATTCATGCGATGCACTCGATGGGCACGATCGAAGGCCGGCAAGGCGCCTGGGGCTATGTGCAGGGTGGCATGGGCAACGTGTCGCTCGCGCTGGCGGCGGCTGCCGAGGAAGCGGGCGCCGTCATCCGGCGCAACGCCCCCGTCGCCGAGATCGTGCCCGGCGAAGCAGTTGTCCTCGAGGATGGAACGCGTCTCGGGGCGCCGACGGTCATCTCCAACGCGGATCCGCGGACCACGCTCGGGTTGCTTTCGGATGCGGCACCCGCGGCGTTCACCAAGAGGGTGCGTGGCTGGCGGATGGAGGGCCCCGTGCTCAAGATCAACTGCGCGCTCTCACGACTCCCGACCTTCACCGCCGCCGCTTTGGACGACGCGCCGCACCGCGCCATGGTGACCATCGCGCGAAGCCTCAACGAGACCCAGGCCGCATACGAACGCAGCCGCGCCGGACAGCCCGCGCCGCGCTGGGCCGAGCTGTACTTCCAGTCTGCGTACGACCCGTCGGTCGCGCCGGAAGGCAGCCACGTCATGAGCGTCTTTGCCGAGTACGCGCCGTACACGCTTGCCGAGGGAACCTGGGACGAGCGGCGCGAGGCCGTGGCCGACGAGGCGTTCGCCGAGATCGCACGATTCGCGCCGGACATCGTCGCGTGCGTCAGCGCCCGCCAGGTTCTTGCGCCGCCCGACATCGAGCGTGCGGTCGGGCTCTCGGGCGGGCACATCTTCCAGGGCGAGTGTCTCCCCGATCAGATGTGGGACCGGCGCTTCTCCCCTCGCACACCGATGCCGGGCCTCTACATGTGCGGTGCGAGCACTCACCCCGGCGGCAGCGTGATGGCGATCAACGGCCGCAACTGCGCCATGGCCGTGCTTGCCGACACGGCACGCAGCGCCGGCTAGCGCGACCTTCGCGCTAGCGACGCAGCCGTAGCGCGTTGCGAATCAGGCTCATCTCCTCGGTGTCGGCCACACGGAGCAGGAGCAATGCCGCTGCGTAGATGAGCGCCGAGGCGACGACGACGACAAAGAGCAGGGCGCGGCTCTGATGCGGGTTGGCGACATAGATGAAGGCACCCATGACCAGCCCCGCGAGAAGCGCCTTCCATGACGTGCTCACCAGTCGGATCGTTCCAAGCTGCGCGCGCAGCACAAACCACCCCACGATGACCAGCGCCGCCTCCGTGACGACAACCGCCCAGCTCGCGCCGAGGTAACCGTAGCGCGGGATCACAATGAGGTTGACGCCAACGTTGATGACGAGGCCCACCATCGCCACGAGGGCGAAGACGTTCTGCTTGTCGATGGCGTTGAGCGTGGCCGCAAACGTGTTGTCGGCAAACATGAACACGATCGCCAGGGCGAGGATCTGCAGAGCCGGCTCGGACTGCGGGTAGAGTTCCAGCAGGCTGTTGAATTGCGGAGCGAGCAGGAACACGCCCACGGTGATCGGCCAGCCAAGAATCACGAGTGCCTTGAAGAATTTCTCGGCAACCGGGAGCACGCGCTCGGGTGATCGCCGGTGGTACACGGAAAGCACAGGGAAAACCACACTGCGCAATGCAAACGGGATGAACAGCAACGACTCGAAGGGCTTGTACGCGAACGTGTAATACCCAACCTCGGTGTTTCCCCGAAAGCGTTGGAGGATCGGGACGTCGACCTTGAAGTAGACGGTCGTGATGATGAACGTGATACCGAGCGGCACTGCTATGCGCACCCACGACCAGAGCAGTCGAGGCTCGAGACGAACGCCCGGCCGGAGCACCCCCATAACGATGAGCACAGTCGCGAAGTACACGCAGGCGAAGCCGTAGCTGATGGCATAGGCCCAGAGGAAGAACCCCGTGTCTGCATTGATGTGGGCACCAACGACGACCAGCGCGAGAACGATCAGCGTCTCGGGGATGATCTCGATGATCTCGAAGGTGAGCCGCTGGAGTGCGTAGAGGCTGTTCCGCAACAGCAACTGGTATCCGGACAGCACGAGGATGGCGAAGGACGGCCAGAGCAGGGAGCGAAGCCCCGCGAAGTACAGCGCGGCAAAGAGGAGCGGCAGCCCGACCGCTGCTCCCAGCACCTTGAGTGACGCCACGTTGTTCCAGTACCTGGAGAGTTGATCGGTGTGGCGCGCGCCTTCTCGGACGTAGAGGGCGGAAAACCCCATGTCGGTCAGGGTCCCCACCAACCCGACATACGTCACCGCCGTCTGCATCTCGCCGAAGCGCGTCGGATCGAGATAGTTGCCGATGATGATCACGGCGATCAGCGCGATGACCCGGGAGATCACGCGCACCACGAGGATGAGGATCGTGTTGCGCAGCGCCCGCATCCCGAGGCCACCCGGCATGTCCGGCGTTGCTGCGCCTGGTGCCGGCGGTTCGTCCTGCAAGGCGCTCATTCTATCCGCGCGTTCGCCCTGTGCCCGCCGTCAATCCGTGTGGATACACTGCGACCATGCCTGACGTCGCGGCCGAGCGGCCTCGCGCCGACGCCGAGCAACGTACTGACGGCGGGGGGTTGATCGCGCGAACGCTCCGCGATCGTGGTGTCTCCACGGTGTTTGGACTTCCCGGCGGTGCCATCCTCCCCTTCCTCGACGCGTCTCTCGACGAGGACATCCGCGTCATCGACACCCGGCACGAGGGTGCGGCGGTGCTCGCGGCCGAGGGCTGGGCACTTGCAACCGGCGACACCGGCGTTGCCGCCGTCACCGCCGGCCCCGGCTTCGCCAATGGGCTGATCGGCCTGGTCGATGCGGCCACCTGGAGCGTGCCCCTGGTGATGCTCGCCGGGCGGACGAGCCGCAACCGGCAGGGGCGCGGCGCCGTGGCCGACATCGATCAGCTGGCGATCGCCGCCCCGATCGCGAAGTGGGCGGCGAGCTGCACCGACACCGGCCGGATCCCGAGATACGTCGCCGAAGCGCTGCATCGAGCCCGCAGTGGGTCCCCAGGCGCCGTGTACCTCGAGGTCGATTCCCATGCCATGTACGGCAACGCGGCTCCTCTCGACATCGGACCAGTCGGGTATCCGCCGGAAGCGCCACGCCCGGCCGGCGACCCCGCCGACATCGGCGCCGCGGTGGCCGCCCTCGCGGCAGCGGAACGCCCGGTCATCGTCGTCGGCAGCGGTGGGTTCTGGTCGGGGGCCGGCGCCGAGATCGCCCGGTTCGCGGACGTGGCTCACATCCCGGTGATCACCGCCAGCGCTGCTCGCGGCGTCGTGCCGGACTCGCACCCGTGGTGCCTGGGATCACTGGTGCATGGAGGGCTCGCCATTCCGAGCGCCGACTGCGTGCTGGTGCTCGGCTCGGCCTTCAACGCCAATGTCATGTACGGCGGCGCCCCGCTCTTCGGCACCGAGCAGATCATCGTGCAGGTCGATATCGCAGCTGAGCGGACCGGCGGCAATCGCGCCGCCGATGTGACCGTCATCGGAGACATCGCCTCGGTGGTGCGCGATCTGCGCGAAGCCTGGGGCACCACGCCACCCGGCCGCGACGAGTGGCTCGCACGCGCACGCGAACTTGCCGCCGCTTCACTGTCGTTCTGGAACCGGCAGGTCGACGATCACGAAGGCGAGGCCATGCATGCAGGGGCGGTTGCCCGGGAGGTGGCCGCGGCGGTCGACAAGCGGTTCGGCGGCAAGGCGACGCTGGTCGCCGACGGTGGAGACGCGCTCGCATGGGCACTCGCCTACTTCGGCGCAGAGCTGCCCGGCCGCTTGCTGACCACCACCACGGCACTCGGGACCCTCGGCGTCGGGATGCCGTTTGCGCTCGCCGCCCAGGCGGCGCGCCCCGACGAGCCCGTCGTCCTGTTCACCGGTGACGGTTCATTCGGCCTGAGCGCGATGGAGGTGGACACCGCCGTTCGCCATGACCTTCCGGTCATCGTCATCGTGTCGAACAACGCGGGGTGGGGCGACGTCCGCTATGAGCAGGACGAGCTCTTCGGGACGGGGCGCCACATCGCCAGCAACCTTCCGGGCGTCCGGTACGACCGCCTGGCCGAGGCGCTGGGTGGCCACGGCGAGCGCATCGAGCGCCTCGAGGACCTGCGGCCCGCGCTCGACGAGGCCATCGCCAGCGGCGTGTGCAGTGTCATCGATGTGCCGACCGATCCGACGGTCGTCTCCGAGCTGCTCCGCATGGTCGCCCAGCTCGGGCTGATGTAGGCGTGCGAGCGGTCAGGCTGCTCGAGGCGCATCATCTCGAGCTCGTCGACGTCCCCGCACCCGAGGCCACGCCCGGCGAGGTGGTGGTCCGGGTCGACGGCTGCGGGATCTGCGGATCAGACCTGACCTCGTACAAGGTCGGGCTCTTCACCGACGCGATACCGGGCCACGAGGTCGCGGGCGTTATCGAGGCGGTCGGCGACGGCGTTGCCGGGTGGGCCGCGGGGGATGCGGCGGTCATCGACCCCAAGATCCCCTGCGGGGCGTGCGATGACTGCCGCGCAGGCGCCTCCTATCGATGCGCGATGGCGCTGACCGCCGGCATCGGATTCGCCCGTGACGGCGGATTCGCTGACCTGGTCGCGGTGCCGTCATCACTCCTGCATCGTCTGCCGGCCGCACTCCCGCTGGAGCACGCGTGCCTGGTCGAGCCGCTCTCGGTGGCTATCCACGGCGTCGAGCGGGCGCGCCTGCATCCCGGCGACCCCGTGGTGGTCATCGGTCTCGGCCCCATCGGGCTCTTCACGGTTGCGACCCTGCACGCGCGTGGCATCGGCCCCATCGTCGGCGTCGACCCGGTCGAGGACCGTCGCAGGCTGGCACTCGACCTCGGCGCGGCGTCCGTCGTGGCCGAGCTTCGGGAGGCGCGCAGTCACGTCGCTCCCACGCCGGCGGTCATCGAGTGCTCCGGATACGCGCCGCTGCTCCACGCGGCAGCGGACCTTGTCGCGCCGGGGGGACGTCTGGTGCTGCTCGGTGTGCCATTCGGGGAGACCACGGTCATCCCGCTCATGTGGGTCACACGCGAGATCGAGATCATCGGAAGCATCGCGTCGAGTGGGTCGGACTTCGCGGTTTCGCTCGAGATGCTCGCCGGCGACCCTGGGATTGCCCGAGTGGTCACGCGCCGGGTTGCCCTGGCTCAGGTCCCCGAGGTGTTCGAGGAGTTGATCACCCCTTCTTCGGGCGGTAAGGTGATCGTCGACCCGCGGCTTTGACTGCGGGCGGTGGGGGCGAAGCTGGAGCGTCCGGCACCGGTACGGATGCGACAGCGCGCCAGCAGTACCACGCCGCGGTGCTCCGGTACGGGCGGAAAACATCACCGAGGATCTGCAGCGCCTTCGGCGTCGAGGGCGCCGACATCTCGTGGATCCGCGCCCAGCCGTTGCGAACTCCGAGATCGTCCACCGGCCAGACGTCGGGCCGGTTGAGCTGAAAGAGCAGGAACATCTCGGCCGTCCAACGCCCGACGCCGCGAACCGTGACCAGCCGGGCGACGATCTCGTCGTCGCTGAGCTCATCGAGGTCGTCCGTCGGGACCGTCCCATCGACGAACTTCAATGCGAGGTCGGTGATCGCCGCGACCTTGTTGGCCGAGAGGCCGGCCGCGCGCAGCGTCTCCGGGTTGGCCGACAGCACGGTCTCGGGAGCCACCGGCTCACCGCCGAGTGCGGTCACGAGGCGGCCGTGGATGGCCCGCGCCGCGGCGCCCGCCAGCTGCTGGAAGACGATCGCGCTCAGCAGTGATTCGAACGCCGACCCGGACTCGCGCCGGAACGCCATCGGTTGATTGGTCTCGGCAACGCGCCGGAAGGCTGGGTCAGCCTTGACGATGTGCCGGGTCGCCGTGTCGAGCCCGGTCATGCGGTTGGCGCCTCCACCACAGTGGCCAGGCCATCGATGACCAGGGCCGCCGGAAGCTGCAACAAACCGGTGGGCGCGAGCCTGATCTTCATGGACCTGCTCCCACCCCCGATCACCACGGAATCCTGCGTCATCACACGGGCATCGATGTACAGGGGCAGGTCGTCAGGCAAGCCAAAGGGAGTCACGCCGCCGATCATCATCCCTGTCAGGTCGCGGGTCTGATCCGCTGCCGCGAACGAGGCCTTGCGGACACCGAGCAGGTGGCACACCGCGTGGTTCACGTCGAGACGGCAGGGAGCGAGCACCACGCACGCGCACGCGACGCGCGGTTCCTTGCGAGCCGCGACCACGATCGTGTTGGCACTCTGCTCTGGAGCGATGCCGTAGCGCGCGCAGAACTCGGCAGTGTCGGCGAAATCGGGGTCGCACGCAATGGTTTCGTACTCGACGCCGAGAGCCGCGAGCCGCGTACGGACACGCTCCTCGATTGCCGCGCCGTCGTCAGCGGACATCGTGTCCGGGTGACCGACCCGTAGAGTACGCAGCCAGCATGCGCATCACCGCTCCCACCGAGACCGCGCCCGGCGAGACCAGGGTCGCGCTGGTTCCCCGATCGGCAACGCAGCTGGTGGCCACGGGTGCAACGGTAGCTACTCAGGCAGGGGCTGGGACGGCGGCCGGTATCACCGACGCCGCGTATCGCGAGGTCGGAGCCGAGGTCGTCCCGGACCGAACGGTGCTCCTCGCCGACGCCGACATCGTCGTGGTGGTGCGGCGTCCCGACGCCGCGTTCGTGGGCCAGATGAAGCGCGGGTCGGTGCTGGTCGGTGTCCTCGAACCCGCGGGCGATCCTGCCTTGGTCCGCGCCCTCGTCAACGGTGGCATCACCGCTTTTCGCCTCGAGGCAATGCCGCGAATCAGCCGCGCTCAGGACATGGACGTGCTCTCGTCGATGGCCACGCTCGCCGGATACCACGCCGCAGTCATGGCCGCGTTCCGGCTGCCGCGCATCTTCCCGCTGATGATGACCGCGGCGGGCACGATCACGCCGGCGCGCGCGCTCATCCTCGGTGCCGGGGTTGCGGGTCTGCAGGCGATCGCGACCTGCCGCAGGCTCGGCGCCGTCGTCGAGGCATTCGACGTGCGCCCGGCGGTGCGCGACCAGGTGGAGTCGCTCGGCGCGCGCTTTGTCGAGACAGGCGTGGAGTCGGAGACTCAGCAGGACACCGGTGGTTATGCCCGTGAGCTCGAAGCCGATGCCCAGGCCCGCCAGCACGAGGTGCTCGCCGAGCACGTGAAGGAATCGGACGTGGTGATCTCGACCGCGCAGATCCCCAATCGCAAGGCACCGATCCTGGTCACTGCCGACATGGTCGGCTCGATGCGAACCGGTTCGGTGATCGTCGACCTCGCCGCCCCGGGTGGCGGTAACTGCGAGCTCACCAAGCCGGATGAGGAGGTCAACGCCAACGGGGTGCTCATCCTTGGGCCCACCAACCTTCCCGCGGCGATCCCAGGACAGGCGAGCCAGCTCTACTCACACAACGCTACCCGATTCCTCATGCAGATCCTCAAGGACGGTCAGGTCCAGCTCGATTTCGACGACGTCGTGATCAGCCAGACCTGCATCACGCACGACGGCAAGGCGATTGGCGAGCAGATCGAAGCGCTGCTGCAGGGAGCGAGCGCATGAGCCCAGGACAGACGCTGGCACTCGGCGCTTTCATCTTCGCGCTCGCGGTGTTCGTCGGATTCCTGCTCATCTCGAAGGTCCCGACGATGCTGCACACGCCGCTCATGTCGGGAACGAACTTCATCCACGGCATCGTGCTGGTCGGAGCGCTCACCGTCGCCGCCGGCGCGAACGACACGCTCGGATACATCATCGCGATCGCGGCGGTGCTGCTCGGCACGCTCAACGTCGTCGGTGGCTGGGTGGTGACCGATCGAATGCTGCAGATGTTCCGGCGGCGACCAGCAGCCGACACGCACAAGGCGGAGACGCCCACCACGACACCGGATCACTGAGCGCGATGCAGCCGTCCGCGCTCACCACCCTCGGCTACCTGGTGACCGCCGTCGCCTTCATGTTCGGCATTCAGCTGCTGCGCTCACCCGCAACCGCGCGGCAGGGGAATCGCATTGCGGCAGTTGGCATGCTGCTCGTACTCGGCATCACGGCCGCGCTCATCCACAACACCGGCAACTGGCCGTTGATCATTCCGCCGATCATCGTCGGCACGATCATCGGCGCGGTCTCCGCGCGCTTGGTGCGCATGACCGCGATGCCGCAGATGGTCGCGCTCTTCAACGGCATGGGCGGCGGTTCGGCAGCGCTGATCGCCGCGCAGGATTTCCGGACCGCGGTTGGGAACGGGACCGCGCATCCGTATACCACGTGGGCGATCATGGTGAGCTGCATCATCGGCTCGCTGAGCTTTGCCGGGAGCCTGGTGGCGTTCGCGAAGCTGCAGGAACTGATGCCGGGACGTCCGCTCACGTACCGGTTGCAGAGCGCCGTGAACGGGCTGCTCCTCGTGGTGATCCTGGCGATCGGCGTGTATCTGATTGTCGGCGATCAGAACCTCGCCCTGTTCGCGGTGTTCATCGTGCTGTCGCTGCTGCTGGGCGTGCTCTTCGTAGTGCCGATCGGCGGCGCTGACATGCCGGTCATCATCTCGCTGCTCAACTCCTTCACCGGTCTCGCTGCAGCGAGTACCGGATTCGTGCTGAGCAACGACGTGCTCATCGTCAGCGGGGCGCTTGTTGGCGCGTCGGGGACCATCCTCACGCTCGCGATGAGCAAGGCGATGAACCGCTCGCTGTTCAACGTCCTCTTCAGCGGATTCGGATCGACGATCGAAGCTGCCGGCAGCGCAGCCGGCGCCGAGGGCGGCACCATCCACCCGACCACCGTCGAGGACCTCGCGCCACTGCTGGCCTTCGCGCAGCTGGTGATCTTTGTACCCGGATACGGGATGGCCGTGGCGCGCGCGCAGCACGAGGTCAAGGAGCTGGCCGATGAGCTCGAGAAGCGCGGCGTCACCGTCGAGTATGCGATTCACCCGGTGGCGGGACGCATGCCAGGTCACATGAACGTCCTGCTCGCCGAGGCCAACGTGCCCTATCCGCAGCTCAAGGAGATGGATGCGGTCAACGGCGACTTCCCGCGCGCCGACGTGGCGGTCGTCATCGGGGCCAACGACGTTGTTAACCCGGCGGCGCGCACGCAGACCAACAGCCCGATCTATGGCATGCCCATTCTCGATGTCGACGAGGCGAAGACGGTGGTCGTCCTCAAGCGCAGCATGGCGACGGGATTCGCCGGCGTCGACAACCCGCTGTTCTACAAGCCGAACACGCTCATGCTGTTCGGGGACGCGCGCGCCTCAGTCGCCGCGTTGGTCGCCGAGGTTAAGAAACAGTAGCGGGCGGGGCCTTGCCGGTCGCCGCGACACTGCGCAGCGCATTGAGCAGGTCTGCCGGAGCGGTGTCCTTGACGACGTAGCCCACAGCGCCACTTTTGAGTGCCTCGACCATGCGCTCGTGACCGCCGAACGACGTCAGCATCATCACCCGCGTTCCCGGTTCGCTCTGGACGAGCCGTTTGGTGGCTTCGATCCCGCCCATACCGGGCATGGAAAGGTCCATGAGGACAACGTCCGGATGGAGTTCCTGCGCCATTTCGAGAGCCTGTTCGCCGGAGTCGGCCAGACCGACGACCTCAATGTCCGCCTCGTGGCCAAGGAACGAGGCAAGCCCTTTGCGAACGACCGGGTGGTCGTCCACGATCATGACGCGCGTCACCTCAGAAATCACCTTTATCCACTCTACTCGATGGGCAGCGTCAAAACGACGAGCGTGCCACGACCTGGTTCGGAGTCGATGGTGAGGGTGCCTCCGGCATCCTCGGCGAGCTCGACGATGGTTGCAGTGCCGAGGTGTCCTTCGGCACGACGGCGCTCCATATCGCTCTCGCTGAAGCCCTTTCCATCGTCCTCGATGCTCAGGATCGCTGAGCCCTCATCGGTTATCAGCTCCACTTTCACGTTCTTTGCCTCGGCGTGAGCCGCGACATTGCGCAGCACTTCCTGGGCCACCCGAAAGATCAACTTCCCGCGATCCTCACGAAGCCGGAGGTCGGGTGGCAGATCCATCTCTGCATTGGTCCCCTTGCGCTTCATGTCTCGCAACACCTCGAGCAGCGCTCCCTGGAGGCCTTCCCTGCGAAAGGTCGGCGGCGCCAGGTCGATGATGAGGGTGCGCAGGTCCTTCATGGCCCCTCTCGTTTCGGTCGCGGACGTCTCCAGCAGTTCCAGAAGCTCTGCGCGCTGGCCGTCAACGCCGTCGAGCCCCTTCAGATGCGACGCCTCCGCGGAGAGGGTCAACGCCATGCCGGCCAGGTTCTGGACGACGCCGTCGTGCAGGTCGCGCGCAATCCGTTTGCGTTCGGCTTCGGATGCCTCAACAGCCTTCAACAGCAACCGCTTCTCTTCCTGGTCAAACGCTGCGCGGTCCTCTTCCTGGACCTTGAGGTTGACGGTGTAGCGCATCAGGAATCCGTGGAGAAGAATGAGTGGCGCGAGCAATGCCACGAACCCGACCACCCCTTCGTGCGTTGTGATGACGACGAAGGCGAAAGCTGCAAAACCGTAGCCGATGCTGTATGGCAGCACTGTGAGGCGTGACCGCATCACCTCGCGAATCGGCACTCGCCGGTCTGACAGGTGGATGACCACTGCAACGAATCCCGAGTTGAGGGCGAAGTGGACAACCCCTGCACAGATTCCCGCAACAAGGACCTTGCCGGTGCCCTCGACGCTCGATCCGCTATTGATCAACGCGAAGGTCGCCCAAGCAGCAGTGTCCGCGAGAAACTCATTGGCGACGTTGAAAGTGGTCCGGAACCACCCGTTGTGGTTGCGCACCGTGACGCCGAACGGCTCCGCGAATGCACCCACCGCAGCACCTGCGGGCCCGAACGTCACAGCCAGACCCAGATGAACGAAGACACTCGGCGCCCATTGGATCGCTGCGGGTCCTGTTGTTCTGATGGCGTACACCGACATCAGGAAGATCGTCACCCCACCAACGGCCATCGTCGCCGCCTCCGGGGGCAATGCCGTCCGGATATCCTGGCGAAACACGATCACGATCGTGGCGAGAGCCAAGGCTGCAAATGCAGTGACCGCCACGTAGGCGATCAATCCCGGGTTGTAGTCGACGGGAGGCAGCGCGGGCGACTTCGGTAGGAGTTCGAACTGGCGAACCCTGAGCGCAGCAGCGCGCAACCATTGACCGAAGCCCGGCGCTCGTGCCCGAGGCGCCACAGCGTCCTGCGCCATGTGATCGATCCTATTCTGCGAGGTCAATGCAACATGGTCTGCGTGACAGGATTGTCGAGCGACCGGACGTCGAAGTTGGTGTTATAGCTAGCGTTTGACGCGTTAGGAACAAAGCAATGCAGCAATCGCGTCAGTGAACAAGCTGCGTAGATTGTGCGAAGAAATGTGAATGCGAGATCGCTGCGCAGGTCTTAAGCCCTAAGTCGTACTGCAGCGTTACAGTACGCGCAACACCCAAGCGCCGACGGTCAGGTCTCACGCTACCCGACGGCGCATTTCTCCAGGAGGTTCCCATGGCTACTTGGGGCGATAACGACAGCTGGTAGACCCTAGGGTTGCCCGTCGTCCACTGTAGGGCGGCGGTGTGACGATCCATTGGGTAATTTCGTGACGAGCCGTTAACGGGTCGATCGCGTCATTATCACGGAGGGGCCCTCGAAAGGCGGGTTACCGGGTGCGCAAGTGCGGCGCATTCGGCCCCGGGTTGGGGTACGCTCGCGTACGTCTTGCGACGCGATTGAGAACTCCAAAAAGGAAACGACGCTGAGAGTTTCGGCGGACGCGTCCACCGGCAGATTAGGCGTGCCCGGGCGCGCGCTAAATCCGTCTGTTCGGTTGCTGGCCGCGGCCGGCATCTCGTTCTACGGCGACTGGCTCACGACGGTGGCGCTCGTGGTGCTGCTCTTCCGCCTCACCCATTCCCCGATTGGGCCGGCCGTCTACATGCTGGCGCGGGTGGCGCCTCGCCTGATCGGACCCTTCCCCGGAGGTGCGCTTGCCGACCGCTACGGTCCTGCGCGCATCGCCGCATCCTGCGCGGTGATCCAGGCCGTCCTCACCGCGTCGATCGTCGTGTTTGCGGCGAGCCGGCTCATCTGGCCGATCTTCCTCGTGGTCGCGCTTGCGCAATTCCTGAGTTCCGCCGCGCAACCGTGCTACGCGGCCATGGTCCCGCGCGTCACCGGGGCGGCCGGGCTTGGGCGTATCCAGGGGGCGCTGGCGGCGTTGAACAGCTCCAGCATCATGATCTCCCCCGCCATCGGAGCACTCGTCCTGAATTTCACAGCGCCAGAGCTGCTCATCGGTATCGACGCCGCGACCTTCCTCGTCTCGGCGGCGCTCGTGGTCACCCTCTCCCGGGTGGACAACACGGCGGCTGCGCCGGCGCTCAGCTTCGGACGCATAGCGGCCGGCGTGCCAATCGTGCTCCACGATCCGATGCTCCGGCTCCTCGCGGCCGCATACGTTTCGAATGCCGCAGCGGTGACAACGCTCCAGGCCGTCCTGGTGGTTGCCGCTGCAAGCCGCTTCGGGCAGGACACGGTCGTCGGGTGGCTCTACGCGTCGGTTGGCGCCGGAGCCCTCCTCGGCACCTTACCGGTGCTGCGACGAACGCCGGCCAAGGTTGCGGTGCAATCCATCGTTCTCGGCACGGCACTCGAGCTCGTTCCGCTCGCCGCCTTCGCCTTCGTCACGGTCCTGCCGCTGGCCATGGCGCTCCTCTTCGTGAGCGGCGCAGGAGCAACGCTGTACCAGACACGAGGCGCCGTGGGTCTTCAGCAGCGCACACCACGCGAGCTCGTCGGCAGGACGAGTGCCGTGGTCCGCTTCGGCGGGTACCTCGGCATGCTGCTCGGGGCCGTCGCGGCAGTCTCCCTGGTGCAGCCGCTGGGCTGGGAGGCGACGGTTCTCATCGTCTGCGCGGTCGGGGCGACGCTGCTCTTCGCCACGGCGGTCACCGAGGGACGAAACCCAGTCTGATCGCGGGGGACGATCCGGGAAAGAGGCGCAAAGAGTTGTGCAGCTTCAGCAAATGCTTGTTAACTCCGCCCAAGCACCGCGAATGGAGCGAGCGGCGACATCGCACCCTGTGCTGGCCAACCCCGGCCCGCGCGCCGGTGTAATGGTGTCGGCGGTATCCATGGAGGCGGAGATGGCAGCAGGTACGGGCTGGGGCTGATCCCCGGCCGTTGATTCCCGAGATGGCTCGGGATTTGTGAATCCGTTGGGTGCGACGTCGTGGGCATGGCTCCGCGGCGTCGTGCTCCGTTTTTCGGTCCCGCCTCAGGAGTGGACGTGCTGATCGATACCGCGCGGTTCTTTCCGCGAACCATGGGCAGTCCGCCCACGGCCGATCGCTCGGCGCGCCTGCTGCTGGCCGCCGGGATCTCGACCTACGGTGACTGGCTGACCGTTGTCGCCCTCGCCGTCCTGCTTTTCAACCTCACGCACCGACCCGAGGCACCCGCTCTCTACATCCTGGCCAGGTTTGCGCCGAGGGTGCTGGGCCCCACCCTCGGTGGATCGCTGAGCGATCGATACGGGCCGAGCCGGGTGGCCGGCTGGGCGGCGCTGGGGCAGTGCGTGCTCACGGCCGGCATCGTCGTCTTTGCGAACACCGGAACCATCTGGGCGATCCTTGTGGCGGTCGCCTGCGCCGGGTTCCTGGGCTCGGTGGGTCAGCCCGGATACTCCGCCTGCATCCCGCGCGTCACCGCTGCGCCACGGCTGCTTCGCGTCAACGCGATCTACAGCGGGCTCTTCGAGTCGAGCGTGCTGGTTGCGCCGGTCGTCGGAGCCCTGGTGCTGCCGTTCGTGCAGCCACAGGTGCTCGTCGCGGCTGACGCGGTCTCCTTCGGGCTGGCCGCCCTGCTGGTGCTCTCCCTGCGCGTCCAACCGGCGCCTGTCACGCACTCCGAGACACGCGACCGCTCCCGCGCAACAGCGGTCGTGGCTCGCGACCCGATGCTGCGCTCGCTCGCGGCGTCCTTCTTCTGCAGTGCCGCGGCGATCACCGCGCTTCAGGCGGTCCTGGTCGTCGCCGCGGCCGACCGGTTCGGGCGGTCCACCGACGTGGGCTGGCTGTACGCCGCGGTCGGAGCCGGAGGAGTCGTGGGGAGCGCAGTGCTGCTGCGGTGGACTCCACGCACGATCGGCGCCCGGGGCATCGCCCTCGGCTTTCTGGTCGAGGTGGTCCCGCTCGGACTCTTCGCGCTGGTCGGCGGCCTGGTCCCCGCGCTGGCGCTGCTTTTCGTCAGCACGGCCGCGGCCGCCCTATATCAGACCCGGGGCCAGACTGCCCTGCAGCAGCGCGTTCCTGCCGAGTTGCTGGGCAGGGTCAACGGGCTGATGCGTCTGCTTCTCTACGCGGGCATGCTCGCCGGCGCAGTCGCCGCGGTGGCGCTGGTCGTACCGCTTGGCTGGAATGCGCTCGTGGTGGGATCGGCTGCTGTCGCCGTCGTGGCGTTCATCCCGGCATCGCTCACGTACCGGCGGGGACCACGGCGCCCCGACGAGGTCAACCTCGCCGGGACACCGATGGTGCTGGTGTCAGATCAGACCGCGACTGCTTCGCGGGCTTCCTTCTCGATCGGCAGGCCGACCGAGTTGCCCCACTCGCTCCACGATCCGTCGTAGTTGCTGACTCTCGGGAAGCCGAGCAGGTAGCTGAGCACGAACCAGGTGTGCGACGAGCGCTCGCCGATCCGGCAGTACGTGATCACCGTCTTGTCGTCGGTCACGCCCTGTGCGGCATAGAGCTCGCGGAGCGCGTCGGCGGGCTTGAAGGTGTCGTCGTCCTGGATGGCCTGAGCCCACGGAATGTTGGCCGCGCCGGGGATGTGCCCGCTGCGCTGCGCGCCCTCGTTCGAGTACTCTGGCGGCGCCGAGATCTCCCCCTTGAACTCGGCAGGCGAGCGCACGTCAACCAACGCACGCCCCTCGACGCCGAGTGCCTTCTCGACGTCGCCGCGGAAGCTGCGAATCGAGGTGTCGGCGTCGGCTGCCTTGTAGGAGGTCGCGGTGAACGACGGGGTGTCCTCGGTGACCTCGCGTCCCTCGTCGATCCACTTGCGGCGTCCGCCGTTGAGCAGGCGAATGTCGGCGTGGCCGTAGATCCGGAAGGTCCAGAACGCGAACGCCGCGAACCAGTTCCGGAAATCGCCGTACAGGACGAGCGTGGTGTCCGGGGTCGCGCCGACCTTCGAGAGCAGATGCTCGAACTGCGCCTTGGAAAGGATGTCGCGGCGGACCGGGTCGTTGATGTCGCGCTTCCAGTCGACCAGCGTCGAGCCGGAGATGTGCCCGAGCTCGTACGCGGCCGACGGGTCGTAGTCCACTTCGAGCACCCGCACCTGCGGGTCGGTGAGGTGACTGGCCAGCCACTCGGTGGTGACCAGGACCTCTGGATGGGCGTATTCGGTCATGAGGGAATGCTCCTGTTGCTGTTGGCTGTTCCTGAGCGGCGAAGTGCCGCGCCGTTGCGAGATGTCGGACGACGCTCGGTGCCGTCGCCTACCCGGACTTCACGAGGCCTAGGCTGGACAGCTTGCCCTGTCAGACCGGCAGCGTCCCCAGTCGAGCCAGCGACGGCGCGTCAGCCGTGGTGTCTCGTCCATATATGAGCGCGATGGTATTGAATCCCGACCGCCGAAGTCAAGTTTCCACCGCCGCCGTCCGCCGTGCCAGCAGATACGCCCGGTTCGTCTGCACCTCGACATCCGGGTAGGGGGCGCGGAGCAGGCGCGCCTCGAGTGTGAACCCGGCGGCCACCACCTCCTGCGCGAGCCAGTCGGCATCGAAGAGGCGAAAGTCCATGTCGACGCCGACTCCGAGCATCTCCTCGGAATGTTCCGTCACGTCCCCGTGCTCCCCGAGGTGGACGGCGATCAGGAGCAGGCCACCGTCCACCAGGGTGCGGTGGAACTCGCGCATCGCGGCGCGGACCTCGGCGTCGCTGGTGAGGTGGATGACCGAGTAGAAGGCGATCAAGCCCTCCCACCGCCCGTCGGCGGCCGCCAGCGCAGTCATCGTGCCAACCTCGAAGGTGAGGGCCGGAAAGAGCATCCGCGCCCGGGCCACCATCGCAGGCGACAGATCGACGCCTGTGACCGAGAGCCCCAGGCCCGCGAGGAAGGCGCCGACGTGTCCTGGACCGCATCCGGCATCGCAGATGAACGCCCTCGCACCGAATCGCTCCTGGAGCTGCTCGGCGTACGCGGTCAGGAGCGCTCGATCGAGCGGCTTGTGCCGCAATTCGTGGAGAACACGGTCGATATACGCGTCGGCGACCGCGTCATAGCTGACACGGACACGTGACTGATGACCCGACGCGGCCTCGATGCCTGTTATGTTCGCCGCGTCATGCGCCCTTGGACCGCTCGCGCCCTCGCCGTCGGCGTCGACGCGCTGTGCCTTGCGATCTTTGTCGCTCTCGGCCGGGCCAGTCACGACATCTCCTCGGGCATTGACTGGTATCTCACCGTGCTCTGGCCGTTCCTGGTCGGCTGGTTCGTGGTCGCCCTCGTGCTCCAGCTGTACAGGGCGCCGCTCGATCGCTGGGTGGTCCTCGCCTGCACGTGGGTCCTGGGAAGCACCATCGGCCTCGTGCTTCGGGCGACGGTGACCCATCGCAGCACACCGCTCGCCTTCATCATCGTGACGCTGATCTTCATCGGCCTCACCACCTTCGGGTGGCGGCTGTTCGTGCACGGCCTCGCGTGGGTGCGCAGCCGCGAATCGAACTCGCCTCGGTTCAGCTGATCACCCGGCGCCGGAAGTTCCGCGTTCCCGTCCAGAGGAACAGGGCGCTGAACCCGAGCAGGACCGGGTAGACCACCCAGAGCGACATGTGCGGCGCGGTGGTCAACGCGCCCCGCATCCCCTCATTGATGTAGATGAGCGGATTGACGAGGACGAGTATCTGCAACCAGTGGAGGTTCCCGATCGTCACCGGAGCGAGCGTCGTCCACGAGTAGTACGTGCCGCCGAGGAACGTCAGCGGCAGGATGATGATTCCAAAGAGGAGTGGAACCGTCCGCGGGTCGAAGATCGTCCCGAAGGTGAGGCCCAGCGATGAGCAGGTGATGCACCCGAGCGGGATGAGCGTGATGAGCTCCAGCCAGTGCACCTGCAGGTTGATGTGCACGCCGCTCGCGTGCACGACCGCCGCGATCGGGAAGACGATCGCCGCCGCGAGCAGACCCTGGATGGCGCCGAACAGCACCTTCTCCATCGCCACCAGCGATACCGGCAGCGGCGCCAGAACCCGGTCCTCGATCTCCTTGGTGTAGCCGAACTCCTGGACCATGGGCAATGCCACCGCCTGGATTCCCTGGAACATGATCGACAGCCCCACGACCCCGGCCACGAGGATGGTCGCGAAGGCGGACTCCCCTGCCGCGCCGTGTCCTCCGCCGATGCCCTGCCCGATGGTCGGAAAGACATAGAGGAAGACGAAGCAGAGCAGGAACGGCTGGATCACCGTGCGTGGGATGAATTCACGGAGGCGCTTCTTCAGCACCACCAGGTCGCGAATCAGCAGCGCGCCGAAGGCGATGCGCGATGAGGTGAGCGACGACCGAAGCGGTGGCAGGCTCGGCGCCGAGAGGGTCTGCGTCGGGGTGGCCGTGACCGTGGTCATTCGCGGAGCTCCTTGCCGGTCAGATTGATGAACACGGTCTCGAGGTTGGGCTCGGTGACCTGCACGTCGCGCACCGTGAATCCCGCGCCCTCGGCGCTGTCGATGACGCGCAGCAGGACACGATCGCCGCCGCGGACCGCGAGCTGCACGGACCCCTTGCGATTCACCGCTGACTCGACGCCGGCGACATCCTGACGAAGCCGCGTTGCCAGCGCGTCGAGGTCGCCGTCAGCGGTGACCGTGACCAGGGTGTCCGCGCCGACCGTCTCCTTGAGACGCGCCGGCGTGTCCAGGGCGAGGATCCGGCCGTGGTCCATGATCCCGATCCGGTTGCAGAGGCTGTCGGCCTCCTCCATGTTGTGCGTCGTCAGGAGGACCGTCTGTCCGCCGGTGTGCAGCTCACCGAGTATCTCCCAGAGCGCGATCCGGCTCTGGGGATCGAGCCCGGCCGTGGGCTCATCGAGGAAGAGCACAGCCGGGTTGTGCAGGATCGCCCGGGCCACCATGAGTCGCTGGGCGAGCCCGCCGGAGAGGGCCATCACCGGGGCCTTGGCACGCTCCGTCAGCCGGAAGCGAACGAGCATCTCGTCCGCGGCGGCCCGAGAGGCTCGAGACCCCATGCCGAAGAATCGGCCGTGGAAGTACAGGTTCTCCCAGACGGTGAGCGCTCGGTCGAGGGTATTGGTCTGGGGCACCACGCCGATCAGCTGCTTGGCAACGGCGGGGTGCGCGACCACGTCGACATCGCCGACAAACGCCTGGCCGCGGGTGGGGATCGTCCGCGTGGTGAGCATGCTCGCCGTCGTGGTCTTGCCTGCGCCGTTGGGGCCGAGCAGACCGAAGATCTCCCCCTGGAACACCGTCAGGTTCAGACTGTCGACCGCCTTCACGGTTCCCGTGTAGATCTTGGTCAGGCCCACCGTGCGAATCACCGCGGGCCGATCGCCGAAAACGGGTGGTGCGGTGACGGGCTCCGCGGGAAGGGTTGCTGTCATTGCGGGCCACGATATACCGACGCCGGCAGATCACCGGTTTGCCGGTTGATCGGGCACGGCGCGAGTTTCGGTGTCATCGTAGCAACGATATATCGCGAGCCGTCGCGCTGTCAAGACTACCGGGACGCCCGCCGACCTGCCCCTACACTCTGTCTGTGGCCGGCGTCATTCTCCTGCTCGTCGTCGCCGTTGGGTCCTGCGCGTTGATCCTCTGGGGCATGCGGCTCCCACCAACCCGGCCACGCCCGCGCAGCCGGTATCGAGGCCCGACGTTCATGTCCGTCGATCGCAAGCTGAAGCGCCGCAAGCCGCCGGACTGACGGCCGCGGTCACTCCCAGAGCTGGAACGGCACCGACGTCACCACCACGCCGGGGTGATGCAGAAGCGCGAGCTTGAAGGCGAGCTCCGACTGGTTGTGCAGCAGTACCTGGTACCACGCCTTTGGCAGGATGTCCGGCAGGACCACGGTCACCGTCTCGTCGCCCTCGACATGACACGCATCGATCAGCTCGATCACAGGGCTGATGAGCTCGCGGTATGGAGAGGTGATCAGCCGGAGCTCGACGTCCGGCGCCCACTGCTTCCACCGTTCGGGCAGCGTCGCTTCCCGCTTGTCGTCACTGTCGACGTTGACGTGCACCGCGGTGATCCGGTTCGCGGTCGTGATGCTCAGGGCGTAGTCGACCGCCGCGGCGGTCGCGGCGTTGAGGTCGTTCACCGGCACGATCACGCGCTGTTTGCCGACGTGATGGCGCTTCGGCACTGCCGCAAGCTCCCGGCGTGCATGCGCGTAGTGGCGATGAATCGCCCAGAAGCTGAATGCGAGCAGGGGCACGAGGAGAAGCACGATCCACGCGCCTTCGAGAAACTTCGTGCTCGCGACGATGACCGCAACCACGCCCGTCGTCACTGCACCGGCGGCGTTGACCACGAGCTTCACGTGCCGCCGCCGTTCCTTGCTGTGCAGCCAGTGCACCACCATGCCGGTTTGCGACAGGGTGAAGCAGATGAAGACGCCCACCGCATAGAGCGGGATGAGCGCGTGCGTGGTCCCGCCGAAGACGATCACCAGCACGATCGCGAGTCCGCCGATGATGAGAATGCCGTTGGAGTACGCGAGCTTGAGGCCGCGATGGCTGAACTGATGCGGGAAATAATCGTCGCGTGACATCACCGCCGCGAGCCGCGGGAATCCGTTGAAGGACGTGTTGGCGGCAAGCAGCAGGATCGCTGCTGACGAGATCTGCACGATGTAGAACAGCGGACTGTTCGGTGCTACCGCCTGTCCGATCTGCGCGATCACGTTGGCCTGGTCGGTTGGCACGGCACCGATGCTCCGCCCGAGCAGCGCGACGCCGAGGAACAGGGCGCCGAGCAGGCACGCCAGCACCGTCAACGTCCGCGCGGCGTTGCGTGACTCCGGCGGCTTGAATGCCGGCACGCCGTTGGCGATCGCCTCGACACCGGTCATCGCCGTGCATCCACCGGCAAACGCGCGCAGCACGAGAAAGAGACTGATGCCTTCGCTGGCGGCGGGGATCGTGTGGAGTTGATGCGGCGGGTTGCCGGTCGCGATCCGGAATGCCGCATACAGGAGCAGTCCGGCGAGCGAGATCACGAAGACATACGTGGGCAGGATGAATGCCGCTCCCGCCTCACGAACACCGCGGAGATTGATGACGATCAGCACCACGATCGCGGCGACGTCGATGACCACCCGATAGGGATTGATGGCCGGCGCGAACGCGATCAGTGCCGCGACCCCCGCAGTCACCGACACTGCGACCGTGGTCAGGTAGTCGACCATCAGCGACCCGGCTGCGATCAACCCCGCGGTGCGTCCGAGGTTCCGGCTCGCCACGGTGAACGAGCCGCCGCCATTGGGATAGGCGTGAATCGTCTGGCGGTAGGAGATGACGACGATCGCCAGCAACAGCGTGATCGCGACCGCGATTGGAATGTCGAAGGCGACGCCGGCGGTGCCCGCGAGCACCAGGACATACAGGATCTCGTCCGGTCCATACGCGACCGAAGAGAGCGCATCGAGACCAAACGCGCCGATAGCCGCTGTCTTGGTCAGGCGCTCGTGTTGTTGTGCGGAACTGGGCAGCGGACGTCCCAGCAGGGCGCGACCCAGAACTCGCATCCGGAGGGATTATCACACGCGCCGCGATCGCGCTTGTGACTCCCGTCGGCGCTCACTCGCGTTTCGCGGCGGGCCAACGTACGATTGCCGCGTGCGGGTCTGTGTTCTCGGGCCTCTCGAGGTTCGGGACGGGTCGGAGGTGATCGCACGCGGGGGGAGGCAGCAACGCCGCGTACTGGCGGGGCTCGCCCTCGGCGGCGGCAAGTCCGTGTCCCTGTACGCGCTCGAGGCGGCGGCCTGGGGTGATGAACCGCCGCCGACCTCGCGGCACACGATCGCGACCCACGTGCTCCGTCTGCGCGCAGGCGGCCTCGCGATCACCACCACGGTCGACGGCTATTGCCTCGACACGATGACGGACGCGCGGGAATTCGAGCACGGTCTCGAGATCGCGCGCGACGCGCTTGCGAGTGACGCACCACGTGCCGTCGCGGCGCTCCGAGGCGCTGTCGGTCTCTACCGAAGCCGATCGTTCCCAGAGCTGGATCACCTGCCGGAGGCAGAGGTCGAAGCAGCGCGTCTCGAGGAGCTGGCCGAAGGTGCCCGGGAGCAGCTGCTTCGTGCGCAGCTTGCGGTGGGGCCGGCGGATGGCCTGGTCGCGACGGCGCGCGGCCTCGTCGCCGACCAGCCGTTTCGCGAGCATCGCTGGGAGTTGCTCATGCTGGTGCTCTACCGATCCGGGCGCCAGGCTGAGGCCCTCGACGTCTACGCGGAGGCGCGGGCGAGGCTCGGCGACGAGCTTGGCGTGGAACCCGGACCGGCACTCCAGCGAATGCAGCAGGCTGTGCTCTCCCAGGATCCGGCACTCGACGCAACCGCCGATACAGGAGCGGAGCGGCACACCCAGCGGCGCGTGCCCGGCACGGCAACACGTCTCATCGGACGCGACGCCGAGCTGCACGACCTCACGGACGCCTGGGACCGGGCGCGGCTCGTGACCCTGGTCGGTCCTCCGGGCGCCGGCAAGACCCGGCTCGCACTGGAGGCGGCGGCCAACCAAAGCAAGGCGGTCTGGTACGTCGACGTGGAACATCTCCCCGCCACCGAGCCCCTGGCGGCGGCGACTCTCGATGCCGTCGCACCGGCATCACGATCCCTGGACGCCGCCGAGGGCGTGGTCGAGCGGCTCGGCGATACGGACGGGCTCCTCGTGCTCGACGGGTGCGAGCGCCGTCTCGCCGAAGTCACCCGCCTGGTCAGGCGGCTTCTCGGCGCGTGCCCAAAGCTGCACGTTCTGGTGACCAGCCGCGAGCGTCTCGGCGTCCTGGATGAGGCGCTGATCCCGATCGGCCCGCTGCCGCCCGGGGACGCCCTGGCACTCCTGAAGGACCGTGCGCGGCTCGTGAACGCGCACTTCGCCATCCCCGCCACGGACGAGATCCGGTTCGACCGGCTGTGCGACCTGGTGGATCGCCTGCCACTCGCACTCGAGTTGGTTGCGCGCCACTTCAACCTCCTCAGCGTTCGCGAGCTCACGAGCCTCGTTGAGGCCGACCTCGGGAGATGGGCGGGGCGATCGGCCGGAGGACGCGACGGCCTCTGGCTCGCACTCGACACGAGCGTGGCGACCCTCACGGACGACGAGCGCAGGGTGATGCTCGCGTTTGCGGTGATGGTGTCGGACGCGGACACCGACCTCCTGTCCGCGGTTGTCGACCCAGCCTTCGCCGGTGACATCCACGAGGTCGTCGGCCGTCTGGTCGACGCCAGCCTCCTCCAGGTGCGGAGTGCCGTGAGCGCGACCCGCTGCCAGTTGCTCCGCACCGTTGCGGTGCACACGTTGGAGTCGGCCCCTCCCGGAGCTGCGACGCAGACGCGGGAGCGCTACCGCCGAGCCGTGCTCGACCGGGTGGATCAGATCGTGCCCCGGCTCGCCTCCCCGCAGCGGACCGAAGCGCTCCAGGAACTCGATCGTGAGATGCCGCACGTTCGCGCGGTGTTCGGTGAGCTGTGCACCACCGGCGGTGACCCCGGAGTGGTGCAGCGCGGCTTGGACGTCGCCACCCGGCTGACCGACTACTGGCTCGGGCGCCGCCCCGCGGAGGGTCTCGAGTGGCTGAGCCGGCTGGTCGCCGCGGTGGATCCGCCTCCCCGGCTGCGCGCCGAGGCGATGCTCCGGAGCGGCCATCTCGCCTACTGGCTCACCGAGTTCGACCGCGGCTCGGCCGTGGCGACCACGGCACGTGGCATCTTCCACGACCTCGATGACCCGCTCGGCGAGGGGCGCGCACTGCGCCGTCTCGGCGCCATCGCGGCCGCGACTGACGATCTGACTGCCGCGCGGCGGTTTCTCGAGGAGTCGCTGGTCCGCCTCGACCAGGCGGGGATCGAGGCCGAAACCGGGATCACCCTCCTCCACCTCGGTTCGCTGCTCGCCGATGAGGGAGACGTGGCTGCCGCGCTTCCCGCGCTCCACAGGGCGCTGCGTATCGCGTCCGAGGGCGGTGACCCGCTCGCACGCGGGCAGGCGCTGACCGCAATTCTGCTCGCGGAGTGGAAGGGCGGTGACCTGCACGCGGCACGGCAATCCGGAGAGGCTGCCCTGGAGCTGTTCGAAGAGCTCGGCCACCGGACCATGGAAGGAACGGTCGCGTACCGGCTCGCCGCCGTCAACCGCGGGCTCCGCCGTCCGGATGCCTCGCGTGAGAACGCGCAGCGGGCCATTGACGCGGGCTCGGCGGCAAGCACGCGCACCACGGTCGCCCTCGGCCACCTGGGCCTGGCGCGTCTCGACTTGGACCAAGGCGATCTCGCGGCGGCGGCGCGGCATCTTGATTCCGCGCTCGGACGAATCGATCCTGCGGCCGATCGCTGGGTGCTCGTCGACGCACTGGAAGGTGTCGCCCGGCTGCTGCTGCTGGTCGAACGCCCGGGCGGCATCCGGCTGCTCGACACCGCGAGCGCGTTGCGCGCCGAGATCGGCCAGCCGGTACCCCAGACGGACGTGGCAGACCTGGCGGCAACGCGAGCAGGAATCGCGGACGCGGAGACGCATGCGGACGCCGTGACGGCGATCGTCTCCGCGGTCGACGCCCACCGTGTGGCCGTCGAGGCGCTGCGCTCAACGACCGGTGCGCTGACGACCTGACCTGCGATCGCGCTGCGATCGGCACTCCTCACGGTGGGCGCACACCAAGTCGCTCGCCAGACAAAGGAGTGTTCCGTGACGTCAGGATCTCGTCAATTCCACCGATCCCGCAACGTGCTCACCGCCCTGGGCATCGGCGCCGCGGGCGTGGTGCTAGCAGCGTGCGGCGCAACCGCACCGAATGGATCCGGGTCCATCCCGAGTCTCCCCGGCGGCTCACTGTCCACGCCGAGCGGAGCCGTGGGTCCCACGCCCGGCAACCTCGGTGACACGCTCTCGATGGTCGATAGCGGCGCCGACACCGCCCATGTCACGCTGATCCAGGTCTTCGACCCGGCCACCGGATACGATCCGAACAACACGCCGCCCGACGGCACGCGCTGGGTCGGTTTCGAAGGGACCATCGTGGTCGACGGATCGCGCGCGGGTGAGACGCAACGGAGTTTGACGTCATCGGGTCCGACGGTCAGACGTATGGCGCAAACACCGCATACGCGCTCTCCCATTTCGATGGATGCACCGCTTCCACGGGCACGATCAAGTCGGGACAGACGGAGACGTTCTGCAGCGCGGTCGGCTTGCCTCCCGGCGTGACAGTCGCCAAGGTCGGGTACAGCACCGAAGGGGCCAAGGGGACCGCGCCGGCAAAGCTGTTCTGGACGGTGTCGAGCTCCGGACAGGCGGCAGCACCGACTGCGACGCCGACTCCCGACGACACTGCGACACCAACTCCCGACGGCAGTGCGACGCCATCTCCGTCACCGACGCCGACGGTTACCTCATGACCGCGCTCGTCGAGCGCTGGACCGCACGCATCGAGGCGGCGGTCCGACGCATCTCCCGGCGCGCCAGGGATACATCAACTCCGCGTACCAATCCCCGCGCACCTGCGGCGTCAGATCCAGGAGATTCCCGACCAGGCTGAGCACATCGAGCCCCCGTTCATGGATGTCATCGCCGTTCCTGATACCAAGTGCTCTCGTCTGTCAGCGTCTTGGACTGCATGAGATCTCCTTGCCAGGAACCCAGGCCCCAGCCAAAGCACCTGACGACCAATACAGAAGGACCGCGAGTCACACCTCGCGGTCCTCTGATCAGCAGTTGCGCCGAGACTCAGTCGCTCGGTATGCCGTTCGCCGGCGGTGTCGACGCCGCGCCTGAGTAGGTATTGATGGCACCGGATGCCGTGTCATCGGTGGTCTCGATCGGTCCGAGCGTGGTGAGGTCGCCGGTCGCGTTGACCGTCACCATCTGCACACCCGTGTAGCCGTTGTGATCGCTCGAGGAATACGCATACGGCGTGAGTCCGGGCCCATCGGTCCAGTGACTGTTCTGGATGGCGGCGATGATGCTCGCTCTCGTCGGGTTCTGGCCGGCGGCCTTCAGCGCCTGCACGAACGTGTACGCCTCCGACATGCCGTACTCCACGTTGCCGTCCCACGGCAGCGATGATGCGTAGGTTTGCTCGATGCTCTTGAACATCGTCACCCAGGGATTGGACGCGTCGGTCAGCAGCGGCAGGTACGTGTCGCTGATCGTTCCGGCGATCAGACCCGCCGGCAGCCTCTTGCCGAGCGACCCTCCGGTGAGGATCCCGGCAAGGGTCGGCGGGTCGGCTCCGACGTTGCTCACCACGAACTGCGCGCTGTATTTGAGCCCGGCTGCACTCGCCTCGGCGACCGCGGTGAAGAGAGGCACTGAGAAGCTCACGATCACCTGGACTCCCTGCGCCTGCAGTCCCGCGATGGCTGCTGGGACGGCCATTGCGCCGGCGGCCGTCGGCGTGTAGTACGCGGGCGTCGAGTCAACGTTGAGGCCCTTGCCCTGCAGCGAATCCATGACTCCCGCAAAACCGTCGGCGCCGAACTCGTCGTTCGGTCCCTGCAGGAAGAAGCCGACCTTCTTGCTGCCGAAGTTCTGCGCGATGTACTGCCCGAGGATCTTGCCCTCGATGGTGTAGTTCGGCTGCCAGCCGAACGTGTCCGGGTATTGCGACGTGTTGTTCCAGCAGTTACACCCCGAGGCGACGAAAAGATCGGGCACCTTGCTGCTGTTCAGGTAGCTCACCACGGACAGGTGCGTTGGCGTGCCAAGCGCCTGGAAGATCGCGAACACGTTGTCCTGCAGGACCAGCTTGCGGGTCTGTGTTGCGGTGCTCGTGGGGTTGTACTGGTCGTCGAGGTAGATGTAGTTGATCTTCCGACCGTTGACCCCGCCATGGGCGTTGACGTACTTGAAATACGCGTTGGCGGCGGGCGCGATCTCCGAGTAGCCG
>Ga0182015_10001184_pt1 | contig 35352 bp, 28 predicted proteins | sample 712P3MmetaG_FD_120478 | JGI IMG/M metagenome (GOLD analysis project Ga0182015, IMG submission 120478) | Permafrost microbial communities from Stordalen Mire, Sweden - 712P3M metaG | ecosystem: Environmental > Terrestrial > Soil > Wetlands > Permafrost | place: Sweden: Stordalen | collected...
ATGCTCGGTGATCGGTGTTACTTTCGCCATGGGTGTAGGTCTCCTTTTCGGAATGGCTTTAGCTTGCGAGGCCAAAGCCAACTTACACCCTCTTCCTTTTTACACAATCGAATTTACGTCACCTGGCTGTTTTCCCGTCGAATGGTCCCTCCTTAAATGTCTTTCAACTTTTTATTCATTCGTTTGCGATTTTGACACTCATTTCACGTCTTAACTAGATAGAGGTCATTCGGAAGGAGAAACGGAATGAAAACAAGAAATATGGATGTACATTGCACTGGTCGCCACGCTGCCGGTCTCAGTCCTCTCGTCCGCACAGGAGCAACAAGACGACCACCGCCATGGACACGAGCCAAAACTTATTGAGTTCGATGCTCCGGGCGCAGGCACGGTGACTTCGCCGGCGTGCGGGTCGGCCTGTGGCACTATCGCGCTGGCCAACAACGATCTGGGGGTGGTCGTGGGTTATTACACAGACAGCAACGTTGTGCCACATGGCTTTCTGCGCGCTCCCAACGGCGACATAGTTTCCTTTGAAGCCCCGGGTGCGGGCCTGGGGCACGGCCTCAACCAAGGCACGGTCGCATACAGCATCAACGACCTGGGCGTTATCGCAGGACAGTTCCAAAACTCCAGCTATGTATATCAGGGCTTCGTGCGTCACCCCGACGGCTCCTTTACCACTTTCAAGGCTCCGGGTGCAGGTACAGCATCTTCGAAGGCGTGCGCGCCCCTTTTGCGGTACTTACGCGTTTGACATCAATCTGGAGGGGACAACCGCGGGGTCTTACGTTGACGGAGAAGGTGTTTATCATGGCTTTGTGCGCTCGAGATTGGGCGAGATCACGTCCTTCGATCCAGCCGGTTCGGTTTTTACCTTCGTTTGCGAGGAAACGTGCCTTAACCTGGAGGGCGCAATCACCGGATACTATTCCGATGCGAGTGGCGTTATTCACGGCTTCGTGCGTGAGCCGGGAGGGGAAATTACGATGCTCGACGCGCCCGGCGCCTCCGGAGTTACCATCGGCGCGAGCATTAACCCGGAGGGCACGATCACGGGATACTTCGTGGACTCGAGCGGCGTGGCTCACGGGTTCGTGCGCACTCGCGGCGGCGACTTCACGACGTTCGATGTTCCAAGCGATACTGGCGCCGTTCAAACCGCCGCTTTCTCGATCAATCTGCTGGGCGCGGTCACGGGGGAGTTTTTCGACGCGAGCAATGTGATGCACGGCTTCTCGCGCTCCCCCCGCGGCACTTTCGCCACGCTCGACGCTCCGGGCGTGGGCACGGCCGCCGGCCAAGGTACGCGGCCATCGACGAACAACCTGGCAGGCGCTGTCGCCGGCTGGTGGATTGACGGAAAGAGCCTGAATCATGGCTTTGTGTGGATCCCGTAAAGGCGTCCCGTGAGTAACTGTCGAGAAGAGAGAGCGAAAGGGGCACAGCCGCGCGGACCGTGCCCCCTTCTCGGTATTTTAGATGCCCGCGTAAACGGGCATCTCATGCACGTGCTAATCCGCCATTCTGGAATGCTGCGCGCTGTAACTTGGGCCGCTTCCACCAGCAAGAAGCGCAATATCGAACTCCCTTGCTTCGTAATATGGCCCAGTCGTCGCCGATTTCCGCTTGAGTCCTCCAAGGGTACTAACCCCAAAAAAGCCGCGATCTGCTTCCCGCAATACGAGCGGGCGGATCTGATCACCCGCTTCGCGGCCCGTGATGCGCAGGAGCGACTATGGTTCGAGTTCTTCTTGATGACGGGGATGCGCGAGCAGGAAGTCATGCACTGCTGGGTGCTGGACCCGTAATTCCACTCCAGCCCACAGGCTCCACGTTGCGAAGGTTGCGCGGAACCTGTGCAGCCAGACGTCTTCCTTCTAGCTTCGCTCGCTCGGCATCCGGCAGTGGGCTTCGGCGGGATGGGAATCTCGCGCTCCTGTAGGCTAGGACACTCCGACATAGAATCGACGATGCCATTTTGAAGCTGTCCCGCAGCCAGCACGTCCGCGGATAACGCGAACGAGATTTTCGCTTAGGCGTATTCGGCTGTCGTCAAATTGATTGTTGGTCAGTCAGTAAGCGAGGTCGCCGAGGTCGGACGACAGTTTTCCTGACGGAACAATCCGACTTGATAATGAAGCAAGTGCCGAAACTTCGCTGGCAATGCTTTGCTGAGTTCCCGCTACGTGGAGACCTTGCACCTTGGGCTGAGATTCGGGTTCTCGCCGTGCATAACCTTGTTCAAAACTTCAAAGTCAGGCTCAGCTGTACAAGTCTCTGCGACGTTGCACTGGTTATCGCCCCAAGAGGGGAACCATTGGTCCAAGTCAGGTTAGGCTGACCCCAGCTGGGATGGTTGAATACGTTGAAAGCCTCCAATTGAAATTGCAAACCCACAGACTCGCACACCGCAAAATTCTTGGCGAGCCCCATGTCCCAGTCCTGGAAATATGGTCCGCGGAGCACTCCTGTACCTTCGTCGCCAAATGTTCCAGGAACATTCAGCGCGAAAGCGCACGGGTTAAACCAACTTGCCATCGTATGGACCTGGGACGGGGCAGCACAGCCTGGATTGGCGGCGATCGGCCCAGCCTGGAAAGGATTCGCAACCTGGTTGGGGCGCTGGTTGTAGCTTCCCACCCCAGCCTGATCGTTAGGCAAATTCACGGTTAAGGGGGCGCCCGATTGAAACACGGTAATGCCCGAAACCTGCCAGCCTCCGAGGAACCCTTTGGTAAGGCGATCCGCGCGCTTAAAAAATGGCAGTTCCCAGGAATAGTTGAAGCTGAGGATTTGCGTCCGGTCGAAGTCTGCAGGACCGTATTCGGCGCGGATGTTGTAGCTGTCTTGCGGCCACGTGGTGGTATATGCGGAACCATTGGGGCCGGGATTGTCGGTGAGCGTCTTCGAGTAAGTGTAGGACATCTGGAACGACACTCCATTCTTGAGCCGATGTATGAGGGATGCCTGCAGGGCGTTGTAATTGGAATCGAAGATGGTCGCATAGGCGTCAATAAGGTCGAAACCCTGGTAGGGGCGAAAATAATCCGGACTAATGTTTCCGTTTGCCACCTGCGCATTGGGCTGGCCTTGATTCATGTCGTAAAAACCCAGAAGATGCGTTCCTTTAGTTCCAACGTACCCCAGGGAAAAGCTTGTGTCTGGCGCGACTTCGTGCTGAATGTTCAATGACCACTTCTGAACAGCTGGGTACTTCCATGGAGCCAGAGCTGTATTTAAGCCCGCGGGAAAGGTCGTGCCTGTTACTCCGCCGGGATTATCAAGCGACGTGTTGAAAATATTGACGGAGCTGTTGAGAGGTGGGTTGTACGCGCCAAACTGGCTGTAGGATCCCCAGCGGTCATAGAAAACACCGTATCCGGCACGAATCGCCGTCTTGCCATTCGAGTAGGGATCCCAAGACAATCCGAAGCGAGGTGCAAAGGCACGCTTGTGGCTGGGAAATAGCGCCTGGCCATAGGGTGAACTGTTGGCCCCAGAATAAGTGTTGTGCCCCGCGATGATGATACCGTCCAACAAGTTGCCGTTGTTGGTGACTACGCCCGCCTGATTCACGGTCGGAGCAGTGGCCGGATTGTAAAGAGAAGGGTCGAATCCGCTGAACTGATTTTGCAGTTCATGCTCGGGCTGGTAGTACTCATACCGGAGGGCCGCGGTGAGCGTGAGGTTTCGACGCAATTTCACCTGGTCTTCAATGTAGGGTTCGAGGTTGTACCAGCGATACTTGTGGAAGGGGTCGAGCGCCGTCTCGGTGTAGTTCGATGCCAGGCCGAGCATGAAATCCGCAAGTGGGTTGTTGGTGAAATTGCCCAGGAACGTATAGCTGCCATTGGTATTGTTGTCCGAAGGATTCGCCAGTTCGCTTTTGCCCTCGGGTGTGAAGACGGCCCCGAAGCGAATGGTGTGCCGCCCGCGAATCCAGGTGGTTTCGCTTTGAAAAGGAATGCTGAACGCGTCGTTGTGGAAATACCACATTTCCACGATTCCCGCGTAGGGATATGCAAAATACGTGGTGGGAATCCGGTCCAGTTCGTCGAGCGGGAATACCTGCTGCAAAGTCAGGCCCGGCGCCCGAGCCTTGCTGGAGAGTGGAGTGTTTTCGAGCGATTTGTCGTTCGCAAAGTACATGCCAGCGGAGAATTCGGTGAAAAGAGTGGGACGCGGAGCGTAGGTGACATGAACGGCCCAGTTGTACATGGGGAAGTTCTGGGTCGATCCTCCAACGTAAGGAAAAGAATTCTCGCCGAACAGTCCGTACGGGTTATCGAGCAGGGTGCTGTCCTGGGTGTACCGCCCAAACAGACTCCACTTATTGTTCATCTTGACGTCGATGCGCGCCGATTCTTCCCGCCAGCGGGTGTAGTTCGGCGCTTGGGAGATGAAATTGTACAAATTGTCCAGACTGTAATTGGGCGTTGGCAGCGGAAAGTATGTCGCGAGGAGAAGTAGCGCATTCTGGTCCAACCGGCCCTTCGGAATCGTGTTGTTAGGGAAAGGATTCCCCGTGGTGGGATCAATTGGTTGTATCAGGCTCTCGCTGAAGTTTCCTTCGCGCTCGAGCGACGTAGGGGCAACGGTAATAACTGGCCCGGAATTCACTACGATTCGCCGCCACTCCTGGGACCAGAAGAAGAAGATGCGGTCTTTCTTGATAGGGCCGCCTACGTCGTAACCGAAATCGTTGTGGCGGTCCTCCGGGGAGATGGTGGAGAAATAATTCTCGGCATTGAATATGTTGTTGCGAAAGAACTCAAAGGCGTCGCCGTGGAATTTGTTGGTGCCGGAACGGGTAACAAGATTGACCTGGGCGCCCGCCGAGCGCCCGGCAGTGGCCGTGTAGTCGCTATTATCAATACGGACTTCGGAAACCGCGAACAGGTTCGGCGTAACAAAGGCATTGCCCCCAAAAGTGTCTACGTTACGCACGCCGTCAATCAACAGGTTGTTTTCGTCGTCTCGAACTCCATTCACGGAAAAATTGACGGACGAATTCGACCCGAATCCGGGGTCGACGACAACTGGCATGGAGACCCCGGGTTCCAACGACATCAGTTGCGTAAAGACCCGGTTCGTGAGGGGCAACGAATTCACCTGTTCTCCGGTGATCGTATTTCCCTCGTTGGCAGTAACAGTGTTCACCACTGGGGGTGCCCCGGTGATTGTGACCTGCTCCGATGCGGCGCCAACTTTGAGCACTACATCCACGCGAGCCGGTTCGGCGGCATGCACAGCGAAAACCGAGTGCAGCACCTTCGTGAAGCCCTGCTTCTCGGCCGTCAGTTCATACCGTCCGGCAGGCACGGTCAGGAAGCGGAACTCACCTGACTGATCCGTCACTATTTCGTTGGTCAGATTATTCTCAGTGTTGCGGAGCATAACCGAGACACCAGGTACGACGGCCCCGGAAGGGTCGGTCACGGTCCCAAGCACAGTGCCGGTATTCCCGACTTGTGCCGCGATCGTGCCTACTAAGAAAAGAATCACTGCAACCAGCATTGAGCAAGACCAACCGGACCTGAGTACGTTGTTTCTCATGATCTGTCTCCTTTCCTCCCCTGGAAGTACGAATCGCTCTTACGGCAAGGCGGCCTCCACCTCCTCGAGCCCCCATTTGTCGGGTGCCTCCAGATGGCAGTCGTATCCATAAAATCTGCCGTTGAATATGTGTTGAAACAGGCACGCGCGCTGCCCGCGCATCACTGGATTGCCCAACACGGGCTGAAAGTCGCCGTTTGGTGAGTCACTGGCGAATACTTTGACCTGCCACTCGCCCTCGGGATCGGCAGTGTAGCGGTGCGGATAAACTTCGGTTGCCAAGTAGTAAATCCCCGTTTTCTTCCCTTGAACATTGCGAGCGCCCTTCACGTACAGCAAGGTTGGAGCGGCAACCGTGTCCGTGCTCGTCATAAGGGTCTTCTCTGGGGCTTTATCGAGGTCTTGGATGGTGGCGGCACTTTTGCTGATTATCTCGAAGTGGTCCTGGTCGTTACCGCGATAGAACGTCAGATAGAAACGCCGTGAGAGCGGATCGCGGAAAAGATTTGGATTTTGGTTACGCTGGTTGGGAACACCCTGCACCAGCACTTTTTCTTCCTTTAGGTGGATGCCATCTTGCGATGAAGCCAAAACAATGTGGCTGCTTGGCGTGTCATATTCTCGAGTGATGGCGAAATAGAGCGTGTCTTTGTGCTTCGGGTCCGCATTGGCGAGAACGGAAGGCCAGCGGGCGTTTGTCCACAAAGGATTCTTTTCATATTTGGTCCAGATCACCAGATCATTGCTTCGGGCAAGGCCAATTCCTCTTCCTTCATTCAACCCGTACCAGGCCCAGTAGCGGAATCCGTCCCGTTTCAGTTCGAGAGCGCTCAGCGTATGGGGATACTGATCACCCTCCCAGGGTTGGACCTCGGACATAACCTGCCGGGGTTCGGTCAACTTCAGATATGGAATCGGGGTGGTTTGGCCGGTTTCCGTCTTCGCCTGCCCGATTGCGCAGCCAATGACCATCAGAACCAAGAGTGCAACCCAGAAAGTGCGGTGTAATACGCTCATGAACTCTCCTCTGCAAAAGCCCTTAGCCGGCCTGAACTTCGGCTTTCCTTAGACTGAGGGTCTCGTTTGTAATGAGCGGCTTGGCCCAGAAACCGGCACTCAGAACGCAGGCAAATGTGATATAGAGGAATGCAACTCCCGCCCGCAGGCCGAAGTGATCGCCGATTCGCCCAATGATGACAGGCACCACGGCCCCGCCCATGATTCCAGTGCTCAAAATCCCGGCGAATGAACCGTGGTGCTCAGAAACGGAATTGAGTGCGAGCGATACCAGGATGGGCCACATCACAGATGCGAAAAGACCAATCCCGGGAAAAGCGATGACTGAAACTCTTGCCGGGCCGAACAGGGCGGCGGTCAAACACAACAGTGCTCCAATGCCAGTGCCGATCAGGACGTAGCGGCTGTCGAAAACCTTCAGCAGCAACATGCCGATAAAACAGCCCGCCGTGAGGAGACCCCAGAACCAAGAGACTGCAGTGGCACCGATGGTGTGCGGGTCGTAGCCGTGGTATTGGGAAAGGAATTTTGAGATCCAGTCGGCTGTCCCCTGCTCCGAGCCCACGTAGGCAAAGACACAAAGGAAGAAAGCCCAGACCATCGGCTTGCGAAAGAGGCTGCCATACATTTCGAGGGAGCCGGCCCGCTCGTCGGAGGTAAGCTCCACGCGAGGAAAGCGGCTGAAGAGAAGGACCGCAACCATAGCCAAGGTAAACACAGCAAAGATCCAGTACATCGAGGCCCAAGGCAGTGCCGGAGGGGTGAGCCTGGCCAGGACCTCGAGCAGCCAATTTCTGCCGGCATGCTCATTGCCTAGGTTCAGGACCAAATACGAATACATGAATGGACTCAGGAAAGAAGCGCTGCCGAATACGAGCTGTGCGAATGCAGAATTAAAAGCAAAATGCTCTTCGCCCCCGGAAACCCGCAACAGCGGGTTGATTGCGGTCTGCAGCGTAGCCATTCCCGATCCCATCACGAATAGCGAGAACACAGCCACCCGGTAGCTCGGGTGCAACGCAAAGCTCAGCGATCCTGCGGTACCCACCAGGAACGCGGCGATCATCACCGGTTTTTCGCCAAAGCGCTCCACCAGAAAACCCGCCGGGATCGACATCACTCCATAAGCAATAAAGAAAGAGAATGGCAAGAAAGCGGCGGCAGCCAGGCTTACGCTGAAGCTGTTGATGATGTCGGGCACGATGGGGCCGAGAATATTAGTAAGCAATGACATGACAAAAAACGTCAGGAAGACGATGGCCACCATGTATCGGTTTCTTGGGGTAGAAGGTGATGTCATCAGCTATTCCTTGGTGGTCACTTTCGAGGCCAGTTCGAAACGGCCTGGTTCACGTCCCACCTGCGCAGCCAGAGCCAGGGTTACCATCTGCACGGGTAATATCTCGAGAATCGGATGTATGGACTGTGGCGCAGACGGCAGAGCGCAGGAAGGAAACGCTGCGCCTTCGCCTACTAACTCTGCCCGACCCTGCTCCCCGCGAACATCTTCGAAAAGACGTTGATTGAGTTCGCGGGTTTTATGTTCGCCGGCAAAGACGAGGACGAAAGTCTCGTCGCTGAGCATTTCAAACGGACCATGGCGAAATGCCGCGCTACTCATGCCTTCCGCGTGGAAGTGATCAGACTCTTTAACAATCAGGGCGCCCGTCCCAACTGCGGCGAGCGAGGACCCTCGGCCCACGAGGAATAGATGTCGAGTACCCTTCAGCACCTGCGCCAGTTCCTGTACATGTTCTTTCCACTGGACCAGGTAGTCGCGAACCGCCGGGCTGGCAGCCTTCAGTTCCTGGCGAGTGCGCCGCAAATCCCGCTTGCACACAACCTCACCCAACCACTGCAATGCCATCAGAGCGGTCACGTACGTCTTGCAAGAAACCGAAAATTCCTGGCCCGCCTGGGTGAGGATTGTAGCGTCGGCCCGATCCGCCAAGGGACTGCTGGGTGTATTGGTAATCGCGATGACGGCCGACCTGCCTCGATTGATCTCCAGCAGCCGGACAACCTCGGCGCTCTGGCCAGATTGAGAAGCTGCGATGATCAGCGTCCTCGGATCGAAGAGACGGCTTCTGTAATGCAGAAGCTCCGAGGTCTCCACCATCATCGCGGTCAGGCCGTGATTGACGAGCTCGATGTTGAGAGGATGGAGGGCGTGGAAAGAAGATCCCATGCCGGTGAGGACAACTGTCTTGAACTTGCCTTGCTGGAGGCGGGCTGCGAGCTGATGCAGCGCCTTCGAGACCTCCAGTCCAGCCAGCGTTTCGTCGAGCGCGCGCGGTTGATCGAGGATATCGCGAAGATAGGAGCCATCGATTACGGAGAAATCAGGTTGCACGGGTCCCCACCTCCAAGCCGAAGCGATAGTGCCAGACTCTGGCGGCGCCAATCAGGTTTGAGTCTTCGCCCAGCGAGGCTAGCGCCAATGCGGTCTTTTCGTAGGGGACGAAGCGGCAACTGGCGGCAATGACCTTTCGGATGCCCTCCAAGAAAAGGACGGCACTTTTCATCACGCTGCCGCCCAGCACGATGACCTCTGGAACGAACATCGTGACCAGATTCGCGAGGCCGAGACCAAGGTAGCGGCTTTCGTGCTCGATGGCACACATTGCCCAAGTGTCGCCTTGCTGAGCCAGCTCGCAAATTTTCTTCGCGGTCAACTCAGTACCGTCGTAATGGTTCGCTGGCACATTCCTCTCGAGCCACGTGACCATAGCTGGGCCAGCTGCCAAAGATTCCCAACAGCCTCGAAAGCCGCACAAACAGAGCGGGCCAGAAGGATCGATGACATGGTGGCCAATTTCCGGGTGAGACTGATCCACGCCACGGTAGACGTGTCCGTCGAGAATGAGTCCCGTTCCAATCCCGGTTCCGACCGTCACGTAGATCAGGCGGCTCTTGTTCTTGCCGGCGCCCCAGCCTGCTTCTCCAAGAGCGGCGGCATCGGCATCGTTCTCTATCGCCACGCTCACCTGGAAAATCTGGGTCAGATCTCGGACCGGATTCTCTCCTTTCCAGTGGGGAAAGAAGTTGACATCGCCGATCTCGCCTGTCAGTGGATAAACCGGTCCAGTAGATCCAATCCCAATACCTGAGATGCTTGTGTTTGCGGTCTGCGCCGTAGCTCGAAGCATCTCAACGATGCGCCGCAGCGCTTCCGGATAACCGCGATCAGCGTCCGTCGGGCATTCCAGGCGAGCCAAGACGTTGCCATCACCGTCAATTATCCCAACGGCTATCTTGGTCCCACCAATATCCACTGCTCCAATCAATGGCTCCTCCTGTTACACGTGCTTGACTTCCCGGGTTACTTCCACTCGAAAACCTCGCCCTCATAAGCTCCTATATCGACCTTGAAGGTGGCGCCTGCAATTTGGAGCGAGGTCGATCCTTGCGGCGCAATCCTGGTGACGGAATGCAGCGGGTTAGCCGCAGTAATCGTCACGCTTTGTGGTTCGGGACCGTGGTTCGTTACGACCGCGTATCCATGAGTTCCGCCGCTCAAAGCACAGACTTCGACCGAGGGCTGGTCGCTGCGGAACAGTGGTTTAACGCCTGACCATTCGCGAAAGGCCTCATAAATTCGATACGTGCTCTCGGGCTTATCAAAAGCCGCCGGCAGATTGGCGAGATAGTTCTCCAGAGGATAGGCGCTCAGCAGCGTCTTGCCCGAACCCACAGTATTGGCGACCAAGGCAGGCCTGCCGTCCTGATCGACCGCGATAACCGTTCCGCCCTTGACCTCAAGAATTGCACCCCAGGAACGAGGTGTCGCCGAAGGCACCGAGTAATGAAACGTGTCGCCCACTTTCAGGCCGCCGAACGGAGTGACGATCTTTAGCGTGATGTCATCTTTCGGATTGGCATCGACCATTCTCGCTCCAAACAACGACTCCATCTCGGGTACCGCGGCGTCGGCGGCCACCGAAGCATAGAGCGAGCCTCCTTTCGAGACGTATTGCTTGGCGTTTCCCCAGAAATCCGAGTGCACGTGAACTACAAAGCTATCGGTACTGGTCAATGGCGAGGGCATCAGTAGAAGCGGACGCTTCTGCCAGTCGTCATATTCTCGTGGGAAATCTGCCTTCATGCCGGCGCGGCGCGCGAGCACAAAAGAGGATAACCACGAACCAGTAATCCAGGAATTTTCCTCGCTGAAAGCCGGCTGCGATTGTCCCGCTACATTCGCCCCTTCGTCCGTCGTCGTGTAAGGAACTACTTCCGGCCCGGTCAAGCCAAAGTGCGAGAAATCACCATGTGGCTTAGACCACTCATAAGGCACGATGATTCCTGCCTCGGCAGGCGCCGGCTCGATTCCGCTGAGATCCAGCCGGCCGACTATATCCTCGAACTCCTTAAACATTCTTGCTGAAGGCCGGTCTTTGCCGTCCCAGGTGGTCAGGCCGAATTGGGTTTCATGAGGAGAACGGAGATACGGGACTTTGTGGAACTGTTCCGGCGCAGCATCGGTATAGCACCAGAGAAGGAATCCGTTTGCTCCGGCGCCCAGGCCCGAGTAGAGGCTCGCCCGCAAGAACTTTGCAATTTGGTCGGGATCGTATTGGGCCGAAGAAGCCCCGATTTCCTGCACCATGACCGGACGGCCAGCGCCGGCAGACAGTGCGGTCTCAAAAGCCGATCCGTAGGTGCCGCGTTCGGAAAGCATGGCGTCGGGGAAAAGCTTAGGGGAATAAATGGAATAAGGGTGAACACTAAAGAAATCGGCTTCTTCGCGCAGATTATCGGGGCGGAACGGGCCGCGACCGACATCCTCCATGCTGGTACCAACCACTATGGGATGTAGCGAATCGTGGCGTCGGATCGACCAGGACAGCAGCCGCGTCCAGTTAATCGCCATCGCGTCTGTGGTGGTATCAGGCACAATCCAAAACGGGGGCTCATCGGTCAGATCCCAGCCGAGAATTGCGGTTTCTTTTCCATAGCGACGCGCCAGCTCGGCGACATGGTCGGTTTCGATGCGCAGCATGTCGGGATCAGAATGAGGATGCCTGCCTTGGCGGTAGGGCACGTCCCAATAGGCTTCACCTACCTCCCCGCCTATCAAAAGACTGGGATGCAGATAGATGTGATAACGGTGAGCCAGAGCAATCAGGAAATCCAGTGCGCGAAATGCTTCTGGATTGTAGTCGCCGGGGCGAGGCTCAATCCAAGCCCAAACAAAATCGAGACGAATGGTGTTGAAGCCGAGTTCGTGCATGCGCGCGAAATCGGCCTCGATCGCTTTCGGATCCCACTGCGTGGGCCATTGCATGGCCGCCTTTGCAGGGACCCAGTTTGCGCCTACGGGGATAAAACGATGGCCGTCGTGTGAGAAATAATTGCCATCGAGATGGACAGGGGACAAGGGCTTTGCGGAATCAGCCGCTGGAGTGTCCTTGGAATTAGAACTCTCTCCTGCAAAAACAAACGCCGGAAGGAACGTGACGAAGATTGCGACCAGGGTGATCGTAACTTGCCGAGTTTCTCTAAACTTCATGCGTTCATTACCTCCGGTTGTGCTGCTGCAAAGTGTAGCTGCAGGCCGAGGAATCAGGCTGCTTTCGAATCGGCTCAGGTGGAACTAAAACGAAATATTTACCGAGATCTGGATCTGCCGGGACTCATGCAGCGTACTTGTGATCTGCCCGGCGTTGGGAGTGTCAACCAGGTTATTGGGCAGTGCAAACTGCGGCGTATTGAAGAGATTGAAAATCTCGCCCCGCAGTTCCAGTTGACTGCTCTCCTTGAATTTGAAGTCTTTGAAGATGGAGAAGTCGGTATCATAAAAAGCCGGTCCCCGGAGACTGCCGCGGGTTGCATCTCCGAATCCGGTCGCATAGCTGGTTCCAAGCGGAGGCGTTGGCTGGCCGGGAGCGTTCGCGGGCAGAGCAAAGGCAGATGGGTCGTACCAGCAGTTGATGTTTCGGCCAGGCGACGTAGCGCAGTCTGGCGTCGGACCTCCGACCGCATTGTTGCCGTAATTGAAACCTACGGCAGCATTCGAGAAGTTATAAGGATTGCCAACGAGGTCGGGCCTTGGACCTCCAGAACCGGTATTGGTTGGATCGTACGACAAATAGGGGGTGAACGCCTGGCCAGAGTAGAGCGAAATAATGCCGTTCAACTGCCAGCCTCCGGCCAGCCAACGTGTGGGGCCTGATCCGTTCAAGAAGCGCTTTCCCGGACCAAACGGAATCTCGTAGGACCATGCTGAAGTGAACTGGTGACGAAAGTCGGGGGTGACGTTTCCGCGCTCGGCACGCATGTTGTAGGTGTCTTGCGGTTCCCCATCAGAGTTGGGCACTTCGCTTTCGGTGGCCTGACCGATGGTGTGCTGGTAAGTGTAACTGTTGAGCATGCTCCATCCATGGGAAGACCGTTTCTCAAAACGCACTTGCAAACCGTTATTGCTCAGACTGATGTCGTGGCCCTCGGTGCGGATGGCAGCGATGTTGGGAACGGTGGAGTCGTAAGGTCGTCCTTCGTTTCCGGTTGGGCCGGAAAAGTTCTCCCAGGTTGGTGTCGTGGCCTGATTCAGGTTTCTCAAGTAAGTCAGATGCACGCCCCGCGTGCCCTCGTATCCAACCTGGAGCACCATGTCTTTCGCCAGCTGGCGCTCGATGTTCAGGTTCCATTCCTCAATGTAAGTCGTTGGATTGTGGAAGTAGGCGGCGCTGGCGCGGCCAGTGGGATCCGTAATTTTCGAAAAAATAATGGGCGGTGGGCCTTGAGAGAGAATCATGACCGGAGTTGGTCCCAGAGGCGCAGTAAAAGACTGGCTGCCGTAGACGCCGGGCTGGTCATTATAGGCGAGTTCGGTATCGTTCTGGTCCGCTTGCACGTCGTAAAAAATACCGTAGCCACCGCGAACGGCAGTTTTATGGTCGCTGCCCAAGGAATATGCGAAACCGATGCGCGGAGAAAAGTTCCTCCAGTTGGTAGCTACATCGCCGGAGCGAGTGGTGCCGGGCGTGACCCCGGGAGCGACAAACAGGCCAGTCGCAAAGTCGAAGTTGGCCAGGCGGTTGTACTCTTCAACCATGGGTGTGTAGATGTCATAACGTATGCCAAGATTGAGCGTAAGGCGGTCAGAAACGCGGTAGTCATCCATCAGATAGGTGCCAAACTCCCACCATCGCATGCCATAACTTCCGGTTTGTGCGTCGCGGAAAAGGCTCTGCGTGTAACCGATGAGAAAGTCTGCGAGGGGGTCGCCAGTGAATTGTCCGGTATAGAACAGGTCTCCGCGAGTGTTTTGAACCTGAAAGAAACCGTGCTCGCGGCGCCGCAGATCGCCTCCCATCTTGAAGGAATGACGACCGTGGATGTAGGTGAATGAATCCAGCAATTGATAATTATCCTCGCGCAAATTTTCGGGAAACCAATCGCCGTTGCCCAAGGGGTTTAAGCCGCTGATCTGGATGTTGGGCAAGCCGCCGGTGAGGGGGTTATTCGGATCATTGATTCCTGGAATTCCCAACGAGGTCGCAAGCTGCTGTCCTTCAAAAAAAGGAACGGCATCGACCAGGTAACGAGAGTAGCCGACCTTCACCTCGTTGATCTTGGCAGGGGAGAAAACGTGCACATCGCTCAGACCCGCCAGCAACGCTCGGTTGTTGATGTTGCCGGTGAATGAGCCTCCTTCGGCGATTCCGGGAAATGGATCGGGATTGTGATTCTGGACGTTACCGTAGCTGACGATGCCGAAAAAGTTATTCTTGGAGCTGATCTGATGATCGACGCGAACGTCGAACGCGTCCTGATTGTTCCGATTGACAGGATTGAGCCGAAACAGATCGCCGAGGCTGGCGGAAACATTCGGTTGCGGGAAAAGCGCGACCACATTGAGAGCCGCGGGATCGAGACATGCCTGGTGGTCCGAACTAAGGCCTCCAGGAGTCACACAGGGGGAGATTACGTTAGGCTGAGAGCCGTTCCCCATGAACGGCATGCCAGTTACCGGGTCAACAATGACCGTAGGGGAACTGCCGGTCAAAAGATCGGAAAAGTTTCCACCAACCTCCGAGGGACTGGGCACGGGGGAAAGATACGTTTCGGAAGTGCGGATGCGCCGTCCCTGATAGTCGGCGAAAAAGAAAGTGCGATCTCGGATGATCGGCCCTCCGAACGATGCTCCGAATTCATTGCGTTTGAAGGGCGGGATGGGTTGGGTGGGATCATCGAAGTAGTTCTTTGCATCCATGTAGGAATTGCGAAGAAACTCGAATGCGCTGCCGTGAAAGCGGTTCGTGCCTGCTTTGGTCACAACATTGACGACCGCACCTCCCTTTCCGATATCGGCACCGAAGTTGTTGGTCTGAACTTTGAACTCCTGGATGGCATCAATGGGCGGCTCGATCAATTCGAAACCTATTTGTTGTTCGTTGTTATCGAATCCATTCAAGAGGTAATTGTTATTGGTCGCCCACAGGCCATTCACCTGGATCGAACCGTTTCCGCGCTCGTCCTCGGGGATATCGCCCTGCTGTACGTTGCCGGTGCTGCCGGTGCTGGCCGGGCCCATGTTGACTCCAGGGCTCAAATAGGCGAGCTGAATGAAGTCGCGTCCATTGAGCGGGAGCTGGTGAACTCGGCTTTCATCGATCACCTGCCCGAGGGACGACGTTTCTGATTCCACCAGCGGTTCGGCGGCCGTAACTACTACTCTCTCCTGCACCGACCCAACGACCAAGGAGAAATCAACCCGCACAACCTGGTTGATATCGAGCTTGAATGCAGCCTCAACTGCGGTTTTGAAACCCTGCCGCTCCGCTTTCACGGTGTACGTCCCGGGCTTGAGTTGGGTAACCACAAATTCACCCTCACTGTTGCTGGTGGTTTTTCTCTCGGCGTTCGTCTGGGTTTCGGTGACAGTCAGCGTGGCCGCCGACAGGATCGCGCCGGAAGCATCCCTGACCGTACCGACAATTTTTCCTGACTCCACTTGGGCTTCCACAGTGCAAGCCGCGCATAACAGGAAAATGATCGCGATGACGCGAGCGATATTCTGAGAAGAAGTGGTGCGCACACGTTCCTGATTCTCGTGAATGGCAAGGTTAGGGGCCATGGAAAATCTCCGGTACGAAGCATATGAACCTCGTATGCATATATGGTGTCAAGAATATTTTCTCTGCGATTCCATACGTCATCGCCTTCCCGCACGGATGCGATCCATTAAACAACTGATAATGTTGGTTTTATGTGGTCGGCAAATAACAGTCTGCCTTCGGATACTCCGCGGCGTGAAAATCGATTGAAGGCATCATATATACGTTGTATGCTATGTTTCGTTGGCACGGGAGGGAATCTTGTCGGAACCCACTCGAGTACCCGACCTCGTCACTGTCGAGAAGCTGGATCTAACCATCGACAGCCACAGCTTCGTGCCCTATTACATGCAGATCGTGGATCGCGTGCGCGAGCTGATCAAGAAAAACAAGCTGAAAGAAGGCCAGACCTTCTGTTCGGAAGGCGAGATTGCTCAAGCCCTGAAGATCAGCAAGATGCCTGTCCGCCAGGCATTTCAAAAATTGCGATCGGAAGGACTGCTGGTGATTGCGAAGGGTAAGCGCCCGGTGGTCGGTTCCGGGCGCGTGCCCTGGAATTTTCAGCAGCTTCGAGGCTTCAGCGAAGAGATGCGCAGGCGTGGACTTAATCCATCAGCCCGCCTGCTGAGTATCGGTCTGGAAGAGCCTGACCTGGAAGTGGCGCAGGCCCTGAAACTTACCCCTGGAGAGCGCGTATACAGGGCCAGGCGACTTCGCTCCGTCAATGGCGAACCGGTGGCTGTCGTCACCAGTTATCTTCCCGCTCGCATCTTTGCAGGGATCGATAAACAGGACCTGGAAAAACAGTCGCTCTACTCGATTTTCGAGCACAGCTACAAGCGCAAGCTGCTCTGTGCAGAAGAAGTGATCGGAGCCGTGGTTGCCGGAGAAGAGGAAGCTAAGATACTTGAAACGTCTCCTGGGAACGCACTTCTCATGATCCGAGAAACAACGTATGACGCTCAAAATGTCGCCATTGAATACAGTCTTTCTTTATTGCGTGGTGATCGCTACACAGCTTCGGTAATCTCGGTCCGCAAGAACTGAGGCGGCAATCGGGAGGTTATGGTTTCCGTTCGTCAACTAAAAGAAGGGCCAGCCGTGTATATGGCTGGCCCCTTTCGGAGGATTACAGCTCGCTCTTACGGCTGACCCTGCATGTCAGTGTTGACCTCTTCCCAGACAGAACCAGAGCTTGAGTTATAGGGCACGGCAGTGTCCGCCCACTCCCAAAAGAAAACACCGCTCACCCAGTTAGCAGAGAAGGGAAGCGGAAAGGGATCCATGCTGTAGCCTTCGCTCAGTAACGTGTCCAACTTGGAGCCTGTCAGTTTCTTGCTGCTGTAGCCCCACTCCCCGAATCCGATTTTCGCGTTGGGAAACAGGTTTTGCACTTGCGTAAAGAAAGTACCCCAGGATGCCGCGCTTGGGTCAGTGCCGCTGGTACAGTCCTGGTGGTAGTAGCTGAGAAGCACATAATCCATGCCGTTTCTCATGTTGAGCGGCACGTTGGCCTCTGTCCAGGTGATGGGATCGAATGCAGCCGGGCTGTCGCAGCTCGATCCGGCACCTGGATAGTACAAGGTCATCTCTGCAAGCTTGCCCGCGGCCTTGACGATGTCGTATGCATTGATCATATCGGTGACAACGTCTGCGTCGGTTGTTTTTGGCGTCGTCCACGGACAGCTGATCTTGCCGGTACCGCCAGCATCCGTCTTGTCTAACCAGTTCCCGTTGATTTCATTGCCCACCTCCCAAAGGTCCACGTAGGAGCCCAGCGTAGAAACATAATCGTTCCAGCGTGCCTCAGCGGTGGTCGTGGTGAAGCAGCCCTGGTAGCTGGAATCGAGCACTTCGCCGAGTAGAAATGGAGGGCGCGTTTGTGACTTCAGCGTCTGTATGGCTGATGTGTAGGCGCTGGCAGGAGATGGAGAGGAGCAAGAGCCGTCGTCACCGACGCCGCAAAGTGTGAGTGTGATTCTAACCGTAGGCTGGTCCGTGAGGTTATTCAAGGAAGTAAGCACCTCATCCAGGTAGCTGGTCACCCTGATGTCCTGTACCGCACCCGAAAAACTAAAGTCGGCCACGGTCGCGCCATGCAAGGGTTGGGGAATCCAAGGAGGCTTCGCGGCTATCGATGCATATGGCGAAATGACGGCAACCGTGTCCGATGCCGATATCGCGGTGTTTGCTTGTGAAACCGCCGTGACTGTCACGGTTCCAGAACTGGGAACAGTGGCGGGAGCCGTGTAGAGGCCGGAGGTCGAGATCGTGCCTACGGTCGAGTTGCCTCCCGTCACGCCATTCACTTCCCAGGTCACCGCCGTATTGGAATTTCCCGACACAACAGCGTCGAACTGCTGCGATTTATCAGTCGACACAGTTGCGCCGGTCGGCGATATCCACACATTTAGCGAGCCTGACGTGACCACGATGTTCACCGAGGAAGAGCTGGTGTTGCTGGCTTTTGAATAAGCCGTCAGCGTTACGGTGGCAGGGCTGGGTACCGTTGAGGGCGCCACGTAGGTAACCGAGAAGGTGCCAACATTGGTCAGCGTTCCACAGGTGGAACCGGAACAACCTGGTGCGCTTTCACTGGTTCCGTCTCCGGTGAGCACCCAAGTCACGCCCTCATTCGTAGAGTCGTTTTGTACAGTGGCGCTTACGCTCAGTGATCCCCCTGTTGCCACGGACGCAACTCCCGGAGATACAGACACGGCGATGGTTTGCGAAATTGCAGTGTTAGAAAATGAAACGGCGATCAGCAGCAAAGCCAGCCAAAGGGCAAGTCTCCCAAAATCAACAAGGCATTCCCGAGCTGCTCCGGAGCGATGATGTATGCTCACTTTTTCTCCCTTCAATAGGTGGCACCGACTCCAATCTTCTGAGCGTAGGTCCCCCGATCGTGCTACGCGCATGAAAGCTCCATATGCATCTATGATGTCAAGGAAAATCGGTGCGGGGCGGGCCACAAGCTGATTTCACGCGTTGTCGATTTGTGTGCTACTGACTTGTATTTCAATGGATTACATCGGGCATCACTACTTTAATAAGATTTTTCTGTTGAAGGCCGCTCAGCTCTCATAGTGTCATTGCATACAATGTATACAGCTGTCCGAGAACTCAAGTGACACACTTCACCCTGATGGCTCATCCGGGGATGGGGATCTGAGAGCGGTGTCTGACCTGTTGACGCCTCTGCGCGCTGGCTGATGCGGCGGGTGGCGCGGATCAGGCCCTCTCATGAACGGGTCGATGGAGATTTCGAATGAGGACGATTGGCAAACTGATCGTAGCGGGAGTGTTGGTCTTCGCGGTGCTGCAGGGGGTGCGACCCAGCATTCCGGTTAAGCCGGCGACGGCCGAGCTGCAGACACCACCTGACGTCAAGGACATCCTGGAAAAAGACTGCTATAGCTGCCACTCGGACCAACGCCGGCTCGCATGGTTCGACCGGATCGTACCCGCATACTGGCTCGTGCGGCACGACATCCTAATCGCACGCGAGCACCTCAACTTCTCGACACTTGGCTCCAAGCCCCCCGCCGTACAGAAGGCGATGCTGTACGAGGGTGTGAACATGATCCAGCTCGGCGCGATGCCGCTGCCGAGCTTCCTCAAGCTGCATCCGGAGGCGAGGGTGACACCCGAAGAGCTAGCAACATTGAAGCAGTATCTGGCTCCGTGGACGCTTGCGCTGAGCCCGATCGGCAACGGGCAGCAACCCAACAACGGAAAGACTGAAGCGGGGCCGTCTATCGTTTCCCCGGAGATTCCAGCGCGTGTCTCTCTGGAGGCGGTGAGTCCGGAATTCAATGCATTCCCATTCGACCCCACCTTCGAAAGCTGGAAGCCGATCAGCACCACGGATCGCGGTGACAACAATACCTTCCGGTTCATCCTTGGAAATGACGTGGCCGTAACGGCGGCGCAAACAGGCAACACCTCGCCTTGGCCCGACGGCGCGCGTTTTGCAAAGATTGCCTGGCAGCAGCAGTCCGGCCCTGATGGCCTGGTGTACCCTGGCAAGTTCGTGCAGGTAGAGCTGATGCTGAAAGACGCGCAACGTTTCAAAGACACTGAGGGCTGGGGCTGGGGACGATGGCGCGGCACGGACCTGATGCCCTATGGCAAGAACGCGGACTTCGTGAATGAGTGCACGGGCTGCCACCGGCCGCTGCACGGCAATGACTACGTCTACACGCTGCCAATCTCACCTGCCAAGGTCGATCGCGAGGAAGTTGTGAATAACGCCGCTGCGCTTCCCGCGAACCTGCCATATCAGCCGCTAGGTTGGGGCGCCATCACGATGTACGTCGATCCGAAGACACGTACGATGGCAACACTCTACGGCAACGACGCAGCTATGCGAGCCGCGCTGGCACGCCAACCCGCTCCGCCGGGTGCGGTGCTGGCGCTCGTCACTTGGGCACAGAGGGACGACCCGCATTGGTTCGGCGCACGTATTCCCGGTCCGCCACAGTCGGTGGAGTTCGTGCAGGTAGCAGCTGCGGGCGAGACAAGCAACTACCGGCGCTTCGCTGGCACGGGGCTCGTCGAGGATTACGGTGCAGCCAGCGCAGCACTACAGCGGACGAGCTTCATGCTGGGTCTCGCGCCGGCAAGCCTGCCGTAGCGACCCTCTGCTTGCGACCACGAGTACCGGCAGAAAACAGAAAAGAAATGGCGAAACATCGGACTTTCAGCCGTCGGAACGATGCTGCGTAGGGCACTGGCCACTAGGGCAGCCTTGTCGTTTGCTCTTATCTCGAGACCAAGAGCTTCCACTGGCAAATGAGTGGGCCGCGTTTCTTCGACTACCATCTGCTGTTGGACGAACGCGCGGACCAGATCCTCGCTATGACGGACGACATCGCTGAGCGTGTGCGCAAGTTTGGTCGAACGACGATCCAACTGCAGCGAATAGCTGACAATGAGCCGAATTTGTCGATTTTGAGGACATACGGGGTGAAGTTTGCGAAGATGAAAAGGGACTCGCAGTGAAAATGCTTCAGGCACATGTCCTGTGCCATGATTAGGGCGATGCGGCTACGGCCGGCGTCATCGAAAATTGGATCGATCAGACCCGGCGCTACATCTGGTTCCTATTTGAAACATCACGGCCTAAGCAGCACCAACCTGACACTAAATTAAGAAGTAGCTTGGGGGATCCCATGACTCATCTGTTTGATCCGCTCACGATTCGGGACATAACGCTGGCGAATCGCGTGTTCGTTTCGCCTATGTGCGAGTATTCCAGTACTGACGGATATGCGAACGATTGGCATTTCGTGCATCTGGGTAGCCGGGCGGTCGGCGGGGCCGGACTGGTGCTCACCGAGGCAACCGCAGTTCTTCCCGAAGGCAGGATCAGTCCACAGGACTTGGGGATATGGAAGGATGAACACATCGAGCCACTGGCTCGAATTGTCCGATTTATTCACCAACAAGGAAGCGTTGCTGGTATCCAGCTAGCGCACGCTGGTAGGAAAGCGAGCACTTACCCGCCTGGCGCAGGCTACGGACAGGTCCCAGAAAGCAAAGGGGGATGGGAGAATGTCGGTGCTCCGAGCGCATTGCGCTTCGCCGATCACTATCCTATGCCGCATGAGCTCTCTATCGAGGGAATTAAGAACATCACCTCTGCGTTTGGCGCCGCGGCGCGTTGTGCTTGCGAAGCGGGATTTAGCATTATTGAGGTTCACGCTGCTCATGGATACCTGATTCATGAGTTTCTGTCGCCTCTGAGCAATCGAAGAACGGACAGATACGGAGGCTCATTTGACAATCGAACGCGCATATTGCGTGAGACGGTTGCCGCCATTCGTGGTTCATGGCCAGAGGGAGCACCGCTTTTTGTTCGTATTTCGGCGACCGATTGGGTCGAAGGCGGTTGGGATATCAAGCAGTCGATCGAACTCTCCCGTGAACTGAAGAAACTTGGGGTAGATCTTATTGATTGCTCTTCTGGTGGCAACTTGCCAGGTGCGAAGATTCCCGTTGGTCCAGGCTATCAAACGCAGTTTGCGGAGCAGATTCGGCGGGCAGCTAACATTTTGACCGGCGCGGTTGGCATGATCACCTCTCCCGTTCAGGCGGAGCACATTATCGGCTCCGGACAGGCGGACTCCGTCATCATTGCCCGCGAACTTCTGCGAGATCCCTATTGGCCATTGCGAGCGGCCCGCGAACTTGGGCAGCCAATTTCTTGGCCTGTTCAATATCTTAGAGCTGCGCCAGAGGGCTCACAAGCCCGTGTTGCTGTAGACCTCAAGAGTATGGAGTCCTGCTTTGAGGAACAACACTCGGTCCCGGAGCGCTGAACATCGTTTGATGGCACCAATCTCCAGAGATTCCGCCACCCACGGGTAGCATCTCAATCTCTGCTTAACCTGCCTCGTCGATTTCGAAGTTGAACTTGACGGCGGGCAATCCCTACTTGTGCGATGGCGCCTACCTTGCCGGGGCGCCCAGTCTATCGACCAATTCGGCCATCTCCAAAGAGCACATAATAGACCAATGGGATGGCAGTCTTGGCGCTGGCTACCGTCGATCCAACCGACGATGCACGCCGGCTCGTGGATGCCGGTACACTTTGGTTGCTGCAGCAGAAAGATCGCTACGGGGTGTGGTATTCCGGTCAGGCGACCGTCGATGTTCTATCAGCGCTACTCAAAGGGATCGACACGAAGGCTTACCGAATCGGGGCCGTAAAGCCTCGGCGTTCAAGCCGAGGATATAAGGCCCCCAGCGTTTTGCCGTGCCGTTCGTTCTAGAATCCTTTCGTCCACAAGACCTATGGCCGGGCAGGGCCAAAAGTGAAGCCACTTCGTTGTCCTCCGCTGAAGCAAGGGCGGTTGTGGGAGAAACCCACCGAAGACATCGGACCAACATCCGACTCCGTAGGAATCCTCGCCGTTTGCGGCGGGGAGGACGTCAAAGAAACTCCGATGCTAGACTCGCGGCTGCCGTCAATGGCAAGTCGGTAGCGCTAGGCGGGGGCTGACCTCCCACCTCAGACGCCCCAGCGATTATCGACATCTCGGCGTTGATGCAGCCAGGCGATAACACGATCGTCGTCCAGAATGGCAGCTTGCTTTCCACTGCCAGTGTTCAGGCCGTTGCCGAATACTACATCCCTTGGACCGGAGCCGACGTTATTGAGGCTACGCGCCCCGGCGATTCTGATGCCCTCCGTCTCGCGGTCAGATTTGACAAGACCGAAGCTCGCGCCGGACAGGAGGTTCGTTGTTCTATCGACGCCGAACGAATCGGAAGCCGAGGATGGGGCATGATGATTGCCGAAATCGGCCTGCCGCCCGGCGCCGACGTTGACCGCCGCGTGCTCGACGACGTAGTCAGCAACTCAGGGTGGACTGTTTCGCACTATGACGTTCTCCCCGACCGTCTTGTCCTCTATTTGTGGCCAAACGCCGGAGGTACCAAGCTGACGTTCGCGTTTCATCCTCGCTACGGGCTGAAGGCCCGAACCGCTCCCTCAGTTCTCTACGACTACTACAACCCCGAGGCGCTGGTCACACTGCCACCCGCTGATTTCAACATCACAGCCAGTCCACAGTCAGAGCCAGTGAAGGCCGTCGCCGCAAAATAAAAAACAGGCGAAGCTACGATCAATGTGGTTACCTTTTTCGTCACAATCCCCCGGGCTTCCCCCGCAAGTTTAGTCTAAGAGTCCAGATTCTTGAAGAAAACAGTCGAACCGTCAGGCCCTTCAAGCAGCGCGGTGCGGGCGTCCAGAAGCGAACAGTGATTTGCATAAATGGACGGCAGACGGTTTGAGCTCGACCGCAGGGCCTGCGACTATTTCCAATGCCGGGGGCGACTTAAGAGGTTCGCAGCAGGCCAGACTCTTGGCAGGTCAATTGCGTGTTACTTTATCCCGAAGAACCACTCAGGGGAGGCTTATCATGGCGCATTTTGAACGGATTCGCGATGTGATTTCCGGGCCGTTTAGTCCCGAGGTCATCAGGCAGCGCATGGCGGCGGGATGGCAATTGGTATCGATCGAATGGCGGCGCGAGTTGCCCGAGTCGGAAGCTCCGACCCAAGGCGCATTTAGCGAGGCGATCCCCTACGGACTGCGCATCTCGGACGATTGCCAGCGCTTGGAGGTCGATCCCGTCGAGGATAGGACGCTTGTGCTGATGATGGAGTTGCTAGTCCAGGACTTCCCCTACTCAAGCATCGTCAGTGATCTAAATGAAAAGGGCCTTCGGATGCGGGACGGCAGGCCTTGGACGCGAGTGGCCGTCTTCAATATGACGCCACGCCTCATCGAGGTGGGGCCGCGCCTCTTCTCAACCGAGGAGTGGAGCAGGGCGCGACAGCGATTTTCTTCGTCAAGAGATCAAGAGGTCATTAAATAGCGTTCGGTTACGTGCCGGCTCGAATTGACGTTGCGCTGGCACATCGTCTATTAAATCGCTATGAAAACAGTGAACATTCACGAGGCGAAAACTCAGCTCTCGAAACTCATAGAAGAAGCTTCAAGGGGCGAGGCGTTCGTTATTGCCAAGGCTGGTAAGCCAGTCGTAAAGGTTACTGCCCTTAGCGCCCCAACTGGTGCTCAAGTACGGCGGCTCGGGTTCATGGTGGGACAGATCTCTGTGCCGGACGACTTTGACCGAATGGGCAAGGGGGAGATCGAGCGAATCTTCGGCGGCGGTGCATGAAACTTCTGCTGGATACACATCTTCTCCTCTGGTCTGCAGGTGAGCCCCACCGGCTCTCGAAACAAGCTCGAACCTTGATCGAAAATCCGGACAACGAGCTCCTCTTCAGTGCGGCTATTATGGGAAGTGGCGATTAAACGCGGGTTGGGCCGCGCGGATTTTCAGGTGGATGCGCGGCTGCTGCGCCGGGGTCTACTGGACAACGGGTACAGCGAGTTGCCAATCATCAGCGATCCCACCGAGAGTTTGCCGCTGATTAATAAGGATCCGTTCGACAGAATCTTAGTGGCACAGGCGACGGTTGAGGGTATTACATTGCTGACCATTGATTCCTTGGTGTCACAGTATCCGGGTCCTATCAGGAAAGTGTAGGAAAGCCTTCTCCGTCACGAATCCATCCGGGGAATGTCAGATTCTCCTCTAGCCCCCTTCCGATTTCCTCGATGTGGGCGTCTCGACACCCAATTCATCTGAGTTCGGACACAGGTAGGGCCCGAAATCCGTTCGCAAGCGGAAAGCTGTTTGGTGCGCGGCAGACGACGGCACCACCAGCCACTCGCGATTTGCCAACCACGTTGCGCACGAAATCGAGATTTACCGTATCGCCGACATCTGGCAGTTCCGTCCACTTCGCTTCAAATAGTTCCAGGCGTCCGCCGGTATCCACCACAAAGTCCACTTCGCGGGTTCGGTCGCGCCAGAAGAAGATGCTGCCCGTACGCCCTCCGCGGCGTTCGCGGTCCCGAAGCTGGGCGAAGACAAATGTCTCCCAGACCGCGCCTACCGCCGGTGATTGCTGAAGCGCTTCCTCGGACCGAATATTCAGCAAAGCGCAAAGCAGGCCGGTGTCAGCGAGATAGAGTTTTGGGCTCTTGACGATGGACTTGGTTCGATTCGAGAACCACGGTTCGAGCAAAACAATCTGACCGGAAGCCTCCAGCATCGACAGCCAATGGTTCGCGGTGGAAGGGGCAATACCGACATCGCGTGCGAGATCTGCCTTGTTCAAGAGATTTGCGGAACGGAGTGCGCAGGCGCGCAGAAATCTCTCGAAGTCACGCAGACTTCCAACATTGGTAAGGGAGCGCACATCGCGCTCGAGATACGTAGCGAGATAGGAATTGTAGAAAGCTGCGGAATCAATGTCTGGGTTGGCATACAGCTCCGGGAAACCACCGCGTACGACAGCTGTTTCAATCCGGGTTTGCGGCAATGCCGCTTGAATCTCGGCAAATGACAGGGTTTCAAGTTCCACGATGTCGGCCCTGCCCGCCAGCGATTCGGAAACCTTCCTCATCAGGGTGAACTTCTGCGAACCGGTAAGCAGGAATTGTCCGTTGCGTGTACGGTCGGCGTCCACGGCCACTTTGAGGTGCCGGAACAATCCCGGCGCATATTGAACCTCATCAATCAGGACGGGCGGCCGATGACGTTGGAGGAAAGTGCCTGGTTCCTTTTCGGCCTGCTCAGCTTCGGCGGGAAGGTCGAGGGAGACAAACGCATGTTTCGGGAACAGGCGCAAAAAGGTAGAGGTCTTGCCGGTCTGTCTGGCTCCGGTCAGCACGACCACTGGCCTCGTCTTCGCGGAGCGTTGCAGGCGGGGTTCAACAGCTCTGGGAATCCACATATGCAAAATATACGATACAATCAAATAGTTTGCATTACGGTTGTGGAGCTGGGATTGGAACTGAGCCGTGATACGGACCTGGTCGCCCGAGCGGAGCACGGTGCCCTTCTACCACGGCATCGCCGGCCTGTTCCACGTGCGATTTGCGGCAGAGGCTTGCGTGCTCTTTATGTGCCATTACGGAGGAGCGAGAGATTACCCGTAAAGCGCCAAGTCAGTGATCAACCATCATGCCGTCAGCGCATTAATTTTGTGCGGCATTCACCACAGAGATGGTCTGGCGGAAGCACTGCCAGGGACCGGATGCTGGGCTTGTTTTGCGCGTTATGAAATCAGACCCCTGTTGGCCTAAAATGCTGGCCACGTTGTTTAGCAGGACACATCGGCGCGGAAGTGGCACTTTTCCATGGCAGCAACGACCCAGATCAACAAGGATCGTGACGTAGAGTACGCCGGAAGAGTTGCCGGTCCCTGCGTATTCGTGCTATTCGGAGCTGCTGGAGATTTGACCAAACGCAAGTTGGTTCCAGCGCTTTTCAACCTAGTAAGGGCAAAGCTGCTTCCCGACAACTTCGCAGTGATGGGCATTTCTGTCGATGACTTGAGGATCGAGGAATTTCGCAATCAGGTCACTGGATTCCTGCCCGCCGGAGATGAGGAAAGAGACCACCTGGAGTGGTTCCGGCAGCGGCTCTTTTACGAGCGTGGCGATTTTGGGGACGCGACCACATTTTTGAAACTCCGGGAGCGGCTCAAGGCCGTGGACCTTGAGCGCCACACCGAGGGCAATTACCTTTTTTACCTGGCGACTGCGCCCAAGTTTTTTGCGAACATCGTTCAGCAACTGGGAAAAGCTGGGCTGACGATCCAGGGGAATGGGTGCTGGCGGCGCATTGTGATCGAAAAGCCTTTTGGCCACGATCTGGATTCCGCGAAGACGTTGAACCGGGAGATCAAGGGTGTGCTGCAGGAAAATCAGATTTACCGCATCGATCATTATTTAGGTAAAGAAACCGTGCAGAACATCATGGTCTTCCGCTTTGACAATGCCATTTTCGAGCCCATCTGGAACCGGCGTTACATTGACCACGTACAGATTACGAATGCAGAGACGGTCGGAGTGGAACGCCGGGGCGGTTACTTCGACACTGCAGGAACACTCCGGGACATGGTCCCGAACCATATGATGCAGCTTCTCAGCCTGACCGCCATGGAGTCCCCCGTTTCGCTTCAGGCGGATGCGGTGCGCAATGAGCAAGCCAAGGTTCTTCATTCAGTTCTGCCTCTGAACGCCCAAGATGTATTGCAGCAGAGCGTGCGCGGCCAATATGGGGAAGGATTGCTGGGTGGGGAAAGAGTGCCCGGCTATCGATCGGAATCTGGAGTTGCTCCCGAATCGCGGACAGAAACCTTCGTGGCGTTGAAGCTCAACATCGACAATTGGCGATGGGCGGGCGTGCCCTTCTATCTGAGAACTGGTAAGCGGATGGCCCAGCGCCACACTGAGATTGCCATCCAGTTCAAACGCTTGCCCTTCGAATTGTTCCGCAACGCCGCATTCCGCAAGCTGCACACGAACACGCTGGTCATACAGATTCAACCGGTGGAAGGGATCTCGCTAAGCTTTGGCGCCAAGATTCCAGGAGCTCTCCTGCGGGTTGGATCGGTGAATATGAGCTTTGAATACTCGAAGTATTTCGGAACCGATGCCTACACCGGATATGAGGTTTTGTTATACGACTGCATGATCGGAGACGCGACTTTGTTCCAGCGTGCGGATATGGTCGAAGCTGGGTGGAAGGTGGTCGATCCGGTATTGGACGTGTGGAGGGCACTGCCTCCGCGCAAATTTCCGAACTATGCATCCGGCACCTGGGGTCCGTCAGAGGCCGATCAATTGTTGGAACTCGACGACCGGAAATGGAGGAAGATTGAACCATGATTCTTGCAGGTGACATCGGCGCTACACGCACCCGACTCGCTGCTTTCGAAATGGAGGGCAATCGCCTCCAATGTGTGGTGGAGAAGACCTACATGAGCCAGCAGCATGACGGGCTATCCACGATTCTTGCGGAGTTCATAAGAACAGAAGGCATAGCCGTGCACAGCGCATGCGTGGGCGTAGCCGGGCCCGTGAGAGGCGGCCGCAGCAAAATTTCTAACCTGCCTTGGATCATCGACTCACGTGAGTTGGCAAAACAGCTCAAGCTCAATTCCGTTGGGCTGCTCAATGATTTGGAAGCTTACGCCTACGGAATCGATGCCCTTGAATCGAAGGATTTCGTCAGCTTGAGCGGGGCTGCCGAAGATGCCGAAGGGAACAGGGCAGTAATCTCGGCGCGCACCGGACTCGGTATGGCGGGCCTGTTTTGGGATGGCTTCCGGCATCACCCCTTTGCTTGCGAAGGAGGTCACGCCGACTTCGCGCCCAGAAACGATCTCGAAATTGAGTTGCTGAAATACCTTCAGAAAAAGTACGGCCGTATCAGTTGTGAGCGCATTCTCTCCGGGCCTGGGATCAAGAATATTTACGATTTTCTTCGGGATACGCACAAATCGGAGGAGCCGGAGTGGCTGCGAAAGGAGATGGACGGGGCGCCTGATGCTCCCGCGCTGATTTCGCAACTAGCACTGGGGGGCAAGGCCAAGATTTGCGATCAGGCGCTGTCGATCTTCGTGAGCATCTTCGGCGCTGAAACCGGGAACTGTGCCTTGAAGTTCATGTCCACCGGGGGTATTTTCATCGGAGGCAGCATTGCGGCGAAAATCGTGCCCAAGATGAAAGATCCTGTGTTCATGCAGTCTTTCCTCGACAAAGGTCGTATGGAAGTGCTGCTCAAGGACATGCCGGTCAAAATCGTGCTCAACGACGACTGCGACATCATCGGCGCGGCCCGCTACACACTCATCCAAAAAGCGTTCCAGGGACCGAGCCGGGCGGCGGATTAGGGACCCGCCAAACTGGAAAATGCCCTGCCCGCCTACCGCACCGGCGCGTTCAACGCCGCAACCAGCTCCAGGAAACTATTCGCATTCACCGCTTGTTCCACCGCTTCTTTGCGGCTGAATAAATCGCTGGCATCTCCCAGCAAATCGTGTTGCGACTGGTTATCCCCGGTCAGGATCATGATAATCAGCCGCGCCGGCTTGCCATCGCGCGCGTCAAAATCGATCCCCTCTGACTTCGCCACCACCACCAACGGCCGCGCCAATCCATTCACGCGGGCATGGGGCACGGCTAATTCATTTTCCCAGCCGCTCGGGAGCACGTGCTCCCGTTCCGAAACCAGGCGCAGCAATCTCTCCGGCGCGTTGCTTACGACCTCCGCCGCTACTTCGCACATCTCCCGCAGTGCTCCCAGCCGGGTCTTCGCCGCCAGGTTGGGCAAGAAAAGTTTGGCGGTCACGGTGTCCTTCAGAGTCAGCTTGCGCCTGCGACGGATCAGGAAGTGAATGGCCGGTGCCGACACCAGCGAAGTGAACAAGGCCATGATCACCATGGCCACGAACATGTTTTCCCGGATCAATCCCGCCTGCAGCGCCAGGATCCCCAAAATGATCTCCATGGCTCCCCGCGCATTCATTGCCAGGCCTACCGCCAGTGACGACGTACGGTCCATTCCGCCCAGGCGCGCGCCCCAGCCTGCTCCCAGCAGCTTACCCACGCAGGCCACGCCGATCACGGTGGCGGTTAATCCCAGGTGAAAGTTCGAGACAAAATTCGTTCGCAAGCCAATGCTGGCAAAGAAAAACGGCGCGAACACGTTGGTCACGATCTCATGAATGTGCTGGGACGTCCGCTGCCGCAAATGGGACGACTCTCCCACCGCGATGCCAACCACAAACGCTCCAAACACCGCATGAATTCCGGCGTATTCAGTGAATGCCGCACCCATCATCGTAAGTGTGAAAATGAACCCCAGTACGCCGCCCGGCCACGTAGTATGCGCCTGCAGCACCGGCAGGATCTTATCGATCAGCCAGCGTCCCAGGGTCAGGGTGATGCCGACGAACAGCAGCACCAGAACGATGGTGTGCTTCACCCCACCGCCTATGCTGCCGTCGGCCGATGGGTGCATCATCCCCAGCACGAAGGAGAACAGAATCCATCCCACCAGATCGTCAAACATCGCCGACGAGATGATGACCGTGCCCATCTCGGTGCGCAGAAGATTCAAGTCCATTAGGATCTTCGCGATCACCGGCAGCGCCGAAATCGATAGCGCTGTGCCCACGAAAAGCGCGAAGATCACAGGGTTCGCTCCCGCCTCCGCGCCCATATATCTGGGAAAAGCGCTGGCCGCGAGGACACCGGATGCGAAGGGAAACGCCACGCCGAAAATACTTACCAGCAAGGCGCTCTTGCCCTGTCGGAAAATGCTGCGCAAGTCGATCTCGAGCCCGGCCGTCAGCAAGAAGAACACAACTCCCAGCGTGGTCACCGTTTCCAGCACGATCGGCATCGGCCCGGTCGTGGGAAACAGTGTTTCGTACACGTGTGGGCGATAGTGTCCGAGGACCGTAGGTCCCAGAAAAATCCCGACCGAAATCTCCCCTAGAACCGGAGGCTGGCCGATCTTCTGCATCAACTCCGCCGCCAGCTTGGCGCAGCCCAGCAGCGTGGCCAGCGCCAGGAACATGGTCATTACGTCATGCGGACTTAAATGCTGCATGGAGAAACCTCGTCCGGGAGTCGACGGATGGAACTTCGGCAGCCGTTGCGCCACAGTCGATCTTGGATTTTACAGAATTTCATTTCTGACGCGGATTGCGAACTAGAGCAAACACCCTAGTCTCCCCGCTTCTTCCCTATGCTAGGTTTTCTACTAGGTTAACAGCCTGGAGTAAACAGACCGGTTTTAGAGAAGATTCGCGCAAGGAGAGACTGCCATGAGGCGTAATTCGTGGGTCGCCGTCGTTATTCTGTTGTCGTTCGCAACCCCGGGCTTTGCTCAGGATCAGCCCTCGGCCAAGGCCCAAGAACGTATCGTCAAGGAAGTTCGCCACGAACTTCTCATGCTGCCCTATTTCGGTGTGTTCGACAACATCGCCTACAAAGTGGATGGCTACACGGTTACGCTGCTCGGGCAGGTCGTGCGGCCAACGCTCAAGTCCGACGCGGAGAACGCGGTGAAGCACATCGAAGGCGTCGAAAAAGTGGACAACCAGATCGAGGTACTGCCCCTCTCACCCATGGATGATCGTCTGCGCCTGGAGTTGTACCGTGCGGTCTACGGATATCCGGCTTTGGAGAAGTACGCCTTGGGGGTGCAGAAGCCGATCCGCATCATCGTGAAGAATGGCCACGTCACCCTCGAGGGAGTGGTCGACAACGAAGGCGACAAGAACCTTGCCGGATTGCGAGCCAACGGCGTCTCCGGAACCTTCTCGATGACCAACAATTTGCAAGTGACGCCGTCGAAGTAGAGGTCAAGGTTAAAAATGGCCGACGAATCACTCGTCGCGGTCGGCCGACGACCGTGCGCGCCTTCATGGATGGTTCGGCTTTAGTGAGCGCGAATCCTCACGCCTTCCCAAAGGGATCTTCGAGCGACGGGCTTTGCGGCGTGAACAATTCCGCGCCGCTTTCCGTGATGTGCATGTCGTCTTCGAGGCGAACGCCGAATTCGCCGCGAATGTAGATGCCAGGCTCGTTGCTGGTGGTCACATTGCTCTGCAGCCTGGTGGTGTTGCCGCGCACCAGATAAGGCCACTCGTGCCCATCCATGCCGATGCCGTGGCCCAGGCGGTGGCTAAAATACTTGTAGTCAGGTCCGTAGCCGGCATCGGTAATCAGCTTTCGTGCCGCCCCATCGACCATGCCACACTCCACTCCAGGGCGCGCCGCGGCTAACGCCGCCGCTTGCGCACGATGCACGATCTCGAAGACTTTATTCATTTTGTCCCTGACTTTTTCTGAAGCTTTTCCCAGCACAAAGGTGCGCGTAATGTCTGATTGATATCCTTCCACCGTGCAGCCATCGTCAATCATGACGATTGAACCCTCTTGAATCGCCTGCGGCGTGCGCGATCCGTGAGGAAGGGCGGAGTATTCACCGACCTGTACGCTGGCCTCGCCGGGAAAGCCCAGCTGTCCGTAAGCCCCTGCGATCAAATCCCCGACCTGCTGCTGGGTCATGCCTTCGCGCAAGGCGTGATAGACAGCTTCGTAGGCGGCCAGCGTTACCTGACAGGCCAGACGCATCAGCCCGATCTCGTGGGCGCTCTTGCTCGCACGGCATCCGGCGGTCACCGGCGTTGCGCTCGTAAGCGTGACTTGCTGCGCGGCTTTGGCAATTCCATCGGAAAACACGAAGAGCACCGTTTCTTCAATCCCAATCTTGCCCGTGGCCAGGCCGCGTTCTTTCAGTCCTTGGGCCAGGCGCTGGTACGGGCTTTCGTCCTCCTGCCACGTGCGCAGATCTGGACGGTCGCCGTCCGGCGCGTTGACGAGTTGCTCGCGCGCACGGCCTTCTTCAAAGGCCGGACAAACATAGAAGGCAGCGCCTTTTGCCGGAAGCACCAGCGCGAACATGCGCTCGCCGCCCCACCAACGAATGCCGGTGAAGTATTCGAGCGAGGTTCCTTCCATGAGCACAATGGCGTCGAGCGCGTTCTCGCTCATCAACTTGCGGGCGCGCTCCTGACGTTCGCGCCGCTCTTCGCGCGAAATAGGAACGGCTTTGCTCTTCCGCGACTTTAAGCGGGCCAGAGAAGGTGGCAGGGAAGAGTTGTCTGGTTTTTCATCGCTGGGCGCGCCAGATGCCGGCAGGCGACGAGACACAGCAGCGACCCCTGCCGCCACACCGCCTACTTCCAGAAACCGTCGCCGCGAGATCATGAAGCCTCCAGGTTGAGGGGTTGGACTGGCCATTATAGGGCAATGGAAATTCCGCCCTGACAACAGGGGAGCCGGCCGCTCGGGATCTGCGGCATAATTGCCTTATGGAAGCCGGCTTTCAATGCGCAGGTTGTGGCGAGTGGAACTCCACTACCCTGGATGAATCCGCCGGACGCCATCAAAGTTATGTCGAAGACTGCCAGATCTGCTGCCGGCCCAACCTGCTGCGGGTTGAGTATGATATGGCGTCACGGGAATTCCTTATTGCGGCCGCCCTGGAGTGAGGTTCAGGGATTTCCAGTGTGCGACTTCCAATGAGGGATGGACATGCTCCCGGTCGGGAGCACAATCGCCGCGACGGTCCGAAGTTCGGCGGCCGGCAATTGGAAATCGACAATTCGTCGGACCCGCACATGCGTTATAGTTAGCTGCTCGGGCACAGCCTCAACCGGTTGTGCTTGGTTTAGAAAGGAATGACGGCGATGGCAACCAGCTACTCCGGTGGTGGGCGGATGGTGGCGCACAACATGGTCACGACGCAGTTCGAGTTGGATGGTTTCCGCGTGACGCGCACGCTCGGAGTGGTGCGCGGTATCGTGGTGCGCTCGCGCTCGATCTTCGGCACCATCGGCGCGGGATTGCAGACCCTGGTCGGCGGCAACATCACGCTGCTTACCAACTTGTGCGAGAAGACACGCGGCGAGGCTTTCGACCTGATGCTGCAGCATGCGGCCGAACTGGGCGGCAACGCCGTGGTCGGTGCCCGCTACGACGCGACGGAGGTGATGCAGGGCGTCACCGAAGTGCTGGCCTACGGGACGGCGGTGTTCGTGGAAGCGGTCAAGTAGGCGCTGTCGATTGCCGATTTCCAATTGCCGATTGGAGCCGGGGTCATCCGCTTAAAACTCCTTCAGTCCTTGTACAGCCAGCCTGCGACCAGCGCGGCTAGGCTGGCGCCCCCCACATTTCGAACATTCACTCGGTCGCCGTCGAACCAGGTTTCCTGCGCGAAGTCATTCGGGAAGCCGGCGAGGAAGCGATCGCCAGAATAAAACGGACACTCTCGAGCTCTCATGCAGGACGGTTTTTCGGCGTTTTCAGGAAAAGACCGGCGTTCTGGGCCGCCACGTAGCGCACATCGGTGATGTAGAACCGCGGAGGGATGGCGGTTCCCGAAATGGGCTGCTGTTTTCCACAGGAAAGTGAGCCAGGGGCGCGGAGTGCAAGAATAATATTAGCGAATAGATAGCGAAGGAACCTAGGCCGTAACCCCAATCCCTTGTGGTCGTATTTCTGGTTAACCACAAGCGATCGTAGTTTGTCGAATCACTCCCAGAGTGGCACCCCTGCTCTCAAGTTTAGGCTTGACAATCAATGACTTACGGGTAAGATGTGGTACAAAGTGGAACGAAGTGGTAAGGACAGTAGGGGGCGTGGGAGTCAGGAGTCAATAAAGAGGAGCCGGTGGGAAACCGACCCAAAAGCACGATAAATTGCCTGAAGCACCCGAGTTTTACCGAACTTTGCACCGCTTTTGCCTCCCTGGCCGCAGTCGTAGTGACAGACCAAAAACATGTTTCGCGGCAATCACCCAACTCGCGTGGACGAAAAGGGACGGTTGAAGATCCCGGCCGAATTCAAGCGAGTGATCGACGAGAAGTATGGACAGCAATTTTACATCACGAGTCAGGACGGGAAGGTTGCACAAGTATATCCCTTCGAGGAATGGGAGCGGATCGAGCAGAAGCTGGCGGGGCTCTCCAATTTCAATCCGACGAAGAAAAAGTTTATCGACCGCAGCAACTACTACGGGCAGCAGGTCGAGATGGACGGGCAGGGACGCTTGTTGCTGCCGCAGTTGTTGCGCGAGTCAGGGCAGATCAAGGGCGAGGTAGCGGTTCTGGGGCATTTGACGTTTCTCGTGGTCAGGAACCTGGAACAGTTCAAGAAAGAGATCGAGGAAGAAGAGTTCACGCCTGACGATGAGAAGACGCTCGACGAATTGGGCATCTAGTGGGCGAGGGTTTAACAGACACCCCTCAGGGGGTTGGGCATGGGGGAAGGGAAACCAACCATGTTCCGGTTCTTTTAAAAGAAGCGATCGACTTTTTAAGCGTGCGGCGTGGCGGGACCTATATCGACGCCACCGTGGGCTTGGGCGGACACAGTTACGAAATCGCAAAACGCCTCGGCGCACCGGGACGTTTGATAGGGCTCGATAAGGATCCGGCAGCGCTGGAAATTGCAGGCTCCAGGCTTCGGGCATCGGGCGTCGGCGAAGCGGATTGGCCGGCCATCGAATTGCGGCAAGCATCCTTTGCGAGTTTGGCCGAAGCCCGAAGCCCGATAGCCGACGGCCTGCTGGCCGACATCGGAGTCAGCAGCTTGCAACTGAACGATGCGGCACGCGGATTTAGTTTTCAGGCGGATGGACCGCTCGACATGCGGATGGACCCGCGGTCGGAGCGTACCGCCGAACAAGTGGTAAACCACCTCGACGAGCGCGAGCTTGCCGATGTGATTTACGAATTCGGAGAGGAAAGGAGGTCGCGG
>Ga0182015_10001185_pt1 | contig 35343 bp, 35 predicted proteins | sample 712P3MmetaG_FD_120478 | JGI IMG/M metagenome (GOLD analysis project Ga0182015, IMG submission 120478) | Permafrost microbial communities from Stordalen Mire, Sweden - 712P3M metaG | ecosystem: Environmental > Terrestrial > Soil > Wetlands > Permafrost | place: Sweden: Stordalen | collected...
CGAGCTTGCGCTCAGGGAGGGACAGTGAAGAATCCGCTGGGGTCTCGAAAGCGATTAGGGGGCTCAGTTTCACGACGCAAGTTTTTGGGGCAAACCGCCGTGGCAGCGATCGGTTTTTCGATCGTTCCGCGCCGGGTGTTGGGCGGCGCTGGCTATGTTCCCCCCAGCGACAAGATCAACATTGCTTTCATCGGCGTCGGCGCGCAAGGATTGCGCGTCATGCTTCATTTTTTAGCGGAGCCGGATGTACAAGGGGTGGCTGTCTGCGACGTCAATAAGAGCGGCGCGAATCACCCGCAATGGGATACACACGAATTCTGCAATTCCGTCCGCAAATTACTCGGGGTCAGTAGCGGCTGGGATTGGCTGAGCCCTGACCAACCGATTCAGTTGACTCATTCTCTCGGCGTCACCAGCGGCGTCGCCGGCCGCGAACCTTGTCAGAAAATCGTAGACGGGTATTATGGCAGCCAGCAGCGTTCCGGACAGTATCGTGGCTGTGCGGCATACGTTAATTTCCACGAACTGCTCGAGAAACAGAAAGATCTCGACGCCGTGGTTGTATGTACAACCGACAACCTGCATGCTGCCGTATCGGCCGCAGCCATGAAGAAGGGCAAACATGTTTTTTGTCAGAAGCCTTTGACGCACACGATCTACGAGGCGCGGCGCATTGCCGAAATTGCTGGGGAGACGGGCGTGGCAACTCAGATCGCGGTTGCCAACCAGGCATCCGAATCCACGCGCTTGCTCTGCGAATGGATTTGGGACGGCGCGATTGGGCCGGTGCGGGAGGTCATGAACTGGTCGAGCCGCCCTTTTTGGGCCCAGGGCATGGAACGCCCAAAAGAGGCGGAATCCGTGCCCGAAGGTTTGGATTGGGATCTTTGGCTTGGTCCAGCGCCCGAGCGGCCCTACAACCACGCTTACTTGCCCTTCGTATGGCGTGGATGGACGGATTTCGGATGCGGCGCGCTGGGCGACATGGGTTCCTACAGTTTCGACACAATCTTTCGTGTCTTGAAACTGGAGGCGCCCTTGAGTGTAGAAGCCAGTTCCACCGACCGCTACGAAGAAACGTATCCCATGGCGTCCATCGTCCGCTACAATTTTCCGGCTCGTGGCGACATGCCGCCCGTGAAATTCACTTGGTATGACGGGGGTCTAAAGCCTCGGCGCCCGGACGAACTGGAGGAAAATCGTCCCTTTAAGAATGATCGCGAAGAAGAGGACGAGGGACTTCTCTTCGTCGGAGATCGTGGGAAACTTCTCTGTACCTTCAACGGCGGCAATCCGAAGCTGATCCCCCAAAGCAAGATGGACAGCTACCAACAACCGCCAAAAACGTTGCCAAGATCGCCGGGCAACGAGCGGGAATGGCTCGACGCCTGCAAGGGAAGCAAAGCGAAGCCCGGGGGGAATTTCGAATTCGAGGGCATGGTCACCGAGTCCTTGCTCCTGGGAAATGTCGCGGCGCGCATGGGACAAAAACTAAATTGGGATCGCTCCAAGTTAAGTTTGAACTCTGAGGTCGCGCAAAAATTTGTCCACCCCGAACGCCGCAGCGGGTGGGAACTGTAGGGCAGTTGTTCACAAATCGTTTTTGTTCATTTCGCCGGTGAGGAGGCCTCAATGTCTGCAATTTCGAGAAGAGAGTTTGTCAAGAATGCGGCGACGTACACGGCCGCGGCCAGCTTTCTTTCCGCAGGTGTGCTGGAACTTCGGGCGAACCCACTGGGCCTGCCCCTTGGATGTCAGACCTGGCCGGTTCGAGAAATGATTGCCAAGGACTTTCCCGGCACGATGAAAGTGCTTGCCGACGCAGGATTCCAGCGAGTTGAACTGTGCTCTCCGGTAGGTTATGCCGACTCGGGCTTCGCCGGACTGGCTCAATACAAAGGAACTGAGCTGCGGAGAATCTTGGGCGATGCGGGCGTCAGTTGCGTGAGTTCTCACTTCGGTATCGAGGAACTGCGGCAGAATCAGGAGCGCGCTATAGCCTGGGCGAAGGATGTCGGCTTGACCCAAATGCTCGTGCCAAGCCTCGACGGACCAAAGAACCCGACCATGGATGAGGTGAAGCGGGCCGCCGATGAATACAACAAAATGGGAGAGCGAGCCGCCCAAGCCGGCATTCAGCAGGGACTTCACAATGAAGACTTTGAGCTCTCGATGGTGGAGGGCAAACGGACCTACGACGTATTGTTCGGCCTCCTCGATCCGAAGCTGGTCAAGTTCCAATTTCAGGTTTCTACCATCAGTAAAGGCTACGATGCCGCCCAGTATTTCACGAAGTATCCCGGTCGCTTTATTTCTATGCACGTGCAAGGCTGGTCCGCCGAAGCCAAAAAGATCATGCCCGTCGGACAGGACAGTCTGGACTGGAAGAAGATTTTTGCCGCCGCAAAAATAGGCGGCGTCAAGAATTACTTCGTTGAAATGGACCTGGAAAAAATGAAGTCCAGCGTTCCCTATCTTCGCCAGCTGCAGGTCTGATAAGCCTGCGCGTGACGCAATCAACTGCGCGGAAACCGTTTATCCGTGCCTCAGGGCTCGCTTCAGAAATATCGGACTAGACATATCTGCGCACCCTCCAGCAGCGGCTAAAATCGTCATTCGTCATTCATGGTGCACGACTTACGCCGCGGCTCCCAGCCGCGCCCTCGCAAAACCAGGGCATAGGCAGAGTTTTTCCGCGAGGGCTGCAGGCGCGCCCTTCCCCAAAACCAGTTACGAGATAGCCTTTTACTCGGAACGCCCGGCTTCGCCCGGAAGCAGAAAGGAAAAAGGGTGAGCCAGGAACTCGCGTCCTACCTCGCGCAGAAAACGGCGCGATTCCGCCTCCCCGATATTGCGGGCGCGGACGGCCAGAAGAAAACTCAACACAAAGGAAGTGACAATATTCAATATGCCCACCAGCGCAATCCCTGAAAGCGCTAGCAGGGTCTCCTGCCAGTGCAATTGATCATAAACCCAGGAACCGTCCAGCGCATAACCCAGACTTGCGGCTGCCAGAGTCACGTGACGAACTTCGAGAGGTATTCCGAAGAGCTCGAAAAGGATGGGTACGGTCCCCAGCAGAAATCCCAGGACGATATATCCGACCGAGCCGGGGGCATGGTGTTTGACCCAATTCGCGAACTTGGCCGCCCGCTCCGGTCCTAACTTTGCCCGGATGCGCAGGCTGTTGGAGATGGCCGAGCCCATCCGGTGGAGGGCGAGGTAATTCGCGGTCCAGCCAGTGGCCAGGGAAGAGAGCCAGAGGAAGATTCCGGTGATGATGGCGAAAGGGATGGTCATCGACGTCAATGGAAAGAGCATGCGCATACCGTGTTCCGCCACCGGCTGCGAAAGGAAGGGATGTCCGCGAACTGCATTGAAAATCCTGTCGATGGCGATCGATGTTGGGACAGTACCAATCAGATTGCTGATGGTTACGATGAATTGCGTTTTGGAAATCGCCTGCAGACTGGCCATGTGGTCTTTCGCCGGATCTTCCATGGCATCCACCAGTGTGGCTGCGGTGACGGCGGGCATCTTAGACGCCAGCAGGAATCCGCCAGCCTGCATCAGCAGGAAACTGACAACGTAGTTCAGCGAATGCGCCGCCGCCAGAAGCAAAGGGGCATGAATCATCGCTGCCAACGAATATTTGAACAGCGCGGTGAAGGATGTGATGACACCGGCGAGAACTGCCCCCATTCCCATCACGCCCCATTGCTCGGTATTTTGAGCGATATAGTGTTTGCCGGCGCGTCCCGTCCTTTCCACGACGCTGCGCGCCAGGCGCCGCGCGCTGGCGCTCATCACACTCCCGATGCGTCGCTGCGAGGCGAAACCATGGACCACGGTTACCGCGAGTTTGCGGGAGTCGGAATCGGGGCGCTCCAGACTGATCACCTGTTGCATTCGGCCAAGAAGAGATCGCAGCAGACGTACGCGAAAGATGAGGTTCACGGAAGACCCTCGATCGGCGAGCAACTGGTTCACCGTCTGCAATTGAGCTTCGCACGCCGTTCTTTGTTCCTCCCAGAGATGAAAGTCTTCGGGGTGGCGAATTACGTGCTCCACCAGGGCGGGCAAATGAAAGAAGGGGGATTTGGTGATGTCCTCATCGTCGGCGAACGCGATCAAATCCCGCGACAGTGCAACGTTCGTGGCGCGCAGGGCAAGAATCTTGCACGATGCCAGCACCGAAAACGTAGACGGGCGAAACGTTTCCGCCCACGGAGCGACCAGTGAGTCGGGCAAGGAAGCGATCCAGCGCCCGTCGGATTCCTGCAAGTTCAAAGAATCCATCAAGACATAGAGGTCACCTTCCACTTCGTCGACCGGCAGCAGATGTCGGAGTGCTCTCGCAAACAGCTCTCGAATCAGAAAAGCCTCATCGGGCAATCCTGCTTCGGAGATGACCCGAACATAAGAATGATGCGACCAGAAGTCGCGAAGTGTAGAACGAATGGAATCGCGGCATGAGTGGCCTTCGATCGCCAGCGTCAGCTGCGATAAAGTTTCGGTCCGTAACTCCACCGGCACATTCAGGATCGCGCGCAGCAGTCCATACACACGAGTGGCTCGCTCCCGGGTAGAGAGAGACTCAAGATTGGAAAGATTCTCTATCGCAATGGGAATATCGCTCTACCTCGCGCCAAGAGAAGAATTTTGCCGCTAGGAGAGAGGGTAACCGCGCGGGCCGAGAATACTGAAAGTCGACGTGAATGGGACTCAATTCGGATAGTAAGTACCTTGGTGCAGCAGCGTATCAACCCCTTCCACCACGCAGTTGATGTCACCTTTGTCGCATGCCCCGCGTATTCCTACCTTCTTGGCTTGGTCTTCGAGTTGGGGGGACATGTGCAGGGTTACCATCAGAATCGGAATGTCTGGCGACAGTCTTCTGATTTCTTTCGCGGCATCCAAACCATTCATTCCAGGCATCTGGAAATCGAGCACGATTATATCCGGGGCAGTTTGCTGGGCTCTTTCGATCGCTTCTCGACCGTTGGTCGCCTCACTGCACACCCGCCACGAGCCTTGTTGTTCCAAGAGCGTTCGCAGGCAGCGGCGCATAAGTCGGCTGTCGTCTACCAGAAGGATTCGGACGGGCGAGGTCTCCGGCCTGGCGTCCAAGAAGGACATACTAAACGGTACAATCGGGAACAACCGGCGTCTATACACCGCATCGCGTAGGCTTATGCCGATTGTTGCACCCTCATCCATTTTCCTAACGGTTTCGGGGTAGTCTGGGAGCACTGCGGGAAAGGGGATGGGCAAAATGCGTGCCCGTCTCTATTTGTTGCGTGCATGTTCCTTTTGTTCTGTGACATCGAGTCCAAATTGGGGATGATCATACGTGCCCGTAATATGGACGGGGACGACTTCGCCTTTTTTCTTTTTCTTGAAAAGGGGGTCCAGGGCCTTGAGAAGAAACGATTTCATACCGGTTTCCGTCTTCGAGATCTTGGTGTCAACCCGGATTCTGCCATGCAAATCGATCTTCTCGTTCAGAAGGTTGTAGGTGCCATTTGCGCGCGCCTTGGCCCCGGGTATGCCGAATGAAAGGTCGGAGAATTTCGCGATTCCGCTTTCGAGCCCGACTTGCCCTTTCACGTCGGTGAGCACCGTTTCGGCATCTTCCGTTTTTTCGCCTCTGGCGCCAGCACTCAGTTCGTTCACGTTTTTCTGGGTTTGCGGACTCGAGAAACTGCCATCATCGACACCGAAGGTGCCCTCCATCTTTACTCTGTGGAGAAACGGTTGCTTCCCAGACGGAATCTCCACCTTGGCTCTGAGCGCGACCGCTCCCGACATCGGGGAGTGAGGAGCCTTGACAAACAGACCCAGGATGTCCTCGATTCGTCCCTGCGGGGAGGCCAGATTGAGGAGTGCAGTCTTCCCTTGGCGTCCTTTGATGCCCGCGACACTGCCTTCCACGACGAGGTTGGTTCGCCCGAAATGGGCATCCACGCGTTTCAGGAATGTGTCGCCGTGGATGGCATCAACGAACGCGTCGAATTTGGTCACGAGCTGGACTTTATGCCCACCCGACTTTACTGCGAAGTCAGGGACGTTAGTGGTCCCGGCGATGTCGATGTGCTGCAGCGCTCCACTGTACTTTCCTGTGGACGACAGCGTTCCCGCGATGCCCCCATAGACGCCAAGGTCCGCCTGCTCAAATGTGTATTCACCGGAAATCGCAGTTTCGCCGGGATTGCCCTTGGTCCAGGCTCCAAATTTGCCGTGAGTCACGATTTCACCTGGAGGTTTAGGGTTTTGAAGCTTCAACTGATAGTTAAGAGGCCTGCTCCACTGCACATCGCGCAGAACGGCGTCGTGCACGTCGAAGCGCAGGGACTCCCCCTTTGGGTCTTTTGAGGCGAACTCCACTACCGTTCCGTTCGCCACAATCTCCTCGACGACAAGCTCGGAGTGTTGCGTCTCAAAAGTGACATTGCCGCCAAAGGGCGGGATGAATACATGGCCACCTTCGACCCTGATGCGCGGAACATGTTTCGTGAGAATCCCCGAGTAGCTGCCTTCAATGGTTAACTTGTCGATGGTGATCAGAGTCCACTGGTTCGGACCATGATGGAACTCGATGCCTTCGAGAATGCATCCCGGAAAAGGAAAATAAGTGCGATGAGATTTACGGATGGTAACCGTGCTGTCGCTGGCTTCCGCCAGATCTTGCACCACCGCCTTCTCGGTGAAGGGCCAAATCCGGTTCCAGAACATCGTCGCAAGCCACACCGCAATACAGACCACCACTGCGGCAAGGACGAGAGCGATTGTCTTACCACGAGGAGAATTTAGGGATGATTTGTGCGTCGTCCTACCATGACCCGTGGGCGAAGCTGTGGCACTCGTGAGGGTGAGGGAAGACATGAATCTTGGAGTCCGAAATGCCTGTGGAATGTTGGCAACTTTCTTGCAGCACGTTAGCGCGCCTGCGGACCTTTCTTGCTCGATGCTCGTTTCGTTCCGCGAGCAGCATTCCCGCGAGAAGCCGTCCGCGCACGGGCAGAGCGCGTGCGCTTCTGCAACTGGCCGCGACTTTGCTTACGATCAACCGTCACAGGGCCGTTCTCTTTCTTGAGCGACGACTTGCTCGATTTCGGCTCGTCAGATCCAGACTTTAAGGGCGCGCGTGATGCTCTCGTCGCTTGCTCCTTCGTCAGCAAATGAGTCATGTTCGCCAGCGCGCCGGCGGCTTGTCCCAGTTTGCGCGCCACGGTGTTCAGTAACGGTTCTTGCGCATCCGGTTTTCGAGTCATTGACCCTCCAGTCGCCGCCGTTCTCTAACCGGGTGATCTCGAACCCAGGCGATCTCTCATGCCCTGCTATGAACGAAATCCCGGCACTCGGCCGGGACTCCCTGAACCCGTTCGAACCAGCTTGCCTCCAGTTGCGAAACGCGAACACCGCGGCCTTGCCTCATCGACTTAGTTGCCGCAGCACATGTGAAGGTTGGGAGGAAAGACAAATCAAACCGGCCGGAACGCGACTTTTATGGCCTGCGATGTTACCGGCGTCGATCTTTGGCTCGCTTATCCCCAATAAAAAAGCCGCACAGCATTGGAGCTGTGCGGCCACAGAGTGAGATGCGTTCAGAGGGTGAAGCCGTGAAGCCGGACAAACAACGAATCTTGGCTAGCTTGCGGCGAGCCGTCACCGCCGAATCGACAGCGCTATATCGGGCGCGGCCGGTGAAAACTTCCTGTGCAGCTGAACTTGCTCCAGTAACTATGGGCATATTACCAATGGTTCAAGTTCCTGGGAATGGCTCTTCCGTGGCATTACGACGGTTCCCTGCCTGGGTTCGAATCAACGCCGAAGGCAGCATGGTTAACGCGGGCGGTTCGCATCCCGCTGCCTCACAGTCGTCACGCTTCCTTGCGTGGTACTCCGGAGCATAATATTGTGCAAAATGTCTGTCCGGTCTGCTAGCATGTGGGCAATCAAAACACATATCTCCTTCGTTCGCATGAAGGATTAGACACTTGGCAACGGCACTTTGACTGCAACTGTGGTGCAGGGAAGTGTTTCGCTCCAGACCCCCTCGGGCCGCGCCGTGTCAAAGGCAGGTAGAAGTTTAGTGAAGAAGCCCGAAGCAGAAATCATTGAGACCGCTATCCGGCGGCGTCCGACCCGTCGTCATCGCCGAAATCGCCTGCTTCGCCGTGGCCTGCCGGTTGTTATCCTCGCGGCTTTCGCCCTCGGGTTTGCCTCTATCGCACTTTGGAATTTGAGTCCATCGCTGTTCCGAGCGTCCAGGGCTGCGTTAGATGGCCGGCAGGTCGAAGCCGGCCGCAACATCGTTTTGCTCACCCAGCAGGAATCCGTGCGCCAAATCGGGAATCGTCCGGACTACCCTTATTCCGTGGTGCCCGGAGGAGTGAGCGATGCAAGCGAGTTGAAGTGGGTGGCAGAGCATGATCCGGTCGTCGCATCTCACTACGCCGGGTTCGATTACAATCATGCCCGCATCGTGCGCCTGATTTTGGCGCGCACTGCTTATGTTTCTTATCGCATCGGCAACCAGGTCTACTGGACGCGGCACAGAGTCTCGCTCAAGAAGGGCGAGACCTTGCTCACCGATGGCAAGATCACCGCGCGCTCTCGTTGCGGCAATCGAGTGGAAGAAGTTCCGCAACAAGCGACTTCTTCTTCAGAACCGCCAGCAGTGCGATTTGACCAGCCGGTTCTGCCCGCCGGCACAGCTCTTTCCAATCCTTCGGTCCCATTCGAGTCCGCGTTGCTCAATCGTCCCTCAATCGGGCCAGCCTTACCTTTGAGTTTGTATGATCCGTTCGGCAATGGAACGTGGATTCCGATCACGCCGCCGCCGCTGCCAGGTGTTTGCGGTGTTGGCAAGAATAAGACGGGCAAGCCGCAACCGGGAAAGGGAAAGGGAAATGTCTGCGCCAGCGGCGGTGCGGGCGGCGGAGGCGCAGTCCCGGAGCCGAGCTCTTGGATACTAGTCGCCTCCGGCCTGGCCGCCATGTACTGGAAAACCCGCCAAAAGCTTGTCCGAACCTAGGCTTCTCGAATCGCGTTTGCGCATTATGCTTATTCGAGGGCTTTCTCATCGCGCGCGCGTGGCTCTAATACCAACGTAACCTCCTCCCGCGACCTTCGCTGCTACAATCGGCCTAGACCGATCCAACCTTCCCGGGCACAGGTATTCATGCGCAGACTTTCGCGAACTATCGTGACTCGGCTAGTTTTGGCCGGACTTTGCGGGCTGCTTACCGCGCCGTCGCTGCGGGCGCAGACCTCGATTCGTAGTGTCAAAGTCCTCGGCGGCAAAGATGCAGTCGAGATTGAAGTAGAAGCCAGCGACCGCATTGTTCCGCAGACGCAAGTCTTGACCGGCCCCGATCGTCTCGTGGTCGACTTTCCCAATGCCGTGCCCGGCAGCCAATTACGTAATCAATCCGTAGATCGCGGAGAAGTGAAAGATGTGCGGTTCGGCTTGTTTCAGGGCAAACCTCCGGTCACGCGGATCGTGCTCGATTTGAAGACTGCGCAGTCGTATCAGGTCTTCCCTTACGGGCGGACGGTTATCATTAAAGTAATGGGTGGCAAAGTAATAGGCGGCGCGCCCGATACCTCCGCCGGGGTCGACAATTTTCCTGCCGAACCGGCAACGCGCCCGGGCCTGGTGGTTGCCAATTACCTAACTAGGGCGGAACCGGTAAATGTTGAAGCGTCAGCCAAACCGACCCTTGACGTTTCCTTTCGCGATGGATTGTTGGGGATTCGGGCCAGCAAGGTGACTTTGTCAGAAGTCTTGTTGGCGGTGCAGCAGCGTACCGGCGCGCAGGTTTCGATTGCAGCCGGAGCTGAGCAGGAACAAGTCGCCGCCGACATTGCGCCTGGGCCCGCGCCCGAAGTTCTTGCAAGTCTGCTGAATGGTTCCAAGTTTAATTTTTTGATTCTGAGCGCGGCCAATGATCCGAGCCAATTGGACCGCGTGATTCTTAGCCCCCGCGCCGATGGCGGCGTTATGCCGTTGCCGCCGATGCAAGCGCAAAATAACACTGCGGATGACGACGACACGTCTTCGCCTGTGCCAGTGCAGAATCCTGCTGCACCGCAGCCTGAAATAAAATCTCCGCCTGACATCGTCGCTCCCAACCAATAATATTTTTCCAGTCAGCGAGAAGAACATGTTCGTGTCTACGGCGGCGTGATTAACCGGATCGGCACGGGGGAAGTTCCCGACGCTGGAATTGGAGGGTTTGTCGCTGCGTTGCTGCAACCTGCGACGTTCAGCACAGTCACGTTGAGGCTTCCGTTGTTGGAGTTAGCCTGGTTGATGAAAACCTGCAGAAATCCCACAATCGTGATCGTGGGGTTATTGGTCAACTGCAAAGGCCGCGTACTGTCATAGATGGGCACGGTGGCGATGCTCGTGCTCGACGTGACGACTCCGCTGGTGATGACCGGATTCGCTGTACCTGCCTGGATTCGATACGGAAAGCTGCTTGTATCAAGTGAATCGGGTCCCGCGTTGTTGATAAGACATTGCGCCGCAGCGCTGGTATCGCGTGCGGGGTTGATCGCCAAATCTGCGCTAGCCCCACCCGAGACCCCGCAAGCGTACTGAGTATTTTGGTCACATCCTCCAATAGCTTCCTGGAAAGTGTCGTCATCGGCACAACTCGGGTATGCGCTGACGGGAGTTACCACTGCGGCAGGAATGTAGGAACCCGCAGCAGGTGGGTTGCTTAGCAGGTTGCAGCCTCTGCCACGCCTGCCACGACCACCTGCGCACGCGCTGGTCAGGGTGAAGGTCTCTCCGATGACGCCTCTTCCCGCGCCGTTAACCTGAATGCCTGGGTTCGTGATTGAGCCATCGCCAAGGTTGACGAAAGTATTCCCTCTATTATTTACGGGATCATTATTTGGAATGATCCACGGTTTGACACAGCGCGGATTCACCGGGACGATTCCGTTCGGTGCAAACGCCCCGGAACCAGACGAATTAAATGCCTCGGCAGTCGCCGTCGCACTGACGCTATTCGTATTCCGCGACCAGATCCGAGAAAAAAAAGTCGGGAGACTCGCGCGGATGACCTGTACCTTTACCTGCGGATTCACTCCAAAAGCATTCCCTGCGGAAAAAGTGCAGTTTGAAACGGCCGTTCCGTTGTACAGGAAGTTCACATTTACAGTAGTCGCGGCTGCATTGCCCACGGCGTTTTGATTCGCCACCGCCTGTGCCGTTTGCGTAGCGGTGGTGCAAGCGTTGGACCAATCGCCAGTAGCGTCGCCCGGATCTCCCGTTGCTCCGCTGAGGGAGATCACCCTCGCAGCCGCGAGGGCAGCCGCATCGGCGGAGCGTTGCGCCTCCTCCCTAGCAAGATAGAGGGTGACCACATCGATGGACAGAGCGGCCATGGCGATGATGGCAACCATCGCTATGGCAACCAGCACCATCGTCATGCCGCGCTCTGCGTGGCGTGACGGTCGGGCATGACTGAATTTGCGGATCGCAGGCAATTTCATATTTTGTTTCAATTCTCGTTCATAGCTACTGCCGTGGCGCTGATTTCGGTGGGCAGCGCAACGGCGGAGCCCAAGAGGCTAGCGACGCGACCGAATCGCCACTTATAGGCGTACTGAATACTGACGCACGTGGCGATGACCGCAGTCTGCCCACCGGCGACGCTCTGCGAAGCGCATGTCACCGACGGTAGCGCAGCTCCAGTTTGTGGAAAGTAATATCCCCGATTGATGATCAATTTGAGCCCCGGACTCGCACAACCATTCCCGCTAGCCGTAAATGTCCACGTCAATCCAGTCGGCGAGCCAGTGGCCGCAATGCCACAATCGTTAATCTGGTTCGCAGCCAGGTAGTTATCTGCCGCCAGAAAGGCGTCGTTGACCGACACTGGTAAGCTCCGGCTAAGATCAGTGGCCGGTTCAGCCGCGGCTGCGCGAGCGGCATCGCGGGCCGCGTTTGTGAGTTTTTGCTTCAGCGTGAAGGCTCCGCTGAAATCGAAGATGCCCACTACAAATACCATCAGCAACGGCAGTGTAACCGCGAACTCGACCAACTGGGCGCCGCAGTCCTCGCGTCCAAGGCTGGCCAATGCAGCGCAGTTACTCAGAAGGCGTGGCCGATTCATCACTGGTTCTCCAGGCGAGCGTGCGCCGATGCCGTCAGCCAGATTTTCTGTTTGTTCAGGGAGGTAAAAGGCAGCCAGAACTGGAACGGATATTGAAAGCTGACGGAAATACCGCACACGCCGCCCGAGCCCGTATTGGAGAATAGCACCGGGACTTGTACGTAAATCTTAGCGCTCGCGCTTGCAGGAGGTGTACCGCAGTTAGTAAAGACTGGTAACGGCACCGGAAACCGTGCGAGGTTCGGGTCAAGCTTCGCTGTCGTCATCGCAGTCGTTACTGCATTGACTGCGTTGGTTGGCGGAGTGTTGGGGCTATTGCACGTGGTGCAATACGGCGCGGCTCCGGCGCGTGCGCCATCCTGCGCCGCCCGGGTGATGGTGCCATAGATGCTGAATGCCTGGCCGAACCAGAAGATTCCCAGAAGGATCATGAACATCAATGGCAGGACCGCGGCGGCTTCCGCAATCTCGGCTCCACGAGTTTCAACGGCCACTCTGCGAAGAGTCGATCGTGCGAAATCCCGCATGCTAGGCCACAACTCCCAGTTTCCAAAAAATTCCATAAAGCACCACGGTGAACGCCAGCGCAACTCCGTAGGGAACTTTCAGCGATTCCGGATTATCGAGGGAGACTTGGGTTCCCGGCAGTCTGAATGTCACCAGCGAGATCAGGATATGCCCGATATTGCGAATCGTTTGACGGGTTCGTCGTTTGTAGATCACCAGCGCCACCGCCATTACTCCAGCCACGAGAATCGATGCCAGTAAGAGATCAACCAGCAATCCCGGTCCCGTAAAAGCGCCCAGTGCCCCTGCCAACTTCCAGTCGCCCGCACCCAGGCTGCGCAGCAGCACGAATGGTAGCAGCAACGCCAATCCGAGCGCTGCGCCCAGCAGGGAAGCTTTCAGTCCCGGCCAGCCGCTTAGCGCAGTGTTCGCGATGAGGCCGATCGACAACGCCGGTACGGTCAGCCAGTTTGGGATACGTCGGCTGCGCAAGTCCATCCATCCAGCAGCGGCCGCCAGAAGTACGGCGCCCGCCAGAACCACCGGTTTCAAATAGGCCTCAAGCCGAGCCGGCAGAAGAGGCACGGTCCCGCGCTTGTCTCATGATAGTGAACAATCATGATATTGAAAAAGATCCATTTTGTGAGGGTTCAGAAATAGCCGGCAGCTAGGGACGGTCGGCGTTCGCCGCGAATCGCCACTATCCAGCAAAAGCGGCCTCTTGCGCGGATTCTCACATAGCGGCACGCCGAAGTCAACGAAAGCAATTTCGATTCATTTCGATTCCCGACCCGAAGCTGAACGACACGGCGACCCCGGCCGCAACTCGAAACCATAAAATAGCGCTACGCGACCAGAGGATGGCCAATCTCCCAGTGAAGGCCGAATGAATCTACCAGGCGTCCCAGTCGCCAACCGTGCGCCTCGCCGACCGGGAATATTTCTGACGCGCCGGCCGCCAGCGCCTGCGCGAAAACTGTATCGGGGTCACCAACGGTCAAGATCATTCGAACCGACCCGCCTCCTAGAGCTTCCGGGCCTGCCTCATCAGCTTGTCCGTCACTCAGCCAAAATTCCGCCCCCTCCACCGAGAGTCGCGCCACCACCCCTGCGTGCGGATCGGCTAACCGGTAGACCACTTTAGCGCCAAAGGCCTCTTGATAGAAGCCAAGAGCTTTCTCGCCGTTCCGAACGGTCAGCCAGGGTGCGATCGAGCAGGAGATTGGAACGCGTGCTGAGCTCATCGCGATATCTCACTCCTCGCCATTCATCGTTATCTCGAGCGAATTTCAGTGGAAACGCTGCCGTTTCACGCCAGACTTCGCTCCCGCCACGGTTCACTCGCGTAAAGAAAAAGGCCCAGAACGTCTTCCGGGCCTTCTGCGAACAGGTTAAACGATTAGCGGTTGAACGCCGGTGCGGTGTTGTGCTCGGCGACAATCTTTTTTGCATTGTCCGCCAGAGCCTTTGCCTGAGGCAGCAACTCAAGACCTTTGACCACTTCCGGGTCGGACTCAGCGCGTACTTTCATGCCCTCGTCCTGACCAAAGGCATCGGTGAAAATCTCCGACTTGATGTTCGACCGGAGCCAGTCATTATTATCGATCAGGTCAGCCTGGCTATAAGGAATGTTAGCCTCGTCCAGAGACTTGCGGAATTCCTGCAGAGTTGCGTCGTCGACCTCGAAACTCTTCGTGGGTTTGTGGCTCACCACATAGCGCTTGGCAAAGTTGAAGAACGCATAGTGCTGCAGCAGGGTATCCTGGAAGTGATTGCTCTTCACCGGAGGAATATTGACGTCAGGAGTGATGCCGCCTCCGCCATAAACCGTCCGCCCGCTGTCGGTGAGCTTCACTTCTCGATTCGCCGTGTTGGAACTGTCGGCACTATCGCGATTGTAGTAATAATCGTAGAGCGAGATGTTGCTGTAGTCACGCTGGATCAGACGTCCGCTGGGAGTGTAGTAATGCGCCGTGGTCAGCGCCAGTCCGGTATTTTCCGACAGCGGATACACCGTCTGCACCAGCCCCTTGCCGAACGTCACTTCGCCTGCGATTAAGCCGCGGTCGTGATCCTGAATGGCTCCAGAAACAATCTCCGCCGCCGAAGCTGTCTGCCGGTTCACCAGCACCACAATTGGATAATCCTTGCCGCCATTGCCGTGCTGCGCGATATAACGCTTCTCGGCTGAAGCGCGTCCATGGTGAGAGACGATGAGCTGTCCCTTTTTCAAGAATTTGTCGGCGACGTCCACACCTTCACTGAGTAACCCTCCAGGATTGGAGCGCAAGTCAAGAATCAGGCCCTTGAGATCCCCGAACGAATCGAGAGCATCGGAAACTTCGTGGTCGGTGGTCTCGTTGAAGCCGTTGACGTGCATGTATCCCACGCCCGGCTTGATCAGAAAATGGACGTCGACGCTGTAGCGCGGAATTTCGTCGCGAACCAGCGTGAACTCCATCGGCTTCTCGACGCCTTCGCGCGATATGCTGATGTGAACGGTAGTTCCCTTGGGCCCCTTCAGCAGATCGGCCACGTCCCCGGTGCTCATGTTCTCCGTCGATTTGCCGTCCACCGCAATGATCACGTCCCCGGGATGAATGCCCGCCTTGTAGGCCGGAGTGCCGGTGAAGGGATAAATCACGATCACCTGATTGTTGCGCGGACCGACGGTCATGCCCACGCCGTAATACTTGCCGCGCTGGTCTTCGCGCATCAGCGCATAGGATTTCGGATCGAAGAAATTCGAGTGCGGATCGAGGGCGTGCAGCATACCGGGGATCGCGCCGTTATAGATGGCCTTGTCCGCATTCACCGGCTCGGCGTAGTTGTCCTCGACAAGCGCGTAGACGTCAGTGAACTGTTTCAGGCTGTCCTTGACCTCGGAGTCGCCCGTCATCGACGACTGCTGGCCGGAACGCTGGGCAAACAGAATTCCCAGGAAGCCGCAGGCAAGCAGAAAAAAAACTACCAGGAAGAGTGAGCGGCGTGAACTACGTGCCATCTTGAGATTTCCTTCGTTGAGGGCGTGCTTTCGCCCCAGCTACGGCGCTGAATTCAAACAGTATACCACTACCTTAGACTGCCCCGGAACCGGGAAAGTCACCATTGGTAACCCCCGGAAAAAGGTCTTGTTATGAGATGCAGCGGGAGACGGATTAGGTTCCCGACACACTGAAATCGATGAGAGGCGACGCAGTCGCGCGGCAAGGATGCAAATCAAGGGATTCGGTAGAAGCGCACGACTTTCCCTTGTAGAACAGCGAGGACGCTCCCGTCCGGCGATAGATCGAAGTCAATTCGCTCGACAGGAGTTCCGAGGTCTAGCTGAAATATTTGGCTACGCGTGGCGCTGTCGTAAACGAGGATTTCCAGGTGTCGGTTACCTACCTTGATTTCATCGAAAACGGTGTGGTGCTCACCGCGCACCGAGATCACAAATCGATTTCTGTCCAAAGATCTTTTGTGATTCTCAATAATGAGGCGATTCTTGTCTTTCGTAGTTTCTCGACCCCAGAGTCTTTCGCCATTGATGGCCAGAACACAGAATCCCTCGTAATACTCGGCAAGGACTTCATTTTCGCTGAGAACCTCCGGAAGGCCCCGCCTGCACGGTTCCAGGCAGTAAAGATTGCGTGGTGACTCGCCAACCACTTGCAATTGCAGGCAGTCCGCCAGTTTGTCCACAGTGGCGCAGTCCGACGATGAAACCACGCCCGCAAGTTCTTGCTGTTCCCAAAGTTTTGTCAGATCTGATGAATCGAGCCATTCGCCGTTAGCCATCCCGTCCGACCGTTCACGATCGATCTGCTCAAGATGTATTGTGCGGCCCATTGGAGCAACCGTTGCGGCCCAACTGAGATGGTCGTCTAATTGGAGATTGGCTCGTTTGCTCAGATCGCCGGAATAAAGCGCAAGGGAGTTGCCGGCGTGTACAACGAAGCCTTTTTCGACGGCAAGAATTCGTGCCTGCGTATCCCATCGCTCATTGAGCCATTTCCTTTTGCTTGTCGACCACGTTTTGCGTGAGATCAATGCCCCCGATTTAGTATTCACGAAGAACCCTTCCATGCTCCGTGAGGGGACGGGATTCGTCTCGGATGGCGCCGGGTAATGACTTTGATAGACAGCCGATGTTTTTTCATCGATGAACGTAAGGCGAAGATTGTAGTCATCAAACAGGACGCTCAAGTCGCGTGGAATGCCGCTTCCGGGATAGTGATATTCCTGCTGAGGTCGATATCCGAGATCGCGCAAGTCAATCTGCAAATAGGGTGGAGTGTTCACGGCTGTTTTCGAAGGTTGGCTGCCGTTCCCGGCTTGCGCCGCGTTCGACGCTATGAAGAGAGCAGAAACTGCCAAGCCGCACCGACCAAGCAGAGCAAACGTGGACCGGGGACGCATTTCGCTTTGCCTCGCGAGAGAGCTTGGGTTCGGAATCGGGATCGAGCGTTTTCGGAATTGTCGGCGCGGGTGGAAAGAGCTAGGGCACCACTGGCCTGCCTGATGACGGCGTAGCCAAGGCTTCATTGCCAGCCGGTTGAATAGTCAAAACCGACGGTGGCTGGGCCACCCTTGCTTCGGCACAGGGAAGCAACCGTCCCTGTTAACCTCCCAACCGCCAGACGATCCCGGTCGAGACGCGCACATGATTTTGCGCCAGACCCGCCGCGCTTGTCAGATAGTCTGCCTGAAGCCGCCAAGCCAGATTATGTCTGATCGAGAAATCCGCTCCACCGCCAGCCGCCATCGCAAACCCGGTCTGCGCAACCTGCTGAGACTCAACGACGGTGGGCAGTGTGAGCCCACCCAAACCGATAATCTGCGTCGTTCGTGTCGTATCCACGTGCTCTCCGCCAACCAGGAATTGGGCAAATGACCTGACTTTTCCGGCAGGGTAGGAAACCTGTGGTCCGAAAATAAAGTTGTGGATCTTGGGAGGCGAAAATGTATTCACACTCGTACTCGTCTGAGTTCTGCAGGACGGGCAGCCAGAAACTGTCACCGCTTCAGTCGTGCTGGCCGCAGCGGACGAAGAGCTGTAATAGCCGCTAAAGTCGGTCGCGAAGCTGAACCAGCGGTTCATCTTGACCGCAGCCGAACTGTTCCAACCGCTCATACTCAATCGCGCGCGGGAGGTGCTGGAAACCGTAGTCGTGGTATTTGAGGTCAAGATACTCGGAGGGGCCGAAAACAGTTCATAGTTTCCATAGGAATAGCCGGCAAAAATCTCCGCCTTCGAAGTATCCTGCCCGAGAACCAAAAAGCTACACAGCATGAACAGAACAATCGTGAAGATGGGACGCATTTCGCTTTCTCCTCAACACTAGAGTTTGGGTTCGGAATTCGGATTAACGACTTGCGGTTACCGCGGTCCGCATCAATCGCTCGAAGAGCTTCGACGAGAACCTAAGGGCACTGCTAGCCGCGCTGGGGACGGCGAAGCTGACGCTTGAATTTCGGCCGGTTCACTGTTCGCAACCGCCGTTCTCGATACTGACGGTTCTGCTTGACCTTCCTTGGGCTTGGAAGGCGAACGAAGCCTGCTTTCCTCATCCTCGTCTCGCCAGGGCGAATAGATTCTCCTGCGATGCATCGACGAAGGGAGCCCGCCATGGGATGCTCCGATGGCCCCGCCGATGAAACCGAAAAGCGATCCTCCGATGAACACCCCGCTTCCGACCGGAGTGTGCCCGTGGATCGCGCCCAGCGCGCCGATGGCCGCTCCAAACCCGAAGCCAATCGCAGCTCCGATTAGGGGGTGAACCACGTCGCCCCGACCCGCCCACGAATTTTGGTAGCGACTCTGGTAATAGCCATGCCGAGGCATCAGGGGCGGCCTGCCTGGTAGTTGAGCCAGCGCTTTGCCATCGTTGGGATCAGACGAGACATCCGTCGTCTCTGTATATTGACGGCGCGCCGCGGCAATCTGGTCAGGCAGCGGACGTTCGTTGGTGGTGGGCCCATCGGAGTTTTGCGCTGCCGCGCTCAACACGATGAGAAACGAAAATAGAAGGGAAGGAATCACTTTCAGATTTGTCATGAGGCGCAGAGTAGCTCTGCTCGAATAACCCCGCGGCTACGCTTGGGACAGTTTCTGGAGTGCCACATTTTGGAGTGCCTGGAATATCCGATCAGGGAACGATCGGCTGGCGGATGAACTCTTCGTAACGCATGAGTTCCTCGATGGAGGATTGCGAGAGCAGCGAGAAGGAAATTGCCCGGCAGCCCGCTGGCAGTTCCGCAGCAGTCAGGAAATCGCACACCACCCCGGCAGTCTGTTTCAGACCCCGTTGCCAGTTCGCTTCGCGAGCGTCACGAAAAACCAGGCTGTCCGGATTGAATCCAGCCGCATTCAACACTGCCCGGGCGACCTTCAAAAATTCGGGCCAACGCGAAGCAACGCCGACTAGAGCACTTGAGGGAGCAGGCAAGTATGGGGCCAGTGAAGCTGGCACAGACCGAAGCTGCAGAGCCAACAGTTCCGTGCCAGGCGGGAGCAGTGCGCGTACGGTCGCCGCACGATTGGGCAACACCACGGGAATGCCGCCTTCGGGCGTCTTCGGACAGTCTTCTGGACCGCAGGACTCTACCGGGAACGTGACGGCACGCGCAATTTCCGCGGACAGAATGCGTCGCAACTCCTCGTCCGGCTCGATCAGTAAAAAATGGTCCGGAGGCTGCAGTTCGAGCCACTGCTGCAAACGCGACCGCAGCGCCGGCAACGTTACTCCGAGCGCTTGGGCCAAGCGAAAAAGCCGCGCAATCATCTGATCGAGCGCCAGAGCGGGCGTCGGGGACGTTTCTGGTTTGCGGACTCGAACGTAGACTCCGCTTCCACGCCGGAACTCCACCCAGCGCTCACGTTCGAGCTGGCGGTATCCCGCGCTCACGGTATTGGGATGCACGTGAAACCGCCGCGCCAAGTCGCGAGTGCTGGGCAGCCGCTGTCCCGGCGCGAGGTCGTCGCTCAAAATGCCGAGCACAACCTGCGTCACCAACTGTTCGCGGATCGAGACCTCGCTCCGGCGGGCAAACCAGAATTGCATGGCCGCAACATATTAACCCCATCCTGGGTTGCCGACGCCAGCGGCTTGCGGCAAAGCTGGTCGGAGGCCGTCGCGCATCATTGCCGCTTTTCCGGCTCCGGCAGTATGATGATCGGCATGAGCTTTTCCGAGACGATCTTCTTGTTCTTTCTGGCTCTCGTCATCTTTGGGCCGAAGAAGCTACCGGAGATCGCGCGCCAGGTTGGCAAGGCGCTCAACGAATTTAAGCGCGCTTCAAACGAGTTCAAGGCGCAAATCGAGCAGGAGATTTCTAACCTGGAGGTGGAAAACCGGCAGACGATTCTTCCGCCCAGCTCGACTCCGCCGGGCGTCACGAGTCGTGCGCTGTATGCCGCGCCCGGACAGGCCACTGCTGCCGAACCTCCTGCCACCTTGGCGGCTCTCACGGATGAGCCGGTCGAAGCTATGGCAACCGGGCCGCTCCCGGTTGCTACCGAAGCAGCCGTACCCGCCGATCCCGTTACTGCGACCGCAGTCGATGCTTCCAATGACGTAACGTCTCCCACCTCACAGGAATCGCATGTCTGAATTCGCAGCCGCTTCCGCCAGCGGCGATATGGAAAAAGAGCCCATGCCCACCATGGGCTTTCTCGATCACCTCGAGGAGTTACGTAAGCGGCTTGTTTACTCCATGATGGCCGTGGGAGTTGGGTTTGGCATTTGTTGGTGGAAGGTCGAACGCATTTACGAAGTCATGCAGCGCCCCATCATGCAGGCCCTGCGGCAGAATGGACTGTCGGAGAAACTCGTCTACCTGAACCCCACCGAGCCCTTCAACCTTTACTTGAAGATTGCCGCGCTCGCGGGGCTGTTCCTTACTTCGCCGTTTGTCCTCTATCAGGTGTGGATGTTTATTTCGCCTGGCCTCTACCGCAACGAAAAACGCTATGCCGTGCCCTTCATGGTGTCGACCATTGCGCTGTTTAGCTGCGGCGGATATTTCGGGTACAAAATCGTTTACCCCAGGGCCCTCGAGTTTCTGATTCATTTCGGCCGTCAGTTTCAGCCGATGATTACGATCGGCGAATACACCCAGCTTTTCCTGAGCATCGTGCTGGGCATGGGATTGATTTTCGAGATGCCTATCCTGATCTTTTTTCTGTCGTTGATGGGTATCGTGAGCCCCGGGTTTATGTGGAAGCATTTCCGTTACGCGATTCTGATCATTTTTGTCATTGCGGCCATCGTTACTCCGACTCCCGACATCGTAAACATGTGCATTTTCGCCGCGCCCATGCTGGCGTTATACGTCTTCAGTATCGGCGTAGCGTGGATGGTGCACCCCAAGCAGCGCAACGCACGAAAACAGAAGCAGGCGCAATCATGATGGTCGCAATCACAAGGACAAGGACGCGATCGAAATCGGTGCGCTGGATTCTGCTGGCGTGTATGTTGGCGGTCCTCGCCTGCGATCACGACAAGGATGCCGCTCAGGGCCAGACTCCTGCCCCTGCCGCGCCCGCGGCTGACACCACCGGAGCAGCCGTCACGCTCGCTGCGGACAGCGGGCCGCCGCCAGCGTTCGACGGCGGTCGCGCCCTGCAATACGTAAAAGAGATTGTGAAATTCGGCCCGCGCCCGCTGGGCGGTGCGAATCACAAGAAGGTAGAGGACTACATCGCCTCCCGCCTGAAAGGCGATCCGGTCGAGGACGACAACTTCACTGCCGACACGCCGGAGGGCAAGTTCCCGGTGCACAACATCATTGCCAAATTTCCCGGCAAAAAGGACGGCATCATCGTCGTGGCCAGCCACTACGACACGAACTACCCGCTGCGCCGCACTTCCTACGTCGGTGCCAACGACGGCGGTTCCTCCAGCGCTCTGTTGCTGGAAATTGCCAATCAGCTGCGCGGCCGGGCCCGCGACGGTTACAGCGTATGGCTGGTCTGGGACGATGCCGAGGAAGCGATGAAACCGGACGGCTCTGGTGGTCTTCCCCAGGAAATGCCTTTTAAGGACGACAGCCTTTATGGCGTCACTCATCTGGCCGAGAAGTGGCAGGGCGACGGAACTCTCAAAAAGATTAAAGCATTCTTGCTGGCCGATATGATCGGCGACGCCGATCTCAACATTGATCGCGATCTGAATTCCACCCCGTGGTTGGAAAACGTCGTGGGTGAGGCCGCAAAGCGCCTGGGGTACCAATCGCACTTTTTCGGACACAACAACGAAGTCGGTGACGATCACATTCCATTTATAAAAAGAGGTGTGGCCTGCGCTGACCTGATTGATTTCACTTATGGCTACAACAACGTCTTCTGGCACACGCCGCAGGACACGGTCGACAAACTCAGCCCCCAGAGCCTGCAAATTGTAGGCAGCGTGATCCTCGAAACCATTCGTATCCTCGATCGAATGGACGCGCTCCCGCCCAGCTGATCGCGGTTGCGCGCTTCGTTTTGCGCTTTTCCAGGATTTAATTTCTAATTCAGCCCATATGCGAAATGTGAAGACCCTGTTCTTTGCTGGCATCTTCAGTTTCACCTGTCTCGCCGCAACCCCTCCCGCCGACCCCAGCGAAGCCAATCGAGTCATTCAGGCGGCACTTCAGCCTTCGCCGCTGGAGTCGAATCTTCATCGTCTGACCGACGAAATCGGCGGCCGCGTGCCGGGCACGCTCGCCATGCAACATGCCGTGGCGTGGGGCATGCAAGCCTTCAAGGCCGCCGGCGCCGACAGCGTTCATACCGAGGGATTCACCATTCCATCCTCGTGGTCTGAAGGCGCCACGGAAATGACTGCGACTACCGCGTACGAAGTGAATCCAACCAGCGTAGGCGGCGGAACCGTTCTTTCCTCCTTCCGTGTCCGCGCTGTTTCGGTGGCGTGGGCTCCCGCCCTCGGCGCGGTAAAGCACGTCCCGGTCATTGATGTGGGAGACGGTGCGGAAGCCGATTTCAGGAAAGCCGGTGACATTTCCGGAAAGATTGCCTTGGTACACACAGTCGTCCTAAAGACTTGGGACGACCTGTTCGCCGAATACGCCAAGGCTCCACCGGTGATCGAACTCGCCGTAAAAGGAAAGGCCAGGGCGGTCGCCTTCATGGCGACGCGCGAGCACGACATTCTCTACCGTCACACGAATTCCGCCGCGGGAGAAATTGACCGCCTTCCTATGGTCATCGTGGCGCGCGAGGATGGTGAGCGCATGGCGCGCCTGCTGGCCGCCGGAAACCTGGTGTGGGCCGACCTCTCCATTCCCAACCAGATCGGCGACGCGATCAAGAGCGCGAATGTCGTCGCAGAACTTCGAGGCAGCGAAAAGCCGGACGAGTTCGTGATCCTGGGCGCGCACCTGGATTCCTGGGAGCTGGGCACCGGCGCGCTCGATAATGGCTGTAACGCGGCCCTGGTCGTGGACGCGCTGCGGGCCATCCAGGTCTCGGGTGTGAGGCCGCGGCGCACCATCCGATTCATTCTTTTCTCGGGAGAAGAACAAGGGTTGATAGGGTCCCGCGCCTATGCCTTCAACCACCGCGCCGAACTTGACAAGGCCGCAGGGGTCATCATTTACGACTCCGGTACCGGGAAGACCACCGGCTTTTCCATAGGGGGCCGCAAAGATGTGCTTTCAACCGCGAAAGAACTGCTCGTCCCGCTCGCACAATTTGACGTCAAAGAGGCGAAGCTCGACATGGAATGGGGCACCGACCACTTCGACTTCATGTTGGAAGGCGTGCCTACCTTCGTTGCCGATCAGGAGGAAGCAAACTATCTCGAAAATTACCACGCGGTCTCCGACACCTACGACAAGGTAGACTTTGCCCAACTGAAGAAACACGTGGCCGAAGCCGCTGCACTGTGTGTTGAACTGGCCGATTTGTCGGAAAAGATCGGCCCGCGTCTTACCCATGATCAAATTGAGCAGACGATGCGCGAAACGAACAGTGTGGAGATGCTCAAGGCCGATGGCATTTGGGATGATTGGGTCAGCGGAAAGCGGGGACGACAGAAATAGGTGGACCTTGTTGATTGATGATTTCTGATGGTGGATGGAAAACCTGGAGCGCCCGGGTTGTTTTTAGTTTCCAATCAGCAATCAGAATGCAACCACCATCGAGTTTTTGCACTGCCAGGAATCCCATTGCTCTATTTCTGGATTCTCTTCAACCTTTTCGCGCTGGGCATGCTGCTGGCCGATCTTCGCCTCTTCCACCGCCCGGGCCACGCTGTCAGCTTTCGCGGAGCGCTCGGCTTGAGCGCGATCTACGTTGCGTTGGCTGCCGGGTTCGCGGTTCTGCTTTATTTCTGGCAGGGACAGCAGATTGCGCTGGAGTTCGTCACCGGTTATGTTCTGGAAGTTTCCCTCAGCGTTGACAATCTTTTCGTTTTTCTCCTGATCTTCAACTTTTTCGCCGTTCCCGACCAGCACCAGCATCGCGTTTTATTTTGGGGCGTCATCGGGGCGCTAGTATTGCGCGGCATCTTTATTGGTGCCGGCGTAGGCCTGATCTCCCGTTTTCATTGGGTGCTTTACGTGTTCGGGGCCCTTCTCATCATCAGCGGCATCCGCTTCTGCGTGCGTGGGCAGCACAAGGTCGATCCCGCGGCGAATCCTCTGGTAAGAGCGTTTCGCCACTTTGTTCCTGTAACCAACGACTACCAGGGCGGAAAATTCTTCGTTCGAAACCCGCAGGCGAGCTCACGCTTGTACGCCACACCATTGCTGGTAGTGCTTCTGGTCGTCGAAACAACTGACATTCTTTTTGCGGTCGATTCCATTCCCGCAGTTCTCGCCATTACCCTGAACGCCTTCATTGTATTTACCTCGAACGTATTCGCGATTCTGGGGCTGCGCTCGATGTATTTCGCGGTGTCCCGCCTGATGAAGGTTTTTCGCTTTTTGCATTATGGACTGGCGGCTGTGCTCGTGCTGGTGGGCCTGAAGATGCTGACGTCGGAATATTTTCAAGTTTCCACCTCGGTTATGTTGGGCGCGGTGGCGGGTGTGATCTTGATCGCAATCGCGATCTCGGCGGTTTTCCCCGCACATGCTCGGGGAGGCGTCAAAATGTAAGGTGAGGCCGAAGCAGTTCCCGCGGCGACCTCAAGAGACGAAAACCACCTTGTCCCCTCGGATCACCGAGTGCTTGAGGAACCTCTTGTCATCGTGATCGGGATAGTCCATGCGATAGTGCGCGCCCCGGCTCTCTTCGCGCGCCAGGGCCGACCGCGCCACCAGCAGACCCGCCAACTGCAGGTTCGACGCCTCACACGCTCTGCGCGTTTTGGGGTGCGCTAGCTTTGGAGCCATTTCTTCCAGACTCTTGATTGCTTTTTGTATTCTCACGCGGGTACGCACGATGCCAACTTCGTTTTCCAGTAAGATTTGAATCTGTCCGATCAGCTCTTCCACGCCCGCGTCTACCGGTCCATTTGAGTAGGCGGCTTTCGCTTCAGCCCCTTGACGTGACACCGGCTTGGCTTGCTCTCGCATTGCCTTACCCGCACGCGCGCCATATACCAAAGCTTCCAGCAGGGAATTGCCGGGCAGCCGGTTCGCCCCGTGCACGCCGGTTGCAGCAGCCTCGCCCGCGGCATAGAGGCCGGTCAGGCTGGTCTTACCATCGAGATCGGTGCGCACGCCGCCGATACTGTAATGCGCCGCGGGACGCACCGGAATTACATCTTCGGTGATGTCCAGGTTGTGTAGCATGCAGGTCGCGTAGATTCGCGGGAAGCGCTTCTGCACCTTTGCCGCATTGAGGTGCGTAAGATCGAGATAAACGAACGGATCTTTGGCGCGGCTTACTTCCATTTCATGAACAATGGCCCGCGCCACCAGATCGCGCGGCGCCTGTTCGCCCAGGGGATGATACTTACCCATGAACCGGTTCAATTCGAAATTGCGCAAGCACGCGCCTTCGCTTCGCAGCGCTTCCGACAACAGAAACCGAGGTACCTTGTTCATGTAAAGCGCAGTCGAGTGAAACTGCACGAATTCCATGTCGCTCAGTTCCGCGCCGGCGCGGTAAGCCATGGCCACACCGTCCCCGGTAGCCACGTCTGGATTGGTGGTGTTGCGATAGATTTGGCTCATCCCTCCGGTGGCCAGCAACACCGCGGAACACCCCAGTTCCTGGGGACTGCCCTTGTCATCGATAAAAGAAATTCCGGTGACGTTTCCGGCGTCGGTCAGCAGCCCGGTGGCAAAACTAAACTGCGCAATCCTGAGGTGCTGCAGGGACTCGGCCTTGGCGCAAAGCGCTCGCAGGATTTCTCGGCCCGTCGATTCCCCCGCAGCGTGCAGACTGCGGTGGCGGCTGTGTGAGCTTTCCAGGGCAAAAACCAATTTTGTCCCAGCGGGCTTGCCCCACGCGACCACTTCCTCGATGCGCTCCGGACCCTGTTCCAGCAGAATCTTCACGGCCGCAGCATTGCACAGACCATCCCCTGCACCGAGAGTGTCCTGCAAGTGGAGGCTGACTTGGTCTTCGTCGCTCAGCGCCGTAACCTGCGCCCCTGGTGCGGTTGGCTCGATTTCTTTTTTCGCCAGCACGAGCACACGTCCGGCCGGGGCCAGTTCAATGGCCGCGCGCAGGCCAGCAACGCCCGCGCCAATCACCACGAAGTCGGTCTCGGCTGAAAGACCCTTCATAGATGGAAACTAACAAGACGGGAAACAATTAAGACGGCAAAATAGTACCACCTTGCGCAAGGCAGTCCGTCGGGCGCTTACGCTATCATGGAACCGCATGCCGCAAGTGACTATTCACGTCCCCCCTCGTCCCTATCAGGCCTGGATCGAGAACGGCCTGCTCACTCGGGCGGGCTCTGTGCTAAGCGAACTGTTGCCGCAACCCAGCCGCATTTTTGTTGTGACCGTCCCTGCGGTACGCAAGCGTTGGGGAGCAGAACTCGTCAGTTCTCTGAAGGCCGGCGGTTTCACGCCGCAGGTGATCCCGATGCCCGACGGCGAGCCGACCAAGCGTCTAGCCACAGTAGAGTCTCTCGCCGACAAACTGGTGCGCCTGGGAGCCGATCGCAAAGCCGTGATCATCGCTCTGGGGGGCGGAGTCGTGGGCGACGTCAGTGGATTGCTGGCCTCGCTTTATATGCGCGGCCTCGAGTTGGTGCAGGTTCCTACAACGGTGCTGGCACAGGTGGATGCCTCGATCGGGGGAAAAACCGCAGTCAATCTTGTGGCCGGCAAAAACCTGCTGGGAACTTTCCACCATCCTCGGGTTGTGCTGATCGATCCCACGGTGCTGAAGACTTTGCCAGATCGCGAGTTTCGCGCCGGACTTTACGAAGCGCTCAAGTGCGGCATCATTGGAAGCGTTGAGCTGTTTCTGCGCTTTGAGCAGAATCGCGCCCGGATTCTAAACCGTGACCCCGTCGAACTCGAGTGGCTCATCGCGCAGTCGGTAAGGCTGAAAGCCGAGGTGGTCTCCGCCGATGAGCGCGAGGACGGCCTGCGCCGCGTTCTCAATCTAGGCCACACGATTGGCCACGCCCTCGAGGCCGAAACCGGCTACCGACGCCTGCTGCATGGCGAAGCTGTGGCCTGGGGGATGATTGCCGCCGCCAACATTGCGCTCCGCGTGGGCCGCACCGACAGCGTCACCGCTGGCCGCATTACCGATGCCGTGTTGAGCCTCGGCCGCCTGCCGGAAGTGAATGTAAATTCCCGCAAGATTCTGGCCCGGCTGCAGTCCGACAAAAAAACGCAAAATGGGGTGGTCCACTTCATTCTGCCCCGCGAAATCGGCAAGGTCGAAGTTGCCAGCGACGTGCCCAGCAGTGCAGTGATGGACTCCGTCGACGAACTACGGCGCCTGTCGCGCGGCGGCTGGGTTTGGGGAAAATAATAAAGCGAGAAGAAAATATGTCAGAAACAGCGCAGCAGTACATCCAGCGAATCTTGAGTCATGTAGAAGGTCACGACGCCCTCAAAGTACAGCGGGCCACGGCGGCGAAACTGAAGAAGCTAACTCAAGGTCTGACGCCGAAACAACTGAAGTGGCAACCGGAGCCGGGGAAGTGGTCGATCGCCGAAATCGTCGCGCACCTGGCCGATGTCGAGATCGTGGCCAGCTGGCGGATGCGCTCTGTCCTCGGCGCCAATGGCACGCCCATCCAGCCCTTTGATCAGGACGCGTGGGCTTCGGTGTTTCAATATGGCAAGCGCGATGCGAAACAGTCGCTGGAAGTTTTCCGGGTGCTGCGCGAGAACAATCTGGCGATGCTGAAAGCACTTCCGCGCCAGAGTTGGGATAACTACGGTATGCATACCGAGCGTGGTAAGGAAACGGTTGCGCATCTGGCGCGCATGTTTGCCGGCCACGATACCAACCACGTCCTACAGGTCGAACGCATCACCGCACAACTGAAAAGCTCTCGACAAAAGAAGGCATCAAAGAAGAAGAAAAAGTGAGCCGCGCCGGCGTGCAGGGACCCAGTGGGCAGGAAATCGGCAAATCCCCCGTCGTGGGCGCGGCCCCGGATGGCTCCGGCGACCCGCGGTCGGCTGCGCGTGCCGTCCAGCAGATGTTCACTTCGATCGCGCCGCGCTACGATTTGCTGAACCATGTATTGTCCTGCAATATCGACCGCCTGTGGTGGCAGCGCACGGCTCGCGCTTTTCGCCACATCCTGACGCGCCCCGATGCCCGCATCCTTGACCTATGCTGCGGAACTGGAGACATGACCTTCGCTCTGCGGCGTCAAGCAGGGAGGGCCGCGCCAGAGATTCTGGGCGCCGATTTCTCTCACGCCATGCTACAGCGCGCCGCCGCGAAATCTTCGCCGGGAGTGCAGAACGAGTCTGGACTGTGCTGGATCGAAGCGGACGCCCTCAGCCTTCCGTTCCCCAGCGGCCACTTCGATCTTGTGACCTCGGCCTTCGGTTTTCGCAATCTCGCCGACTACGACGCCGGACTGAGGGAAATCGTCCGCGTGCTTGGTCCCGACGGAGAGTGTGGCATCCTCGATTTTGGCGAACCCAAAGGCGCGGTCGGTGCGCTCTACCGGATCTATTTCAAGCAAGTCTTGCCGCGACTTGGTACTCTGATCTCCGGCGTCCGCGGCCCCTACGCCTATCTTCCGGCCTCCGTCGAGCGATTCCCACCACCAGAAGAAATGCTGCAGAGGATGAAACGCGCCGGCTTTACCCAAGCAACCTGGACCCCTTACACCTTCGGAATCGCGGGCCTGTTTCGGGGGAAAAAACTCACCTAGCGACAGCCGCCTCGGCTGTCCGGTTCCCGACGCTAAACAGTTAAGAGTAGAAGTGGGGAGTGCCTACAGGGGGATGGCATCGACTTGTACCGCGTCGCGGCGGAAAGAATCCGCGAACGCATCAGCAACGGTGTAGCGGATCACATGTTCGTATTCCGGGCCCAGAAAGCGGCGCAGGCGGTCGGTGTTCATGATGTATTCCCCGGTCATGTAGGGAACCGCCTCGGGCGGAATGGCAGAAATCTTCTGTTTCCAGAGAAACTTGAGCACCTGCCGCATCGTCCACTTTCCCGGGACGCGTATCAGTTTCGCCTGGGCCATCTCCACGCAGCGTCCGAAGGTCAAGGGCTCGCCGCGCCCGGCAACGTTGAGCAAGCTCAGGCGTTGCGTCTCCGGCTCGCGCTGCAGAATGTGCCGGATCAGCCGCGCCATGTCGTCGACATGGACGAACTGAATCTTGTTGTCAAGGTATTGCTGGCCGCGGGGCAGCATGCAGGGCAGACGCTTGCCTTCTTTACGCATTTTCTCCGCCCGCACGCTCTTGCCGTTGGGCGTGCCGCGGAATGCTCCCATCAGGTAATTCTCGACGCTCGCCCCGGCAAATATATGCGGCCTCAAAATATATGCGCTGCACCCCCGTAAGGCGTGGGAGCGGGTTTGCACCACTTCATCCGATTGCTTTTTATGAATGGCGTAGGGCAGGGTGTGCGCAGCCAGCAGCGATTCTTCTGTTGCCGGCGCGGGCAGGTTGGGCCCGTACACAGAGACGCTGCTCGGAAAGATGAACTGCTTGATGCCCTCATCGGTCGAGCGGTTGGCTTCAGTGACTGCTTCCATCACGCGTGCGGTCCCCGCGACATTGATCTGCCACATGCGTTCTGCGTCAAGCACGCCGGTGCGCACCGGATCGATCACGAATGCAAGGTGAATCACCGCGTAGGCGTGAGTCTCGCGAAGCAGTTCATACAGAACGCGGGTGGACGATTCCTGGCCCAGGTCCAGACTCTCAAACCGCAACTCGGAGTCCGTGAGGGGAGGATTCACGTCCACCCCAATCACGGAGTAGCTCCCCAGCAACGGCAGTAGCCTGGAGCCCAGATTGCCCGACACACCGGTTACGACGACGACTGGTTTGGCCATCAGTTGGGCGTTGCGGCCGGAGGTTGCGCGGGCGCCGGCGTTTGCGGCTGAGGCGGCGGTGGCGCGGAGCCCGGTGGCGCTGGGCTAGGAGTATTGCGTTGATTCTGCATTCGCGGCGGAGTTCCCATCTGATTGGGACGCATGGGGCCTCCCATGGGCCCAGCCGGCAACGGCGGTCCAAAGTACGCCTCGTTGCTTTCGACCTTGAACGAGCTATTCAGCTTGTCCATCCTTTCTTTCATTCGATCATTTTGCAACTTACTGCGAATTTCATTCTTCGCCTGATCGAGTGGGACTTCGCTTTTGCTGTTTGCTTTGTAAATGTAGTGCCCTCCCGCATCATTGATCACCTGCGAAACTTCGCCAGGCTTCAAATCGAATACTGCCGCCTGCGCCGGAGGCAAAGCGCTGCGCCGAACGCTGGGTAAATTCACCGTGGTAGCTTGCATCTTCATTCCGGCGGCCTCGAACGCCTCCTTCTGCAACTTCGCGAAATCCTCGCCGGCCGCGGCTCGGGCTCGCAAGCTCTCGGCCAGTTTGCTCATCGCTTGCTCGCCTTCCTCGGTCCTGGCTTTTTCTTCGGCCTCTTTCGCTTTCTGCGCTTCCTCGCTCAGCTTTTCGTCCTTGTCATCCTCTTTTTCCTTGGCCCCGAGCTCGGGCGGTTTGGTGCGCGGCACAAAGAGCCGGTCTAGATTGAACTGCTCGTAGGTGTCGGCATGTGCCCGGTAGTACTTCTCAATCTCCTCGGGCGGAATGTTCGCCGCTTCCTCCTGAATCTTTTGCCGCAGTTCCTGAGTCAGGATCTGCATCTTCAGAACCTTGACCCGATCCTCAAACTGCGGAGTCTTGTCAATGCCCTTTTTCTTGGCTTCATTCGACAGCGCGATCCACTGCGGCAGAAGGGCGGCCAACTGCTTCTTCATCTGCGGAGTTAGGTTAGGGGCCAAATGGCCGGCCAGCTTCTCAAATTCGGCCTTAGTGATCACGGTTTTGCAATCTGCCGAAGATTTTGCCGCTGGAGCCTTGGCCGCAGTCGCTGGCTTCGCCGCCGTTGCCTTGGCGGCCGCCGGCCTGGGCTGCGCTGAACATACTCCGATTATCGTGATCACCGGCGCCCCGGGCGGAACTGCAGCCGAAGCATCCTCCGGCGCCTGGGCCGGCTGGGATGGCGCCGGCGCACCCGGAACGGCTTGTCCCCATGCCAGCGTCACGAACAAAGCACACATCAACCACCTCTTACGCATAACTCATTTCCTCCAGGATTGGTCCCTCAGAAAGTAGAAAAATGCCAAGACCCAAATCCTAGCACAAGCGGCAGTTCTTCTCCGTCGGTCGGCTTCCTCAGTCCCCCCAGGATGGGCTGGAAAGTCGGTTTCCATTCCCGCACCACCCGAATCGAAGCCGCGATTTGCTTGGCACTTTTCTCTCTCAGCGGCGATAATTCCTGCATGTCGGGGAACCCCGCCATTCCTTCTTCCAAGTTGATGCGCGCCGAGAAGCGCGCGGCCGCCGGTAGTTCCGTTCTGGCTGCGGTCATCATTACCGGGCTCAAGGTGGTAGTCGGTTTCAGCACCGGCAGCCTCGGCATTCTCTCCGAAGCTGCGCATTCCGGCCTCGATTTAATTGCGTCTCTCCTCACATTTTTCTCGGTCGGCGTATCTGATAAACCCGCCGACGCCGACCATCAATACGGCCACGGCAAAGTCGAAAATTTTTCCGCTTTTGTCGAAACCGGCCTGCTCCTGCTCACCTGCGCCTGGATCATCTACGAAGCCGCATTGCGCCTCTTCTTTCGCCACATTGAAATCGAGCCCTCCCTCGCCGCATTTGCCGTGATGATTTTTTCCATGGCTCTTGACTGGTGGCGCTCGCGTGTGCTCGGCCGTATCGCCAATAAATACGACAGCCAGGCGCTGGAAGCCGACGCCTTGCATTTTTCCACCGACATTTGGTCGGCCGGAGTGGTGGTGCTGGGCCTGATCCTGGTTCTCCTCGGTCGCGCCTATCGCATCGACTGGCTGCGCGATTCCGATCCCGTCGCTGCTCTGTTCGTGGCCGGCGTTGTCGTTTCCGTGAGCTGGCGCCTGGCCCGCCGCACCATTGACGCTCTGCTCGACGCGGCGCCGCCAGGCGTGCGCTCCAAGATCTACGACGCAGTCTTGCGCGTCGAGGGTGTTCTCGAAGTCGATCGCATACGCATCCGCCGGGCCGGGAACCGCTATTTCGCCGACCTCGCCGTAGGGCTGGCGCGCACTGTCACTTTCCAGCGCTCCGGCCAGTTGGCCTCCGCCGTGTCGGAGGCGGTTCACCGCATCCTGCCCAATTCCGACGTCACCGTGCAGCCGCTCCCGCGCGCGCAACGTTCGGAGAATATTTTTGATCGCATCCGGGCCGCCGCCACCGACAAAAATCTCAACGTGCATGACATCAGCGTCCAGGATTTTGCCGGCCGGCTTCACGTCGAGCAGCACGTCGAACTCGACGAGAGCATGACCCTCAAAAGCGCCCACGATCAAGTCACCGAGCTCGAAGCCGACATGCGCCGCCAGGTCCCGGAAATTTCCGATATCCTTACCCACATCGAGAGCGAGCCGGCCACCATCGAGAAGCCCGAAGCGGTGGTCAGCGACGCTGAACTCGAACATCGCCTTAAAGCCGTGGCCTCGCAGTTTCCCGAAGTCGTCGACGTTCACGACTTCGTTATCAAGCGCGTCCGCGGACGGATGTACATCTCTTGCCATTGCACGTTGTCCGACGATCTTTCTCTGGCTCGCGTGCACGACATTCAGACCGAACTGGAAATCCGCTTCAAGCAGGACGCTCCTGAATTGTTCCGCGTCCTGATACACCCCGAGCCCAGCACCGACAACCGGAGATAGCAGCACGATGATCACCGCCAAAGCAATCTGGACGGACCATGAGCGTTACATCGGCGAAGCCAGCTCAGGTCACGCCATAGTGATGGACACGGCGACGGAAAAGACAGCGAGCACGCCGATGGAACTTGTGTTGATCGCGCTATGCGGCTGCACCGCGTCTGACGTTGTCGGCATTCTGCGCAAGAAACGCGAGCCCTTCACCAGCCTCGAAGTCAGCGCCAGTGGCGAGCGTGCGATGGGCTATCCTGCCGTATACACGGAAATCAGCCTCGTCTATCGCATCGCTGGTAAAGTTTCTCGCAAAGCGGCGGAAGATGCCGTACGCTTGTCGAAGGAAAAATATTGCTCGGTTTCCGCCATGCTCGAAAAGACGGCGAAAATTACCTCCAAGATCGAACTGGTGGAGTAGATGTCATCGATCCGAGTCTTGCTCTTCACTCAGTCCGGCTGCCTCTCTTGCGAACTGATGAAGATATTCCTCGAAGCCAAGGGAATTGCGTTTGAAGAGCGCGACATCAGCGCCGATTCCGAAGCCCGCCGCGAAATGACCGAACAACACGACAGCGACGAAACTCCAACACTCGTGATCTTCTCCGCCGAAACCACGGAAGTAATTATTGGCTTCGATCCCGTCCGTCTCGACCAGTTCCTCGACTCGGGCTCGGTGACTGAACCCTGAACAGCACCCGTCCAACTGCTTCTCATCCCCTGCGCGGATATTGTTTTATCGGCTCCGCCGCATTCCTCTGGGGAGTCTCCGCCTCGCTCGGCCGCGCCGTCTTCACCGGCAAACTGCTCTTAAGCGGAGAAGCCCTCCATCCCATCGACCCGCTCATCCTTTCGCAAACGCGCGCGTCGTTCTCGCTGCTGGTGTTGCTGGCTCTGCTGGTGGGGCGACGCGGCTGGCAACGCATCACACTTCCCACGCCGGATCTCATCCAGTGCCTCATGCTCGGAATGTTCGGCGTAGCCGCGTCGAACTATTTCTATTACGTCGCGATCCAGAGAACCAGTGTAGCCATCGCCATCATCGTGCAGTACACCGCGCCGGTCTGGGTGCTGCTGTATGTAGTCGCCCGCGGGCAACAAAAACTTTCCCTGCAGAAACTGGCCGCCGTGGGAGTGGCCATCACGGGCATTGCCTTGACCATCGGAATTGTCAGCGCGAAATCGGCCTCAGCTCTGCGTCTGGACTCCTACGGATTCCTTGCCGCCCTGCTGGCGTCGTTTTCTTTCGCGTTCTACAACGTTGGAGGGCACCGCATTCTCGCCCGTTACGACCGCTGGCGCGTGCTGATCTGGACGCTGATTTCCGCGTCGATGTTCTGGTTGTTCGTGAATCCTCCGTGGAAAGTCGTCGCCGCGCACTACGCGCCGGCGCAATGGGCATTTCTGTTCATCTTCTCCATGATCTCGGTTCTGGGATCGTTCTCGTTGTACTTCCTCGGCCTGCAGCATCTCGAACCCACCCGCGCGATCATTGCGAGTTGCCTGGAACCCGTATTCTCGATCCTTCTCGCGGCAGCACTGTTGGGGGAAGGTGTACACCCGATCCAAACGTTGGGAATCGTTCTGGTGCTGTCGGCGATTGTCATTGTGCAGCTGCCGGGGCGCGGCGCAAGAAATCAAGTATCGGTCGTAATCGATCCCATCGAGTGACCGCCCAGTTTCTGCTTCAATTGATTCTCAATCGACTTTCGCAATTGTGCCAAAATGACTTACCATGCAAAACGTATGAGGAACCGCGAAGCGTAAAAAAGAACCTGTGGGCGTACGACGATTCCCAATCCTTTCCCGCAAATCCCGCACGGCTGTTATTTTTCGTCGCGGCCCGCCGAGGGAAGCAACTGTCTCGGGAAGCCTGGCAGTCACTCCAGCCTCTTCCCCTTCGTTTCTGGCAATTGCGTCGTCATCAGCGCGGCCAGTAGATATCCCGCCGCGCACAAATAAAACGCCCAGCTCAATCCCTGCGTCTGTCCGACGCGCCCAATCACCAGCGGAGCGACGGAACTCAGCGCCCGCGCCCCGTTGTAGGTGAAGCCGAGCGCCCGCGCCCGCACTGCGGTAGGGAAGATCTCGCTGCCCATAATCCCCGACCCAGAAAAAATTCCAGTGCCGAAAAATGCAACCAGAGTTCCGAGCCCTAGCAGCACGCTCTGAGACCGTGCCGCGGCATAAAGTGGAATCAGAAGAGCTGCCGCTAGCGTATAGAACAGACAAGCCTTACGTCTTCCGAAATGATCGGCAGCCCATCCGAAACTGACGTATCCGGGAAACATTCCGCACAGGTTCAGCACCACCATCAGAGTCGTCATCCCCAGGACGCCGAATCCGCGTCCCCCCTGCTCGACAGGAAGAGAGAGGTAAGGCGGGAGCCACGTAAACAAGCCCCACCAGGCGAACAATCCAAAAAAATTAAACAGCAAC
>Ga0182015_10001186_pt1 | contig 35338 bp, 37 predicted proteins | sample 712P3MmetaG_FD_120478 | JGI IMG/M metagenome (GOLD analysis project Ga0182015, IMG submission 120478) | Permafrost microbial communities from Stordalen Mire, Sweden - 712P3M metaG | ecosystem: Environmental > Terrestrial > Soil > Wetlands > Permafrost | place: Sweden: Stordalen | collected...
AAGGGGATCTTCACCGTCTCCCCGTTCGAGAGCCTCGATGTAGACGGCGTGGGGCGTCTGGTTCACATCGCCGTGGAGGAGGGACGGCGTACCCGCCCCGAACTGCACTTGGGAGTCTGTGGCGAACACGGCGGTGACCCCGAGTCCATCCACTTCTTCCACCACATCGGCATTGATTACGTGTCGTGCTCGCCTTTCAGGGTCCCTATCGCCCGGCTCGAGGCAGGTCGGGCCACTCTGCGGGGCCGGCCTCCCGAGCTCCGCAGCATCCGTGTGGCCGCCGACGTGTGAGCGACGGCCGGCCTGGCCCTACGTTGATGCCTTCACCAAGGCTCAACGGGACCTTGAACTTCGTCAGGAGGGTCAGCCTTTTGGACGGCTGCCAGAAAAGCCTGGACTGCTTCGTGGTTTTGTCGCCGACGGTTCCAAAAGATCGCCACGTCACGGAAGGCCGTGGGTGATTCGATCTGGCGCACCGTGAGCCCTTCGGTACTCGTCGGCCTGAGAGCGAGCTCGGCAATTATCCCGATGCCAAAGGCCGACCGGACAAGTGCAACGAGCGTCGCGGGCTGATCAGTGAGGTACGCGACGTGGGCCGTACGCGCTGAGTCTCCGAAGACGTGAAGAAGTTCGAAACCGCCGCCTTCTTCCTCGGTACCAGAAGGATTGCCGATGAGTGGTCTGTCGCGGAGATCGGCGAGAGTCAAGGTCTCGTGGTCGACCAGCGGGTCGTCGGTCCTGATCACGGCCACGACGCGCTCGCGCCACAGAGGCCGGTTGCAAAGATTGCGGAGGCTCGCGTCCCGGATCCGTGGCTGGAGCGGCCGAAACGCGACGTCGACCCCCCCACTTGCGAGCGCCGCTTCGAGGGAGGCTGCATTTCCTTCGACAAGATCCACCGTGATCCCCGGGAACTCGTCTCGCAGCAAACAGAGCACGGCGGGTAGGAACAAAGAACTCACACTCGGGTAGCTGCCGACGACGATCCGCCGAGCCGTGTGGTCGACCGCAGTGCGAGCCGCCTCGACACCCTCCTGGAGCTCGCCCAAGGCGGCCTCGACGTGGGCACGGAATACCTGGCCGGCCGTAGTGAGCGTGATCGGGCGCACCGTGCGGGCAAAAAGACGAATACCGAGCGCATGCTCGAGGGCGGCAATATGAGAGCTGACGCGGGACTGGGACAAGTACACGGACGAAGTCGCTGCCCCAAACCCCCCGCGATCGGCGACCGCCAGGAATGTGCGAAGCCAGCTGATATTAAGCGCCATTGCGTCGCGCGCCGAGGCGTCCGACACGGGCTGGTGCCCTGGGGACGGCGCGCACGCACCGTCGGAGCCCTGCACCATATCGGGCTTGCTGGTTGCGTCGGTCCTGCTCAACATGTCCACCCCCCCAGCCCACCCAAGTTCGTGCCCTACACCCCAGATGCTAGTCCGGGCCCTCGTAAGGTGGTGCGCGCCAACTGCCATCTCGCGTCGCTCCAGTCAGCGACATGTAGGTGCTCTAATGGCGCCGCGACTATGCGGAAATCGCCTAACTCGTATCCGCAATACGACTTCACGGTAAGCATTCGCCTTCCCCGACATTCGAAATCCGGGAACTCTTGTTCCGAAATTCGCGTTAGTGGGGGCTTATTCGGTGACATAGCATTCGAGTGGGCCCGCGGAACGAGCCCGAAGGGAACGGCCGCGCGCAGCGGTCGCCTCGGCTGATCTCGAAGCGACTGAGGAGCTTGAACAGATGGAAGAGATGACGGGGCTCGAGGTCGACAGAGACAGTTCGCCCGTAGCTGTCGTAACGGGGGCAGGCAGTGAACTCGGTCGTGCTACGGCGGTCCTTCTGGCTGCAGGGGGCTACCAGCTGGTGCTCGTTGACTTGGATGAGAGGAGCATGACAGAGACGGCTAGGAGCGTGCAGGCTCGTGGCGGCAAGACGCGCACATTTTGCACAGACGTCTCAGATGCCCGCGGCCTCGGTGACATGGTCCGTCAGGTAGCGAGTGAGATCTCATTGCCAGTCTTGCTAGTCAACATTGTCTCCTCAGGGACGAGCGGGTCCGTGCTCGAGACGAGCGATGCAGAGTGGTCCAGGATCCTGGCCGCCAATCTGACCGGGCCGTTTTTGGTAACGCGTGCAATCGTGCCTCTCATGATCGATCGAGGTGGTGGTGTCATCATCAATGTGACATCAGCTGTGGCCTGCCTCGGTTCACGACGTCGGGCGGCCCATTGCGCGTCGGCTGCCGGATTGGTCGGTCTGACCAGAGCCGTCGCGCTCGATCACTCGTCGGACAATGTACGTTGCGTGGCGATCTGCGATGGTGGCTCTGGCGAGCTGGGTGCCGTTGAGGCCTCGGCGTCGGGTTCTCGGCCCGCCCGGCCCGATCATGCCGGCCCGTCGGCAAGTCGGGATCCCGGCGTCCGTGCCCTCGCATCACCCGATGAGGTCGCGGCCGTTATCGCGTTCGTCGCTGGGCCGTCCGGCAGGGTCTTTAACGGAAAAGCCATGCTGCTTGACGGTCAGACCCTCGGATGGCAAGAGAGCACGAGTTATGCACGCATCTAAGGATCGCCGTACAAGGAGGCGGGAGGCCACGGCGTCTCACCTTAGGGTTAAGCGTTATCCGAGAAGGAGTGGCGGCGGACTTCCGCAGTACACGGAGTAGTGGGCGAGACGGCTCGCGGAGAGGTTGATAGAGGTGCAGATCACAGGATTCGGTACGGACGACGTGAGGTTCCCCACGTCGCGAACATTGGACGGGTCGGACGCGATGAACCCGAACCCCGACTATGCGATGGCGTACCTTACAGTGCTGACCGATGCCCCCGAGGAGGCGAGAGGCAATGGCTTCGTGTTCACGATCGGGCGCGGCAATGACGTGGAGTTGGCTGCCATTCGCGCTTTGGAGCCTTTACTCGTAGGGCTCAACGTGGAGGAACTGCTCGATGACATGGGCGCCCTTTCTCGGCGCCTGGTCGGAGAGAGCCAGTTCCGCTGGCTGGGGCCGGAAAAAGGGGTCATGCACATGGCGATCGGGGCGGTACTCAATGCACTATGGGACTTGAAGGCGAAGTTGGCCGGACTGCCATTGTGGCGGTTGCTCGCGCAGATGTCACCCGAAGAGATCGTCGCTCTCGTCGACTTCCGCTACCTGAGCGATGCGCTGACACCAGATGAGGCGTTAGAGATCTTGAAAGCAGGCGCTAGCGGAAGGAAAGTCAGAGCCGACGCCCTAGCGAACGATGGCTTCCCGGCATACACGACGTCGGCGGGGTGGTTGGGGTACCCGGACGAACGTCTCGAACTGCTGTGTGGTGAGGCGGTCAATGACGGTTTCACGCAGGTGAAGCTAAAAGTAGGTGGGCGACTCGACGACGACAGGAGGCGTTGCCGTATCGCTCGGTCGGTTATCGGGGGCAGCGTTGGCTTGGCGGTGGACGCGAACCAGGTGTGGGACGTCGGGGAGGCCATCGAATGGGTCAGGGAGCTGGCCGAGTTTGACTTGGCGTGGGTCGAAGAGCCAACGAGCCCCGACGACATCCTGGGGACTGCGGCGATCCGGGCCGGGGTCCAACCGGTGCCTGTCGCCGCGGGTGAGCACGTGGCAAACCGCGTCGTGTTCAAGCAGCTCCTCCAGGCAAAGGCGATCGATGTGATGCAGATCGATGCTTGCCGCGTGGCGGGGGTCAACGAGAACATTGCAAACATCTTGCTCGCTGCGAAGTTCGGTGTGCCCGTCTGTCCTCACACGGGCGGGGTCGGCCTATGCGAATTGGCCCAGCACCTCGCGATGTTCGACTACGTTGCAGTGTCAGGTTCTCTCGCCGGACGACGGATCGAGTGGATCGACCATTTGCACGAGCATTTCGTCGAGCCGGCGGCTGTGCACCGCGGGCGTTATCGAGCCCCCCTTGGGGCTGGAGCTTCCACGCAACTGCATGCGTCGTCCGTCGCGGAATACTCCTTTCCGTACGGGCCGGTGTGGCGAGAGGCCGAAGGGTGAAGTGCCCGTGATGAAAGCTCTGGCTATGAGGACCGAGGTCAATCGGTTGGGTTACCGTGACCCTGTAAGGCAAGGGCACTGAGCGATGGACTGGCGAGGAAAAGTAAGACTGGGAAGTACGAAGCTCTTTGTTCCGCGGGTCGGGATAGGTACAGCGCCGCTCGGCAATTTCCTCGGGTCGATCTCGGATGAGGGTGCGGACGCGGTGCTCTCGCGGTCGGTTGCGCTCGGGTTCCGGTACTTCGATACCGCACCGCTGTACGGGCACGGTCTGGCCGAGCGACGTGTTGGCCGCGCAGTGGCAGGTCTCGAACGGGACGACGTGGTTGTCTCGACGAAAGTGGGTCGGCTCTTGCGGTCGGGAGCTCCTCCGGATGAGACTCAGTACCTGCTCGGCGAGCCGGTCTACACAGATGTCCCCGCGGCCGGACCACTCTGGGATTTCAGCTACGACGGCGTCATGACCTCGGTCGAAGAGAGTTACGAGCGGACGGGCCTCGATCGGTTTGACCTTCTGCTGCTCCACGATCCCGACAATCACGTCCACGAGGCGAGCACGACCGCATACGAAGCACTCGCCGCCCTGCGATCGGACGGCGTCGTGAGCGGGATCGGGGCTGGCATGAACCAAAGTCGCGTGTTGACCCAACTCGTAGCGACCTGCGACCTGGATGTCGTGCTCCTCGCGGGCCGCTATACCCTCTTGGACCAGAGCGCGCTGGACGACCTACTCCCGCTCTGCGAAGAGCGGACAGTGTCGGTGGTTGTCGGAGGGGTCTTTAACAGCGGGATCCTCAGCGATCCGTCTCCAGGCGCGCGCTACGACTACGTCCCAGCAGCTCCGGAGGTGTTGCGTCGGGCGGAGGAACTCAGGGATGTCTGCGCGCGTTACGAGGTGCCTCTGCCCGCGGCCGCCCTTCAGTTTGCCCTTGCCCATCCACGCGTCAGTACGGTGCTTCTAGGGGTTCGTTCGATCGCCGAATTAGAGATGGATGTCCACTGGCTGGACCATCGAGTCCCCCCTGAGCTATGGGAGGAGCTGCGTCGTCTCGGGCTGCTACGTGACGATGCGCCGGTGCCGGGATGAGAAGCAATAATGAGCCGGTCGGCAAAGGGATCGTGTGTACGAGTAATGGGAAGTGCCGCGAGCGATCGGTGCTGTCCTGGTCGCATCCGACCATGCGTGAAATACGAATGCTGAGTATCCGAAAGTCGAAACGTGACCTCATTGACTATTACGAACCGGGCAATCTAACGTAACAACTGCTGCAGTGTAGGTCTGCCAATGCCTCTCTGTGAAGGGATGGAAGAATATATGCAGCCTCAAAGTCGGCGATCACACGTCGCTACGATCAAAGGGGAGTATCTGGTGTCAGATGTTCACATCGCTAGTAAAAGGAGATCTCGTTTTGGTCGCACTTTAGGCGCGACCCTCGCTGTCGGTGCTGCCTTGAGCCTTAGCGCGGTCAGCGTCGCCTCAGCCGCGCCTGCGTCGCAACGGTCGCCTCAGTACAACCACGGCTTCACCACGATGGCAAAGTCGAAGATCAAGATCGCCATCATTGCCGGCGGGCCCAATGTGGTCTTCGCCCCTTGGGGCGTGGTTGCGGAGTTGCTGTCGAAGCAGCTGGGGATCACCGTGACATTTGTCGTGCCACCCACGCCGACGTATGCAGCCTCGGTCGAGACCGCCACCATCGATTCGTTGGTTGCAAAGGGCTATAACGCCTTCGGGGTGTTCCCCGACGGTGAGGCTGCGATCACGCCCACCTACCAGAGGCTTATTGATCGGGGGATCCCCGTCTTTGACCTTGCAGGCTGCACAACCGACCCGACCCCTGCGGACCTTTGCTTCGCCACCGACGTCAGGGCCTCCGCCCAATACGAGACGCAGGTGTTGATCAAGGCCATGGGTGGCAAAGGAAACGTCGCCTTCCTAACCGGCGAGTTGACCGACGCGAACACCATCCAGCGAGAAGACGGAGTCAAAGCTGCCATTGCAGCGACTGATGGCAAAGTGACTCTCGCTCAGGTCGTGTCCAACATCGATACTCCTAGCGCCGCACCGCCCGCCGTTGAAAGCCTGCTGGCATCGAAGGGCAGCACCCTTACCGGCATGTTGTCTACGGACTACTACCCATCTGTAGCGGCGGCAAGTGTCTTGACCAAGAACAAGCAGTTCCGCCACATTCTGTTCATCGGTCAGGACAACGACCCGACGGTGATGAACGCCATCGCCGCCCACGCTATTTACGGGACCATGTACCAGAACCTCTACGGCCAAGCCTACGTCGCCACCATGTGGCTCTACAAGATGCTCGCGAACGGGTGCACGATAAGCAAGACGGCTCCGTTCATCGATGCCTCGGGGACGAAGCATTTCATCGACTCTGGATACTTCTTCGTAGGTCAGAGCCAAGTGAGCAAGTACATCGGGCAGCCCGAAAACGTCCCTACGGCTACAAGCCAAGTACTTGCGGAGACGTCGAAGTTCTTGTCCTGCCCCTGATCACCAACGGACAATAGTCGAGGCGTCACGCTCGGGTGGTCAGCGATCCCGGCGTGACGCCTTCGACTGTTGTACTTTCGGTGAGGACAATTTAGCGTGCGTGCGTCGAGTGGAGTAACGTGTGAAAGCTAGGACGAGAGCTTTACGAGGAAAAACGACGTCCGCGCCCTCACAGGCGGCCCCAAATCACGTTACGGCGGCCAAGTTGGTGCGCGTTCGGTTGGTCCTCGGGACCTCGAACAGCTCACTCGGGCTGGTGCTCCTCATAGTGGCGTCATGGACCATTTTCGGTCTTGGCGGCAGCGGGTTCCTTAGTAGTTTCAATCTGTATTCGGTTGGTCAGCTTGCCGCACGCGATGCCGTGCTCGGTATGGCACAGGCAGCACTCGTGGTCATTGCCCGCATGAACCTGGCCGTCGGGAGCATCGGGGCGATTTGCGCCTCACTGCTTGGTTACCTGCTCGTTTCCGCCTCGGTGCCACTTCCTCTTGCCTTGGTTGCCGTTTGCGTGGTCGGGATCCTTGCTTCACTGCTGATGGGCATTGTCGAGCTCCGCAGCGGCCTGTCGAGCTTCATCGTGACCCTTGCGTTCCTATCGGCCTATGGGGGCGCGGCACTCTTGGTTACCGGAGCGCAGCAGTATGAGATCACTTCTAAAGTGCTGAACCGGCTCGGCAATGGCTCGCTCTTCGTGAGCAGCCTTTGCCCCCTGGTGGCCGTCGCCCTCGTGTGCGGTGTACTGGTCTGGCTCCTCTACACGCGCAACGGCCTGGGTTGGCGCATGCTCGCTGTCGGGTCGAACGAGCAAGCGGCCCGAGTGTCCGGGGTCAATGTGCGCACAGTTGTGCTCGCCAGCTACGCCATCTCGGGTTTGCTTTGTGCCATTGCTGCGATCATGGAATCGTCATACCAGCTCAACGTGAATGCGGGAGTAGGTTCGGACTGGCTGCTCCCATCCTTCATTGCTCCGGTGCTCGGGGGGTTGGCACTGACCGGGGGAGACATCTCGGTCATAGGGATCCTGCTGGCTGCGCTCTTCTACGACAGTCTCCAGTCAGGTTTGACGATCTTGAACGTACCTAGTTATTGGCTCGAGCTTGCCGAGGGCTTGGTGCTGCTTGTCGCTGTCGTGCTGGACCAGCTCCGGCATAGTAGGCGACGTAGTGCTCGCTACAGGCCAACGGAAATTGTCGCTGTGCTCGCTGAGGAGCCCGTCGCGTGATGGGGAAACTGTTGCGCGCGCAATGGATGCCACTTCTGGGTGCTATCGCCGTGGCGGGCGTCGTCCTGTCGTTCACGAACAAGGAGTTCGGCACCGCTTTTAACGTTTACACCATTCTCCAGACGGCCGCCGTTGACGCTGTTATCGGCCTGTCCCAGATGGTGGTCCTTTCGGTCGGCGACCTGAGCCTGGCTGTCGGAGGGATTGGGGGGCTGGTGACGATCGCCGTCGGCAACCTGTTTTCGGTACAACACTGGCCTATCGGCGCAGCCATCGTGGGCGCGCTGCTTATCGGGCTGGTCTGCGGCCTGTTGAACGGGATCATCATTGCATACACCGGCATCTCCGGTTTCATCGTCACGTTGGCGACCGGCACGGCCTTCACCGGCATCTCCTACGGCGTGACTAGCACGATCCCTTACTCGAACGTCTCGTCGGTCCTTGTGACCCTGGGCCAAGGGCGCGTGTCCTTCTTTCCTTACGCGTTGATCGTGACGATCGCGGCCACGGTCCTTATAGGTGGCGCTTTGCGCTTCTTACCGATAGGCCGGGAGGTGCTAGCCGTGGGAGGCAACCGGGAGGCTGCTGTACTTTCCGGTCTGTCGCGACAGCGGGCGACCCTTATCGCCCACACGGTCTCCGGCCTGCTCGCCGCGGTTGCGGCGGTGATGTACGTCGGGGTACTCCAGAGCGCGACTCCGGCCACAGGTAGCGACTGGTTGATCGTCTCTTTCGCGGTGCCGATCATCGGGGGCACGGCGCTTGTCGGTGGCGAGGCGTCTGCATCGGGCTGTTTTGTCGCCGCCATCGTGCTGGCTGCTATCAACGATGCCCTTATCGTGCTCAATATCAATACCGATGCTGTCGAGTTGGCCGAGGGTCTGCTGATCTTCGCGGCGGTGCTGGCCGGTCGGCTCGGTCAGGTGGTCCTGCGCCCTGGTCAGGCGAGCGGCACCAGGCGCGGTGGTGGGGCCACGGAAACCTCTGGAGCGCCGGCGGCGACGACATGATCGCGCAAGTCCCCTCGGGGACCAGCGTGGTCGCGGAGCAGGGTAGCTTCGCCATGCATGACATGTGGAAGAACTTCGGGGGGATCGCCGCACTTTCCGGTGCGGAGTTGACGCTGCAAGCCGGCGAGATCCACGCGCTAATTGGAGAGAACGGTGCAGGAAAGAGCACCATGATCAACATCGCAACCGGGGTGCAGCAGCCAGACCGAGGGACGCTCACGTTGAAGGGTGAGCAGGTCGAGTTCCTCCGCCCTAAAGCGGCCGTCGAACGTGGGGTTTCCGTCGTCCACCAGGAACGCAACCTCGTCACGAAGTTCTCGGTCGCCGAGAACCTGTTCCTTGGTCGATTGCCCGTCACCGGCGGGCTTGTCAACTACCGCCGTATGGTGGCCGAGGCCCGTCCCTGGCTAAAGCAAGTTGGGCTCGACATCGACCCTCTAACTGAGGCTGGCCGCTTGAGCCCTGGGCAGGCACAGCTGATGGAGATCGCCAAGGCCCTGGCGCAGGATTGCCAGGTGCTCTTGCTCGACGAGCCCACGTCCTCGATCACCGAAGGTGAGTTTGCCCACCTCTTCGACATCCTGCGGAACTTGCGCGCTCGGGGTACGAGCATCGTGTTCGTGAGCCACAAGCTTGAAGAGGTCTACGCGCTCTGCGACCGCGTGACGGTGTTGCGCGATGGCCGCAACGTCGTCACCGGTCAGCCGCTGGCCGAGGTCAGCCAAGGAGAGATCATCCACGCGATGGTCGGGCGGAACATCGAGGTGCTGACTGGCTCCGCTCGCCAGAGCAGTCACGTTGGAGGGGTACGCCTTGGGCTCGCCAACGTTTCGACCGAGTTCGGTCACGTCGGGCTGAACCTGTCCGTCCATGCGGGTGAGATCGTCGGCCTCTATGGGCTCGTGGGGGCGGGGCGTACCGAGCTTGCGCGCTCTCTCGTTGGGCTCGCGAAGATTACTGGGGGCGAGGTCAGGATCGACTCCCGGCTGGTCAAGATCCGCAATCCTTTCGATGCGCTCCGGAAACATGGCCTCGGCTACGTGAGCGAGGACCGCAAGGGCGAGGGCCTAATACTGCAGCACTCGATCAGTAGGAACGTCAGCATCACTGTATGGCAGCGAGTGGAGGGACTAATCGGGTGGCTGACCGAGCCACGGGCTCGGCGCGTGGTGCGCGAGCCCTTGGCCCGCCTGAACGTCAAGATGGACCGTCTCTCCCAGCCCGTGGCCAGCCTGAGTGGTGGCAACCAGCAGAAGGTCAGTGCGGCGAAGTGGATCGCCGCCGAGGCCGAAGTGCTTATCTTCGATGAGCCGACCGTGGGTATCGACGTGGCGGCGAAGGACGCGATGCACCGCTTGCTCCGCGAGCTGGCTGAGCAGGGGAAGGCCGTGCTCCTCATCTCGAGCGACCTCCGCGAGGTCATCCAGCTCGCCGACCGGATCCTCATCATGGGCGGTTTTCGACTGCTAGGTGAGCTCGAGAACAGCGGCGACTACGACGCCGTGAGCCGGGAAGTCATGCGCACCATTACCGCAGCAGCGTCGGGTGCACAGGGGAGCCTGGTATGAGCCCCGTTCATGGCGATGTCGACGTCGGCTTCGGGCCGGTGCACGACAGGTTCGTCAGAAACTATGAGGACTACGGGGAGTTCGGTGCTGCGACGGCCGTGTACTTCGGGGGTCGCAAAGTGGTAGACCTCTGGGGGGGCACCGCAAACCGGCACACGGGGCGTCGATGGGAGCAAGACACGCTCGCGCTGGTGTTCTCGAGCTCCAAGGGTGTCCTCACGATTTGCGCGTTGCACCTTGCCGAGACGGGTGCACTCGACCTCGATGCACCGGTCGGCCGCTACTGGCCGGAGTTCTCATCGGTTGACAAACAAGACGTTCTCGTGCGCTGGCTTCTCAGTCACCGGGCCGGCCTGGCGCTCCTGGACAAGAAACTCCGGTTTGATGACGTACTTTCTTGGAGCTCTATGGTGAGCGCGTTGGAGGAGCAGCGGCCCAATTGGCCTCCCAACCACGCTCACGCCTATCACGCCCTCACATTCGGCTGGCTCATAGGAGAGGTCATCCATCGAGTGAGCGGTTTGCTACCTGGAGAGTACTTTCGCACTCACATCGGGGAGCCACTAGGACTGGACTCCTGGATAGGCGTTCCCGAAGCAGAGTTGGAGCGGGTTGCCCGCATCGAGGTGGGGCCCGAAAGCTGGGGCGACCCGTCAGTTATCGCAGCGATCGCCGCGTCGGTGGCCGATGACGATCGCGCTGTTCGAGCAAACACACTCAATGGGCTTATCGACCTCCCAATTCCTGGCGTCACACGCTCCCTCAGTTGGAACCGTCCTGAGCTCCATCGAGCACAGCTACCTGCAGCAAATGTCATTACGACGGCACGGAGCTTGGCCAAGCTATATGGAGCGACGGTGAGCGAAGTAGAGGACCGGCGCGTGCTCTCCGTGAATGCCGTGGCCGATGCCATGGTCCCGCAATCCGAAGGCGCCCCGCTCTTTGGAATTGCCGCGAGCGGTTCCTGGCAACGATGGGGGACCGGCTTCGAACTGCCATCTCTGCCCGGAAGGCCGATGCTCGGACCGGGCAGCTTCGGCCACCATGGGGCCGGAGGCCAGTTGGCGCTTGCAGATGTCGATGCGAGAGTTGGGTTCAGTTTCGTGACTAACACGATGGGCGGCGCGCCGGATACTAGGGCGCAGAGCCTGGTGGATGCGGTCCGAGACTGCCTCTAGCAGGCCCTTTTGATTGCTTTAAGGCGACGAGCCTCGGGAAGGTGATGTGAACATGGACAAGGTTTTTGCGTTCCCCGGCGCCGCGGTTGCGGACATCGACGACGGCGCATCGCTTGCGGTAGGCGGTTTCGGAGTCTGTGGCGTCCCGGTAGAACTGATCGGGGCGCTCCGGGCGCGAGGCGTAGTTCACCTCCGGGTCGTCTCGAACAACTGCGGGCTCGACGACTTCGGCCTGGGCGACCTCCTCGCCGCGGGCCAGATCGACAAGATGACGAGCTCATACGTCGGCGAGAACAAAGAGTTCGCGCGGCAGTTCCTCGGCGGCGAGGTGGAAGTAGAGCTTGTCCCGCAAGGGACCCTTGCTGAACGGCTGCGCGCCGGGGGCGCCGGGATCCCGGCCTTCTACACGGCCACCGGCATCGGCACGTTGGTGGCCCATGGAGGCATGCCGACCCGGTACGCGCCGGATGGTTCGGTGGCGGTTGTGTCGGCGCCGAAAGAGATCCGGGAGTTCGCGGGCCGACCGTACGTCCTCGAGGAGTCGATCACGTCGGATTTCGCCCTCGTACGCGCGGCTCGGGGAGACCGTTTTGGCAACCTCGTCTTCCATGAGTCCGCCCGCAACTTCAACCCGTTATGCGCGATGGCCGGCCGCGTCACCATTGCCGAGGTCGAAGAGCTCGTACCGCCGGGAGCGATCGAGCCAGACGCCGTGCACCTACCCGGAGCGTTCGTCCAGCGCGTCGTACCGCTGCACGGGCTCGGGCCGAAGCGGATCGAGCGGCTGACCGCGCGCACGCGAGCCGCCGGGGAGGCTGCCCGATGACCCTCAACCACGAAGAGCTTGCAGGACGCGTGGCCCTCGAGTTTCGCGACGGGGAGTACGTCAACCTGGGCATCGGGCTCCCGACACTCGTCCCGGACCACCTGCCGCCGGGTCTCGAGGTCGTGTTGCAGAGCGAGAACGGCATTCTTGGCGTGGGGCCCTACCCGTTCGCCGGCGAGGAGGACCCAGACCTCATCAATGCCGGCAAGGAGACGGTCACGGTTCTGCCTGGAGCGGCGTACTTCGACTCCGCCCTGTCGTTCGCGATGATCCGTGGCGGCCACATCGACACGGCGGTGCTCGGGGCGTTCCAGGTGTCGCGCCGCGGGGACCTCGCGAACTGGACGGTCCCAGGGAAGCTGGTCAAGGGAATGGGAGGCGCGATGGACCTTGTCCATGGAGTGAGGCGCGTCATTGTCATGATGGAGCACGTGGCGAAGGACGGTTCGCCGAAGATCGTCGACGAGTGCTCGCTGCCGCTGACGGGCCAGGGCGTTGTGGACAGGATCGTTACCGACTTGGCGGTAATCGATGTTTCTCACACCGGCTTAATCCTGCGTGAGCTTGCTCCGGGCGTGACGGTGGAGGATGTTCGCTCCGCGACCGAGCCGCCTATCGATGTGCCCGAGGCCCCCGCAGTCATGGCGATCGGTGCTTGGCCCGCGTCGAGCGGCAGGGGCGTCTAAGGCGTGCCGGGGCCCGTTCTGCTCGGAGGTGCGAGGACGCCGATGGGTAGGCTTTCGGGCGCGCTCGCGACCGTAAGCGCCATCGAGCTCGGCGCAGCGGCGATCGCTGCAGCGCTGCAGCGGGCGGGCGTCGCGCCCGGCAACGTCGACCACGTCGTGATCGGTCAGGTCCTGCAGGCGGGCCAGGGCCAGAACCCGGCCCGGCAGGCAGCGGTACGTGCCGGGATCCCGATGACCGTACCCGCCACCACGGTAAACAGGGTTTGCCTCTCCGGCCTCGACGCGGTCCGCCTCGCCGGCCTCATGATCACCTCGGGCGAAGCTGACGTCGTCGTCGCAGGCGGGATGGAGTCGATGACCGCCGCCCCGTACTTGCTCGGCTCCGCGCGGACGGGCTACCACTTCGGTGGCGGCGAACTCGTGGACTCGATGGTCTCTGACGGGTTGACTTGTGCATTCGAGCACGTGGCGATGGGCGAGGCAACTGAGCGATACGCGGCCGAGGCGGGTATCGCTCGGGGATCCCAGGATGCATTCGCTGTCCTGTCACACCATCGGGCGGCAGCGGCGCAGCGTGAGGGACGCCTCGGAGCTGAGATCGTCGAGGTCAAGGTGGAGCAACGTCGAGGGAGCCCCATCGGCGTTTGCGAGGACGAGGGGGTACGTCCGGGCTCGACCGTGGAGGCGCTCGCGAAGCTTCGCCCGGCCTTCGCGGAGGCCGGGACCATCACTGCGGGCAACGCGAGCCCGGTCTCCGATGGAGCGGCCGCGCTTGTCGTTGCGTCCCGCGAGTTCTCGTACGCGCACGGCCTCGAGCCGCTTGCCGAGATCGTAGGGAGCGGCCAGGTCGCAGGGCCCGGCACCTCGCTCCTCCACCAGCCTTCCGCGGCAATCCGCGAGTCGCTGCGCCGGTCCAAGATGGCGCTCGGCGAGCTCGACCTCATTGAGGTCAATGAGGCTTTCGCCGCTGTGGTCCTCGCCTCACTCCAAGACCTTGGGCTGCCCCAAGACATTGTCAACGTCAACGGGGGAGCGATCGCTCTCGGCCACCCGCTCGGCATGTCTGGTGCCAGGCTTGTGCTTACACTCGCCTACGAGCTTGGACGTCGCGGGGGCGGTACCGGCGCGGCCGCTCTCTGCGGGGGTGGGGGACAGGGCGAGGCCCTACTCCTGCGCGTGGCGAGGTAGGCACGGCAACCGGGCGACTGGTAAGTGATGTCACGGGAGCGACCGACAACGCACGCCGTCTCCACGTCCTCGCGTCGGGCCGGCCGGAGCCGAAAAATAGCCGAGAACCCGGTGAGCGATCAGCGATCACATAGACCGTGCCGAGATCCTCGCAGGTCAGCGCTGCCGTGCGGGGAGGCCCACTGGCGTGCGCCAGGGCTAAGTTAGCCAGGACTGCATGCATAAACAAAGGGGAGACGATGCCGACGTTGACGGTAGGGCAGACGGAGCAGTTCGTGGAGCGGGGCTACTTGCGCGGGCTGGAGGTCTTCAGCTCCTCGGACATGGACGGTCTGCGGAGCGGGTACCGGTCCTTGTGCGAGCTCCTCGGGCCGGATGAGGATCCCGGCGCAATACGCGAGTGGCACATGGCCAGCCGGTGGCTCTACGACGTGTGCAGCGCTCCCGCATTGCTCGACATCGTCGAGGGCTTGCTAGGGCAGAGCTTTTACATGTGGGGTTCTCAGTTCTTTGCGAAGTCCCCGCGCTCGTCCAGCACAGTGGCTTGGCACCAGGACGGCTATTACTGGCCACTTGAGCCGTTGCACGAGTCGGTCACTGCGTGGTTGGCCTTCGAAGACGTGGACGAGGGCAACGGGGCCATGCAGGTCATCCCGGGCTCTCACAGGGCTGGTCTGCTGCAGCACCGTAAGCACGTCAGCGAGTCGGTGCTCACCTTGGAACTGGAGGACGGTACATTTTCCGCGGTCGACGCCGTGTCGCTCAACCTGGCGTCGGGGCAGGCCTCGTTCCACCACGACAGCATTGTCCACGGCTCGCCGGCTAACGCTTCTGACCGAGACCGGGTCGGTCTCACTGTTCGTTACTCGCGTGCCCACGTGCGTTGCGACCTTCGCCGGGCACCGCAGTTCCGGGCTTATCCCTTGCGCGGCCAGGACCAGGGGACAAACCCCGTAGGGGAGATCCCCATCACGCCGTTTGCCCGTCTCAGCCCGGAAATGCACATCCGGAGCCTCGATGAGGACGGGGAAGGCTGAGGCCGTGGCCCGTCTCAACTGGTCCCGCCACTAATACGCCTCATCGGGGGCCCGTGTTTGTCGCCCGCGCCCGAACGACGCGCCGGCGGATGGCCGAGGGGATGATGGGACGGCGGCGGACGCTGTCACGCCGCCGTCCTGCATCGGTCAGTGATGGAATAGCCGTGTACCCGTGCTCACGAGGGCTATGTCGTGTTCGGTGCACGCGTCCGTAACTTCATCGGGACGTGCCGAGCCTCCGGGATGCGCGATGAACCGGACACCATGTCGGGCGGCCTGGTCGATGTTGTCCCGGAAAGAAATGAAACCGTCAGATGCAAGAACAACGTTTGTGAGGCGCCCGAGCCAGCTTGCGCGGTCCTCAGCGGTAAGCGGTTCGGGTACTGCATCGACGACCTCTTGAAGTCGTTGTTGTTCTTCGACCGTGGAGTCGCCCTCGAGGTACCGGACTTGCCAGTTGACCCGGTCCTGACGCCGAACATGTGGACGGAACCGGAGTGATCTCACAGCGCGATGGCGCCTCAACCACCAGGTGTCGACCTTCGCTCCAGCGAGTTTCGTGCAGTCGACCCGTGACTGCTGGCCTGCTCCTACGCCGAGGACCATCCCGTCTTTCGCGAACGTGACGGTGTTCGACTGGGTATAACGCGCCGTGATAGCGGCAAGAACGAGATCGTCAACGGCGCTAGCGTCTAACTCCCTCGACGTTCCGGCTGTCATGACACCTCGCGTGATCGGCGTCAGGGCGCTTTGTTGCTCGAGCCGTAACCCGAACACCTCCCGGCGCTCCCACTCCGGTGGCTCGAAATCGCCGACCGCTTCGATGATGAGGTACGAGCCGCCCTTCTTCCGAGCGAGAACATCCACGACGCCAGGCTCGAAGCCCGGAGCGATGATCCCGTCCGAGACCACCCCCGCGAGAACGTGGGCGAGCGAGAGGTCGACCGGCTCGGAGATAGCGACAAAGTCTCCGAACGACGACTTCGGGTCGCAGTCCCTGGCGCGGATGTATGCGGTAGCGGCCGGGCTCAGCGCGCCGGGCCCGACGGCCCACGTCTCTTCCATCACGGCATCGAGGTCGCCCGCGGTGGCCGCGCCTGCGGGTGATACGTGCTTGAACGAGGTCGCGACCGGACGGTGCAATGCCATCGCTGTCTCGCGGACGAGCTGCCAGGCGTTTAGCGCGTCGAGGATGTTGATGTACGACGGGCTTCCCGAAACTAGCCGAATGGGCGGATCGGATTCGTCGATGAAGACTGTTCGAGCTGACTGTTCTGGGTTCGTGCCGTAACGCAGTTCCACGACGACCTCCTCGGCTAAGCCGAGGAGAGCCCAGGCGATCGGCTCTCGCTCACTTCGCTCCCAAGTGGTGACCCACCTACGCCAGTCGCGTGCTTCAAGTTTACGCGTCCGAATTGCCCGGGCAGTCCCGCGGTAACCACTTCAACCACACCCTGTCATCCTTCTGGTCAACGATGCTCGGTGCATCGGTCCCACGCCGAAGAGGTTGTCGGTCACTGATGACAAGCAGTCGCCGCGCCGGGCAGACCAGGCTGTACCGAGCGGGTGTTCAGCGGTTTGCCGAGGCCCGGATGGTCATCGAACAAGGGTCTGGTCCGACCTTCGGGGGGTGGGGCTGCACTGATCGTCTCCCTCGCGGGTGGGTACGGTGAGCACCGTGTTGACCGCGGAGCAGATCCGTACCTTCGCTGGAGCTGGCTGGACCGTGGTCCCCGGCCTGATCGCGCCCAAGATGCAAGACGTCCTGAACACCGAGGTAAATCGTCTGATGGGAGACGTACCACCACCGACCGGACATGTCGGCCACCACTTCTACTGGCGGACGCCTCGTGAGTCCCCCACACTTTTCGACCCGCTCCGCGGCGGAGGTATTCTCGCCGTCGCTCGGGAGCTGGTTGGTGAAGGCGGCGTAGACCTGGCGTTCGACCAGGCGCAGGTGGCCCTCAACATCCCCTCTAAATCGCACCGTCCCGGCCGGCCCCACATCGACGGCTACGCCCCTGGTCAACAGACGCCAGGGACCTTCACCCTTCTCGCCGGGCTTCTGCTCACGGACCAGCTCCTCGACAACACTGGGAACCTCTGGGTCTGGCCCGGCACGCACCTCGCCCACGCCGAGTTCTTTGCTGCCCGCGGGCCCCAAGCGTTTGCTGACGCTGGCGGTTACCCCGACATCGAGCTGCCCGAGCCCACCCAAGTTCACGGGCGGTGCGGTGACGTCCTGTTCGCCCACTACCTGCTCGGCCACAACATCGGCGGCAACGACGCGGCGGACTGCACTCGGCGAACCCTCTACTGGCGTCTTCGTGCCCCCGGGCATGTCGCGAGGTGGGAGGACTGTCTTGCCGATCCGTGGCTCGAATACCCAGGCGTGCGAAAGCTGGTCGATCACCACGATGTCCCGGGCCGTCGGGCCTAGCGATCGCTCGGGCCGGCTCACCAAGCTAGGTGCCGACCCCCACCAGGGGTTGGGTTACTGGGAGCGAAAGGGCCCTCCCCTTCGGGAAGGCAACAGCGAACTAATCCCATACCAGAACTTCTTGACTCAGACGTTCTCGTAGCATATTGTTCGTTGCGTGTCATCGCTTCCTATGCCTTCCGCTTGGTCCGACCCCCTTCCAGAGGCCACTCCTCCACCGGACATGGCGATCTACCAACTTCCCACCGGCACGTACGAAACCCGAGCGGCCTTCGCTGTGAGCGGCGGGTCATTCCGCGACATACGTCACTTCGTCGCGACAGCGGTCCTGGTGCAACACCCGGGCGGCGACCTTCTAATCGACGCTGGATTTGGGACCGATATCGAAGCACATGTTGCGACCCTCCCGCGGATCCAGCGCGCTCCGCATACGGCGACCAAGACCGTGCGCGAGCAACTCGACGCAAGCGGCTACGACCGAAGCCGGCTACTTGGCGTGTTTGCTAGCCATTGTCACTGGGACCATGTGAGCGGCCTCGACGGCCTGCAGGTCCCAATCTGGATGAACTCGGGTGAGCTCGACTTCGCGGCCGAGGATAAGGGCGCCAAGGTTTACCGCGCCGTGTCAGCCGGGCACGAGATCCGCCAATACGAGTTCAACGGCCCGCCGTACCTAGGTTTTCCATCGAGCTTTGACATGTACAGCGATGGCTCAGTGGTCATTGTTCTCGCCGGAGGTCACACGACCGGCTCCGTGGTCGTCTTCGTGACGCTGCCGTCCGCTAAGCGGTACGCGTTCATTGGCGACCTGACCTGGCAGCTCGATGGGGTTCGGCGACGCGTTGAACGGCCGTGGTTGCTGCGCAAGCTCGCTGACAGCGATCCTCAACTAGTGCGACAGAACCTGCTCCGCGTGATCGCCCTCGCAGACCTGATGCAGATCGTGCCTGCCCACGACGCTGACGCATACGACGGTATCGCCAACCTACCGTCCCGGCTGACACCGCTTCCGACCCGCGAGAGCACGGAGCATCGCTCTGAATAACGCCCTTCGACGTCCGAGCGGGCGCCAAGATTGAGCAAGAGCGTAAAATCCACCAATGCAGAGGCCAGCATCTTCGGCACAAGCTCATCCCGGTCCGGCACAGAGAGCGTGAGACCTTCAGTCGATTCAGAAATCACCTGGCTTCTGCATCGAGCCGCTCAGCGGATGCGCAGCGCGACCGGCGAAGAGGCGGACAAGCAGGGACTTCAACTCCGCGACTACATCGTGATGAGTGCTCTTAGCCTGAGGCCGAACCTCACCCAAGGTGAACTGGGAAAGGAGCTCGGACTGGATAAGACCACCCTCATGAGCCAATTGGACCGGCTCGAGGGCATGGGCCTGGTCGTCCGCCGCAGCGACCCGCGCGATCGTCGTGCGCGAATTCCGGAAATCACGGGGGCTGGAAGGGCCTTAAACGCGAAAGTGAGCAACTCCTGCACCCGCGTTGAGTCAGCTGCCTTGAGCAGTTTTAGCCAAGTCGAGGTAGACATCTTCCGGCGCATCCTTTTCGAAATCATCGGCGACAGCGAAGACCGGGGGTCGTGCCTGTAGCCCGTGCAGCCCCGGCTCTCAACCGCCGCCCCCATCTCCGCCTGGACCGAGATGCGTTGTCGGCCCCGAACTATAACTACTCCGTCTTTAGATCGAAAGCGCCGATGACTAGTAACCAAGCCGCTGTAATCATATAACAAGTGTTGCTCACTATAGCTATCGCTGCAATATAGAGACCGGGCAGGTACCCAAAAAACAATAGTGCGGCACCGATCATCTCAGTCAAATGGACGAGGCTCCCGCCAATTATTCGAGAAAGTCTTAGACCGCTGCCCATCCTAATGGCTTTGGCGTAGCCCTTGACAAAAATAGAGGCGGAAATACCACAGACTACGAACAGTTCTGCACCGATTGACTGATGGTCTTGAGCTGCCATAAGTACAAGCGCACAGCGCATAAAGACCAGTGCTAGGCCTGTAAGTGTGTTTATGGCTCGATAACGATGTGTGGCGTCGATAGCAATTACTTTAAGGTTGAGTGACATCGCCACAAAGACCAAGCCCGTGAGCGTGACTGCGCCCGTCCCGACCAGCAGAAAAAAATTAGTCCACTGCCCAGGTCTAAAAATATCGGCTGCAATCACGGCCCAATTATAACAACGTGCAGCTGACCCGAGGGGCGTCTCCGCTGGCGGCGTGTTCACGTCAGTCCCGCACCTGACTCGAAGCCACCGAGATCTGGACAGAGTACTGGGCCCCCATAAGCACAAGCGCAGCGGCGCATAAAAACCAGTGCCAGATCTGTAAGTGCGTCTACGGCTCGATAACCAGTCAGTACCCACAGCTCGTCGCTCTCGGCTAACGGCACCGAGGGTCACCCAAAGCCCCACCATTGCGTAGGACGTGCCCGCCAGCCCCAACCGCCCAGGGGGATGAGGCTCGGGACGGTTATCTTGTGCCTGCGGGCCCGGGGGCCCAGCAGCAAGGGATCCCTTGTGCGCGGCAGCGGGCAGCGCGAGCATCATTTTTTCGCCCAATCTGAGGAGGTCGGGATTAGCACGACCGAGGACCATAGCGGCGCTGCTCCGGCGAGCGGCGGGAGCGTCGACATGAAGCTTGAGGAGGTCGTCATCCCCGTCTCGGATGTCGACTGCGCCAAGGAGTTCTACGGAGACTGGGGTGGCGGCTCGACGGCGACCGCACCGGCGATGAATTCCGCCTCGTCCAGTTCACGCCGCCAGGCTCTCATTGCTCGGTCCAGTTCGGCACCAACCTCACCTCGGCCGCACCCGGCTCTGCTCAGGCCCTGCTGCTCGTTGTTCCCGACATTGCGGCTGCGCACGACGAGCTGGTCAGGCGCGGTGTCAAGACGACCGAGGTCCTCCACTGCGCAACGGGGACAGCTTGTCGGTTTCGAGACGGCGTCGACGCCTTCCGGCGTGTCGGCGGGCTCGCACCCGATCGCACCAGCTACTTCTCCTTCGCCTCATTCAGCGACCGGACGGCAACGGCTGGATTTTCCAGGAGGTCACCGCCCGCCTGCCGGGGCGCATCGACCCTGGCGCCACGTCGTTCCGTTCCGCCAGCGGACTGGCGGCTGCGATGGTACGGGCAGCGACCGCCCACCGCGAGCACGAGCAGCGCATCGGTCATGCAGACGCGGAGTGGCCGGACTGGTACGCGGCATTCATGGTGGCCGAGCAAGCTGGCACGGAATTGCCCAAGTGAGTACTGCTCGATCTTCTCGGCTTGTCGCGACATAAGGTTCGGTCGTGCGGAACGTCCGGCTGCGCCCAGCCGTCGTACTGACAGCGATCGGAGCCTGCCTGCCCTTTCTGACCGCGTCATCCGTGTACGCCGCATCGCGGCCAACCTCTCGCCAGGCCCAGGTCGCGCGAGTTGCGAGAGTCGATCTCAGCCGGAGCGACAAGTACTCTGAGATCACCGTTGTCGACGACCGCATCTTGCTCTACGGGTCGACGAGCCAGTCGAACGACCCGGAAGTCGCGAACACCTGCTATTCCGCTCCGGTCGGCCCGTCGTCGCTCCGGTTGGGCGACGAGCGCTCAGGCAGTTGCGCCGACCCTTCACTTGAAGGTCGACAGGTGCTACCGGTGTTCGCGACCGACAAGGACCTGCCCGCGTGTTCTTGTGGCCCAAGCGGGGTCGTGCGCATCGCCCACGTCGTCCCGCACTCCCCGGGGTACACGCTCGGTCCCGTCGTGATGACGTTCCCGGCGTTGGCGCGGGGCGACTCTGTGCCGACATAGATCTACGGCGGCGGGGACCTCTGGCTCTACGAATGGGATAACCCGGGCGGTATCGACCTCATGCGGATCTCGGCGACGACGGGCGATGTCCTCGAGCGGCTGCGGGTTCCCAAGGTCTGGCACCCGATCCTCGCCTACAACGATGTGGGGCTGTGGATCGCGGCATCGGGCCAGACCAGTTCGCCTACGCCGCTATACCTCGTAGCGCCTGGGGCCACGCACGCGAGCGCGGTCTTCCACTTCCCCGACGCCGGGTTCGCGAAGTGGATCGTCGGGTCCGGCGAAATGCTTTGGCTGAACGCGCAGCCGCGTCCCGTGAGTGACGTTGGCGTGGTGTGGATGCTGCGAGGCCCGGCGGCAAAGCCGGTTTGGCACGTTGCCGAGAGCGCGAGCCTCCTCCAGGTCTTCGAGACGCTTGGCGGTTCTGGCGTGGTCGGCCACGCAGGTGACGGACTTTGGGCCGCGCCTCCGATGGCGTATGACGAGTAACAGGTCGTGCGCATCGACCCGATGTCGGGCGCATCGAACATCGAGGCGGAGTGGAAAGTTGGGTACTCGGGATCTGCCAAGTACCTCTACATGTCGCCGCTTACTTCATGGACCGGTGTAACGCTCGCGGGGTCATTCTTCCTTCTTGACCCGCCGTTCCAGTGTCAATGCGGTACCGAAACGGTCGGACGCTTCAGTGCTCTGTACCGGGTCACTCCGCCCGACTGAGCAACTACGGTTTAGCCCGAGTTCGGATCGATGATCCCTCTCGAAGGGGACGTGGAGCCGACACGCTCTGGCGCTCTGGCACGAAGGTCCTGCTGCCCCCGACGGGGGCTCGGCGCTGGTATTTGTGAGCTCCCGGCATGTCTTGGTCCGCTTCGAGACAGAGCGCGTTCTTCGCACCGCCAACATGGTGAAACGCGCGAACGCCGAGCGGGTACCGCGGGACCGACGGGCCTGGCCCGGATTATTGACCGGTTAACGCGGTCGGTCGAGAACTGCCCGTGCCGATGCGGCTTCGCCGCAAGCGGGTCGTGCGGCTATTCGGACGTGAGATCTAAGCCGCGGGACCCGGCGGCTGTGAGAGGACGCGAGGAGCCGCCATTTCCTTTCGTGACGTGGCCCACCGTCTCTGTGACCCGGTCCGCGATGGACCCCACGGCGTCGGCAGTGGCTTCCGAGGCACGGTCGGCAGCCTTGGAAGCGGTACCCGACGCGACGTCGCCGAGCTGCTCGGCAGACTCGGTGACCTGGTCGGCTACTCGCTGAACCTCGGGACGACCGCGCAGCTGGCGAACCCGCGCCTGCACGCGCTCGTACGGCCCTCGACCAGCATAAGAGCCAAGCAGGAAACCGGCTATGCCACCAAGCAGCAGTGCAATCTTTTTCATGGCAAGGACCACCTTTCGTTTGGGTTACAAAGCGTCGTGATTGCGGTCGGGCTCCCTGACTAGGACGCAATCACGTTCGAAAGCCTTGTACCCAAGAGGCGGGGCCTTTAGTCGAGCGCCGGCGCGGCGCCGCCCCCTTGCGGGTGGGTTTGCTCGGGGTGGTACTCCATGACGCCTATCCTTTGCATGGCGGTAGAAGTCTTGGCTGCCTGGTGGGCGTGCCAGGCGGCGCGGGCGGCGGGGGTGAAGTGTGCTGCGCCGCGCGGCATTTGGTGGGCATCTTGGCTGGGCTCGACCTAGATAATCCTTCGTGTTCACCAGCTCGCCGATGTTCTCGTCTGCGCAGGCCCTATGGGAGTTGGCTCGCCGCGTCGTTAGGAACTCTCTGATGTCGTTGTCGCCCCACGCCTCAATGCCACGGACGGTGGGTAAGACCAGGGAGTCCCTGGCAGTACCCCTCTCAACCCGGTCTCCCTCACCGAGCCCGCTCGTGGTCCCATGGTCCAAGAGCATCACGGCGGGTTACGCCCAGTCCTCCCGTTGTCATCGATAAGTATGAGGAGAACCATGAGTGAAGTCGTCGTTGTGATCGGAGCAGGGTCGATCGGGCAGGCCGCCGACGACTGGTTACTCGCCGGCCACGACGAGTCCCGCCTCGTATGCGGCGATGACCGCCTGCGCACGATCCCTGGCATTCAGTTTCATGAGGACATGGCTGACATGGGTCTTCGCCGTCTGCTCAGCGATGAACAGCTCGCGGCTAATTTCGGCGTTCGACAGACCGCGGGCGATAAGAGTTAGGACCTCGGTCTCTCGCCTGGATAGCGTGGACACCAGGCCGTGGCTCCGCCCCAGGACCGGTGCCCGCCGCACAAACTCGGAGATCAGTCGCCGCGTGATGCTCGGCGCCAGCAGTGCCTCTCCCGCGGCGACCACACGGACGGCCTGGATAAGTTCGTCTGCCCGGGCGTCCTTAAGTAGGAACCCACTCGCTCCGGCACGGAGGGCGTCATAGACGTATTCGTCGAGCCCGAACGTGGTGAGAATGACGACCCGTGGTCCCTCGGAGCGGCGACGACGAATCGGCCGTCTTCAGTCCTACCAACCTCAAGGGATCCCCCGAGCCCGGTGACGCGCTCGCGCATGCCGATGATCCCGAGCCCGGGAACCAGCTCGGGACAAGTGCCCGACGGGAACTCCGACTGGTTGGCGATGCGGACAACGACGCGATCACGAGAACCCGTCAGTGCAATATCGACCGGTTGACCCGGAGCGTGGCGGGCTGCGTTCGAGAGCGCTTCCTGGACGAGCCGGTACACGCAGATCCCGGTCCCCGCCGATGCCGCGAGGTCTGACATGCCCATCGTCAGGGACACTTTGGAGCCCGCAGCCCGAGCATTCGCCACGAGGTCGGGCACATCGCTGAGCCCAGGCTGTGGCGCCCTACCAATGGGCTCGTCGCTGCGCAGTACCGAGAGCACATCACGCATTTCCTCGAGAGCTTGACGTGCCGAACCCGCAAGGCTTCGCAGCTCTTTTTTTGCGCTCTCCGATAGCTCCTGCAGACGGTAAGGGGCGGACTCCGCCTGGACGACAATTAGTGACATCTGGTGCGCGACTACATCGTGCATCTCTCGGGCAATCCGCGCGCGTTCCTCAAGAACGAAGCGGTTCATCTCGCCGGCGGCGATTGCAGCGCGATGCTCGCCGAGCAACCTGCCAGTCGACTGTCGGAACCTCCAGAGTTGCGTCGCGACAACCAACGCTGCGAGCGCCACAGTATTTGTGACGGCGTTACCGTACTTGGGGACAGTCCAAAGCCATAGCGGAACGAGGGACATGACCGCGATCGAGAGCGCCGCGTTGCGTGCCACGAGGAGTTGCGCGACGGCGGCGACGACGATGAGGGCGGTGTAGCCGTCGATGTTGTCGGGACGGTGACCCGTCTCTATTGGTGACATGAGTGTGGCGACCCAGCTAACCCTCCAAGCGTTCACCGGTTGCCACCACACAAACACCAAGGGCCCGAGTTCCAAAGGAAGCAGCAGGACGGCCAGATGGTCAGCCGACCGGCCAGTTCGTGACCATGACACCACGGCGAGTACGCCTATGAAGACGAGCAGCCAACCGAGTGCGACAACGAAGCGCGCGGTCCCACGAACCGGTCTATTCGACGGTCTCGGCGAGATGACGGTGTCCCAAAGTACCGACGCCGGGAGAGCGAACCTCACAAAGTTCCGCAACTTGTTGGGCCCGTGATCGATCCTTGTTTCACGGCGCTGCGGATGCCCGCCAATCCCCTGACGCGGTATCCCTCTGGTCCCCAGGGTACGTCGCCGTGAGGTCACCGCAGCCTTCGAAGGGTGACGTGCAGTAGGGTGGCCGAAGCGTAGAAGCCGACGATGCAGTCAAGCCAGTGAAGTTCGTCCGCAGCCGGGACCAGGCGTGCCTCAGGAACGGCGCGGTCCAAGGCGATGGGCGGCTCCGATGGCGCCGTCGTAATTCGACGAAGATGGTCAGGAGGAGGAAGCCGGCAGCAATGCAGACATGGGGGACAATCGCGTTGGTCCCGGGGACGTGCGTCTCCACGACGGGGGAACGATGAGCGTACGAGTTAGCTCCCTTCGCCACCCCAAGGAGCGACAAAGCAATGAGGGCGACCAGGGTGGGCGCTGCGAGAGATCTCGGATTGGACCGTACCCGCTCGCCGTGCCGGTGCGAAGCGGTCAGTGGTGCAATAAGTGTCATCGAGTACTCCTTCGGTCTTCCGTCTGCGGATGAGCTAGGCAGCACCATCGCTGTAGCTAACCGTACGGATTCCCTGGTCATACCACATCACCCCACAGCGCCATCTTCGACCGGTACCCCGGTATTACGCGAGCTGCACCCGCGGGCCCGGTACCGCTTAAGCGCCTCTAGGTCAGGATCTTGAGGAAGCGAGGCGATCGCCGTCGCAAGTTTTTCGGGCCCGAGGCGGCCAGCTCGTCGGACCGGGCATGATGGTTTTGATGGCGGCGATCCCCGAAGGAACTCTCCTCAGCGGTCTTCGGGGCTACGTCTCCGCCGCAGTCGGCTGCTCTCCTGACCGGATCACGGTTGCGAGCCGATTTCAAGACGGCAACCGCCACGCCGTGTACAAGGTCTCCTATCTCGGTCCCGCAGGTGCTACCGAAGACCTGGTTGTACGGGTCTCCTACGGTGGTGCCCCGGCCGATTGCCTTCAAGCCGAGCGAGAGGCGAGAGTGCTCAAGAAGGCAGGCGGCATTGCTGCACCAGTGCTGTACGACTTCCGCTGTACCAGCCCCTGGTTCGAGACGCCGACCATGTGCATGCAGTTTGTCCCGGGGCAACAGAAAGAGCTTTGGTCCGCGACACCCGGAGAAATCGAGCGGCTGGGATCCGTCGTCGCTTGGGTCCACGGTCGACCTGTCGACGATCTCATGGACGGGGCATCTGAGGCGGGCAACCTGGTGTCATATGCAGAGGAGCGGTTGGAGTCGATCATTTCGACCCTTGCCTGGGCTCGTGACCCTCTTCCTGCAGCGACCCAATCTCGCCTTAGGAATGCAGCCAACTCGGTGCAGACAAGCTGGGCAAGAGCGCGTAACGACCAGAGCTTCAACACTGGCGCGGCACTCGGCCTACTACATGGTGACCCCGGCCCCGGGAACATCCTGTGGGGCCCGGGCCCCGTTCTGATCGATTGGGAGTATGCGCGCTTGGGTGACCCAGCGGACGAGATCGCGTACCTGCTCGACCAGAATGATCTCTGCCCGGAACAGCGTGAGGCGTTTTGGCGTGGGTACCGAGAGGGCGTCAGCACTCAAGCACCGCTAGCTCACGTCATTGACCGCGTCGACTGGTGGGAGCCGGTGGGACTGTTGGGTTCTGCGCTGTGGTGGGTCGAGCGTTGGGTGCGGCGCGCTTGCGCAGACGCTGCCGGTACGGGCGACCCTGAAGTGCCGAGGGGCCCTGGCTACTACGCCGAACACGTTATACGTCGCCTCGACCGGTTGGAAAGACTGTTGGGCGGACCTTGACAAATCGCGCCCACTGCTAGCCACTGACGAGTCGATTGCCTCGTAGAGCAGCTCCGAAGGAGCGCTACGGCGACGCCACCCGCGAGCAAAGCGGTGCCGAGGAGGCGCTGAGACCCAGCCGTTCCGTCCCGCGGGGCCCGGTGCCACGCTAACGCCCTCGGTATTTGAACACACAACTTAAACCATCGCCCCGGCTAAGTCGGGTGCGGTCCTCTTCGGCGAGGTGACCCGCTGGTACTGTCAGGGCGGTCCACCCCACGAAGCATGGAGGCTCCTGATGAACGCCAAGCTGGCTCAAGGCTCTCAGCCGGATAAGAGAGCTATTGGCGTTTTGGTCGCCATCGTGATGGCGGCGGGCACTCTGACGGGCTGCAGCAGCGCCGTCTTGCCTTCCGCCGTAGGCGGCGCCCACGGTCGTCCGGCGGCCGGCTCGGTGACCCTGAGAGAAGCGGAGCTTGACCCACCCGTGCTAGTAGATGGTGTGACTCTGTCACTGGTGTCGGACTCGGGGGGCACGGTCCCTGCTGCAGGGGATACGGTGAGCATGCTCTTTGACGGCAAGAGCACTGTTTGGGCCCTCTACACCAGTAACAACGGTGACTTGAGCTTCAGCGGCACGTACTCCTACTCCGGCTCACGGATGACACTCCAGTTCTCGGCCAATGGCTTCACCCATCACGCGAGCTTCTCCCTCGCTCTCGACCAGAGCACGGTCACCCTGCCGTTCCACGTGCTGTCCGGCTCGCCGGGGACATCCCGGTGGGTCGTGTCGCCGGTTGACCCCGTGGCGGCCGGTGTTGCCGTGGCGATGGCCACGGTGTCGTCGACCACCTCTGGGGTCACGCCAGCGGACCTCGTCGAGGCGGCCGCTGATTACGTCTCGGCCGCGACTGGTGAGCCCATTTCCGAAGGGCCTCAGTTCACAGCCCTGGTTGCCGCTGACCGGGAGATCCGGCCGGCGGCACACCGTGCCCTCCCAGCCTTGGCCTCTTTCGTCAGCCACGTCGGGCCGGCGTCCTACATCCTCACCGGCCGTTACACGGCGACAGGGCAGAAGGTGCATGCGTCAACCCCCGACCGCTCCGCGATGGCCAAGTTCAATCCTTTGGTGGACGGTATAACCGAGCTCCCCGACGGGATCGACTTGCAGAACTACTACGGCGCGACGGTGACAGTGGCGTTCTTGGGCTCGACGGACACGCCGGGGTCGGCGGGAGAGCAGTTGACTCCTGATGGTACTTTCTCGAACGTCCTCAACATAAATAAGTCGGTGCGTTCGCCTCACAACTCGATCAGCGACCCACCTAGCAAGACGGCGCTATTCTTCCTGCCCTTCCAGGGGCCCTCGCCGGGCCGCTCGCTCCAGTACACCTGGGAACTGAGCCGTGGACGGATCACGTCGGTTGGGGTGCAACAGTTCTACGACCCCAATATCGCCCAAGAGGAATCTGCGCTCGAAGGCGATGGCTACGCTGCCCCGCAGTTGCTGACCGGCACCGCCGCGAGTGTGTTCGCGCTGATCAAGGCGTTGAAGAAGGACCCCGGCGTGGTCTACTACAACTCCCACGGTGGCCCTGACGGAACCGTCCTCACCGGCGATTTCCTGGGCAACACCCTCGATGCTGCACTGGCTGCTTGGGCCAAGCTCGTCGGCAAACTTCGTAAATTGGGAGCGCCAAAGAGTGCCTTCGCCCTCGGCTCGCCGCTCGACGCGGGGACACCGACGAGGAATGCCTATTACTTCGCCCTCAACCCTGTGTTTTGGCAGTGGCTGCACAACCGCCAACACGTGGACTTGACGCACAGCCTGGTTTACCTCGACGCTTGCGACGCCGACGCCAACCCGTTACTGGCCACTTACGTAGGCGCGCGAGCCTTTTTTGCCTACGACGTTGACGTGGCCGATCCACTGGGCAATGCCGTCGCCCTGTACCTCTTCACAATGCTGACGAAGAAATCGTTCACCGCCGAAGAGGCGTACTACAACATGCTCCTGATCGACGAGACAGGCCAGACCGTCTACAGCAACGACAACGATTTCAACGAAGTTTTCGCCCCCGAGCAACGGACACTGGCCAAGGCGGCGCAGGAGAACGCTGAAGAAAGAGCAAGGGAGAAAATGGGGCCCGAGCCGAACCAACCAAAGTCCGACATCTACAACGTGCTCGACGCTTACGGGACTCAAACCTACGGGGACACGGTCCCCTACGTAGGGAGCGGCTGGCTCTCCGACAATGTCTCCGGCGGCGCGGTCTTTTACCTCCTGGTGGCGGCGCGGGCACCATCGCTCGGGGGGACGATCAAGCAGGGCCTGCGAAACCTGACCACTTGCTGGAATGCGTGGTGGTCAAAAGGCAAGCTCGGAGGGATTTCGACGACTTGTGACCAGGCTGCGCCTGGCTACGCTCCCAACGCTGACGAATACTGGTACGCCCGCTACCTTCTGACCGGCAAGCACCAGGGGTTCAGTGACGAGTACATCCCTCGTTTCACACTGAACGACGGGTCTTGACTGCGACCTCGCCGCCAGCTCGCAGCAGCGATCTGCTGGTCGGCACGTCACAGTAACTCTCCTTTCACTACCCGGTCGCCCTACCCCTATGAGCCACTGATCCTCGCGCCGACGAGCCAGGAAGGGTCTCGAGCTGCCTCAGATCGAGATAGGCAGATGGCATGGGGTCGGCGACCTACTCGGGGAGCATCGTGGCGAGGCCATCGAGCACTCGCTCGAGCCCCAAGTTGAACGCGCTCTCGAGGTGGTTGGGATCGTGGGGGGCACGGGCGTCGAGGACGACGCGGGCGAGAAGCGGGTAGCGGCCGCTGTCGATCAGGCTCTGCACGTAGGGGGTTTGGGCTTGTAGCCATTCGTTCTGGCTGAGGCCGGAGCGACGGACCGCCTCCTGCTCGGAGAGGTCCTCGATGGCGCGACCACGGACGAAGGCATCGAGCGTCTCGACCATCATGAGCATCTCGTCGATGTCGAGGCCGATTCCGTCGATGGCGCCTAGCACTTGCTCGTAGCGTCGAGCGGTGTTCGGTCCCAAGTTGCGCCGGCCGGTCCCGTAGACAGCCATCCAGGGGTGGCGCAAGGTCATTGCCCGGAGGGCTCGAGCTACCGAGCGCAGGTCGGCGCGCCACTCACCGCGGATCTCGAACTTGAGGTCGTTACCCATCACTGCGTCGACCATCAGGTCTAGCAGCTCGTCTTTGCGGGCTACGTAGCGGTAGAGGGAGGCCGCTCCGACACCGAGCTCGACTGCCAGGGCCCGCATCGAGACAGCCTCGATCCCCTGAGTGTCGGCCAGCGCGACGGCGGCGGCGGTGATCTCGTCGCGCGACAGCGAGGGTGCAGGACCGCGAGCGGCCCGCTCGGGACGTTCCCAAATGACTCCCCGGCTCGAACTCATTGCGAACACTGTACTCAGTCTGTTACAGTGAACAACTGCGAACAGCGTACTCAGTTAGGAGCCAGTGATGAAAACCGATGAAGACGTACGAGAGAGGCTTCAGCCAGCCCGCAACCCGGTGCGCTGGTTCGTATTCGCGGTGGTGATCGCCGCCAACATCATCGATCTCATGGACGCGACGATCGTCAACGTCGCAGGCCCCTCAATCAGGGCTGCGCTCGGTGGCAGCGCCTCGACATTGCAGTGGCTGCCCGCCGGCTACACGCTGGCGTTCGCCGTCTTCTTGATCACCGGTGCCCGACTGGGCGACATGTTCGGCCGGCGCCGACTGTTCCTGATCTTCTCCGTCGGCTTTACAGTGATGTCCGCAGCCTGCTCGGTCGCCCCTTCGATGGAGGTGCTGATCGTGTTCCGAGTGCTGCAGGGCTCGTTCGGGGCGCTGATGATCCCCCAAGGGTTTGGGATGATCAAAGAGGTCTTCGACGAGAAGGAGATCACCAAGGTGTTCGGCGCCTTCGGGCCGGTGATGGGTCTCTCGATCCTCGCCGCGCCGGTCCTGGCTGGTGCGCTCGTCGAAGCGAACCTTTGGGGGATCGGGTGGCGGCTGGTGTTCTTGATCAATGTCCCGATTGGGATCGCCGCTTTGGTCGGGGCTGTCCGGGTGCTGCCGCGGACCGTCGCGCACCCAGGGGTCCGGCTGGACATTGGCGGGATGGTGCTGATCGGCGCCGCGCTGACCGCGATCATCTACCCGCTGATCGAGGGGCGCGCCGAGGGGTGGCCGGCCTGGACCTTTGTTTCGCTCATCGCCGGAGCGGTGCTGCTCGCGGCGTTCCTGCTGTGGGAACGCCGCCGTCACGGTGACCCGCTAATCGAGCCCGGGCTGCTGGCCAACCGCACCTACATCAGCGGCATCCTCGTAGCGCTCGCCTTCTTCGGCGCCTTCGGCGGCCTGCTGCTGTGCGTTTCGCTGTTCGCCCAGCTCGGCGAGCACTTCTCACCGATCCATGCCGGGCTGACCTTGATGGCGATGGTCGTAGGCATGATCGCTGGGATGGGCGCCGGCTTTGCGCTCGTCGGACGGCTCGGCCGCCACCTGCTCCACGTCGGTGTCATGATCGTCGCCGCGGGCACGGTCGTACTGGCCCTCACCGTGACCCACGCCCATACTGCCTCGACGCTGGACCTCGCCCCAGGGCTGTTCCTCATCGGGTTCGGTGCTGGCTCGAGCATTGGCCAGCTGTTCGACTTCATCCTGGCCGGAGTCGGCATGAACGAAGTTGGCTCCGCCTCTGGTGTGCTCGAGGCCGTCCAGCAACTCTCCAGCGCGCTCGGCGTTGCCGTGCTGGGAACGATCTTCTTCTCGGCGTGGGGCGGGCACCTCCCAACGCGCTCCCTCGCCATCACGGCGTGGACGTGCCTGGTACCACTCGCCGCCACTTTCCTGCTCCTTTTCAAGCTCCCGATGCACGCCCGTGAGCCACAACCGTGAGAGGCGGGCCGGCGGGCCGACTTCTTAGGAGAGGGCCTTGCAGAACTTTGTGAGGGGGCTATCTTCGCGGCGATGTGCCACATGGTCGAAGGGCAAGCGATCGACCGGGGTCAGTCGTGAGGCCCTCGACCAATACGTCTCCCGTCATGGCAGCGCACGAGAACCGATCCTTGACCCCCAGATTGGCGCGTCCATTTGACATGACAGGGGGCGGTGCGTTTTCCAGTAAGGGTACTCAGCACTCTTGTGAGAAGATCTGCCGTGCCTGATCTGCCCATTTTCCGCTACCACCCTGACCCATTGGCTACCGGCAGCGTTGAGGCGAGTAATGACCCGTGCGAGGTGTGTGGCCTTAACCGCGGATTTGTATATGCGGGCCCTGTTTACTCCGCCGTCGCCGACGACCCGATTATTTGTCCGTGGTGCATCGCTGACGGCTCAGCGGCGGGGATGCTTCAAGCCGAGTTCACCGACGCTGGCTCGGGCCTCCCCGACCGGGTGCCCATCGAGGTCGTTGACGAGATTTCGCACCGGACGCCTGGGTTCTCTGGTTGGCAGCAGGAACACTGGCTCTACCACTGTGACGACGCTGCTTCGTTCATGGGTCATGTCGGCTACGACGAGCTGATGGCCCTTCCTGGTGCGATGGAGATGCTCTCGCACGAGAACGACGACTACGGGTGGTCCCCAGAGCAGACAGAGGCCTACATCCACCGGCTAGAACCCGATGGGGAGGTAACGGGGTACTGGTTCCGGTGCGTGGCCTGCCAGTCGGATCTGGCCTATTCCGACACGGCTTAGAGGAACGGCATAAGCGCTTGCGAACATGGCAATAATGCTCCCGGTGCCCTTGTAGTGGGCGCCCTCCGCCCGGCTCGCATCCCGCGCAGACGGTACGTCCGCTAGTCGAGCAGCTTCTCGACGATGTTGGGAGTAAGGACCGGGTGCCGGTCGATCGATGAGGCACTGAGCAAACGAACCTCGAAGCAGAAAGACCCCGTCGTTGCCCCGGACCGCCTTTTGCGAGGACTGCTGGTCCCTATCGGTATTTTCGAGTTTCGGTCCCGGCCAGAAGCCGTAGAACGCACTTACCGGGACGCCAGCCGGACGACATCCGCAAGCCACGCTTCGGCGGTGGGGGTGCCGAGGCCCGGGTTGATATCGAAGCGGTCGGGGGCGAGTGAACCGATCTGCCAACCTGAGCCAAAGGCGGCACGCAACTCCTCTTCGGTGACCCGCCGGGGGCCCCAGTCGCCGGGCTGGTCGTCGCTGAAGCACATGAGGTGAAGGTGGCCACCTGGGCGGAGCGCGGTATGCAGAGCCGTGACGTAGTGGATGCGAGCGGCGTCGTCGAAGACGTGGAACAGCCCGCTGTCGACGATGGTGTCGAAGGTCTCGCCGAGCGTGCCGAGGTGGATGGCGTCGAGCACCTGGAAGCTGGCGTCGATACCGCGCAGGGCCGCCTTGTGGCGGGCGAGCTCGATGGCGCGCGGGGAGACGTCGATACCGACGGCACGGGCGCCGTGGAGTGCGGCGAGCATGGTCTGCTCGCCTGTGCCGCAGCCGGCGTCGAGCAGTGCTCCGGTGAGCGTGCCAGCCTCGGCGAGACGGACGAAGGCGGGCTGCGGGCGGCCGATATCCCAGGGCGGTGGCGGGCCGGTATAGGAGTCATCCCAGTCAGGGTGGGGGGCATCAGCATCGGTCACGTCTTCATTGTCTCTCAGGTACACCGGGCACGAAAGAGCCCTCCCCTTCCGGGAGGGGTGGTGTTCGGCGCTTCCAATACCTCGTCGGCCCACAACGAGCTTGTCGCCGGCGATTACGGCTTGACTGTGACCCGCGACAGCCACGCGGAGCCAATGTTCGACACCAGCCGGCTGCACGCGCCTAGGCCGAAGTGCTCCCCCTGATCCCTCTGGCTCCCCAGGTCGACGGGGACGCTGCACCCGCCGTCGATGAACGGACTACTACGTGCCCGCCAACTCCTTTACAAAGTCATTAAGATCACATATTGACGATGGAATTTGGTACTCGGGTGGCCGGTGGTCGCGGTTGACCCATGTAACGCTGAGCCCGGCAGCTCTAGCACCAGCGGCATCCCACGCGTTGGCGGAGACGAAGCGAACTTCTGAGGGTGCGACCTCGAGGTGTCGCAATGCGAGCTCATATGCTCGGCGGTCGGGCTTGTAAACCGCGATCTCGTCGATTGAGATAATAATGTCAATAAGCCCCACTAACTTGGACGAAGAAAGCGCCAATTCCAACATCCGCATGGTGCCGTTCGACAGCGCAGCCACATGGTGGCCGTTCGAGCGAAGCGCCTCGAGGGCCCCCAATACATCGACGAAGACCGGAAGAGCGGCGTAGGCAGCGAGTAGGGCAGCACGGTTGTCGCCGCCCGCGGCGGTTGCGGCGATCGTATAGTCGAGGGCCCGGCAGGTGAGCTCCCAAAAGTCTTGGTAATCGCCGCTCACTTGGGAAGTCCACGAGTACTCCAGCTGCTTGGTTCGCCAGAGTGACGCGAACTCGACGGGGAGAGGGCCCACAGCGCCCACCCCTGACTCGACGTCGAGAAGCGTCCCATAGACATCGAAGATCACCCACTCGCCCACAATGACGCTCCATTCTTTAGCGACCGGCTCGACAATGCACTAATGTGCTGATACCATAGTCGTCATGGCGAGAGGCTACCAAGCGGACGAGGTCGACCGGGCTTTTGGTAGCGGGTCCAGGCTGGTCGGACAACTCAGGTTCGACGCGGGGAACCTGACCCTCGACCTGATCGCAACCGTCGGGCGACGGTTCGGGGCCCCTATCGAACGGCTTACCGGTCCGGACCGCCTTGAGGCCTGGGTGCGAGGCGTCGGTCTACGTCTTGTGCTCATTGCAACGACGGTTGACGACGTCGCGCGCGTCCGCGAGTTCCGCGAGCAAGCCAACGAAGTGGTGCGCGCCACGCTCGCGGGCTTGGCGCCTCCGGCGCAGGCGGTCGCCGCGGTGAACTCCGCTTGCGCCTTCCCCGTTACGCTCGAGCGGGCTGCGGACGGCTCAGGCGTTGTGCCGTCACCAGCAGTACCAACGGCCGACATAATTATCGGCTTGGTCGCACGTGACACTGTCGTGCTGTTGTTGGGGCCTCACCTCCGCCGGATCGCTGAATGCGCAGCCCGAGATTGCCGGATGCTTTACATTCGCCCATTGGGGGCTCGACGAGTGTGGTGCTCGTCTGCACATTGTGGCAACAGGAACAGGGTAGCGGCGAATTACGCCCGCACGAAGGGGAGATCAGTGGCAGCGAAGGGCAACCGGTGAAACGCGACAGCGGCCGGCGCTTTTTGATCGTTCACGGCGTTGAAAACTATCGCCCACGCGGACATTGGCAATACCACGTGGCCGAGACCCTTCGAGCGGAGCGCGAGATCGTGATCTATCCCCAGTTCCCTGACGCCGACGCTCCGAAGCTCGAGAGCTGGGTGGCGCTTCTCCGCGCGGAGCTCGAACAACTCGGATCTGGGGAACGCGTCGTTATTTGCCATTCTCTTGG
>Ga0182015_10001187_pt1 | contig 35316 bp, 32 predicted proteins | sample 712P3MmetaG_FD_120478 | JGI IMG/M metagenome (GOLD analysis project Ga0182015, IMG submission 120478) | Permafrost microbial communities from Stordalen Mire, Sweden - 712P3M metaG | ecosystem: Environmental > Terrestrial > Soil > Wetlands > Permafrost | place: Sweden: Stordalen | collected...
AAACTCGATAATCTTTCCGCGTTGCCGCCGCCAAGACCCTTTCAACGATTTCCGGAAAATCGTCGGCACGTAATACTCGATCACCTTCGCCATGACTATCCCCCTTTTCACCTTGCGAACCTCTGTGGACGACGGGGTTGCAGGAGCTTTGGGCTTACAGAGCCCCATGATATTCATCCCCAAGGATGGCGTAATCAAATCGCGCAACGGAGACTGAGCAAAATTGCTCTACCGAGCACACCTTGACATTGATTCGGAATATCTGTGCTCGATCTCCGCAGTTCAGTTTCAACGCAATGTAGGCTTTGGGACCGAGTGCTTAGACACCCCTTTTGGCAGGCCACCGCCGATCAATTTCAGCCATGATTTCCTCAGCCCACCGAACCGCATCTGCGATGGCGCTGACGGTCGCCGGAACTCTCTTTCCCCCGTCGTACTGCGCGAGCTTTCGCGCTGCCAAAATCGACGCAGCGATCAGCAGCACGCGCTTTCGAGCCTCATCCACCGGCAGATCATAGCACTTTCGCCATTCATTCGCCCACGATATCCTGTTCCGGAAACCGGACATCGATCAAGGTTTTTCGCACCTCAGACCTCTGTTTAGTATGCTTTCAGTAGCCTACAAATTGGGGCGCGCAGGTTTGGCATTTTGGCCCGAGGCGATGAAATCGGAGCGCCGCCGACTGAAAAGGCACACGCTGGGCGTGCCAGCGTGGAAGGGCAGCGCGTCCTGTATTGCGCAGATCAGGAGGCAACTGCCGTAGCCGAGTCCGCCCAGCGCGAGGCTACTATGTTTCGGTTGCTAGTGTGAAACTGGATCGCGAGCTTCAAATTCTCGACTTGGCTCAGGAGCCTGAGGAAACCAATCCTTTCATCACGAACACCCTGAAGTGGGAGGTGGAGATTCAAAGCGGAGGGCGTTGCTGAGGAGATGAGTCGCCCTTTGGAGCGAGACGACGATCCCCACCACTACCTTCGGTGCCAACGCTTGGCAGATTACATCCGGGAGGCACAGTACGACCGCATTCGGTAACCCAGCGCCCTGAGTCTCGAAGGCACTAATGTGATCTTTTTTGATCCCGGTGTGGCCGATGTGGGCGAGTCCAAACTCGTTAGGACCGCCGAGACCAGTGTGAGATACGAGGAAGAGCGAGTGCGGTCGGTCGCGCAGCAAGTTGAAACGGTGCGGCCCCGGCCCCTGCCTGATCCCAATGGATGATGCTCCACCATGACGTGGGGACGACCCGGAGATTGGGCCTCAGCCCTCAAGCCTCGGCTCTGCCGCTCAAAATAGTCTTGGAAGTGCAGGGAGTCGAACTTCAGATTTTGCCCGGTGCGGACGCACGCCATCAAGGCTGCTGCCAAGACCAAACTTGGTCACAATTGTGGTCACAGAATGGCATGGTCGCGGGGTATCCGTTCTCCCGACGTTGTTGGTAAAATTCAGTGGTCGTGAAAACCGAATCTCGGGAACCCAGTGATAACAAACAACAAACGGGGCTTAAGTCGTTGAAGACTCAAGCCCCGTCCGGTGGACTGTTTGGGATTGACCAAGAGGTGGTCACTCTACGTGGCCTCTCACGGCAACTCCCGGGTCAGGGTCGAAACCCCAAGGACGAAGCCTTCGCGCGACCAACGCGATGCGTTCCTCCATACTCACCGGCTAGTGTGCGGGCTGTAGCTCCGCGCCTCGTCTATCAAGTTAGGCGCCAGAGCCCCGCTTAGAGCAACCAGCTCTAAGTCTCAGCCACCTCACCAGGTCTTAGACTCCCACACGTACCACTACAATCAGAACTTGTCATTCGACCACCTCCTTTCCGGTGTAATTGCAGATTAGTATGAAATGCTGTGCAGCGTCAATCGGCACGAAAGTGGGTGTCGAGACTGTCAACTGGCGTCCCGCTTGGTCGATTACTCGTGCTTGCTGAGATTTCGGTTGCCAGTTGCGATTGGAATTCGCCGCTCACTTTTTTCAGCCGAGCCAGGGTCTTCCCGGCCTGTTGGGCAAACTCGGCCAGCTTCTTCGGTCCAAAAATAACCAGTCCCAACAGGCCAAGGAACAGCATTTCCGACAGGCTCATGCCTTCTCCTCCGGCGTCTTTGACATCGCTGCTTTCAGCGGCGCCTCTTCCTCCGTTCTCTGCATCGCAGATTTGAAGCCGCGGATGCTTTCGCCCAGGCCTTTTCCAAGCTCGGGCAGTTTCTTAGGACCAAGGATCAACAAAGCGAGTCCCGCGATCACCAGCAGGTGCATGGGTTGAAATAAGCCTTCAAACATCGGTGTTCCTCCAGTCAAGTCAACTGCGTAATGCGTGAGAAAAAATGGGCGCTGCGACCGATGGATTCGTCAACAGCGCCCGCGGCGACGAGCGTGCAAGACCCTCCTCCGAAGGCTTCCACGCGATTGCGCCAACCCCTAGACTCCGCGTTGCGCCGCGTCGGCCGCGGCGGCCAACGCCTTCAACGTGGAGAAGAACTCCGGCGATTGGCCAATGAAGAGCCCACTGGCGGTGAGGCCGTTAACCGCAGCCATGGCCCCGGCAAATTTATCGGTCACCGGGCGAATCATCGAGACTCGCGGAAGGTTGGACCTAAATTCGAAAGGGACGGGGAAGATCAAGCTGGGCTGATCCAGTGGATTGGGTGAGCTGAAAAAATTGGGAAATTTCAGTCCGGAGATGGGATCCGTAAATGGCGCCACCGGGGCCTGCACTCCATTGCCCGAGAAATCCACCCATTCCAGAAAGTGAGCGATCTCGTCTCCACCGATGCCTAGGGTAATCTGGAGCACCTCCGGATCCGTGACTTTTTGACTCATGGCTGCATAAAGACTGGTGCCGCCTTGCTCGATCTGTCCGAAGTGAAAGGCCGCCACGTTCGCGATCGCCTGAATGTGATCGTTCCCCGCAAAGTTTGGGTTCGACTTGCCTTCGTAATCGGCATCGCTTCTCGGAATGGCGGTAACTCCATTGAGGGTGACTGCCTGAGGAAAGGTGGCGCCGAGGTCAGGATTGGTTGTGCTGCGATAGCGCACGAACCAACTGGTGTCCACGTTGAGCTTTGTGAGGTTGGTGAGGCGGGAAGCGCCCGTTGATCCCGTAGCCGTGCTTCCTGGCAAAGTTACGAACTCCTCGAGGTTGACCGGTTCGGCTCCTCGGGACTCGAGATAAGCATTGAGGAAGGTGGCGTGGCTGACTTCGTCCAGCGTGTTGCTGGAGATATATTGCGGGCCATCGGAATCGAGATTTGACAAGGCTACCTGATAAGGGTTCAGTTGTTGGTTCGGGTCGACTTCGATCGGTGAATTATTCCCGATACCACCCAGTTCGGCATATTGGATCCAAAGGTCCGATTCGATCAGTTCGGCAGCCGCAAGGAATCGCAGGATCGCAATATCTCCTTTGCTAAGCGCTGCACTGCTGGTTTGTTGGGCGAACGCGGGTAACCCGCTGCCCAGGATGCCAGCCCCTACGGTCGCCACCGCTCCGGCGACCATGCTGTTCTTGAGGAATGAGCGCCGGCTCGCGGCGCGTTCCAGAACCTCTGTGAGTTGCTTCATAGTTTCCTCTCTTTCGTCGTGTCCACTATGTGCGTCGGATCACGGTGTAGAAGGAGAGTAGTGTGCGGCCGCTGGACCCCTTGTCACATGGCAGTCAAAGGTTTGTATCTTCTTGGAGGAGTTGTCTCCGGAAAATCTCGCAGCGTCCGCGTTGCCTTCAGATTTGTTGAGGGGATTTGTTCTGCGAGGCGGATGCGCGCGGCAAATCGTAGCCTGCTTGACGCTCGCGTGCAAAAAACCTAGCCAGTGTTCCCACGTTATAATTAAGAACTTAAATACCTTTACCTACATTTACGTGTCCACTTGCAACCCTCTCGCATGCGTCTGCGTTCTTACCTGGTTTCGGCAACGACACGGTGTAAAGCCATCTGCAGGACTCTTTCGCATCCCTCGAGATGTGAAAGTCCGGTGCGCGGTCTGTTGAAAGGAAAAATAATCGAAATGATTCGCTTGGCGGTAGCAACGATCGCTCTGATCTCCTTGTTGAGCTCGTGCGCATTGGCTCAAGGTTCCACGCCGAAGGCGCAGGTGTTTGGCGGATATTCCTTCACCTACGTGGATAATGGCGGACTCAGCGGCCTGGACTTAGACAACGCTCTGCGCGAGCTGAATAGCCCGTTCAGCATAGGGTCCAGCTTCAACGGCTGGAACGCGGAGGGCCAATATAACGCCAACCGTTGGATCGGAATCGTTGCAGACGTGAGCGGCCGTTACGGCAAGCCGCTCACAAATACGAGATTCAGCACGCTCTCCGGACTGCCCGACGCCAATGCGTATTCATTGCTGGTTGGACCCGTGCTTACTTTCAGGGGCAAATCAAAAATCACGCCGTTCATCCATGCGATGTTCGGCTTTGACCGAGCCAGCCTGAGTGCCAGCACCATCACCGGCTTATCGACTCCGGTGTCCTCTTCGGCAACAACTTACACGGACACTGCGGTCGCGCTGGGAGGCGGAATCGACTACAGATTGTTCCGGCGTCTTTCTCTTCGGCTGGTACAAGCAGACGACCTTCGTACTTATCACAATCTGAATAAGTTTTACGAAAGCGTATTCCCCGGCAGTGTGTTCTACGGCATCGCTCAGCATCAAAACAACATTCGGGTTTCAACGGGCATCGTGGTGCGCTTCTGATATTTATTTTCTACGGCAGCGCAAACGCATACACGGCGCTGCCCGCCGCGATCGCCACATACTCTTTTCCATCGACGGCGAAGGCTATAGGCGCGGCGTAAACTGCGCCGCCCATCTGGAAATGCCACAGCGGCTTGCCCGTCACTGCAGCGAGAGCGATGAAGTTTCCTTCGGCATCGCCGGTAAATACCAGGCCTCCAGCAGTTGACAGCACGCCCGACCAGGTTGGCGAAGTGTGCTCGAATTTCCACTTGATCTCTCCGGTGGCGGGGTCGATCGCCTTCAGAAATCCGCGATACGGTTCGGCCTCTTCCGATGGGAAATAAGCGCTGCCGTAATAAGCGTGGCCAGCTTCATAAGGCTGCGGCGCGGTGCTGAAAATGTCGCACTGATCGCGCGCGGTAACGTAGAACAATGAAGTCAGCGGGTTGAACGCCGGCGCCATGAAATTCGTCGTCCCCAGCGCTCCCGGACATACCGTATGGCCCTCGAGCGTGGGCGAAGCTTCCTTCTTCGCCAGGGGACGGCCATCGGCATCTTTACTGTCGCTCCATGTGGTTTTGCCATAGGCGCTGGCCGAAATCAGTTTGCCGGTGGTGCGATCGATCACGTAGAAAAATCCGTTGCGGTTGGCCTGCGCGATCAGATGCTTACCACCGGCGTCGAGTATCACCGGGACTTGCGTGGCATCCCAGTCATGTTCGTCGTGCTTGGTGAACTGGAAATACCAGTTCATCTTGCCCGTGTCGGCATTGAGTGCGAGCAGAGTGTTGCTGTAAAGATTGTCTCCGGCGCGTCCTTCGCCGCGATTCGAGGGCGAAGGATTGCCTGTCGGCCAGAAAATCTGGTTGGTTACCGCGTCGTAGGTTCCAGTGTTCCATGCGGGAGCACCGCCGATCTTCCACGAATCGCCCTCCCAGGTCTCATGCCCCGGCTCACCCGGCCCGGGGACGGTATAGAAGCGCCATTTGCGCTCGCCCGTTGCAGCGTCGTAGGCATCGATGAATCCGCGTACGCCATACTCGCCGCCGGAAACGCCGATCACCACAAGATTCTTCACCGCAAGCGGCGCGACGGTGAAGCTGTACCCTTTCTGATAGTCGGCCGCTACGACATCCCAGATCACATTGCCGGTTTTTGTGTCGAGCGCAATCACGTGCGCATCGAGGGTTCCCATAAAAACCTTGTCGCCGAGAATGGCAAGGCCGCGGTTCACCCGCCCACAACACGGACGAATATCGCCCGGCAGTTGATGCTGGTAGAGCCAGATGGGCCGTCCCGTGCGCGCATCGAGGGCAAAGGCCCGATTATCCTGCGCCGTGGCGTAGAGGATGCTATCGACCACGAGGGGAGTAGTTTCGAGTTTGCCGGTTGCGCCGGTCTGGAATACCCACCTCGCGGCTAACGTGCGAACATTTCCGGTCTTGATCTGATCCAAAGAACTGAAGCGCCGGCCGGAATAGTCGCCGGAATACGTCATCCAGTTTTGCGGCTCTTTTCCTGAATTTAGAATCCGGTCGAATGTGACCTGCGCACCAACCGGCGAAGCGAATAAGGCGCAAGCAGAGAGAAATGAGAACCACGCGGCAAAGCTTCTCCGAGGTCTCATTTCGCCGCCACGCTGACCAGGTAGGCCACGATGTCTTCCAGATCTTTGTCGCTCAAAAGGTCTGCATTGTAGGTCGGCATCATCGACTCCCGACTTTTGCTAAACGACCGCAGCTTGTCTTTGCCCAGCAAATGAACTTGTTCGCTCACGTCCATCATCTGCACGCTGAAGTTGTCTTCGTTCAAGGCCACGCCTTTGATTTCCTTTCCGTCGGAAGTCACCACGGTGATGGTCTCGTACTCCTGGGGGAATTCTTTCGTGGCCTCGGTCAATCCCCAGGCCAGCCGCCGGCTGGGATTGCGCACCGAATCGATGATGGCAGCCCGGGTCCGTGACCCTCCCACGGCCGTGAGTTCCGGACCCAACCTTCCGCCCTTGCCATCAACCATGTGGCAAAGCGAGCAGTTCGCGTCGCCATAAAAAAGTTCCTTGCCATGCGCCGAGCTACCCGCGGAGACGGCCGGCGCCTTCCCCTCCACGCTCCGAATATAAGTGATGATCTGCCAGATCTCCTCGTCGGTCATCCCAACGCCTTGCCCGTTGGTTCCGTTCGCTGGCATGACGGTGCCCGGAATGCCGTTGCTGATCGCCTGAAACAGCTCCGCGTCGGAGTGCGCATGCTTTTTCTGTGCCCGCGTTAAGTCTGGGCCGCGCCCGCCGCCGTGTGCGCCCAGTCCATGACAGAGCGCGCAGTTGATGCGGAATTCGTACTCGCCCGCCTTCGCGGCCTTGGCATCACCTACATGAGGATTGTGATCGTCAGCCGCAAGCGCGGGTACAAACATCAGCAGGAAAATGCCGCAGATTGACGCCAGGAAAAATGGTCGCGGACGAAGAGACGCAGCCGCGAACTTGACGCGATCACTTTGCTCGATGGTCAAAGGCATCAGCCAACCGGTCCGGGAATTTGACGAATTCTACGCTAAGCAATCAGGATCGTCGCTCTGGAAATCTGGGAGTCAATTCAGAACTATCCGGCAGAATCCCCTCTCGTACATGGCCACCGGGCATCTGTGACCTGAACCGAGGGCTCTCTACACTTAAGATTCCCGACCCTAAAGCCGATCTTCCCTTAGGAAGAAGAGTTTTGTCTGTAGGCCGGTAAGCCCCTGATAAATCAGCCCTTCCAGCGGAATGCGTCAGGCTGGGGAAGGCCCAGATGGGCGAGGACGCGATAGGCGAACTCGCGGCCCAGGTCATCTAAGCTCGCGGGTCGGTAATAGAAAGCCGGGATGAGCGGAAAGATGGTCGCCCCGGCATCGGCTGCCCGGTACATGTTGCGGATGTGAATTTTGTTGAGCGGCGTCTCGCGCACGCAGAGCACCAGCGGACGCTTCTCTTTCAGGCAGACGTCAGCCGCGCGCTCGATCAGATGCGACGCGACGCCGTTTGCGATGCGGGCCAATGTGCCCATGCTGCAGGGGAGGACGATCATAGCGTCGGCGGGATACGAACCGCTGGCCACGTTAGCTCCGATATCAGCGTTCGATTGCTCTTTTATTTTCTGTTCTTTGATTTTGGAGAAGCTGTTTCCGTTGCCAAGGACCTGGCAGACAAGATTCGCCCGGCCCTGGATGCCAAGTTCTTCCGCCAGCACGCGCAGGGCGGAGTCCGATGCGATGAAGTTCACGGTGTGAACGCGCGCATCACGCTCGACGGCGATCAGCAATTGCCGAAGAAACACGGATCCGCTGCCGCCCGTGGTTGCAATGGTCAGATTTTGTGGAAGCGAATTCGGCAAGGATTCTCCGGGCGAGGCGAGAAACATCGGAGCCCCGACTTTGGAGCATAGGGAGTCGCCGAAGTGGAAGTCAAGGCGAAGAACGAGAGCCAGAAGCTTAGGAGCTAAAAGCCAGAAGCTGACTTATGGCATCGACGGCCAATTTACGATCTCGGCGCAGCGCAGCGGAACTTCACGCGCTGGAGGGAGTGGAGCGCGAAATCCGCGCTCAGGATTCGAACGGCCGTCGCAAATATCTTCGCGAGTTCTCGCAAGCTTTCGGTGACTACGATTCTCTTCTAGATCGTCAGCAAATTCAGAATGCCCTGCAGGCAGCGGACGTGGTCCTGATCGGCGATTACCATGCCCTGCCCTCGGCGCAGCGCTATGCCGCCTCGCTAATCGAGCAGCGCGCACTGACTGGAGACCGTCCGGTGGTGCTGGGCGTTGAAACCATCTTTGCCCGCGACCAGCACATCCTCGACGAATGGTGGCGCCGTGAAATTGACGAGAACGAACTGCGGCAGCGCATCCGTTTCGATCTCGACTGGGGCTACGACTGGGCTCCGTTTCACGAGTTGCTGGTGACTGCGCGCGACCATGGCGAGGGTCTCTATGGTCTGGATTGCATGCCTCGGGAAAATTTGCGGAAAATCGGCGCGCGCGATCGTCATGCCGCGGCCAAGCTTGCGGAAATTCGCCTGCGGCATCCCGATGCGGTCATCTTTGTGCTGTTCGGCGAATCGCATCTGGCGCCGGGACACCTGCCTCGCGCGCTGCACCAAGAACTTTCCGACGCCAAGATCCTTACCGTGTTGCAAAACGTAGATGCCTTGTACTGGCGGGCGGCCGGCGAACCCGTCGACAAGGTCGAGGCCGTGCGCGTCAACGACGACGTCCTCTGCGTTTTCAATGCCACGCCTCTAGAAAAATATGAAAGCTATCGCCTGTTTCTGGATCGGTGGAGCCGCTGCGATGCCGGCCCTGACTTCGCGCCTACCATCTACAACCTGATCGACAGCCTGGCAAGTTTTCTAGAAATCAACCGCTACTCGCCGCACAACAGCACGCAACCGAAGTTTCTGGTCGACCTGCTGCCTGAAGTTCATGGCGGTGAATGGCACACGATGCTGCATCGTCTCATCTCGCGGAAAGCCATCCAGGAGCGGCGAATGGCGAGTATGCTCGCCAGCGTGGAAGAGCGCGGGAGCGCTTATTTCCCGGAGGTGAATGCATTCTACGTCCGCGAATTTCAGCTCATGCATGCAGCCGAGGATGCCGCACGTTTCTTGCATCACGCCTGCCGTGGCCTGCCGCAGCGCCTGAACGGACACAGCGTCAATGGTCATGCAGCGGATGGAAATGAATCGAACGAAAACTCCTGCGCACTGACGCCACTGGATGCCTTTTACACCCATGTGATTGAACATGCCGTCGCTTACTTCGGCTCGCGAGTGCTTTATCCAGCAAGGCCGGCGCCCGAAGAGGATAGTTCCTTCACATTGTCCTTTGCTGCGTGTGAAAAGGCTGCCTTGGCCGCCATCCGCCTCGATGACGAGAAGTCGGAAGCGGTCGCGAAAGATTGGGGATATCGCCTGGGAAGTATGCTCTACGATGCTTATCTGGCAGGACGAGTGACCCCGAGCGGATTGCGCCGTTTGTTTCTCTCTCATCTGAACGAATCCGGCGTCGCGCGCAAAGTTTGCCGCGCTGTGATTGCCGGGGTCCGTAGCGTCTCTCGTAAGTCGCGCACGTCAAAAGCTCACAGCCCCGCTGCAATGCTAATCTAGAGATTGCCGGCTCGAAGCCGAATGGCTGCCGCCTCCTACTGTGAACGCCGAATCCATCCGCAAACTGTTCGAACAAGTGCGCCAGGGGAAACTCGCACCGGACGATGCCGTCGAGCGGCTGCGTCATTTGCCGTTCGAAGATCTTGGATTTGCCAAGGTTGACCATCATCGTAGGCTGCGCGCTGGTATGCCTGAAGTGATCTTCGGAGAACGCAAGACCGCAGCCCAGGCGGCAGAAATTTTTGCACGGCTGGCGAAGCACGGCGGCAATGTGTTGGCCACACGCACCGACAAGAAGCAGTTTGCTGCTGTAAAGAAAAAAGTTCGCGCCGCGGAATATCGTCAACTGGCGCGAGCGATTGTGCTCAAGCAGGACCCACAGATTTATGGCAAAGGTACGATCGCAGTGGTATCCGCGGGAACCAGCGACATCTCCGTCGCCGAAGAAGCTGTAGTCACTGCGGAGCTGATGGGCAACACCGTACAGCACTTCTACGATGTGGGAGTCGCGGGCATCCATCGTTTGCTCGCCAATCGGGAAGCGCTCACGAAAGCCCGGGTCGTGATTGTCTGCGCTGGCATGGAAGGCGCGCTGCCCAGCGTGGTCGGAGGTCTCGTGGGCGCGCCGGTGATTGCTGTGCCGACCAGCGTTGGCTATGGCGCATCGTTCGAAGGGTTGACCGCGCTTCTCGGCATGCTGAATTCGTGTGCGTCGAATGTGAGTGTGGTAAATATCGATAACGGATTCGGCGCGGGGTACGTGGCGTCGCTGATCAATCGGCTGTAATAAGGTTTGGTTATGGAGCGTTTCTCGATTGCAATAATGCTGTGCGCTCTTGCTGGCGCTTCATTTGCGGCAGATACAACAACCATGCCATTGGCGGACGTAGCGCAGCACGCGGTCGATCAATCGAAGCTCACATCGCCGGGAAGCACGCCGTTTCATTTGAAAGCAGAGATTGTCGAGACTACGAATCCTAATTCCGACCACAAGGGAGAAGTCGAAGAATACTGGGTCTCCCCCGAGAAGTGGCGGCGGACGATCTCGTCGCCTGGCTTTTCGCAAACCTTGATCGTGAACGGCGATCAGGTCTCTGAGGAAGACAAGGGAGACTATTTCCCGTGGTGGCTAAACGACTTGGTCACAGCAATCTTCGACCCGTGCCGATGCTGGACAGTTTGAGGAAGGTGAATGCCTCGATGCAAAAACCGAGCGCGTCGGAGCACTCGAACAGCTGCGCCCGACTACAGATGAAAGTTGGCGAACCTCCAGCTGAGAACAACGCGTTCCTGGTCTTTTGCTTCGAGGGTGGTCATGGGCTCCTCGAATCGGTAATCACGCCGGCATACGACGCCGGTTTTAAGGATTATCGCGACTTCGAAAACAAGAAGGTCGCTCGACGATTCGTAATCGACCCGGAGCCGGGCACAACGATTGAGGCAAGGATTACCCAGCTAGAGGAACTCGCCGGTCGTGATGAGAGCCAATTCGCGGTGCAAGAGGCGGCGCCCCCCACGGAGCGGATGAGCCGTACCAGCATACCTGAAGCCACCCGTCGCAGCTTGTCCGCGTATACACCTGACATCCTTTGGCCGCTTGTCCGCAGCGGTAAGACCTCCGGCGTGCTGAGTATGTACGTCTCGGTGGATCGAAATGGGCATGTCCGCGAAACCTGGCCGCTGAACTCAGACAATGTGGGGCTCGAGGATGCAGCACGACAGCAGGTAATGAAATGGCAGTTCAAGCCCGCCAAGATGCACGATGTCCCAGTTCAAACGGAAACCGTCCTTACCTTTGCCTTCAAGACCAAGCTTGGTAAGTAAGAAAAACGGGCGCGGATTGCTCCGCGCCCAGACTCACCCCTCCAACATTACAGCCCAGGCTGGCCCGAATCTTTTTCGACCACCAGTTTGTTCTCCACGCTAAAGGCGCCAAAGAGCTGGTTGGCTCGAATTCCGGCGACATTTTTGTCCATGGCGTTGTCCACGGAACCGTAAAGCATCACGTGGCCGTTATCCACGATGATGCGAATCGGACGCGCCGGGTCGATCGCGTACTTGCTCAACACGGAATCGCTGTAAATAGCGCGAGCGGCGCGCAGGCGCAGACCGTCATCCATCGGTGAAACCGGTTCCAACGAGATATTCCCGATCACATTTTTTACGCCAGGCGTATTCCGGATGTCGGCCAGAGCTTCGTCGCGGCCCACTCCCGTTCGATCCTGCCCTTCCACCGTGACCACTCCATCCTTCACGTTCAGCGCGAAATAGTCGAACGTGATGTCGTAGCCCACGCGCACGTAGCGTAGCTTCTTCGCCAGTTGCTGCTCCAGTTGCTCATCGGGCACGTTCGGCCCAGCCACTGCGATCAAGTTGTGCACGTCCCGCACACTTGCAGTTTTTCGAGCCAGCTTGGCCGCGTCCAGCTTGCGCTGGTAGAGATCGACCGTACCGGTGAGGGTCACGATCCCATCTTGTACGCTGGATTGAACGTCACGGAATTGATTCTTGGCCGCCAGCTTCTGCGTCAACTTGGTTTGAATTTGATTGTCGTAGCGGGTCGCATCCGCGGATTGCGCAACGAGCGTCGCGCTCAATAATCCCACCGCTAGCAGCGCACCTACAGCTTTCAGCAAGCCTGCCTTCTTCTGTATCACCACTGTCACAGGTCACCTCCGACCCTTTTCGACGAAACTTTACGAACTAACCACTTGGTTAATTCCTTCGATGCCCGGAGGTGAGGAGGAGATGCATGAAGAGGAGACAAACGTAGCGATGATGGGCAACCGCAAGTTCGTAAGGCGAGATGGGTTTAATAAAGTGACAGCGTAGTTAGCGGCGCTTTCGTGTGCTCGTGGATCGCGCGCGCGGAGTCAATTTCCTGCGGCCCGCACCTGGTTTGTCGGCGCCGGGTATGGGAAACACACGCGCAAAAATCTTGTCCACATTCTTCAGTTGCCGCTGCAGATCGAATGCGTACTCGATCTGCTTGCGTGGAACTTTATCCGTGATTTCCGTGTCGGTGAGGATCAACTGGTGAAAGTCCAGGCCTTCTTTCCACGCCCGCATCGCCTGCCCTTGCACCAGACGATAGGCGTCCTCGCGGGAAACTCCGTGCTCCACCAGATCAAGCAGAAGTTGGCCGCTGAAGATCAATCCGTGGGTGCTCTCCAGGTTGGCCAGCATTCGTTTGGGATACACAAACATAGTTTCGATCAAAGTAGCCGTCTTGCTCAACAGGTAATCGATGAGTGTGGTGGAATCGGGCAAAATGACGCGCTCGGTCGACGAGTGCGAGATGTCGCGCTCGTGCCATAGTGCAACATTTTCGAAACCAGCTTGAGCGTTTCCGCGCACCACGCGCGCCAGGCCACTGATCTGCTCGCTGGTTACCGGATTTCGCTTGTGCGGCATTGCCGAAGATCCTTTTTGCTTCTCGCTGAAAAACTCCTCGGCCTCACGAACCTCGGTGCGCTGGAGGTGCCTGATCTCGGTGGCGATCTTGTCTAACGTGGATGCGATCACGGCGAGCGTCGCAAGATAATGGGCGTGACGGTCGCGCTGGATCACCTGCGAAGACACAGCCGCAGCCTTCAATCCCAGGCGCGTGCAGATCTTCTCTTCAATTTCTGGCGAGAGATGGGCGAAGATCCCGACCGCTCCTGAAAACTTCCCCACTCGCAGATCTTGGGCTGCCGCTTTGAAGCGGACGATGTTCCGTTGGGTTTCGGAATACCAGTTCGCCAGCTTGAAGCCGAATGTGATGGGCTCCGCGTGAATGCCGTGCGTACGCCCCACCATGGGCGTGTCTTTAAACTCCCAGGCCCGCCGTTCCAGCACTTCGGCGAGGCGCGCAAGGTCCTGCGCAATGAGGGCTGAAGCCTGCTTGATCAGCAACGCCTGCGCGGTATCGACCACATCGTTGGAGGTAAGCCCGTAATGAAACCAGCGCGCGTCAGGCCCGACGATCTCAGCCACAGCCGTAGTAAAGGCAATCACATCATGGCGGACTTCGGCTTCAATCTCGTGAATGCGTTCCACGCTGAAATCAGCGCGCTCGCGAATGGACTTGGCCGCAGCCTTGGGCACCATTCCCGCCTCGGCCAGCGTCTCGGTGGCAGCGACTTCCACAGCCAGCCAGGTGCGGAAGCGATTTTCATCACTCCAGATTCGCCCCATTTCCGGGCGAGTGTAGCGAGGGATCACGGCGAATTCGCCTCCTGTCGATGCGGTGGCCAGTGGGACAGAGGATTCTAAATGGTGTATGGAAAAGAGGCCAGCCGGTGGGCTCGGTCAGAACTTCCCTATTTGCAGTATATCGTTGTACGATATAATATTGAAAGAAGTAGATCGCGGCACGATACAATCAGCGGCATGAAAAGGCTCACCTTGTCGGATTATCAGGCACTGGCCGAGTTCCGGTTTCAGATCCGGCGGTTTCTCCACTTCAGTGAGGAAGCAGTCAAAAAAGCCGGTTTGGAGCGGGGCCAGTACCAACTGATGCTGGCGGTCAAAGGCATACCGGCCGGATTGCGTCCTCGAATCCGCGATTTGGCCGATCGCATGAAGATCCGCCACCACAGCGCCGTGGAACTGGTGAATCGCCTGGAAACGGGAGGATTTGTCCACCGCTCCCGGGCACAGGATGATCGTCGCGAAGTGCTGCTTGCGCTTACTCCCAAGGGAGAAAAGGTGCTCGCCGAACTCGCGCTGCATCATCACGAGGAACTCCGCAGCGCCGGACCTGAGCTGGTAGCAGCTCTTCGCCGCATCATGCGCGAGGGCGATGATAGCTCTTCCCAGCACTCTGCTGTCGCGCACGAAAAGGTCCCGCACGACAAAGGCTCGCACGACAAGGGAAAGACCAGCAAGCATCCATGAGCACGAAAACCGCCGGTTTCCTGAAGCATCGTTTGCTTCGTAAATATCTATCGCTGATTCATGAAGATCTCACCGCGGTGTATGCCCGCGACTTGCGCAAGTGGCTCATTGTTGCCCCGGTGATTGGCTTGACGACCGGACTGGGATCACCGGAGTGGTGGTGATCATTCTGGGGAAATTGTGGCCTCCGATGCTCACTCTTATCTTCACCATTTGTCGTGGGATTAGTTCTGGGATTCATCGTTACCGGACTGATCATGCAGTTTCTGACTCGGGATCCCAACCAACATTCCACGGAAGAAATCATCCGCTCCTGCCACGAGCGTGAGGGCGAGATCAATATGCGCTCGTTCGTGCCCAAGCTGGTGGCGGCCATCACCACGGTCGGATTTGGCGGGAGCGCCGCTCTGGGAGGGCCCAGCATTTATGGCGGCGCGGCGATTGGCTCGTGGCTCTGGACCAAGCTTCGGCATCTGCGTTCTGCGTCTGCGTCTTGATGATCGCGACCGGCGGATCATGTTGATCTGCGGCGCGGCGGCCGGCATGTCGGCCGTGTTTCGCGCCCCTCTCACCGGAATCGTGTTCGCTCTGGAGATGCCCTACCGCGACGATCTGGCGCATGAAGCGTTGGTGCCTTCGCTGATCGCATCGGTCGTTTCCTTCGTGACCCTGAGTTCCTTTCTGGGCGCCGCGCCGCTTTTCAACTTCACCAGCTCTACCGGATTGACCCGCCACGATCTCTGCTGGAGTGCGCTTCTCGGCTTGATCGTTGGCCTGATTGCCATGGTGTTTGTGATTACTTTTCGACGCGCCCGCAGTTTTTTTGTGAAGTGGACGCTGGCTCATTGGCTGAAACTGGCAGTCGGCGGCTTGCTGACGGGGTTGTGCGGCCTGCTTTTCTTGCACATCTACCCTGGCAATCTGGTGCCGATCGGCCCGAACATATGAGGCGGTGGGAGAAATCCTGGGCAAGTATCACAGCACTCCCCAGCTCATCCTCTTCAGCGTGCTCAAGCTCGCCGCAACCCTGTTTACATTAGCGGCTGGTGGAGTGAGTGCCATGTTCGTCCCGCTGTTTCTGACCGGCGGGAGCATTGGAACCGCGTTTGCGCGATCGATCGTCCACAGTTCCAGCGTCGATCTTTATGCTGCGGTGGGCATGGCCTCGTTTTTGGCCGCAGGCTACAAAACACCACTCGCCGCCGTTGTTTTTGTCGCAGAAGCGACCGGCGGTCATGCTTTTATCGTTCCTGCTCTCATCGGAGCCGCCGTGGCGTATGCAGGTTCCGGAGACGCGTCTGCCTCGGGTGACGAGCGTCTGCATGAAGGCGAAAAAGTGCGGGAAGTATAGGCTGACGCACGTGAAGTGAGTCTTACAGTCCTAAATGCCTTTCCCACAGCCCTCCACGATTCAGGTGGGCAATACGCGACAGCAGGATTTTTATTGCCAACGGCCTGCGACTTTGAGTATCCTTCCGCAATCCCCAGAACCCAGGGCAGCCTTTGGGGGAACGTGTATTCGATGGCGATGGCGAAACTCAAGCGATCACCTCTGTATCCCCGCAGCCCACTCCTGCGTGTGAGGACACAAGACTGGCTGCGTCTATTCTTCTTCTGCTGTCGATCTGCTTGTGCGCTCGTCAAACCTCCGTTTCAGCAATAAATAAAATTCGATTCCAAACTCAGGGAGAGGCAATGCCGAAGCTACTAAGTAGGTTGACCTGGATCAGTTTTCTCACCATCGCTTTTATCGCTCGAGCCGTCGCTCAAGGTGGGGCAACGGGGGCGATTACGGGCACGATTCAGGACCCCAGCGGCGCGGTCGTGGCCAATGCCGAAGTGCGCATCACGGACCAGGAAACGGGGGTGCTGGAACGTAGTGTCACTTCCGGCTCCGACGGTACTTTTACGGCACCACTTTTGCCGGTGGGTGAATATACGGTGAGCGCCCACGCACCGGGGTTCGCTGAATCGACGTTCCGCGGCATCGCGGTGCGCGTCACCGAGACCACGCGGCTGATCGCCAAGCTCAAGACCCAGGCGGTGCAACAGCAGGTGGAAGTGCAAGCCGAAGTGCAGGAAGTCGACACGAACGACGCCACAACGGGGCAAGCCATTGAATCGAGCACTATCAAGAACCTGCCGCTGGCCACGCAAAACTTCCAGCAGTTGCTTACGCTGTCGAGCGGCGCGCAAGGCGAATTAAATGCCGCCTCGCAGCTGGGACGCGGCAACGTGCGCATCGAAGTGAACGGCCAGCGCGAAGACAACAACAACTATCAGATCGAAGGCATCAGCGCGACGGACTACAACGTCGCCGAGCTGACGACCACCCCGCTGCCGAATCCGGCCGTGATTCAGGAATTCAAGGTGCAAACCTCGCTCTACGATGCTACGCAGGGCCGCAACGGAGGCGGCAACATCAACGCCATTCTGAAGACGGGTACCAACACGTTCCACGGGGAAGCTTACGAATTCTTCCGCAATACCGTGCTGGATGCCAATGACTACTTCCTCGCTGGGGCGGGTGAATCGCGGCCTGTGATTCAGCAGAATATTTTCGGCGGAGATTTGGGCGGCCCCATCGGGAGCGGCGGAAAACTCGGCTTCTTCTTCTTTAACTATTCGGGAACCCGCCAGCGTAGCGGCGATTCTCCAGGAACTATTATCAGTACGCTGATCCCATACATTCCCGCAGCGGATCGCGGACCCTCCGGGCAAGCCGGGTTGGCGTCTGCTTTCGGTGTCGCCAGCATCGATCCGGTCGCCGCGTCGCTGGTGGCATTTCAAAGCAACCAGTTTGGTGCGGCTGCCAATGGATTTCTTTACCCCTTGCCTAACGTTCCGAGCGGAACCGCAGCCGGCGCCGTCGTTCCGTTCACCACCAGCATCCCTGGCAGCTATACCGACAACCAGTTCACTGCCACGTGGGACAGGGAATTCCGCAACTCCCAAGATAAGCTCTCTGTTAATTTCTTCTTTCAAAATTTCCAGTCAGACGTCCCCTTCGGTGCGGGCGGGCTGCAAGCCTCTCTGGGCGGCAGCATCAGCAGCGGAGATCTCAACTTTCCCTACCTGCTTCCGGTGAAAGATCGCGTCTTCTCCCTTACCGAGACTCACGTTTTCTCAACCACCCTGGTCAATGACTTCCGCCTGGGCTTTGTTCGTATCAATAACAGCGACATCAACGTCCCGCCCGTCACGGCGGCCCAGGCCGGAATCACCCGCCCTACGAACAATCTCACCGATAACATTTACAAGTTCACTTTCGTAAGTTCCGGCTTTCAGTTCGGTCCTACGCCGCAAGCCAACCAGTATCAGGCGCAGAGCAACTTTAATTTCGTGGACACGCTGGGTTGGGTTCGCGGAAAACACAACTGGCGATTTGGCGGCGAGTTCACGCCCGTCGCCCTCAATAAACAGTTTCCGCAGGTCTTCAACGGCCAACTTTATTTTGGCAACTCCACGGTGACTGACTTTGCAAATTTCCTGCAAGGCGCTCCGGAATTCAGCTTCGGCGGTGGCGGCGTTTACAACCACAACTACCGGCAGAAAAACTCTGCCGTGTTCGTGCAGGACGACTGGAAGGCCACGCAGAACCTGACATTGAATCTCGGCCTGCGCACCGAATTTTTTGGAGCCTGGAGCGACAACGCCTGCCACATCGGCAACATGGAGTCGGACCTCACCAAGTCCGGGCAGTATCCGTTCATCTATCCCAAGTGCGTCAACAAGCTGGGCGTTCCCGGCCTCACCGGCAATGCCGCCGGATCGACTTTCAAAAACAGTGTGTCCACCGGGATCGGCCCAAGAATAGGCTTCGCGCTGGATGTTCTCGGTCGTCACAACACGACTCTCCGTGGCGGCTACGGCATCTTTTACGTGCGCGAAGATGTGGGCGCGGTCGACCAGCTCAGCTTCCAGTCACCGTTCATTCCCATCGTGTTCTTTGGTCAGACGCCGGGGTTTACCATGTCTGATTTCTTTACGGGAACTCCCGCCACCAACTCCAACGCGGTACCTGCTGCCGGACAATTGTCCGGCGCCTGGCTTCCGTGCCTGGCGCATCTCGTCAGCTTCGCGCCCAGCAACAATCCGTTAGTGGGAGACGGGACCTACGCTTGCACCGGAGGCCCCGGTGTGAATTCCACGCAGAATCTTTTTGTGCTGGAAGTTCCGCGGCACTTCGTCGTGCCGAATACGCAGCAATGGAACCTCACCCTGCAACGAGATCTGGGTCGAAAATGGGTGTTGGAAGTTGGCTATGTCGGCACCAAGGGCACGCACTTACGAGAGACACGCGACGCCATCCAGTCGGTCAACGCTACGCCGGCTAATCCGTTTATCGTCACCGACACCAGCGGCAACACCTACACAATCACCAACAACACTTTCTCCAACGCCATCGCCCGCACGCCCACGCCCGGCTTGAACGGCTATTCGGGATATCAAATCTTCGCCAACGATGCCTATTCGATTTATCACTCGTTTCAAGCCACGGCCTCGCGGCGCTGGGAGCGAGGATACATTCAGGCTGCCTATACGTTTTCCAAGAACATCGACGCAACCTCGACCGGCAACACGGCCAACAATACGGCCTTCAACGATGAGAGCACCATCAATGCTTCGCGCGGAATCTCCGACTTCAATCGTCCGAACGTGTTAAAGGTCAGTTACGTCTACGAGCTACCATTCTTCGGCCATACCACCGGCTTTAAACACGCGGCACTCGGAGAGTGGGCCGTGAGTGGCGTCACCAGCTTCCAAAATTCCCTGCCGTTTTCAGTTTTGGATTCCAACGGTGGCAATGCCTTCCTGGGAGCCGGCACGTCGCCAGTGAGCGCCAGCCTGGCTTCCGGCGCAACCATTGGCGGCGGTATGAGCTCCGGCAGCGTCTCGCAGCGCCTGAGTGGATGGCTGAGCCCCGCTGCCTTCACAACTGCCCCCTTGCTGTATCCGGCGCAATGCGCAACCAGCGCTGACTTCTGCACCACCGGCTTCGGCGATCTGGGTCGGAACATCTATCGCGGACCGTTTCAGCAGAACTGGGATTTCTCGCTCATCAAGCACTTCAAGCTTACGGAGCGGCAGGATCTCCGTTTCGCTGCCGATTTCTTCAACCTGTGGAATCACCCGAATTTCGGGACTCCGCTGGTGACCGACTATGAGCAATATCTGGCTTGGTCAGCCGGCCCCAGGACCAGCCCTGACCCATTTGGCGAGATTGTAAGCACCACCGGAACTCCGCGTTTGATCCAGTTTTCCCTGCGTTGGGCATTCTGATCGGTGGCCAAATCGAACGCCGAGAAGCATAGCTTCCCGGCGCTTTTCTATTTCATTGCTGAATCTGTTGGACTGAGTGAGTCTACTGTCGCTTCTGCGCTTCTTCGATCAGCGGGCGCAAAGCGTCCACGGAGAATCCCAGCGTGCCGCCGGAAAATCCATCGATATAGGCTGAGTTCACTCCGATGACTTCTGCGTTGGAGTTGAACACCGGACCGCCGCTGCCACCGTGAGCTGTGGGCGCATCGTAGATCAGCTTGTCGCCCACCACATCGCCCAGATGCCCGCAGGTGGTCGAAGGCCGAATCAGCGACAGCGCAGCCAGTTCGCTGGCTGCCGTAATGTCGTTGTGACGGTACGCCAGGCGTTGATAAATCCCGCTTGGCGACTTGGCTACCATTCCCGCGATCCCCATGGGATAGCCAATCACGGTAACCAATTCTCCCGGCAGAGCGTTTCCTTTTGCCAGGGGAAGAACGGCAAGCCCATGCACCGCACTCTTATCCTGAATCTTCAGCACGGCCAGATCGCCGGTGGGAGAAACCGCGCCCGGAATCAAGCTGACCGGCGTCGCCGACCCGGGAAAGAACACCACCAAACTCTCGAGCATGGCGCTGGCACCACGATGCATCAATGCTTCGGCCTCGCTATCGCCAAACCAGGGCTCGGCCACGTGCCGGTTGGTGGCGAGCAGTCCATCCCCCACCAGAAATCCCGTGCCCGAAACACGCGCGCGAATCGCGGCCGGCTGGTTCGCGAATCCCACCTGATACACGCCGTAAATGTAGCCGATGGAATTGCGATACCGGTTGAGTACCAGCGCCGGCATCGCCTGCTCCTTCTCGAGCTGCGCTACCTGTTGGCTCAGCGCATGCACCTGCTTCTGCAGATCGTCCGGCTGGGGATTCTGTGCCGTGGTGGGCGCATAGTAATGGAACATGGCTACGGCGCCGATCAGCAACACAAGGCCGAGCACCGCCTGCACGGTCTGCTGCCAGCTCTCAGTAACTTCGTTCGACCCCTGTGGAAGTTCCGGTTCGGACATGAGTTTGCGACACTGCCCTCTCCTTCAGCTGCGTCGGGGAAAGCGCACAAGTGCTGAAAGACGGGGAGTGTTCATCTTGCCTTGCCCAGGAGAGCTTTTCCACGGTACGGAAGATGATGTACGGGGGATATCGAAAGTGCAGATGGCGGCCAGGCGCGGCCTCCCAAATGGAAGCAGGCTAAGGCTTTGCGATGCCCAACCGCTTCGCCATCTGGTCGTAAAGAAAGCCTTTCCCCGCCACATAGGGCTGCACCCATTCGCCATCGATCACGAATTGGGGAATAGCACGCTTACCAGTGCGCTTGACGATCTCTTCCAAAGCGCCCGGCGTGCTCTCCACGTCAACCTCTTTATAGGGGATATTGTGCTTGGCCAGAAAGCGCTTGGCCTCGCGGCAATCGGGACACCAGACGGACGAGTAGACGATCAGTTCCATAGGACTCGTGAGTTCACACGCAAACTGCTGCCTCTGCTTAATCTAAATCCTACACGCGTTCCAGCTGTGGCAAAGTGAGCTCGTTCACCACGTTCCCGGTGTTCAGGGTGGAGGCTGGTTCGAACAACAAAATCCAACATTCCTGATCCGCGACCGGACGATGCTCTACTCCCCGCGGCACGACAATAAACTCACCTTCCTCGATCCACTCCTCGCGGTTGCGGAACTCCATGCGGAACCGACCCTTCACCACCAGGAACATCTCGTCTTCGTTGTCGTGATGATGAAAGACGAATTCGCCCTTCAGTTTGTCGAGCTTCACATGTTGGCCGTTGAGCTCGGCGGCAATGTAGGGCTTCCAGTATTCCGAGATTTTTGCGAACTTGTCGGCTATGTTGACCTTATCCATGGCGTCCTCCTCAAGTGAGTAAGCAGCATATCCTGATTCGGCCAAGCCACAGTTGGTCGCAAAAGAACGTCAGCCGCCGGCTCTACTCCCAGCGGCCTAACTCTCCACTGGTTTGCGTAGGTTCCATCAAATCTGGCCTGCGCCTCCATCCACATTCAGGTCCACGCCCGTGATGTAGGACGCCTCGCTGCTGGCAAGGAAAAGAACAGCATGAGCCACTTCCTCAGGGGTGCCAAAACGCTTCATCGGGTTGGATGTCTTGATATAGTTCGCGAACTCGTCGATCGCCGCTTGTGGCAATCCAGTTCTTGCGAAGATCGGAGTCTCGATTGGTCCCGGACTGACCACGTTCACCCGAATACCGCGGTCCACCAACTCCGCCGCGAACGTGCGAGCGAGCGAACGCACCGCCGCCTTGCTGGCTGAATAAATGGTCGTTGTGGGGCTACCCTTTGCATTTACCACGGAAGAATTCAGAACGATTCCGGCGTTGTTATTGAGATGTGGCAGCGCCTTCTGCAGCGTAAAATACAGCCCTTTCACATTAATATCGAAGGTTTCATCGAACAGTTGCTCGGTGCTTTCGCTCGCCGGGGCAAACTTCGCAATGCCTGCGTTGGCAAAGAGCCCGTCAATCTTGCCAAACTTTGCGGTCACCTGGTTATACAGCCGGTCGATGTCGGGCAGCTTCGAAACGTCCGCCTTGACGGCAAGCACATCTCCGCCAATGGCTTTGACGGCCTCATCCAGCGTCTTCTGGTCCCGTCCCGATATGGCGACCTTCGCCCCTTCGTCATGGAACAGCTTGGCTGTGGCCAGCCCAATGCCGCTATTTCCGCCCGTAATCACGACCGTCTTTCCTGAGAATCGCTTCGCCATGAGATCGCTCCTATGTGAATTTGCGGCCTGACCGGAAATCGCGACCCGGCCGATACTTGTACACTTTGATGAGCATCAAAGTATATGCGATTCAATTCCCTGCAGGCACCATGCTACATTGAGACTTGCGTATGGAAAGAAGAGAATTATCCCGAATCTCCAAGGCCTTGAGCGATCCCACTCGCTTGCAGATCTATGAAGGGATCTCCGCCTGCAAGGAAATGTTTTGTGGGCAGGTGGTCGAGAAATATGGCTTGACTCCGGGAACCATTTCGCATCATCTGAAGATTTTGGCGGACGCCAATCTGATCGAGACACGCCGCGAGGGGCAATTCATCTATCTCAAATCACGACCCGAAACGATCCGCGAGTATAGTCACGCGCTGAACCAGATGGCCGGCAAAAGAAAAGCCGCCAGCTCGCGCTGACGGCTAAAAGCTAACGACTAAGAGCTAGCTGTTCTCGTAGAGCAGCACGCCCTCAGTCTTCTCCGCGTCCACCGGACGGTAGAACAGCTTGTTGTCCTCCAGAAAGACTTCGATGAACGCAGGACGCGTCGTGATCGTCCCCTGAATCAGCGCCTCCGATAGCGGGTCCTCAATATATTTCTGCAACGCCCTGCGCAACGGCCGAGCACCGTAGGAGCGGTCGGTCAGCGTCTGGCTGAGGATCCACTTCTTGGCTTCGTCGGCAACGGTGACCGTGATCGCCTTCTGTGCAAGGTTTTGGTTGAGCTGCGTGACCATGAGCTCGAGGATCTGGATCAGGTCAGCCTCGCTCAGCGCCAGGAAGAGGATGATTTCGTCCAGCCGGTTCAGAAATTCTGGATTGAAGGTGCGCTTTACTTCGCCCTTCACCAGTTCCTCCACCTTGCCCGAAATCTGATCTTCCGCAGTGGACTGGAAGCCGAAGCCTTCGCGCTTCTGCAGGTGCCGAGCCCCGATGTTCGAGGTCATGATGAGGATCGTGTTCTTGAAATCGACCGTGTTGCCCAAACCGTCGGTCAACTGGCCGTCTTCAAAAACCTGCAGCAGGATGTTGAACACATCCGGATGCGCCTTCTCGATTTCATCGAGCAGTACCACCGAATAGGGCGCTCGCTTCACGCGTTCCGTAAGCTGTCCGCCCTCTTCGTAGCCCACATATCCCGGAGGCGAACCGATCAGCTTGGAAACCGAATGCTTCTCCATGAACTCGGACATATCGAAGCGAACCAGAGCCTTCTCCGTCCCAAACATGAACTGGGCCAGCGTCCGAGCTACTTCTGTCTTGCCGACGCCCGTCGGGCCCAGGAACAGGAACGAGCCAATCGGACGGTTCGGACTCTTCAACCCTGCGCGCGAACGCCGGATCGCCCGGGCCAGCGCGCTGATCGACTTATCCTGCGAAATGATCCGCTTGTGCAGCTCTTCCTCGATGCGCAGCAGCTTCTGCGTCTCTTCTTCCTTGATCGAGGTGATGGGAACGCCCGTCCAGCGCGAAACCACGTCTTCGATGTCCTCGCGGCCGACTACTCCGGTCGAAGACTCATCCAGATGATATTTCTCGCGCAGCGCGCGCAGGTTCTCGCGCTCCTTGCGTTCTTCATCGGAATAGAAGCGGGCTTTCTCGAACTCATGGTTCGCAATCGCGTTCTCCATGCGGTGCACGATGAACTTGATCCGCTTCTGAACTTCCGTGATCTCTTCCGGCTGAGAAGTCTGGCGCAGCTTCACGCGCGCTCCGGCTTCATCGACCAGATCGATTGCCTTGTCTGGCAGGAAACGGTCCGGAATGTAGCGGTTCGAGTGCGATACGGCAAAGTTGATGGCATCGTCGGTGTAAGTGACGGCGTGGAACTTTTCGTACCGGTCCTTGATGCCGAACAGCACCTTGATCGCATCCGCCTCATTCGGCGGTGGAACTTTGACCGCCTGAAAGCGCCGCTCCAGCGATCGATCTTTCTCGATGGACTTGCGATATTCTCCCGGCGTGGTTGCGCCGATGCACTGAATCTCGCCGCGCGATAGCGCCGGCTTCAGGATGTTCGCCGCGTCCAGCGAACCTTCCGCCGATCCAGCTCCCACAAGCGTGTGCAGCTCATCAATAAAGATGATGGAGTTCTGCGACTCCATCAGTTCTTTCATGATGGTCTTCAGGCGCTCTTCAAACTGTCCACGATATTTCGTTCCCGCAACAATCAAAGAGAGGTCGAGAGCCAAAATTCTCTTGTCTGCGAGGAAGGAAGGAACCTCGCCATCAGCAATCCGTTGCGCCAAACCTTCGACGATCGCAGTCTTGCCAACTCCCGGCTCGCCGATCAACACTGGATTGTTCTTGGTACGCCGGCAAAGAATCTGCACAACGCGCTCGAGCTCGCCGTCGCGGCCGACCAGAGGATCAAGCTGGCTGTCCATCGCCGCCTGCGTCAGGTCGCGGGAAAACTCGCTGAGCAGCGAAGATTCCCGCTGTCGCTGCGGCTGCGCTTTCTCCTGGCTGCTACGAGCTAACTCTTCGCGAATAGTCGAGAGCCGTAATCCCCGCTCGTGCAGAATTTCCGCGGCAAAGCACTTCTCTTCCCGCAGAAGTCCCAGCAGAAGATGTTCCGTGCCGATATGCCGGTGCGAGAGCCGCTCCGCTTCTTCCGCGGCATAGGCCAGCACGCGCTTGCACTCGTTGCTTAAAGGCAGGTCCACCGAGGTCGAGACTTTCTCCCGAATCGTGGTGTGACCCTCAATCTGCTTGCGGATGGACTCAACCGAGGCGTGCGAGCGCAGGAATCGATTGGTCAGGGCTTTGTCTTCGCGCAGGAGCCCCAGCAGCAGGTGCTCGGTCTCTATATAAGGAGACCCGAACTGGCTTGCTTCGTAGCGCGCAAAGAAGATTACGCGCCTGGCTTTCTCCGTATAACGTTCAAACATAATGCGCTTCCCCCTGAACCCTTCCGGCCGAGAAGGCGCTAGCTCCGGCTCGACCTACCTAAATCCCCGTCCGATGTCGTAAATCTCTTGCACTCTGATCCCCAGCTCATTATGCAATCAAATGGCCACCGAACCCAAGTACTGAATCGTTACTATAATGTTACCGAAGGAACCTGTGGAAGTCTTCTCGATCTTTCTGCCTGTCCAATTTCTTGCACTTTGTCTTACTAATCTTTCACTGAATCGGCAACGAGTCCGGCCGGATTTCCTCGACGCGACCTCCCTGGAGCCGTAACACTCGATGGCAACGCCGCGCAAACGAGAAGTTGTGTGTTGCAATGAGGGAGGTGAGTTGGTGCTCGCGATGTAATCGCGCTATCAATTCGAAAACCGCTTCGGCCGTGTGTCCGTCAAGGTCCCCGGTAGGCTCATCCGCCAGCAACAGCTTCGGACCGGTGATGAGCGCCCGCGCCAAAGCCACCCGCTGCTGCTCGCCGCCCGAAAGCTCTCCCGAACGGTGATGCCCGCGTTGCTCCAGTCCGACCTCGCGCAGCCAGCGTGAAGCTTCCGGCGCCGCCTCGGCCCAACTACGCCCGCGCACCAGCAGGGGCATCGCTACATTCTCGGCTGCCGTGAATTCCGGCAGCAGATAATGAAATTGCCAGACAAAGCCGGTCTCGCGATTGCGAAACTCCGCTGCTTCGTCTCCCGACAACGTATTCAGCTTCAATTGCGCGCAGTATACGTCACCGGCAGAAGCGTGATCAAGAGCGCTGAGGATGTGCAACAAGGTACTCTTGCCCGCTCCCGACTCGCCGACGATCGCGAGCATCTCGCCCCGCTTCACCTCAAACGATAAATTCTCAAAGAGCACCAGGTCCGATTCGCCGGACCGGAATACCTTCTTCAATCTTTCCACTCGCAGCAGCGACTGTTCCTCTACTACTTGATTCGTTAGATGCACTCGGCCCCCGCTTGGGTCCATCCTGTCCCACCCTTAGCCAAGCCGGGGCGGAAACAGTAGAATGGGCCATCTTCTCACAACAGCCTGCGCTCCACATGGCACTTTCGAACCATAAAAATACTTAGATGCCTGCGGGTTGCCAAGCCCTCGACTATCGAGGACCATCTACTGAAAACTGTACTCAACGCGTTGTGGCTCTGATGTGATCCCCGTCACGCACGTGTATGCCCAAGCCCGGATCGGGCATACCGAAATCCTGCTCGACCTCACTGGTCAGTGATTGGCTGTCAGTCTAGGCTTCGACCTGGGCCTCGGCAGCCGCGAGCTTCTGCAGCGACTCCAAGTACGGCTCGCGGGCGATGCCGCGCTCCGTGACGATGGCGGTTACGTATTTCGCTGGAGTCACGTCGAACGCTGGGTTTTCGATCGACACGCCATCCGGCGTCATCTGCTTTCCGGCAATATGGCTGACTTCCCGGGCGTTCCGCTGTTCTATGGGAATGTGGTCACCGTCAGGACATGCCAGGTCAACCGTCGAAATCGGCGCAGCGACGTAGAACGGGATGCCGTTTTCCTTCGCCAGAACCGCGACCGTATAGGTTCCGATTTTGTTGGCGACATCGCCGTTAGCCGCGATCCGGTCCGCGCCAACCACAATCGCTCCAATCTTGCGCTGCTTCATGATCGCGCCCGCCATGTTGTCGGAAATCACTGTGGTCGGAATACCGTCTTTCATCAACTCCCAGGCGGTAAGCCGCGACCCTTGCAGAAAGGGTCGGGTTTCATCGGCATAGACGTGGATCTTCTTTCCTTGCTCTACGGCCGCGCGAATCACGCCCAGCGCCGTGCCGTAGCCAGCCGTTGCCAGCGCACCGGCATTGCAGTGCGTCAAGACTCCGCCTTCGCTGGGCATGAGCGCAGCGCCGTGGCGTCCCATGGCCTGGTTGGCTGCAATATCTTCCGCATGCATGCGCTTGGATTCTTCCACTAGTTCCCGCTTGATCTGCGCGATGGGGCGAATCCGTATGCGCTCAAACTTCTCCCGCATCCGCCGAATCGCCCAGAAGAGATTCACCGCGGTCGGACGCGTCTTTCCAATCAAGTCGCAGATCTGATCCAGATCGCGCTTGAGGTCAGCGACTGTCTCCGCCTTGGAGTTCTGTGCGCCGAGCGCAATCCCCATGGCCGCAGCCACGCCGATTGCAGGCGCTCCGCGCACCACCATCGTCCGGATGGCGTCGGCAACCTGCTCGTAGGTCTTGCAGGTCACATATGTTTCTTCCGTCGGTAGCTTTGTCTGATCGATGAAGCGTACGCCCTGGTCAGTCCATTCGAGAGTTTGAATCATTTCTTTTTGTCAACCCGATTGTCATCCTGAGCGCAGTCGAAGGATCCCTGCCCGACCACTAGTCACTTAAGCGACTGCACGACGGCCCGGCGCTTAGAGGCTGTCGAGTACCGCTAAACTCTATGCGCCTCGCACAAGCTCCGCGGGTTGTTCGTCACTGCCGGCCGTCCACAAACTTCACAGGCCGCCGCGACGGCAAAGATTACAGGCTTCGTATCGTCCGTCTGTCGAATGTGTTCGGCTCGCACATCGCTCGCGGTAAAAATTGAGACGAACGGCGCTGGAGCCGCGGCCTTCTCCACATTCGGTCGTCCCTTCGCTTCCTCCCGCTCCACCAGGCACATCGCTCCCACTATGGTGAATCCAAACTCGCGCACGGTCTCTATCGCCTGCACCGTGGAAGCGCCGGTGGTGCAAACATCGTCCACGATCACCACTCGCGCGCCCTTCTCGCGAAAGCCTTCAATGCGCTGCCCGGTACCGTGCTGCTTCTCCGATTTACGCACCAGAAAACCATGCAGTTCACCACTCACCACCGAGACTGCCCCGACAATCGGATCCGCTCCCATGGTCAGGCCGCCAATGGCCTGCGGCTTCCACCCTCGCTCCCGGATTTCGTCGAAAAAAACCTGGCCCGTCAGTCGAGCGCCCTTGGCATCGAGCGTCGTTGTTCGGCAATCGACGTAGTAGTCGCTTGTCCCGCCGGAAGATAGTTTGAACTCGCCGAGCCTGAAAGATTTGTAGGCTAGCAGTTGGAGCAATTCCTGACGCGCAGAGTTCATCTGATTTAACGATAACACGGGAAATCCGGCTCTGTGAGCCTCAGACCTCGTCCAACCAAGCAGCTTCCGATCTGGCTGGCGTGTTAACCTTAAAGTTCCCCACAACGAATGCCCAGAGGTATGAAAGTGTCGAGTGCACGAAAGCTTCTCTTCCTCTTTATTGCGGTTTTCTTTCTTGCAGAGTTCAGTGGTTCCGTGTTTATCTCCACAGCATTCGCCGAGGGCACCCGTTCCTGGGAGCAGTCTAAATTTGACGAACTCACCAAAGGCACAGCCACCGGCGTAGCGATTCGTAGCGCAGGCGGATTAGAGCTGGCTCCGACGTTCAAGAGCCTTCATGCGACGCCTTCCACCTACATTTGGGCCATCGCGGCCGACGACGCAGGAAATGTCTATGCAGCGGCGGGAGCGCCTGCCCGCGTGTACCGCATCATGGAGGATGGCAAAGCCACCATTATTTTCGAGCCGAAAGAACTTCAAGTACAAGCTCTGCAGATTGCTCCCGGAGGCGCAATCTATGCCGCCACCGCGCCCGACGGCAAGGTGTACAAGATCGAGCATAATCCGGGCAGTAAAGCTCAGCCAGCGGGCGCCGCCTCTGAGAAAGACGCCGCGAAACTCGCGGTCGATCCCGCGTGGAGTTCATCCGTCTATTTCGAACCCGGCACGAAATATATCTGGGACCTCGCTCTGGACAAGTCCGGCAACTTGTACGTTGCCACCGGCGACCACGGGGAGATTTTTCGGGTCACGCCAAAGGGCGAGCACTCGGTATTCTTCAAGAGCGACGAGACTCACATTCGAGTTCTCGCCTTCGATGCGCAGGGCAACCTCATTGCCGGCTCGGACGGCAGCGGACTCATCTACCGTATTTCTCCGTCTGGCGACGGTTTTGTGCTCTACAGTGCGCCCAAGAAGGAAATTACTGCACTCGCACTGGATCGCGCGGGCAACATCTATGCGGCAGCCGTAGGCGAGAAAAAGCCGGGGAGTGGGTCGAGTTCATCGGGACTGTCCGCAGCTCTTTTGAACATGGGTTCCGGTGCCGCGCCAGGAGTCGGCGCGCCGCAGGTCCCCGGCATGACCATCTCTCCTGCCCCGAGTCCTGGAATCGCAGGGACGTTTCCCTTTCCCGGCGGCGGGGTGAGCAATGGTTCCGATGTTTATCGCATCGCCCCCGACGGGTCGCCCACCCGGCTGTGGACATCTCACGAGGATATCGTCTACGCCCTCGCCTTTGATTCGCAGGGACGCCTCCTGGCCGGCACCGGAAACCGCGGCCACATCTTCGCCATCACCGGCCTGGATGATTTTTCCGATCTGCTGAAAGCGGCAGCTACGCAGGTAACAGCCTTCGCCAAAGCGCCCGGCGGCGGCATATACGCTGCCACCAGCAATCTGGGAAAAGTCTTTGTGCTGGGACCGGGCCCCGAGGCCGAAGGCACTTACGAAAGCGATGTCTTCGACGCCAAGATTTTCTCGCGCTGGGGGCGCGTCGAATTCCGCGGTGTCGGTAACGTGGATTTTTTCGCCCGCAGCGGCAATGTAGATAATCCCGACCGCAACTGGAGTCCGTGGAAGAAAATCAACCTGGGCAAAGACGACGAAACCGGAATCCCCGCAGCTCGTTATGCGCAGTGGAAAGCCGTGCTGCACACGGGAAGCACCGCGCCCCGACTGGATAGCGTGGCCTTGAATTACCTGCCCAAGAACGTCGCTCCCGAGATCGACGACGTCACCGTGCAGGTCGGCGTGAAGTATCAACCACAGCCCAAAACTACGGGCACCGGCCTGGTATCGGATTCGTCGGGTCTATCTTCAGCCACGCATTTTGAAGCGCCCCCATCCAGTTCGCATGATCGCGATTCCATCGGTGTGAAATGGACGGCGCACGACGAGAACGACGATCAATTGGTTTACTCCATCTACTACCGCGGCGACGGCCAGAAGCGTTGGCTTCTGCTCAAAGACGACATCACCGACAAGGCCTATTCTTTCGACGCCAGCCTGCTGCCCGACGGCGGCTACACCGTGAAAGTGGTCGCCTCCGACGCGCCCTCGCACTCGCCCGGCGAGCCCTTGACCGCGTCAAAAGAGAGCCGCCGCTTCGAGGTCGACACCACTCCTCCGCGCATCGAAAATCTATCTGCCGCCCTTGAAGGCGACCGGATTCATGTTACGTTCCGCGCAGTGGATGGTTTTTCTCCCATCAAGCGCGCCGAATACTCGGTCGATGCCGGGGACTGGAAGTATGTAGAGCCTATCGGCCAGCTCTCAGACGCCAAGACCGAGAATTACGATTTCAAAGCCGCACCCGAAGCGGCCAAAGATGACTCCTCTTCTTCCGAGCACGTAGTGGTCGTCCGGGTTTATGACCGTTACGACAATATGGGAGCGGCCAAAACCTTGATACCGACGAAATAGTTTCGCGGGTCATTGTCCGAGATACCGCGGGTTTCAGAGGTCAGTCGCGACCTACCGGCAAGCGAGACCAGCCCTTCCGTAATCTGCCATTCTTGTTGAAAAGCCCCATACTTAACTTTAGTCACATGCCGTACTTTCCACCACCGGACGCCCGACGGCGCGCCCCGCGAACCTCATTCGCGGAAACCACCCCTGCTGTCCTTCGCTTCCAGAACGGTCGTCGCGTCTCAGGGAAATTACAGGTGATCTCCCTGACCGGTGGGTTGCTCTGTTTGCCAAGTCCGCTGGATCAGGGTTCAAAGGTAAAGTTGATGTTCCTTACCGGGAAAGGATCGGTGCTTGGCGCAGCGGAAATGTTGAATCCCATCTCCTGGAGTCTCCAGCCCTTCAAGTTCGTCGGACTCCTCAATGACGACCAGCAGAAACTGCAAGCGGCGATCCGGTCATCCCTCGAACAGAATCGTCAAGATCACGGGCAGATGGAAAGACACCGGGCCTGGTAATCCTCTGGCGACGGATGAATCGTCGCCGTATCGCAACCGTCTCACCATCAGATCCCAGGTAACTGCCGCCCTAAGTGGACGTTCGTAATTTGAACGTTCGCTAACGCGGTAGTCAAATCAATTTGCCCGCCACTTCATTTTAGGTAAACTTTGGCCCTTTCTGGACTGAAAGTACGCCTCTGCAATACTCAAATTCTGGCCGAACTGGGGTTTTGAACAGTCATGTCTCGGCTCAAAACAATTCTTTGCATCGATGACCACTGGAATGGGCTCATCGGTCGCAAAATGTTCCTCGAGAACAATGGATATGAAGTCCTGCAAGCAACCGGCGGGGACGAAGGCCTGAAATTGTTCCAATCGCACGCCGTGGACGCCGTCGTTCTCGACTACCAGATGCCCGGCATGAAGGGTGACGTGGTCGCCAAGAAGATGAAGAGCGCCAAGTCACACGTCCCCATCATGCTGTTATCCGGCTACGGACCGCCGCCGCAGAAAAAGCTGGAGGGAGTGGACAGCTTCCTCTCGAAGTCGCAACCGCCTCAGATTCTCCTGTCTACGCTTCAGAATTTGCTCAACAGTCAACCCAAACCGTTCTTTAGCCGCTGGCTGGAAAGCTGGAAGAGCCGGAATGAAGGAGTAAGGCAATGAACTTGTTGAAGCTGGTTTTCGGACGAGGCTGTCAGCACCGGTTTTCCTGGCCCCGCATCAACTCCAAGGGTGACCACTATCAGATATGTCTGCTCTGCGGAACCGCTTATGAGTATGACAGGAGAATGATGCGGCGCACCGACCGGTTACTGCCGCTAGCACTCCCACATAGTCAACGACCGACGGCCATGGGCGCGCGGTAAATCTGTGCGCCGTCAGATTGGCATCGCCACATCGACGATCTCCTGCGCCGCGTCAAAGATTGCTATAATTGCGCGTCCAACCGACCGCCCAGCACATGCACGTGTGATCCGGGCCGAACCTTTCTGCTGGGCTGCCGGAAGCTCTGACAGAGAGGTGTCTCATGAGAAAATTACTGCTCGCTGGGGTGCTGTTGGCATCCGCGACATTGTTCGCCCAAAGCCCGTTTAACGGGACATGGATGACCAACCTGGACACGGCCAAGTTTCCTACCAAACCTGACCAATATTCCTTGAGTAACAACACGTATGAATGCCTGACTTGTGTTCCGAAGGTATCGGTGCAGGCCGATGGCAGCGATCAGAAGGTGACCGGCCATCCCTACTACGACACGATTGCGGTTCACGTCGTGAATGCCAGCTCGGTCGAGATCATCGAAAAGAAAGACGGGAAGGTCATGTATAGCAACACGGCGACCGTCTCCGCCGACGGGAACACGTTGAACGACAAGTTCACCGATACGACGGGAACCCAGCCCGTGACCGGAGAAGTGACGTCCAAGCGTATGAGCCCGGGCCCGGCCGGGTCGCATGCGAGGTCGGGCTCGTGGCGCACGGAGAAGGTCAATAGCATTTCCAACAACGGTCTCACCGTGACCTATCAGGGCACAGCCGATGGACTGAAGATGTCTGACCAGAATGGCAACAGCTATGGCGCGAAGTTCGACGGCAAAGATTATCCGATCCAGGGAGACCCCGGCCACACAATGGTTACGCTCAAACGTATTGGAGACAGCACGATCGAGGAGACCGACAAGCGCGATGGGAAAATTGTTGGCATCTACCGGATGACAGTTTCTTCCGACGGTAAGTCGATCCACGCCGAGTACCACGATAAGCAGCACGGGACCACAACCTCATTCAGCATGGAAAAGCAGTCGTAAGGCAATGGCCAGCGGAGCGCGGCGGAAGAACCGCCGCGCTATTTTGCAATTTGCCCGCGCCACTCCCGGATTCCCGATTGACGCTGCATGTCAGCCCCGCTAAGATTGCTTGGCCAATGATCGGCCAGACGATTTCCCACTACAAGATCACAGGTAAGCTCGGCGGCGGCGGCATGGGAGTCGTGTATAAAGCCGAGGACTCCCGTCTGCATCGCACCGTCGCGCTGAAATTCCTGGCCGAGGATTCCGCGAAAGATCCCGCCGCTCTCGAACGCTTCCGGCGCGAAGCGCAGGCGGCATCCGGACTCAATCATCCCAATATTTGCACCATCTATGACATCGGCGAAGAAGGCGGCGCTGCCTACATCGTCATGGAGTATATCGACGGGCAGACGCTGAAACATCGCATCGAGGGCAAGTCGATGCGCCTGAGCGAGGTCCTCGAGATCGCCGTACAAGTCGCCGACGCTCTCGATGCGGCGCACGCTCAGGGCATTGTCCATCGCGATATTAAGCCGGCAAACATCTTCATCACGCGCAGCGGCCAGGCCAAAGTGCTGGATTTCGGCTTGGCGAAATATACCGCCGAAGCACAATCGAAACACGCCGGCGTCACCACCTCCATGCCTACCGCGGTTAACGTTGATGCCCTGACCAGTCCCGGCATGGCGGTCGGAACCATCGCTTATATGTCGCCGGAGCAGGCCATGGGCGAAGATCTGGATCGGCGCACGGACCTTTTTTCGCTGGGCATCGTTCTGTACGAAATGGTCACTGGCCGGCCGGCATTTTCCGGTCCTACGAGTGCAGCGGTATTCGATGCGATTCTCAACCGCGCCCCCGCGCCGCCACTGCAATTCAATCCTCAACTTCCGCCAAAGATGAGCGAGATTCTCGAGAAAGCTCTGGAAAAGGATCTCAAACTCCGCTACCAGACCGCCTCCGACTTTCGGGTTGACCTCCAGCGTCTGAAGCGGCAAGCCGATTCGCACGCCAGCACAAAGATCGCGACACAGCCCGATGCGCCGGGACCAGTAACCGTTCAACCTTCCAGCAAGCCCCGTCCGTGGCGACTCATCGGTCCAGCATTGGGGGTCGTTGTTCTTGCGCTGATAGCAGCAGCATATCTTCTGGGAAAGCGTGAAGGTCTTGCCTCCAGCATCACGCCCCCGACCTACCACCAGTTAACCTTTCGCGGTGGCACCATCCGCATGGCGCGGTTTGCTCCGGACGGGAAAAACATCGTTTACAGTGCGGCCTGGGAGGGCAATCCAATCGAGCTGCTGGTGACTCGGCCCGATAGTCCCGAATCCCGTCCGTTTGGGCTGTCGAAAGCCGAAGTGTTATCGATCTCTCCCGAAGGGGAGATGGCGGTCCTGCTGAACAGTCACAACATCGATCCTTACATTAATGCGGGCACTTTAGGCCGAGTGCCGCTCGGCGGTGGCGCCCCGCGTGAGGTGCTGGAAAACGTGCAGTGGGCGGACTGGTCGCCTGATGGCACAAACTTCGCCGTCGTGCGTGAGTTCGGCGGATTGAGCCGGCTCGAATATCCCATCGGAAAAGTGCTCTATCAGACCGGCGGATGGCTCAGCCACCCACGTGTCAGCCCGAAAGGAGACGTGGTGGGTTTCATCGAGCACCCCGTCCGCCGCGACGATGCAGGATCGATCGCGGTCGTCGATCTTTCCGGGAAGAAGAAGACTTTATCCACCGGCTGGGAAACAGCCTGGGGTTTGGGCTGGTCCCCAAACGGAAGCGAAATCTGGTTTTCCAGCACACGTCTGGGTTATGGACGATATCTCTCTGCGGTCACCCTGTCGGGCAAGGAGCGTCTGCTGGCCCGCGAGCCCGGCAC
>Ga0182015_10001188_pt1 | contig 35296 bp, 33 predicted proteins | sample 712P3MmetaG_FD_120478 | JGI IMG/M metagenome (GOLD analysis project Ga0182015, IMG submission 120478) | Permafrost microbial communities from Stordalen Mire, Sweden - 712P3M metaG | ecosystem: Environmental > Terrestrial > Soil > Wetlands > Permafrost | place: Sweden: Stordalen | collected...
ACCAAGGGCGCGAAGCTGGTGTTTGTCAGCTCTTCCTGCTGGCCTTCCTTGCCATAAGAATTCCGGAAAAGCCGGTTCATTCTATCTTGGAGTGTGCTGAATTCATGGAAAGGGTCCCATCGGGTAATAACTGTCATTTTGATTCTCCTCTTAGTAATTGTGGCTCCGAGTCTTTCTACCTACGTTAGCCTGAAACTATAATATAACTTTAGTTAGTTATTGTCAACATACGCTAACAACAGTTTTATCAACTAGTTACATTGCATACAATACACTTCAAATACTCAGTTTCCGGCACTGAAATCAGGATTGGATGATCCCTAGCCTGCTTACGGCTCTCCACCAAGCGCACTTTTTTGTGGGCATCCTGAGCCGCTTGCGACAGGACTTCCACGAAGTCCGACGGACTGACATGATGCGAACAGGAACACGAAACCAGCATCCCTCCCGGACGCAACATCTTCAACGCCCTAAGATTCAGCTCCTTATATCCGCGCATTGCCGTGTCCAGCGTCCGCTTGCTCTTGGCAAACGCCGGCGGATCGAGAATGATCGTGTCGTATTTTCTGCCACCGGTCGAGTAATCCCTGAGCAGATCGAAAGCGTTCGCCTCAATCCATTCGATCTCCCGCCCATTCAGCTCTGCATTCCGCTCGGCTTGCTCCAATGCCGGCCGCGAGCTGTCCACACCCGTCACGCGCGAACACTTCGCCAGATGCAATGCAAATCCGCCCTGATAACAGAAAACATCCAGCGCTTCGCCGCGGGCATAATATGCGGCCGCAGCATAATTTTCCCGCTGATCGAGAAAAGCGCCGGTCTTCTGTCCCGCCATCGCGTCGTAGTGAAATCTCACGCCATTCATCGAAACTGTGGTTGACGTTTTTTCTCCGCAAATCAATCCTGAAGCACAAGGAGGGAGCTGCTCCAATTGCCGAATTCGCGGATCAACCCGCTCCACAATTGCCGCTGGATTCAGCCTCTCCTTAAGCTCTAAAGCGATAACCTCCCGTGTTCTATCCGCATCCATCGCCTGCGTGAGGATTTGCAGAGAAACAATGTCGCTATAGCGATCCACAATCAGGCCCGGCAAAAAATCGGCTTCGCTGAATATGATTCTGTAAGCATCCGTGTTCCGCACCACAAGCTCGCGGTACGCCAGTGCCGCACAAATCCGTTCGCGCAGCAAGGTCTCTAGATCTGGGACAGCTTCATCAGAAATCATCCGTATGGCAATCTGCGAAGCGGTACTATAAAGCGCCGTTCCCAGAAACTTGCCGCGCTCATCCACCACTCTGACCGAACTTCCCGACTGAACCCCATCGGACGAAACAATGTCGGACCGGTAGACCCACACGTGCCCATTTTTCAAACGCGCTGCGCCGCGCCCCGAAATCTTGACGGGTGGAGTTTCTATGGCGGGATGAACGGGATTCGCACCCATCCCTGAATCTTAAACCGAGAACATGATTGCGGTGGCGCAGGTTATGTGGTGCGGAGACTCCTGTCCGCGGCTCTTGATTTCAGATTTTGTTGGTTGCGCGGTCTGCCTTTGACGGTGTAGCGCTCGTCCGCGGCCTTTGACCGTCCTGGATTTGTCGTCCTGAGGGCCAGCACAAGATGTTCGCGAGCGAACTCTTCAAGAGAAGGATCCCGGCTGCCAGGCCCGTGGTTTTACATTGACCAACTCGCCGCCAACCGCATCTTATATCTCTTCACCAAGAGTGCGGCCACCATCGCGCCCACCCTGGCGTCAAAGAAAGTTTCTCCCAAAGGACCCATTTCCGGCATGAGAATGTTGACCTGCTTCATAAATCGCGGCGGCCGTGGCCTGCGCCGCGAGCGCAAACGCGAACTGGAAAAAGCCAAGTTATTACTCTCAAAACGCATAGAACGCGAAAAGAAAACCTAGCTCGCGACCATGTTTCGGGTCTTTTGCCAAACGCGGAGACCCCAACCTCTCTACCACTGCGAACACCGCCTTCGTTGAGGCTCCTGGGGAGACGGTGATCAACGCAGCTTCGCGTATTCGGCTTTTGCTTGATCGAGGATTGGGATTCCCGGGTCGGCGTCTTTCCAGAAGGCAAAAAAATCCTGATAGGCAGTGCGGGCTTTTGCGCTGTCACCCTGTTCGGCGTAGGCGCGGGCGGCTCCGAGGCGCGCAAGGACGTAGAGCGGGCTGGTTGGGCTCAGACCGCGATGGTCGCCAATCTTCTGATATTCGGCTTCAGCCTTGGCGGGATCATGCAAATCAAGGTAAGCCTGGCCGCGTAAGTACAGGGGCCAGAAGTCTACCGCGGCGGTGGGGCCGCCGCCCATTTCGAAAGTTCTTGCCGGCTCCAGCGCATCCACGGCACGTGCCGGCTGCTTACGTTGTAGTTCGAAGGCGGCGCGGTCGACTGCCAGCACGCCGTTATTAAGCACCTCATCTTTCGGATTTTCCTTCACCAGATCGGCGATCATTTCCCCCGCTTGTCCGACGTCTCCGGTACGGGCTAAGGTTAGCGCCACAAAACCTCTGAGGCTTTTATCCTGCGACATGGCGAGGGCGGTTTCGATCTGCCGGTGCGCTTCGTCGCGGTTTCCTAGTTCAGCCTCCGTCGAAGCCTGGCTGGCGCGAATGCTGGCTGCGAAATCTTTTGATTGCTGCTCACTCTTCTGCGCTGCGGTGTTGCAAACCTCGCGCGCCTCGAGGACGTGGCCCTGAAAATACCTGGCATTACACTCAAGCAATAAGATAAACGGTTCAGCCCCACGTCCGGTCAAAGCGTCGATGTCGCGCTGCATTTCGACTTGATCGCCACGGATGAACGCCAGTTGGTATCCGATCTGTTGGGTGGAAGATGAGTCCGCCTTCTGCGCTATGGACTGGTCAAGAACGGACCGGGCCTCGTCATAGCGTCCTAACGACATGTAGGCGAAACCCGCATTTTGGTAGCCGAAACTGTCCTTCGCATCAATTTGCAGGGCCTGTAAGGCATTTGCCAGCGACTTATCATGCTGCCCGATCTCGGCATACGCTAGCGCCAGGTTGTCATAAGGCAACGTGTCGCGAGGATAAGGCTGCTTCCACTGCTCGTAAACTTCGATGGCCTTGTCGATCTCTCCGGTGGACTCGTAGTAGTGCGCCGAGATATAAAGCTTCTCGCGCTCGCTCGCCCGGTCCCTCAGATCGAACGCTTTGCTTAAAGCCTCTCGGTTCTGAGTCGACGCGCCAATGTTGCCGTAACAGACTCCCAGCGTGGCATAGGCCATGGCAAAATTGGGATCGAGTTCGATTGCGCGCTTGAGATGTGGGATGGCGAGATCGTCATTCAAGGTCATGTGTTCGCTTTGGCCGAGACTGAAAGCCTGCAAAGCTTCGAGCGACGAGGTCGTAGCCTGCTCCAGCGGCTTGGCAAACTGCTGTACCGAGCCGAGCGACTCGCCAAGTTTCGCGCGCAATGATGACGCAGCGCCGTCGAGCGCTTTGAGCACTTGCTCTTTGCCGGGCGCTTCGACCTGCTCGTGGGCAAGCGAATCACCGCTCTGCGCGTTAACGGCGGATAGGGTGATGACGTACGAATTTCCCAGCCCTGCGATGGATCCGCCGATGACGCCTTTCGCTCCCTCGCGGAGAGCGATTTCGCGCGCCGCGTCGCCGGTGACGCGCTCGTCCGCCGGACGCCCCATGAATCCGAGCGCCTTGCGGACTCGCGACTCCGGCAAAATCTTTAAGTATGGAGACTGTTCAAGCTGCACGGCGAGCGCCTGCTTTAGGGTCCCGTCAAACACCGGATCGCCGGTGGTGTTAATGAAGTCGGCGAGAACTACGGTGTCTTTTTCGCTAAGCGATGTGGCGTGACGCGAGCGAAGATATAAGACTCCACCAATCAATGCGGCGATTAGCACCACAACTGCAACCGTTGGCAACGCCCATGACTTTCTTGGCGGAGCCGTGTAGCTTGGGGAGCTTGCGGGCGCAGGCGTGATTGTGCTGGACGATGCTGCTGCGGCCGCCGGGACAGAGCCCGATGAGGGGGGTTGGACCGCAGTAGTCCGGGCCACGCTTGCCGGCACGGCCGCCGGTGTCGACTCCTGCGCGGCAGCCACCGGTCCGGAAATCGAAGCCACTGCGCGTCCCGTCTCGGTGTCCCGCTTTAAACGTTGCAGGTCGGCGCGAACATCGGCCGCATGCTGGTAGCGCAAATTGCGGTCTTTCTCGAGGGACTTATTAATAATGTCTTCGAGCTTCGGAGAGACGTCAGGATTCAGCCGCACCGGCGATACCGGCGCGCGATCGAGGATTGCCTGAAAGATCAGGGCCGAGGTTTCTCCGCGAAACGGGAGCATTCCGGTAGCCATTTCATACAGCACGGCGCCAAACGAAAACAGGTCCGTCCGCGAATCCAGATCCTTTCCCTTGGCCTGCTCTGGAGACATGTAGGCAACCGTTCCAATCGCAGAGCCGGGGCTGGTCAGGTGTTCTTCGGCAATGTTCGCTTCCATAGTGTCGCCCGAGGCGTCAACCGCGGACGGGGACAACTGCGTTACTTTTGCTAATCCGAAATCGAGAATTTTCGTGTGGCCGCGCTTGGTGACAAAAATATTCGCCGGCTTGACGTCGCGATGAACGATTCCCTGCGCGTGTGCGGCATCGAGCGCGTCGGCGATTTCGATTCCCAGGACGAGCAGGGTGTCGAGTTCCATGGGGCGGTTGCCGATGATATGTTTCAGCGTCGCGCCGTCAAGGAATTCCATGACGATGAACGCTTTGCCGTCCTGCTCACCGATGTCGTAGATCGTGCAGATATTCGGATGGTTGAGCGCGGACGCGGCCCGGGCTTCGCGGCGAAATCGCTCCAGCGATTGCCGGTCTTCGGAAACATTGTCGGGAAGAAATTTCAGCGCGACGAAACGGTCGAGACGCGTGTCCTCAGCCTTGTAAACAACTCCCATGCCTCCGCCGCCGAGCTTCTCGACAATGCGGTAATGCGAGATAGTTTGGCCGATCATTCAATAGGAGCAGCAGGACGTGTGTAGAGATAGCGAAGTTAGGTCGCGTACATCTTATTTAACGGATGCTCAACTAGTCAACGGAAGTACGTTCGGCGAGGAATTTTGTGGGGCGGACACTCTTGTCCGCCTTTGGTTTGATTTTGATCTCCGTTGGAAAAGCAAAATCGGTCGCTCGCGACCGATCCGCTGCCTTAGGGTGGCTCTCCAGTTCGCTCCTCAGATGCGCATGGGCATCACAATATAGCGGTATTTGTAGTCTTCGTTTTCGGCGGGACGGAGTTGGCCGGCCGATTGGGCGTCTTTTAATTCGAGCTTTACGTCGCCGCTGCCGGTGGCTTTGAGGAAGTCGAGGATGTATTGCGCATTGAAGCCGATGGTGAGCGGTTCGCCGTTGTAGTCGGCTTCGATGGTGTCTTCGGATTCTCCGGTCTCGGTGGACGACGCTGAGAGTTTCAGCTCCCCTTTTTCGAGTTTGATGCGAACCGCACGGGAGCGTTCATCGGCGAATTGCGCGACGCGGGCGATGGCCGCGCTTAACTCTCCTCCACGCAGGTTGATGCTCTTACTGTTGTCCTTGGGCAGCACGGCTTCGTAGTTGGGAAATTGCCCGGTAAGCTGCCGCGAAGTCAGAAGCCGGGAACCGATGCGAAAAAATAACGTCGATTCGTCTTTAGCAAATTCGATTTCCTCGGCGTCGGCGGAATCGAGCAAAGATTTCAGCTCGTCCATTGCCTTCTTCGGAACCAGAGTTTTCAATTCCCCGGAAACGCCTTCGAATTTTTCTCCCCCGCGCTCGATGTGCGCCAGACGATGGCCATCGGTCGCGACCATGACGATTGATTCCGGTTTCAAAACCATCAACGCACCATTCAGCGTGTAGCGTGATTCTTCGCTGGCAATGGCAAAACCGGTTTTCGCAATCAACGAACGCAATACCTGCGCGGGAATCTTCACAATCCCCGCGGTTGGAAACGCCGGCAGGCTGGGAAAGTTTGACCTCGCCATGCCAACCATTTTGGTATTTGAGCGGCCGCAGCGAATACTGACCCAATGATTTTCCAACAACTTGATGGTGATATCGGCATCGGGCAGAAGCTTTACATAATCGTGAAGTTTGCGCGCGGGGATGGTGCAGGCGCCTTCTTTCTTCACTTTCGCCGCACAAGACGTTCGCAGGCTCAAATCCAGATCGGTCGCGGTGAGCGAAAGTTTGTCGCCGCCGGCCTCGAAAAGGTAATTCGAAAGAATCGGAATGGTGGTCTTGCGCTCGACCACACCCTGGGTCGCGGTCAACTCGCGCAAGAGTTCAAATTTGCTCACCGTGATTTCCATGGTGGCGGTTCCGGCGGCGGATGCAATTGCTTCTACCGGCATACTCAACTCTCCAGTGGGACGATGCTACTTTGAATACTTCTCTTATATCAAAATAAAAAACTATAAACCTAGCAGTAACAGTAGGCGGCTCGGAAAAGTGGAAATCAGGTCCACCAACCTATTTTTGCCTCCATTTACGGAGCCACTATTCATGTCGATATTCAGGTCCCCGCCAGGCGAATAGACTCGCATATAAAGTTCCTTCGATATCCTTTCGTCCTGGCGTACACAGGTTGCACATGAAGTTCACAGCCGATGCCAAGGAAGAGCCGGACGCCTGGTGGAAATCAGCATCATCGCCGCGCCTAGCCACCTAATTGCTCGGTCATTTTATTGAGCAGCCTGTTTAAATCTTTGTCCGTCTTGCGGACGGTGTCGATCTTCTCGACCGAATGCAAAACCGTGGTGTGATGTTTCCCGCCGAACTGACGTCCGATTTCTGGCAGCGACGCTTCCGTCATATGTTTCGCCAGATACATCGCAATTTGCCGGGGATAGACAATCGAACGCGAATTATTTTTGGCCTTGATCTCAACCAGACGCAATCCAAACTGCTCCGCCACGGCTTTTTGGATGGATTCAATGGTGACTTTCCTGGCCTGCGAGTCGATAAAGTTCTTGAGCACCTGCTGGGTGTAAGCCAGGGTAATTTCAGCACCGATCAGCGAAGAATGGGCCACCAGGCGAATCAGCGCGCCTTCGAGTTCGCGGACATTGGAACGAATATTGGAAGCTATGTAGAGCGCGACATCGGTGGGTAACGAAACTTTTTCCTGCTCGGATTTTTTCTGAAGAATCGCGACTTTAGTTTCGAGATCCGGTGGCTGAATGTCCGCAATCAATCCCCACTCAAAGCGGCTACGCAAGCGATCTTCAAATTCCGCCAATTCCTTTGGCGGCCGGTCGCTCGCGATCACGATCTGCTTCATCGACTCATGCAGCGCGTTAAAAGTGTGGAAGAACTCCTCCTGGGTCCGTTCCTTTTGGGCGAGGAATTGAATGTCGTCAACCAGCAATACATCGACATTGCGGAACTTGTCGCGGAAACTGGTCATCTTGTCATAACGCAGCGAGTTGATCATTTCATTGGTGAATTTTTCGCTGGAAATGTAGCAGATGGCCGCTTGCGGTTGACGGCGTCGAACCTCGTGTCCGATGGCCTGCATCAGGTGGGTCTTCCCCATTCCGACGCCGCCATATAAAAATAGCGGGTTGTAAGCCTTCGACGGCCGCTCGGCGACGGCTTGGCAGGCGGCGTGGGCAAATTGATTTCCACTTCCGATTACAAATGCGTCGAAGGTGTATCGCGGATTCAGTTGCGCCGCGCCGTCCCAATCAAAACGTGACTGCGCGGGAACGGCGACTGGGGTCGCGCGCGGCGAGAGGCCGCCATCGTGCCGGATTGGGATCGCTGCCGGATCATCTTCAGGGGTCACAAATTGAACCTCCTGATATTCAAGTCCCAAATTATCGAGAGCTTCTTGAATCAGGTCCGCGTACTTGTCGCCCACATGACGAAACTCCGGCGTTGGAACCCGAACGAACAAAGTCCCGGCACTCGAGTGGCTATACCGTGTCGGCTTAAGCCAGGTGTCGTAGGAGTGGCGATTGATTTTCTTTTCGAGGGCATCCAGGATTCGCAACCACGGATTGGGAACTAAACTGGGACTGGGAACAGACATAATTGAGGTCTTCTTACTTGTTAGGGCCTACGGTTTAGTTTAGTGCCCGCATCAGACTGCGGAAAATAATTTCCGGTTTCCAGCAAAGAGCGCCAATCTTGATTTGAGAGCTAATGTGATCGCTGGAAAAAATAAAAACTAGGACAGTCCGGCATACTAGCACAATTTTTTTCGCGGTGCGGACCCTTATCCATGAGTTTTTTTCTAGCCTTCCGATTCAACACGCGAAGGAAAAATTCTGTCAAGTAGCAGAGATATAACTGTCACGCGAATGGTGCAAAGCCGCGTCCGGCGGCCTGAGTCACGGTGCATGACTGTTCGCGTATTTCGATTTCTTTTCTGCCGCATGTGCAGACCGTTCCCAGTGCTCTTCTTCAATTCCTGACTCTTGGGCCGGACTGGTTCAGTTTGCCGCCACGCCTGCGCTCGTTTATACTTATCGTTCGCTGGATCAGCTTTTTACATATGTCAGTAAGATTAGGATCAGGAGCAGCTACTTTTCATGCCCAAGCGCACATTCCAACCCAACCGGCGCCACCGCTCGAAGACACACGGATTTCGGACTCGTATGAAGACCAAGAGCGGACAGGCGGTGATCTCGCGCCGGCGCGCCAAAGGCCGGAAGCGCGTGTCGGTTAAGCCTGGATTCCGGGAATAATTGATCTCCTTTTGTGATGACCGGCAACAATTAACTTTCTGGATCGTGAGAAGTGGGTTCGAATAAAACCCCGAATCCGTCTGGCGCGGCCAGAGGAACACGCTTTCCACGCAGCGCGAGGTTATTGCGGCACGCTGATTTTGATCGTGTATATAAGCAGGGCAAACGCCATTTTGCCACTCACCTTACAGTTTTCTATTTGTGGCGCACGGCGGCAGGTGGGGCGCGCGTGGGATTTACGGTGGGGCGCGCACTGGGCGGGGCGGTGGAACGGAATCGTATGAAGCGACGCCTGCGCGAAGCGGTCCGGGCGCATTATCCTGAAAGTGTTTTGCCGGTTGATGTCGTAATCAACCCCAAGAAGTCTTTGCTGAGAGCGGAATTTTGCGAGCTATCGAGCGAAATAGAACGGGCTTTCGCGATAATTCAAAAGTCGCAAAACCGGCTAACCAATATCTGATAATTATCGGGCAACTATTCCATGAACGGCACGCGGTCCTGAGATGAAACACGTACCCCAAAAAATCATCTTGTCGATGCTGCGCGGGTACAAGTTTCTTCTGTCGCCCTGGCTTGGAACAGCGTGCCGTTATACCCCAACTTGCTCGGAGTACGCGGCTGAAGCTATAGAAGCTCATGGAATGTGGCGAGGCTCCTTCATGGCAATAGGCCGAATACTTCGCTGCCATCCATTCGGGGCCAGCGGTTACGATCCTGTTCAAATGACTTTCGGACCAACGCGATTGCGTGATCAAGCAGTTCTACTGACGAAGAAATGATTGAGTAATAATTTTGGCAGACTTCCACAATCCCCAACAAGACCCTGGCATGGAACGGCGACTGCTTCTAGTTTTCGCTCTGACGTTCCTGGTCATCATCGCGTTTCAACCGTTCCTCAAGAAATATTTTCCTCAAGCGGTTCCGCCACCTCCCAAGACGCAAACTGAGAGTCAAGCGCCGGTTGCCCCGCAGCCCGCATATTCCTCGACCGCCGAGCCAACTCGAACTTCGCGGGTTACGGCCACCGACCATGATGCAACTAACGCCGCCACGAAACAGGCGGTCGCGGAAACGGATACGGTGATTGAAAATGACGTCTATCGCATCACATTCACGAACCGGGGAGCGCAGGTTAAATCTTGGATTCTAAAAAAGTACGATGACGACAAAAGCAAGCCACTCGAGTTAGTGAACGATGCAGCGTCTGAAAAGTATGGTTACCCGTTCTCGCTGTGGAGCTATGATCCGGGACTGCGGGCCAAGCTGAGTTCGGCCCTTTACGTCGTGACGGCGAGCAATTCCGTGGGTCAGGATCAAAGCAACATTCGCACGGTAAATTTTCAATACGCCGACAAGGATATTGCGGTCAGCAAGACGTTCAATTTTCAACTGGCTTCGGACGATGCAAAATCACAGGCAAGAGGGACGGCTTATGTGGTCGGGGTGCAATCGGCTGTTCTATTTGATGGCCATCCCATTCCAGCTTTTCCGGAGTGGCCGGCGGGCTTCGGCGATCAAATAAACGCTGCCGGCTATCATTCCAGCCAGATTGAGTATCAGAACGACAATGACACCACCCGCCTCGACATCAAGAAAATAAGCGGCAGCAACACGCTCCCCGGTCCGTTCGACTGGGCTGGCGTGAGCGATCAATATTTCGCCGCAGTGTTCATGCCTGAGAATCCGCCCGCCAGCGTGATGGTTACGTTGCGCAACGGAATCGACATAACGGCCGATCCCAGGAAGCCGCAGGAAACGTCGAAAGCCGATGTTCTGGGAGCAGCCGTGGGCGTTCCCAATGGCGTGACCGCGGAGCGTTTGTACGTCGGGCCGAAGTCGCTTCAAATACTTGAATCGGTGCCGGTGCGGACCATCGCTGATGCCGATCCTGACTTGCGCAAGCTGGTGAATTTTGGGTATCTGGGAATTATTGCGCGGCCCCTATTTTTGTGGCTGCGCTGGACTTACGAAAAAATCGTTCCCAACTGGGGATGGGCGATTGTTGTACAGACGTTAATTATTTCCCTCGCGTTGTTGCCGTTGCGTATCTCCAGCATGAAATCGATGCTGAAAATGCAGCGCATCCAGCCGCAAATCAAGGCCATTCAGGAAAAATATAAGAAGTACAGCATTAAAGATCCGCGCAAGCAGGAGATGAACAAGGAGATTTGGGATATTCAAAAGCGGGAAGGCGTAAGCCCGGCGGGCGGATGCCTTCCCATGCTGATCCAGATGCCGTTCATCTTCGCCTATTACCGCATGTTAGGCGTAGCCCTCGATCTCCGTCATGCGCACTGGCTCTGGATTAGCGATTTGTCGGCGCGCGATCCATATTTTGTTCTGCCGACCCTGTTGGTAATCAGCATGGTTGTCACTCAACGGATGACGCCGCAGGCCGGCATGGATCCTTCGCAACAGAAAATGATGAACCTGATGATGCCTTTGTTCATGGGATTCATCTTTTATAATCTCGCTGCGGGCTTGAACTTGTATTATGCAGAGGCTAATTTAATTTCGATTGTGCAACAGGCAGTAATGAATCGAACCAAGTTCGGCCGCGAGATGCGAGAGATGGCGTTGAAGCGCGCCAGGAAGAAAGAGAAATAGGCCCTAAGCTATTGGAGATAACCTTTAAATTTGTCATTCCGAGCGGGGCGAGGAATCTCTATACCCCGCGATTCGCTCCATGTAGCGATGCTTCGACTCAGCGCTCAGCATGACAGATTATGATGACGAATGTTTGTAAGTAAAATGGCAAATTAGCTGAGAGCTTTCCCATGCCCATCCCAGACAAAATCGCTGCGGCGAAGAAAATTGACGAATTCCTGCGCAACGTCGTCGGCAATGGCGGACTGCACCTGCGTTACCGGATCACCGTCGATCCGCCGCTTGCGGACGAGCGCGATTGGGAACGTCCGGAAATCATGGTCGAGCTTTCGGGGCCCGATTCTTCTTTGGTCCTCGAGCGCGGAGGCGAACTGCTGCGTTCGCTTGAACTGCTGGCGCTGGAAATGCTTCGCCTGCCGGGCAATGAGCACGAAAAAATACGATTTGACTGCATGAACCAGCGTGCGATGCGATTGGAAGAACTTCGCGTGGCAGCTGACGTCGCCGCCGAAAGGGTGCGCAAGACCGGACTTCCCTACGAGTTCGCCCCCATGTCATCAAGAGAGCGCCGAATGGTCCACCTTGCGTTACGCGGTCACGCCGATCTGCGAACTGAAAGCCAGGGCGAGGGTGGAAGGCGATGCCTGGTGGTCTATCCGAAAGATTACAAGTCTGCACCGAAGCCCGCAGCCAGGAGAGTTCTGTAATTTTAGGAAGGCCATTTCCCAAGTTGGGATGTTTGATTCCCTCTAATTTAAGATTCGCCTTTTCTTCGCTCAACCCAGGATGTATAATCCGCGTTTATTAACCCGTATTCATAAAAGGAGCAGTGCCAATGGCGGATGAACGTTCCAAAGCTATTGATTTAGCCTTCGCGCAAATCGAAAAACAGTTTGGTAAAGGATCCATCATGCGCCTCGGCTCCAAAGAGGCAATTGTTCCCATAGCGGTGATTCCCACCGGGGCAATTTCGTTTGACGCGGCGCTCGGCGTGGGAGGGTTTCCACGCGGACGAGTAGTCGAGATATTCGGACCGGAATCTTCGGGCAAGACCACGATTGCGTTGCAGGTAATTGCGGAAGCGCAGAAAACGGGCGGGATGGCGGCGTTTGTGGATGCCGAACACGCGCTTGATCCGGGATATGCCAAGAAGCTGGGTGTTGATGTCGATAACCTGCTCGTCTCGCAGCCCGACTACGGCGAACAGGCGCTCGAAATAACCGAAGCGCTGGTGCGCTCGGGGGCAATCGATGTGCTGGTGGTGGATTCGGTCGCGGCCCTCGTTCCCAAGGCCGAGCTCGATGGCGAGATGGGCGACAGCCACATGGGTTTGCAGGCGCGGCTGATGTCGCAAGCTCTACGAAAATTAACTGGGACGGTTTCGAAATCCCGCACCTGCCTGATCTTCATCAATCAGATTCGAGAAAAGATTGGAGTCATGTTCGGCAATCCAGAAACCACGACCGGCGGACGCGCGCTGAAATTCTATTCCTCGGTACGCATCGACATTCGGCGCATCGCCGCGATCAAAGAAGGTGACATCGTTACCGGCTCGCGTACCAAGATTAAGGTTGTAAAGAATAAGGTTGCGGCGCCGTTTCGCGAAGCTGAGTTCGACATTATGTATGGCGAAGGAATTTCGCGGGAGGGCGATCTGTTAGATATCGCGGCGACGTCCGCGATTCTCGAGAAGTCAGGCGCGTGGTACAGCTACAAGGGCGAGCGGATAGGGCAAGGCCGCGAGAATGCGCGTCAGTTCCTGAAAGACAACAGAGATACGATGGCAAAGCTGGAATCGGAAGTGCGAAAGCATTTGGGATTGACGCCAGCGGTTGCGGCCGCTGCCGCGGGAACGCCCGCGTCAGTTCCGCCAGCGACGAGCCGGGTCACGACCATGCCAAGTGTCGCGCAGGAACCGCCAAAGACGGCCGGGGCGAGGCGCTAGCCGTTTAGGGCATTGTCATTCTGAGCGCCGAGTCGAAGAATCCCTAGCTCCGCACCCGCGGCGGTTAAATCTTGCGGGATCAGATTCGTTCTTGTTGTAGAGATGTTTCGACTCTTTGAGCTTCCACTAGCGGAAGCTCATCTTCGCTCAACATGACACAGGGTTCTAGGGCTAGGCCGCGAGGGGTTGCGCGCAATGCGCACAACGTCTGGCGCTGAGGGGAATCTCGCTCTGACACTCGGGGCATTTCTTGCTCGTCGGATCCGCCGGCGCGGGAGCTTTCCTCATCCGCGCGACCAGGGCATTGATCGGAGTAACCACGAAGAAATAGACCGCGGCGGCCACTAATAAGAACGAGATCAGAGCATTGAGGAAATCCCCCAACGCAAATACGCTTCCATGGATCGCAAAGCTGATGGACGAGAAATCCGGCTTGCCTACAAGTGCGGCGATCAGCGGAGTCAGTAAATCTTTGGTGAACGCTCCCACCACGGAAGCAAACGCGGCGCCAATCACCACGCCGACAGCCATGTCGACCACATTCCCGCGAAGAATGAACTGCTTGAACCCACTGAGCATAGAGTCGTCCCCCAAATCGTGAGCCTGCACTGTAGCCCTTGAGCAAGCGCGGCGTCAATTGCGTTGGTCCGACTCAGTTTTACATTTCCGATGGAGAGACAGGCCTCCCTGCCCGTCATGTCGGGGGGCCCGGCGCTCCATTGAAGAGCTACGAGCGAGGAATTTGGTCCCCGAAATTTCCAGCAAAGTTTTATCCGCCTATTCACGCGCCTCGGATTCCAAAACAAAATAAGAACACGATTCTCGTGTTACACTGACTTCGTGTCAAATTCCAGCAGAAAGCGTTTGCGCAACGTCACCGTAACCCTTGAAGAAGATGTTGCCAATTGGGCCAGGATAGAAGCAGCGCGACGCAACACCAGCGTATCCCGACTATTGGGAGAATGGCTGAAGGAGCGTATGCCCGGCCGTGGTGGCTCCGCTGCTGACGCCGCCGAACGCTTGAGGAGCTTCGGAAAGCGGCACAAACTATCCTTGCGGTCGCCTAAGGGCGAAAGTCTGAAGATAAGGGATCTCATAAACTCGGGGCGGCGGTGAGTCGCTTCGTTCTCGATGTCTCTGTGGTGCTGACTTGGTGTTTCCCCGATGAAAATGACGCCCTCGCCGCCCGGGCCGCAGAAATGTTCGCGCGAGGCGATACGGCGATCGTCCCGTCGTTCTGGCCGCACGAAGTTCTGAATGCTTTGCTTGTTGCAGAAAAGCGCGATCGCATTTCGACAGCCCTCGTGCGGAGTTTCCTCAATGATCTTGTCAAACTTCCGATCGTTCCGCAGCACGTTCCATCTGCGGCGGTGTTCAGTGATATCCAGGGTCTCAGCCGCGAACATGACTTAACCGCCTACGATGCCGCTTATCTATCACTGGCAATCGATACCAACTTGCCACTGGCTACGTTGGACGCGGCCCTCATTCGAGCTATTAAACGATCAGGTGTTGAACGATTGCTGTGAGCTAAGTTTTTGTTGCGGAGAGGATATGCGTCCTGCGCCGGCAAAGTATCCGCAGCGTCTCGTCATATCCGGCAGATGAGGACATCTGCCGCTACGGGACCAAACTTACTTTGCGGTAACTAACGAATGCGTAATCGCGTGCACGGACAGCGCGATGCGGTTCTGCACTCCCACTTTTCGCATGAGTTTGGCTACGTGCGCTTTCACGGTGCGCTCTTCGATGCCGAGCGCAGACCCGATTTCTTTGTTCGAGCGTCCGGCGACCAGCATCTCCAGAACTTCTTTTTCGCGATCGGTGAACGTGACTCGGCCGGCGGGGAAGATGCGCCCTGGCGAAGAGCTGACGCGCTCGATGAACATGGAAAGCACGCGTCGCGGCGCCCATACCGACCCCTGATTAACGATTCGGATAGCTTGCACGAACTCGGCAGGGGATCCCGCTTCGTCTACATAACCCTTCGCCCCGGCGGCGATCGCTTTCAGGATAGTTTCCTCGTCGACTCCGGCGCCCGTTACAATAATGCGGAGGTCCGGTCGTGCGGCCTTAAGGCTGGCCATCAGATCGAACAAGTTTTGTCCATTGCGGTTACCCAACAGAATGAGGTCGATTCCCTGCAATCCGCTGATGTCTGACATGGATGCGGAGATCAATTCGAAGTCCGGTTCGGAGTCGAATAGCGCCCGAAATCCCACGAAACGTAGCGGATCGCTTTCAACTACCGCGAGTCGGATCAAGGGCTTCTTCACGAGCGCGGTCTTTACAGCGGTTGCAGCTTTCATTGGCCGTCCTATTTGGGAGGTCGAGTGAAGTTAGCTTATCGGCAGGAGTGGCATATGCAAAGAACTGTAAGCGTATGTCAATTACGGGGGTAACGTGTATGCATCTAATTGGAAAAGAGGCGAATAGATGAAAACGCCGTTGGTTCGGCATATTGCGGGCTTCATTGTGGCAGCGTCCGTGATGGCAGCCGCGCAAACCACGTATCAACCAAAATTCCATGGCGACCCGGCGCGCTCGGATTCCGAAGCCGTTGCATTGGGCTACATGAGAACGTTGATTCGTGCCGAAAACCAGTATCAGAAGAAGAATGATAAATATGCCACCTCTCTCATCGAGCTGGTGCATACGGGAACATTCACCCGCCGGATGACGCAGGCGGAGCAGGGCGATTACAGCGTCACTTTCAGGCCGCACAAAGATGGATACCAGTTGACGCTTACGCCGAAGCTGGTGGACGCGCAACATCGGTCGTTCTACGCAGAAGAGGATGGCGTTATTCACGCCGATGAGGAAAAGGCGGCGACGGAAGACTCGCCACCGGTTAAGTGAGGAACCTATTTCCGCCCAGGTTTTCGCTGGTTCGCCTTATCAGCCTTCCCATACAAACGCGTCGAACACGCGCTGGGTTTCAAAGCCTAGGTGGAGGTACAATTCCGCGGCCCTGGTGTTCGCTTCCGTAACCGTCAGGGAGAGCAGTGAAAAGCTGCGCTGGCGAAGATTGGTGGCGCTGGCCGCCAGCAACGCCTCGCCAATGCCATGCGAGCGAAATTCTGGCAAAACACATACTTGCGTGACGTGGCCAACGTCGCGGCGAACTCGCGAGCATAAGATGATTCCGACCAGGGATTTCGCGCGGCGGTGAATGGCAGCAAATGATGATTCCGGATCGAAGGTGCCGCATCCCGGGAAACGCACGATATTGTTCAAGAATCTCAACGATCCGCTGAGACTACGATACTGATCGTTGATTTCGGCGTCGACATGGTCGCGATAGGCGGCAGTGATCACCGCAGCAGCCGGCTGATAATCCTGCTCGGACCAGCGGCGGATCTCGATCTCGCTATTTAAAGCGACAATCTGCTTTGGTGGGTCGCCCAGGCGCAGAAGCATAAAAAGGCGTTTATGCCGCCGGAAGCCTTGCCCGGTGAAAGGAAGCGCCGCCGTCCCCGATTCATGCACCAGCAGTTGCGCTTCCACGCGATGAATTCCCGGCGATTGTTGCAAGGTCTCGATCACATGCACCAGCAATCTTGACTCAACCTCCGCAGCTTCAGGCAAGCGATCGCGGCTGGCCACAAATAAATCTCCGATTACGCCCTTGCCGCCTTCGTAAACAAAAAAGGCGTATCCCACGACGCGACCCCGCTCAACCGCTGCATAGCCAGGAAGAATCTTGGCGTCGACGTAGCGCAGTATCATCTCGGCCGAGCCCGAATAGTCCCACGAGAGCACTTTTGCCCAGAGCTCGATTTCCTCGTCCAGCAGTGGGCGCAGGTCAACGGAAGAAAAGTGCCTGAGGTCGAGAATCTCCAATGGGCTCCCTGAGATCGTGCGTGCAGCTTGGATGACTTGGCGGCGCGCGATTTTCGTGCCGCCGATTCACGTTGCGCGGCCAACTCAAACTTCCAGCAGCGTACGTCCACAGTGAGTTTAGTTGCTCCAGCGAATCCGAGGCAAACCGAGGCGTCTTAACTGTCGGTTTTCAGGCGGACAATAGGTTTGGCCATCTGCCGGCGCAAGTGTTCGTAGACACTCTTCACCTGACGCTCGGTTTCCGCCAGGCTGTTCGAATTGTCAATCAGATAATCGGCTACTTTGATTTTTAATTCGTCGGGTAGCTGCGCAGCCATGCGGCGCGTAATTTCCAATTGCGCGGATTCGCGAGACACTTTCAGGCGATTCGCCCAGCGCTCGACCCGCTGTTCCGGATGGCAGGTTACTACCACGATCTTGTCGAAGTGCTTGACTAGATCCGCCTCTACTATCAACGCTGCCTCCACAATAGCAATCGCGGATGGATCACGCAGCCCCGTCTGGTCCATCCATTCTTCCTGAGCTTCAATTACTGCGGGATGCACGATTCGATTCAGTTCCTCTATTTGAGACCTGGAGTCCGGCGCAGCCGAACCGAACGCAGCGTCGGCCAATTTAGCGCGGTTGACGGTGCCGTCAGCATTTAGAATCTCATCGCCAAACTGCTCCACGATTTTCAGGTACACCGGCTGTCCCGGCTTCATGAGATTGTGGGCAATGCCATCCGCCGCGATGAAATGCGCTCCCAGAGCGGCAAACATTTTTCCCACGGCAGTCTTGCCCGATGCGATGCCGCCTGTGAGTCCAATCTTTAGCACGATAATCTCGGAATACTATTTCAGGCACGGACAAGTCCGGCAACGTTCGTGCTCCGACGCATTTTTGCTGCACGCACTGTGTTGGACATTAACATCGCGATGGTAAGCGGCCCCACGCCTCCGGGGACGGGAGTGATGGCTCCTGCTAGCTCGGCGGCCTGCGGGTGAACATCGCCAACCAGCGTTGACCCTTTAGCACGGAACGACTCCTCGCGCTTGGCATTGCCGGCGAAAAGGCTCTCAAATTCCGCGCGGTCGGTCACTTTGTTCATTCCAACATCAATTACGGTCGCTCCCGGCTTTACATATTCGCGGGTGATCATCCCGGCTCGCCCTATGGCAGCTACCAGGATGTCGGCCCGACGGCACACTGACGGCAAGTCACGAGTCTTGGAATGACATACGGTTACCGTGGCATTGTCATTGATCAGCAACATCGCGATGGGCTTGCCGACGATGTCGCTGCGTCCCACTACGACTGCTTCCTGGCCAGTGATCGGAATATTGCTACGCTTTAGAATTTCGATTATTCCGGCGGGCGTGCAGGGAACCAATCCCGGACGCTGGGTGGAGAGGAACCCGACATTGACGGGATGGAATCCGTCGACATCTTTCGCGGGATCGACTGCCATGAGGATTTTCTTGGAATCGACGTGCGACGGCAAAGGCAGTTGCACCAGAATTCCGTCGATGTCGGCGCGTTCATTGAGTCCGATTACCAGTTCCAGTAATTCTTCCGTCGAAACACTTTCAGCGGGCGTATGTTTCTCGCTGTAGATGCCAATCTCTTCGCAACTCTTTACTTTTCCTCGAACGTAAATTTCGGAAGCCGGATTGTGTCCCACCAGGACAACCGCAAGTCCGGGACGGACTCCGCTATCGACCATCGCCTTTACTTCAGCAGCGACCTCGGCGCGAATTTGAGCCGCGATTTTATTTCCATGAAGTATGGTTGTGGCCATCTATCTCCCGCTGTCAGGCTTTGAAGGGGCTCCAGTAGATTGTCGCATGGACTCAGACAGAATTGCCGGCTGCCACATTCTTCTCGGCAAATTCGCGAACCCGGTCTAGAGAGCTTTGCAATTGCGCGTGGAATGCTTCCATTTGCCGCTCGTCGGCCTCGCGGGGCACGAATAATTGGCGGCTCACCCGCATCAGGCCGCGAGAAAAAGGCTTTGGAATCATGCATCCATCCCAGGTTTTCAGCGTCCAGGGATTGTCGAGTGCGATGTGGAATGCAACCATGGGCGCTCCCGTGGCTTTTGACAAAAGTACCGGGCCTGGTTTAGCAACATATTTCGGTCCCTTAGGGCCGTCGATAGTGAAGGCCACCGTGTGACCCTGATCGAGATCACGCCGCATACCGAGCAAAGCCCGAACCGCGCCCCGACTGCTCGATCCGCGAATTTTAACAAAGCCGAATTTGCGGATGATGCGGCCGGTATATTCGCCGTCGAAGCTATCGCTCGACATGACACGGATCCCCAAATTCCGCCAGACGTAGATGGCGGGGAAAACGCAATTGTGCCAGAACGAAAGCACCATCGGCCGGCTGTTCAAACCTTCGGGTGCACCATCTTCGAATGAAACCGCGATTCTTAGTGTGGGGGCGATAAGGCGGATAGCTGCAACCCCGGCCCAGGTGATCAGCCATAATAAAAATCGTTGTTTTACGGTAAACGATCGGTTCAGTCCGGCCTGCGCGGGGGGAAGGGCCGAAGTTGACGCTGCGCTCACACCGCCATTGTAACTTCGACGTGAAAACCGGACACTACTAAGCGTGCGCAAGACTGCATATCTCTCGCTGGGCTCGAATATCGGCGACCGGGAGGCGAATCTTCACAACGCAATCGAGCGGCTCAGCGAGTTCGGGAAGGTCGAGAAAATTTCATCCGTCTACGAAACCGAGCCTGTCGAATTCGCAGCGCAACCATGGTTTTTGAATTGTGTTGTAAAACTCGGCACCGAAAAAATGCCCAGGCAACTGTTGACGGCGATTTTGAACATCGAGAGAAGTATGGGACGCAACCGTATTCAACGGAAGGGACCTCGCATCATCGATATTGACATCCTGTTGTTTGGAAGTTCTGTGATTGACGCGCAAGGTCTGACGATTCCGCATCCTTCTATGCATGAGAGGCGGTTTGTACTGGCTCCGCTGGCGGAGATCGCCCCCGACGAGTGTCATCCCATATTCAAGCGAACGATTCGAGAAATGCTAGAGGCGTTGCCAGCTGGGCAAAGCGTGCGGCCGAATTCCTAATAACCCTATTGTCAGCTAAGCGAGCGTGAACTTCCGCGGCGGAAGTTCACAGAGTCGAAGCATCCCTATTTCCAGCAAAACGCTTCGGTCTGGATTTGAATAGGGATCCTTCGACTGAGTTCAGGATGACTCGGGGAGGATGATAGAGCTGGTCGGGTCCTAGCTGAAAATTGTCTTGAAGAATCCTTTTACTTTTCCCATGAAGCCATGATGCTGCTTCTCGGATGTAGTGATAGTAATTTGGGACGGCGGCAATACGACTTGCTGATTTGCTGGGACCGGCTTGGCGGGTTTCGACTTGGCAGCGGGCGCGGCTTTGGCAGGCGGCAGATCAGACGCGCGAAAGATCAGCGGCGCCTCGACTTGTGCCTGTATGTCATTAGGGTTGGTTGCCGGCGGCGGCGATGTTTCCGATCCTTCCGGTTCGCGAACCTGTGCCGGAACGCTGGGCTGAGACCCCACTGTCTCCGCGGGATTGGGAGGCGAGCCGCCTTGCGCTAATGTGACAGAACTGGGCAGCTTCGAATCTGGAAGTACCGGGCCCGTCGGTTCCGATGCGCGCATCACCGGCACAGGCGCCGGACACCCGCAACTTCCGGTCATGTTGGTATCGGCTGCATCTAAACGTCCTGAGTGGAACATGACTTGTTCCTGGGGCTTCACTTCGTAGGTTCCACTTCCCATGAGCTCAGAAACAATAGCGGGACGCGTGTTCCCGGGCAGCGCGCCGACGCAGGTATTTCCATGATCGTCAACGCTAATCGCGTATGCAAAGATTCCCGGTCCGGCCAGAAGAATGCGGAAGTCCGGAGTCAGCACTGAATTAATCGAGGCGTCTAGATTGTAATGGGTTTCAAGCGACCCGGTATTCATCCCCAGCATCAGGTCGCGTCCATTAGAAGAAGAGGTAACGGAGACCACGCTCCGGGGGCAAAGGTACACTTCGCCATTCCTGCCCAGACTAAGAACGGCGGTATCGGTTCCCGCAGTTATGGTCGAGCCGGCATCAACCCGATTCCCGGCAAACATCACGGCTCCCGATCCTCCCGGCGTAACTGGGATCAGTCCTGACTGCATTCCGCTGGTCAGGCCCGGAACTGTCGGCGGCTGGTTCGTGGAGGCCGGCTCACTCGGTGGATGATTCTCAGCTGCCACCGGCGGAGGCGTCGTCGCTGGAGGTTCCGAGGATTGCAGCCGGATAGTGAGGCGATTCCCTGCCGCTTCCCACGAATATGCCAGCGGCTTTCGGAGATCGAGCACCATATGGACAGCTTGATTGGGCCCTTTTTCTTCATCGAGATGAAGTTGCCCGAGCTGTTCCGTGTTGATTGGAATTTCCTTATGCTCGAGCGACATGCTTGAGTTCGGTAAATCGATGGTTAGCCGCGAAGGATTATCAAGTTTGCGGATATTCGGCACTACCGGACGGTCCGTAACAATCTCAAGCGCCGGATATTCTTTGGCAAGGATAATTCTCACCCGCAGCACAACGGCCGGATGTTCAGGCTGAATTGCCGCTGTTGGCGCCGCGTCAGCAGGGGGCGGGGGGGCAGTCGTCTGCGCGATTCCGCAAACCACACCCATCGCGGAGAGCGAGAGCACGCAAAATGATAAACGGATGCGCTGCCAGAACTTCATTGCAGAAATAGGACCTATAAAGGAAACAATAACATCAGCACGCTAGGGATAAAAGTGACGGAAGGAACACGAAAGATCGGCAGCTTTTGAGGATGGGAATCGCAGAATTCCGATCTACTGCGCTTCGGAGAGAAATTCGTACTCATCGATCACGGCGGCAACGGCTACCTTGCGATCAGGAGCGCCATTATCTACGCGAACCACTTTTCCCTTGCACCGCACACGAATGCTCTCGGTCAAAGTGATTTCTGGCGGGAGGGTGAAGGTGAACTCGATGGCAGCCCCGACAGCGATGTCCGAGTCCACATAGAAGCATATGCCGCGTGCGCTGACGTCGCGGGATTGCGCTTCTTTATCGGTGTCGGCGACTTCCACGGGAAGACGCAGCGGAAAACGGCGGGTTGCTCGTTTTTCAGCCTGTCCGTCGGGAGCTGGTTTATCGGTCAAAGCAGTGTAAGCATGGCGTCTTAGCGTAGCGATGTCAAGAGATTGTGCAGGCTGCCTTTGCAGAGGCGATTGCAACCAGCCAAAAGAGCTGTACTATCCATGCCCATTTGGCAACCTTCATGAGCTTAATCTCTTTCCGCTGGCGGGTGCACCCTGCGATCTCCCCGGGACTGCCTAATCGATTCCAGCCGTTCGCGAATGCGTTTCTCGACTCCCTCGTTGATGGGATGATAGTAAGTGCGGTCTCGTAAGTTATCTGGCAGGCATTGCATGTCGGCGACTTTGGCATCGAGATCGTGGGCGTATTGATATCCCTCGCCGTAGCCCAAGCCTTTCATCAATCCTGTGGGAGCATTCCGCAGATGCAGCGGAACGGACTCCGCAGCCGTGCGTTCTACATCGGATTGCACGTTGGAATATGCGGTATAGAGAGCATTGGATTTTGGAGCGACGGAAAGATAAACGACGGCTTGCGCGAGTGCGAGATTGCCTTCCGGCATGCCGATGAAGTCGACGGCGTCCCGCGCGGCCATACAGAGCGCCAGCGCGTTGGGATCGGCAAGTCCGATGTCTTCGACCGACATGCGTACCACGCGACGCGCAATGTAAAGCGGATCTTCGCCGGCTTCGAGCATTCGTCCGAGCCAATATAGAGCGGCGTCGGGATCGCTGTTGCGAACCGACTTATGCAAAGCCGAAATCAGATTGTAGTGTTCCTCGCCGCCTTTGTCGTAGAGCAGGAGGCGTTTTTGAACAGCGTCCTGCACGATGTCATTTGTGATTTCGGCGGCCACTTCTTTGTGATCGCGCTCGCGGGCGAGAGTTGATGCGACTTCGAGGACGTTGTACGCGCTGCGGGCGTCGCCGTTGGAATACGACGCGATTTTCGCGAGGGATTCGTCAGAAGCGTTTAATTTCAGTGCGCCCAGGCCACGCGGCTCGTCTTCTATTGCGCGTTTGAGCAGCGAAACAATTTGTTCTTCCGCCAGAGGTTTCAGAACATACACGCGGCTGCGGGACAAAAGCGCGGAGATGATTTCGAACGACGGATTTTCCGTGGTCGCGCCGATCAGGCGGATGTTCCCTTTTTCGACGTGCGGGAGAAAGGCGTCCTGCTGGGCTTTATTAAAACGATGAATCTCGTCTATGAAAACGATGGTGCGGGTGCCGTATCGGCGTCCGCGCTCGGCATCGACCATGACCTGCTTGATTTCCTTAATCCCGGTAAGCACGGCGGAGAACTCGATGAACGTTGCCTTGGTCATGTGCGCGATGATTTGCGCCAGTGTGGTCTTGCCGGTTCCGGGAGGGCCCCAGAAAATCAGTGAGCCGGTGTCGTCGCGCTCGATTTGTGTGCGCAGTGGCTTGCCGGGGCCGACAAGATGATCTTGCCCCACAAATTCGTCGAGCGTGCGCGGGCGCATGCGATCTGCAAGTGGCCGGGACCTGTCGACGGCGGTCTCGCTATCCGGGATGGTTTGAAATAATCCCATACTAACCATTAGATGTCGGAAGCATACCCTCTGATGCGACTACAGACGGCTGATGCCTGCGTGGGGATAGCCGCCCCGGCTGTCCAGCTCTGCAAAGCGGGCAAGGCCTGGTTCTCCCGATCAAGGTTAATCGAACTGCGCTCGACAGGACAGCCGAGGGCGGCTGTCCTACGCAGGATCCGCGCTAAATGGCATTTTCCGCTGCATTGGTCATATGCGGTATCCTATTGGATAACGACGAAGCACGGCCATGAATGACGCGGCATTGATAGCTCCGGTGATTATGTTTTCGGCTGTGTTAGTAATAACGCTCGTTCTCCGTCATAACGCGAAGAAGAGAGATAATGGCAAAGATTCCCGCCAGGCTGGCAAAATTCCGCCGACAATATAATTAACGCTGCTGCCTCGCCACCTCATACAGCACAATGCTCGCCGCAACTCCGGCATTCAGGGATTCCACGTTTGGCGAATGCGGAACCGCGATCATTTCGTCCATCTCTGAGATCAGATCGCGGGACAATCCTGCGCCTTCGCTGCCTATAAAGATCGCGAGCGGAGCGGCAAATATTATTTCGTGAACCGGGGTACCTTTGTGCGAGGAAGTCGCGAATAAACGCAATTTGTTTTCGCGGAGAGTAGCCAAAATCTTCGGCAGATTGATGCGGACAATCGGAATGCGAAAAACTGAACCTGCGGAGGCGCGCACGACTTTCGAATTGAAGGGATTTGCGGTGCCGTCGCCGAGCGCCACGCCGCATGCTCCAAAGGCCTCGGCAGAACGTAGCATCGTGCCGAGATTGCCGGGATCCTGCACTCCGGCAATTGCGAGCAGCGGTCCGGTTTGGATTCGCGTGAGAATGTCATCCAGAGTGAACTGTCGGCACTTCACCAAGGCCGCGACTCCTTGCGGAGTTTCGCTGGGAACGGCACTGGCGAAGAGCTTGTCCGGCAGCAGCAGCGTTTCGACGTAGGCGGCGAGTTGCGGCAGAAGTCTTTCGGATTTGTTCTCTCCTGACTTGCTGAAGAAGACGGCGTGAAATTTCAGCCCGCTGCGAATTGCTTCTTCAATAATGCGAATGCCTTCGATCGCGCAATAGCCATCGGAAGTCAACTCGCCATGGGAAAACGCGGCACGCAGCTCCTTGACCAGCGTATTATGGCGGCCTTCGATAGTGCGCAAGCGCCCGTGGGAATTCATGATGTGGGTGAATCATACCGCGTACCGTGGTATCTTAAGTTTCTCAATTTCATACTAGTTAGGAAGGGAATTCGGTGCGCGCCGAAATCGTCAAAATTAACAGCGATACCCCGGAGCCGTCGCTCGTGCGTTATGCCGCCGATCAGATTCGAGCTGGACAAGTTTTGGGGATGCCGACCGACACTTTTTATGGGCTGGCGGCGGATCCATTTAATCTGCGGGCAGTGGACCGCGTGTATGAAATAAAATCGCGGTCGCGGCATAAGCCTTTGTCATTGCTGATTGAAAGCGTGGAGCAGGCCGAGGAACTGGCGCGGCCTTTGCCGGAAGAATTTCACGCGCTGGCACGGAAATTCTGGCCCGGGCCATTGACGATTATTGTCCGCGCGGCATCCCGCCTTCCCCTGAAGGTTACAGCCAACACAGGCAATGTTGCATTACGAATTCCCAGCTCGGCGATTCCGTTGGCCGTGGTGCAGGCTGCGGGCATTGCAATCACGGCTACGTCCGCAAATCTCAGCGGGGAATCGGAATGCACAACGGCCGACGCCGTGCGAGATCAGCTCCAGGATCGCATCTCGATCATCGTGGATGGCGGCCCGTCGCCGCGAGAAGTTGCTTCCACGATTATCGATTTGACCGACGAAGAAGCCCGCTGGAAGATCATGCGGGAAGGCGCGATTCCGGCACAGGAGATTTCAGAGTTTTTTGCACGAGGATGAGCGCTTCCGCATCCAGCCAACGTACTCATTGGAAAATTTACCTGCTACTTGTCGCGGTCGCTGCGCTGGCCGCTTATCTGGTTTTCATCTCCTCGCAGATTGTCACTGAGTCCTCGACCCAGCAGTATCTTCATCCGGCGGACGCGATTGTTGTGTTCGGCGCAGCGCAGTATGACGGGCGTCCATCACCGGTTTTCAAGGCACGGCTGGACCATGCATTCGATCTTTTCCAGCAAGGATTGGCGCCCACAGTTCTGACTACCGGAGGACCTGCGGCTGATCCTTCATATAGCGAGGGCGGCGTGGGCCACGACTATCTAGTGCATCGCGGCATTCCGGAAGCAAGCGTGATCGCCGAAACTCAGGCGTCGGATACCGCGCAATCCGCTAAACGACTGGCGGTGATCATGCGCACCAATCATATGCAAAGCTGCATAGCGGTGAGCGATGCGTACCACGTTTTCCGCATCCGCAAACTTCTCGAGCATGAAGGAATAGAGGTCTCAGTTTCTCCGCGCCCCGACTCGCGTCCGCACTCGGTGCTGCAACGAGGGATAGCTTTGTTGCGCGAGAGCGCCAGCTACATGCTATGGGAGATGCATTTGGTTGGGTGAAAAGCACCGGTGGGAGACGCCGCAAGCGGCGCCTCTACTCGCAATGAACAAGGATGCCGGCAGTTCTTACTTGATGTGGCACGATGCCAAGCCGCGCTTTTCCAGATATTGCTGGTGATAATCCTCAGCTTCGTAGAAAGTTTCCGTCGGCACAATCTGAGTGACGATAGGTTTGCTATAACGGCGGGATTTTTCCAGGGCTTCTTCGGAAGCTTGAGCCGCGGCTTGCTGTTCGGCATCATGAAAAAAAATCGCCGAACGATATTGCTTACCAAAATCAGGTCCCTGACGGTTCAGTTGCGTGGGATCGTGATTTTCCCAGAACACCTTAAGCAACTTGTCATAGGAAAGCTTCGCCGGGTCGTATTCGATCTCGACGGCTTCGGCATGGCCCGTGGTATCGGTACAAACATCTTTATAGGTAGGATTCACCATTTTTCCGCCGATGTAGCCTACGCGAGTCGCTGACACTCCCGGCAGTTGTCTGAAAGTCGCTTCCACTCCCCAAAAACATCCCGCTGCGAATGTCGCCTTCGCCATTTTCGTCTCCGTTATTTCAATTTGTAACTGTTAATTGGATGCTACGAAGCCAGCCACCGCTTCGACGCGGTCGGCTGCTAAATACTAAATCCGGAACCTGCTATACTTCCACCGCATTTGACTGTTCAGCTCCGGCGCCCGAGCGAGGAATACGAGCCAGCTTTCGGCCGAAGTAAGCACACTCAGATAGCTCACTTTGAGGCTACTCGCTTGAAGAATATCTTTGTTGGAAATCTAGATTTCAATACTTCAGAAGACGAGTTGCGCCAACTTTTCGCGGCATACGGCCAGGCGGATCGCGTCAGCATTATGACCGACCGCGACACCGGACGCTCTCGCGGCTTCGGATTCGTGGAAATGACGAATGCAGAGGAAGGCGAAAAAGCAATCGCCGCGCTTAACGGAGCGCAGGTTGGCGACCGTGCAGTCAATGTGAATGAAGCGCGGCCAAAAGTTGAACGATCTGGTGGAGGCGGCAGAGACGATCGCGGAGGATCCCGCGGAGGGCGTGGCAGCAGTGGCGGCCGCGGACGGTATTAAATTGCTCCACAAGTTTTCGGAAGTTGAGGCCCTCCTCGGCAGATCACGGCAGGCCTTGAGCGTGGACTGAACCGACTAAATCTTGCCGACAGTGAAAACTTTTGCATCGTTAGGTGTCGACATTATTCTGCCAATAACCAAGCCATCTCCCAAGCGTTCTCAAAAGTCAGTCTGCCTTGTCTTCGAGCTGTTTAGAATTAACCATCTAAAGCACTTATTCTAGATTGCCATAACCGGGGCAGATTTTAAAGAGCCGGAATAGCCCGTGCTTTCCCTTCTCGACAGGCGGGATTTGGGCAGCCAATTGCATTAGAATAGGTACAACTGGGCATCTTTCCGCACGGTTGCGAGGCCGATTTGACGCAGCAACTCACCAGCTCGCCACGCAAGAGGGTTTTAGACGAAGGTTCGTTCCAAGACTTGCTTGCCGCCGCCTTTGTCTTGCAAAAACGCAACGAGCTTGCCAGCCATCCCTCTGCCAACTTTAAAGAAGTGCTGTCGGAAGTTGTCCGAATTCAAAGATTGATTCGCTCCGGGCAGTCGAGTTTAGCGGAAACCGCAAAGCTCATTTGTCAGCAAGCGCAAAAGTTCGTTAAGGCTGATGGCGTCTCGATTGGCATCGTTACTCATGACGAGATCGTTTACCTGGCAGCCGTAGGCAGCGCCGCTGGCGAGATTGGGCGCAGGATTTCTATAGAGGCGAGCCTGCCCTGCCATTGCATCCGCACCGGAGTGACGATGCGGTCGCCGCGCGCGCAGGATGATTCCAGGCTTTTTTCGCTCGATGATACGACCGAGGTGAAATCGTACATCGCTGTTCCCGTGGATTTCGATAACGAAATTGTTGGAGTGTTAGAGGCGCGCTTTAAAATCGCGAATGCTTTTGCCGATGACGACGTTGGCGCGTGCGAACTGATAGCGGCGCTAGTCAAAGATTTGATTGCCGAAGCCGGCCATGCGCAAGTCGAAGCGGACCCTGCCGCCCCTCCGGTATCGGTTAAACCTGTGTATTTTAGCCAGATGAAAGTGACTGCGCCGCAGGTTTCCAGTCAAGAAATGTCGGCCGAAGGGTCATCCCCGGCGCCGGTACTTGAAGCTCTTCCGGCATGCACCGCTAACGAGATCGTGCTGGCGGCCGAAGCTTCCGGGCAAATTTCGGCGGAGCGGAATTTTTGCCGCGGGTGTCATCAGCCCTTAGCGGAAGAAGAATTATTTTGCGGCAAGTGCGGTACCGAGAAAATTATCAATCCCGATGGGCCATTGCAGAGTAAATGGGCGTCGCTGTGGTTCATGAACCAAGCTCGTACCGTGAAGGCGGGATTCGAGTTACCCGAACGGCCGCCGGACGCACAGAATCTGACAAAACCGGCAGCAGCAGAGGCCCCGGCCGAAGAAAGGGCAGAGGCAATTCAAGAGCACGCGGAATTGGAGGCGTCGCCATCCGCGGCCATTGCGGACGATCTTATCAGTGTTCCGGTTGTAATGGAGTCAAAGCCTCGGCTTACCGTGGAGTGGCTTCCTGATATCGCCGCCCCGAAAAAACAGAGTTGGTTGCGCCATCAATGGAACGTAAATCGCGCGAACTTTTACCTGGCTGGCGCCGCGCTTGTGCTCATGATCGTGCTTTCGGGAGTGGGTACTAATTCCGCAATTGATTTACCGCCCGCCAATCGCTCGGTCCCGCAGCTCACCCTGCTGGAGCGTATGCTGGTCGGCTTGGGGATAGCGGAAGCTCCGCAGGCGCCCGCATATTACGGTAACCCGGACACCCCGGTATGGGTTGATCTACACACCGCGCTTTACTATTGCCCAGGGTCAGATCTTTATGGAAAAACCGAAGGTGGAAAGATCGCAACCCAACGCAGCGCCCAGATGGATCAGTTCGAACCGGCGCACCGCAAAGCCTGCAACTAAAGAAGCGCGACAAATAACAAAAGACCCCGCCTTGGCGGAGTCTTTTATTTTGCCTAACGTGCGGCCCGGGGGTTAGTTGAGATCGTTATTCCGCGTAGCTGCCTGTTTGAGGCTCAAGGCCCGGCGTTCCCAGCTTTCGAGCAGATCAGGCGTGGAGCATGTTTTCGTGCCTGCGCGCTTCGTACCAGAGGGCAAGTTCAACCCGGTTCCAGAGTCCCAATTTGTCATAGATGGCTCTGAGGTAGTTTTTGACAACGTGTTCGGTGGTTCCGATTGCACTGGCGATGTCGCGGTTCTTAAGTCCCTGGGCGACGAGTTCGATGACCCGGTGCTCCCGGTCGCTAGGACCTCTTTTTCCGTACCGTTCCCCTCTAAACATAATTGCCTCCGATATAAAAGTGTCGCGAGCTTGACCCGCTTGATGCCGTTCTTAATCCCGAATCTCACGAACAGACGATTGAAATGTGCCTTCACCGTCCGCCTTGCAATTTTGAGTTGCTTGCCGATTTCATCGTTTTCGCAACCTTGCAGCAACAGTTCCGCGATTTGCTTCTCGCGCGGAGCCAATTGAAACGATGTGTCTTTCATTAAAACTTCCCCGAAATAGCGATGCTCCGCGCCCGGCGCAAAACTCGTGCCGCACGGCAGTCCTTCTAATTTGAAGACTTGCCAAGCGAAGAGAAAACCTGCAATCGATTCTTGTACCAAAATTGGTAGCATTCACCGTGCCATGCGCTAACGGTTTTTCACAGGCATTAGCGAAAACCTGCCAAATCACGGCACCACCTAGGTTTGCGCACCGGCGACCGGCCGCGCTCGCGACATTAAGCCGATCACTCCCACGTCGAGAGCGTTCGAGGCGGTGCGCATGAAAAGCCTTTGATTACAGCAGTTAAGGTAAGAAACTTATTTTACTTGCCGGATTCATCCATTCCTCAGCCAAAGATATGGAGCCGAAGGCTTAACATTATGGTGCCGATGGGCCGTCATATTTTTTTTCGATGTGCAGGATGTCCAATCGGAAGGGCAGCCCTCTAAGGCAAATTACTTATGTCAAAACTGCTCTCTACAGTGCCTTCGCAGAAGTAATTACACTATCGACGAAGACAAAATCCTGATAGGAACCTTGCTAGGCAGCCGCAATTCTCCGAACCAGATCGTTTTGCTCGATCTTACTTTCCGCTCCAATCGTGAAAGCATCGAATAAGTCCAGAGCCAGCGCATATTTTAATGCTTCGTCGACTCGATTTCGCAGATCACCCTGGCCGAGGATTTTCATTCCAACGATTGCTTTTCCTGAAACCTTCATTCCTCGCAACACGTTCACTACTGAGTCCGGACCGTCTATGGGAGCCGATCGGATTGATGCGAGCCAGATCCACCTCAACCCACGGAGACTTAGCCGCTGCCCTAAGCGCCTCAATTGAATGGCATGAACATCCATGGGCGCGAATAATTCCTTTTTCCTTCGCCTCCGAAAGCACATCCATCACTCCTCGATAACGGTCCGTCCAATCGCCCTCAGTCACACAGTGCATTAAACAGATGTCAAGATAGTCGGTGCCCAGTTCTTTACGAAAACGGTCGAGGTCCGCGCGAGCGCTCTTGGGGTCGCGCGAAAATGTTTTGGTGAGTACGGTAACCTTGTCGCGCGGTATATGCCTCAGCGCCTCCGCGACATAAGGATGGCTTACGGAGCTGTCGGCAGCATCGAAAAATCGCAGTCCCTGATCGTACCCATTGAGTAAAAGACCGGATAATCCCGCCATACCCAGGGCAGTTTGATTGGAATGATGGCCGCCCCCCACGGTGCCCGTCCCCATCGCCAACCGGCTTGTGCGGATACCGGTGTTGCCAAGCGTTACAGTGTCGCTGGCAGAAAATCTTCGGGGCAGAACTTGAAGATTCAGCGCGCCGAGAAGCGGCTTCGAGCCCAGCCATGAGGCTCCCAAACCATAACTTGCTCTGGATATGAATTCACGCCGCTTCATGGCTACCTCCAATTGCGATGCTCTATTATCTTCCTCACAGAAAGCTGCCGACAAGCGCCGCAGCCAAGACTGCGGCCTCGCATAGAATTGTTCATCGTCAAGATTTACAATCATCAGACTTTTTCATACCCGACCGTCAATGCAACTCAAACCGCAAGATAAATGCCGATGGGACCTGGTTAGCCTGGGCGAGGTTATGCTGCGGCTTGATCCGGGCGACGCGCGCATTTCGACCGCACGCAATTTTCAGGCATGGGAAGGCGGCGGAGAATATAACGTGGCACGAGGCCTGAAGCGCTGTTTCGGGTTGAACACGGCAATCGTGACTGCGCTGGCGGATAATCCCATCGGACGTTTGGTTCAGGATCTCATTTATCAGGGCGGAGTCGATCAATCGCATCTGAAATGGATTCCTTACGATGGCATAGGACGAAACGTCCGCAACGGCCTGAACTTCACCGAGCGCGGATTCGGTTTGCGCGCGCCGGTAGGTTGTTCGGATCGCGGACACACCGCGGTCTGCCAACTGAAGCCCACCGACATTGATTGGGATCAAATTTTCGGAAGCGAGGGCTCTCGTTGGTTTCACACTGGCGGTATATTCTCCGCTCTTTCCGAAACTACGCCCCTCGTCGCAAACGATGCTATGCAATCGGCGAAGCGGCATGGCACGCTCATTTCCTATGATTTGAACTATCGCGAATCGCTTTGGAAATCTTTCGGCGGCCGAAAGCGCGCGGTCGAAGTCAACCGCGAATTGGTTTCCAAAGTCGACGTGCTGATTGGGAATGAAGAAGACTTCACCGCAGCTCTGGGATTCGAGGTGGAAGGCCTGGATGAAAATCATTCGAATCTAAGCGCGGAAAGTTTCGGACGAATGATCAAGCGCGTGTTGGCCGATTTTCCCAACCTGGCGATCGTGGCCACCACGCTGCGACACGCAAAAAGCTCCACGCGCAACGATTGGGGTGCGGTTTGTTATTGCGATGGAAAACTCTATGAAGCGACATTACGGGCGGATGTCGAGATATTCGACCGCATCGGAGGCGGCGATTCATTCGCGTCCGGACTGATCTACGGCTTTCTCGCCGGCCGTGGACCACAGTGGGCCGTCGAATGCGGCGCAGCACATGGCGCGCTCGCAATGACAACTCCGGGAGATACAACCATGGCGACGTTGGCTGAGGTCGAAAAAGTTATGAAAGGCGCGAGCGTGCGGGTTTCGCGGTAACTGAGATCCTTGTGAGAACAAGCAAGACAGAGGTGCTTCTCCGAATTCACGATGTTGGGCTAATTCCAGTCGTGCGTGCGGAGTCAGCAGACATGGCTCGCCGGGCTGTGGCAGCCGTATGCGCCGGTGGAATTTCGATCGTCGAAATTACCATGACCGTGCCGGGCGCGATCGATGTGATCAGGAAACTGGCGGAGGAAATCGGAGCTGAGACCCTCATTGGCGCCGGAACTGTGCTCGAGGAGCAAACCGCTCGAAGGTGTGTGGAAGCTGGAGCGCAGTTCATCGTCAGCCCGGCGCTCGATCTCAGAACAATCGCGGCTTGCCGGGAGATGGATGTCGTCATGATCGCGGGCGCCCTGACTCCGACGGAAATTTACACCGCGTGGTCGGCGGGCTCGGATCTGATAAAAGTATTTCCCGCCGGAGCTCTCGGCGGCCCCAGCTATTTCAAATCGCTTAAGGGACCCCTGCCTCAAATCAAACTGGTTCCAACCGGAGGTGTGTCACTTGCTACTGCCGCGGCATTCATCGAAGCCGGAGCGGAGGCTCTGGGAGTGGGAACCGATTTAATCGATGTTAAGGCTCTTAAAGGCGGGCAGGACAGCGACATTTCTGCGCGAGCCCGGCAATACGTGGAAATTGTGCAGCGGACGCGAGCGAAGATTTAATGGAGCGGCGGGCCCCCTCTACTTTCGCGACCCGATAAATCGACGTCCACCACTTTTCTTTCATTTTTCCCCGAACTTGCGATTAAAGTTCATGGCGGTATTTACCAGGCCTATGTGCGAAAAAGCCTGCGGGAAGTTGCCGAGAAGCCGTTTCGCGTCCGGATCATATTCTTCCGCCAACAGGCCAACATCATTTCGAATATTCAACAACAACTCAAAAGTGCGGATAGCGTCTTCCCGCCGTCCCTGCAAAATGTAATTGTCGGCGAGCCAAAACGTGCACGCCAAAAACGCCGCTTCCCCATGCGGCAGTCCGTCCACTTTCGGATCCGTGGTATAGCGAGCCACAAATCCTTCTTTGGACATCAACTGTTTCTCGATAGCTGCCACCGTACCTAGCACGCGCGGGTCATCGGCGGGTAGAAATCCGACCAACGGCATCATGAGAAGACTGGCGTCAAAAAGTTTTGAACCATAGAACTGAACGAACGAATTCAATTCGGTATCGAATCCTTTTTCGCAAACCTCCTTATGAATGCGCACCCGCAGTTCTTTCCACTTTTCTATGTCAGCGGCAAACCATCCCATGTCAGCCGATTTGATGGCGCGGTCGATGGCCACCCACGCCATCATTTTCGAATGCGTGAAATGACGGCGAGGGCCGCGCATCTCCCAAATTCCGTCGTCCGGACGCTTCCATGCCGTTTCCAGGAATTCAACCAGAGCCTGAGCCATACCCTCATGACGATCCGCCGGAGGCTCGGAAAGGGCCTTTCGATACTGATAAAGAGTGTTGAAAACTTCGCCGAAAATATCCAGCTGGAATTGTTGATAGGCGGCATTCCCGGTTCTTACCGGCTTTGATCCTTCGTATCCCGCGAGCCATGGAAGTTCCAGTTCGGTGAGCCGGCGTTCGCCGCGGAGTCCATACAGAATGTTTACCTCCGAGGGATTGCCGGCTATCGCGCGCAACAGCCACCGGCGCCACCCGCCCGCTTCCTCCAAATACCCCGCATCCATGAGCGCGTGCAAGGTAAGCGTGGCGTCGCGTACCCAGCAAAACCGATAATCCCAGTTGCGGACCCCTCCAATGGCCTCGGGAAGCGAAGTGGTAGGCGCGGCCACAATCCCCCCGGTGGGAATAAAAGTCAGAGCTTTGAGAGTGATAAGCGAGCGCATGACGGCGTCACGCCAGTCGCCTTTGTATAAACACTGGCTGGACCATTTGCGCCAAAAGTTTTCGGTTTCTTCAATGGCTTCATTTGCGGCCAGCGGGGGCGGTTCATCGCGATTAGATGGATACCAGGTCAGGTCGAAAGCAACTTGCTGGCCTTCGCTGACGGTGAACTCAGTCATGGTCTTAAAGTTTTCGCCGCGTAGGGGGACGCCTGTGCGCAGGCTGACCATATCTGGGCCGGCAATTGCCGTGATACCACGTTCCGAGCGTCTCACCCAGGGCACTACCGATCCGTAGTCGAAGCGAAGAACAAGTTCCATCTTCATTTCGACCTGCCCTCGTTTTCCCTCGACTACCCGCACCAGCTCAGGCTGTCCGTCGCGCTGGATCATGCAATCCGTGAGCACCACCGTGCCGGCATCGGTTTGAAATTCAGTTTCGAGAATAAGAGTGTCGCCGCGGTATTGCCGTTTCGTGGTGCGAATTTGTCCCGAAGGACGCATTGACCAGTACCCGTTCTCCGCGGTGCCAATTAGCGCCGCGAAACAAGCTCCCGAATCGAAATGCGGCAAGCATAACCAATCTATCGTTCCATCCTTCGCGATGAGGGCTGCCGTGTGACAGTCACCGATGAGTGCGTAATCTTCAATAGGTTTAGACATATTGTTTAAAGCTCGGTTGTACGGTCAGTAAGAATCATAGCCCGAACCGCCGATTTTGTTCTGTTTGTAGAAATGAGAATCGACATCCGCGACAAAACTGTCGGACGCATAAGAACACCGCCAAAATAGCATCTGGCTATCCCTTATAGGCATCTCATCCTAGTCGAGGAGACCTCGTAGAGAAAATCAATGGAAATACGCAAACTCGGGAAAAGTAATTTGGAAGTCTCAGCTCTTGGCCTTGGCTGCATGGGCATGAGCTTCTCCTAT
>Ga0182015_10001189_pt1 | contig 35294 bp, 20 predicted proteins | sample 712P3MmetaG_FD_120478 | JGI IMG/M metagenome (GOLD analysis project Ga0182015, IMG submission 120478) | Permafrost microbial communities from Stordalen Mire, Sweden - 712P3M metaG | ecosystem: Environmental > Terrestrial > Soil > Wetlands > Permafrost | place: Sweden: Stordalen | collected...
GTAGGCTGTTTGCTCAAATCGGGCTTCTCGGCGGTTTGTGCGCTGGCTGCGGTGAGCAGCATCAAGCAGGCAAGCTGGACCGCTACCCAAGTTGTACAAAATCGTCGCATCGTAACTCTCCCAAGGGCTCCCGTAGTAAAGGAGGCGCTTTCCCAGTATCCGGTATGATTCCATGTTAGTTGACTGTGACGGCCACCGTAGGAGCGGCGTTGGACTGAGTCACGCCATTTGCGTCCTTACCGGTAATCGTAATCGTATAGCTTCCTGCCGGTGTTCCGCTGTTGCCACCACCACCGCCTCCGCCACTGCCGCTGGATCCGCACGCGGGAAACACGATAAGGCTGGCCAGCACTATCCACAGAAGCAAGAAACCCAACAACTTTTTCCGGCGCGGACCTCTCGACCCGAAACCCAGGCCAATCAGTGCCATTCCTGGTAGGGTTAGCGACAACGCATAAAGCATGTTGGAGTGACGAAGCATCGCTCCCGACGCCCCGACAGTAGTGAAGGTTAACGTTGCGCTACCACTAGTGCTAGTCACGCTCACTGGGCTCGTGTTTCCAAACGAGCAGGTCGGGGCTGGACTCACCACCGGCAAGATGCTGCAGGAAAGAGTGATACTACCCGTGTAGTTGTTGGCTGAGGTCACGGTGATCGTGGCCGTGGACGAACCACCCGGGCTGATCGATGCGGGACTGGCTGTTGCCGCGGAGAGCGAATAGCTTCCCGGTGGCGTCACAGTAAGACCGATCGTCGCAATTTGTGGCCCCAGGGTTCCCGACGTGCCAATGACGGTCACCGTCGCGGACCCGGCGGTTGCCGTGCTGCTAGCCATCAGAGTCAATGTGCTCGCGCTGGTCGTGGTGGTTGGATTGAACGACGCCGTAACTCCAGCGGGCAGGCCTGAGGTTGCCAAGCTCACGCTGCCGGTGAAACCGTTCGTAGGATTCACTGTAATCGTGCTCGGGATACTGCTTCCCTGAGCAATGCTCAGTGTGCTGGGCGCGGCTGACAGCGTGAAGTTCGCTGGCGGAGTGACCGTGAGGTTGATCGTTGCTGTTTCCGGTGCCAAGGTTCCCGATGTGCCGGTAATGGTTACGGTCGCAGGGCCAGCGGTCGCAGCGCTGCTAGCCGTCAGAGTCAATGTGCTGGCGCCGGTTGTGCTGGTTGGATTGAACGACGCCGTAACTCCGCTGGGTAGACCGGAAGCCACTAAGGCCACGCTGTCTGCGAAGCCGCCGGTGGGATTAACCGTGATCGTGCTCGTGTTGTCGCTTCCCTGCGCGACGCTCAACGTGCTGGGAGCGGCAGATAGAGTGTAGCCTGGTGTGCTCGAAGTATTCCCCGACAAAGTGAGTGCAAGAACCAATGAGAAATTGGTACCGTCGGCGTTCGCCAATCCAATGCTTTGCACCACCCTGGTGGGGTCCAGAGTGTAGGTATAGGCGTAGAGGTTGCAACTCGCGCCGGTGTTGAGTGTGCCGTCACTGTTGATGCGACTGATCCCTCCGACCGCGACGCTCTCGTTCGGACTACCGCCAAAATTGCACCAGTCACTGAAGGTTTGGATGAAGGATGCGGGCGAGCCCGTTGTATAAGTGACGGTGACCGTTCCGGTATGGCTGCCTTGGACGCCGGTGCCCATCATGCTCAGGGTGGTGTAAGCGGCCTGCTGGTTCGAGGGCAGAGTAATGGTCACGCCGGGATTAAGGTTGATCATGTCCACGACGCACGCAGTTGTACAATCCTTTGAATTGACTGGCCCGAAGGTGAACAGGAGGCCCTTGATGGTTAATGTTGGGGGCGTGGTCGAGGGCAGACCCAATTGCTGTACCGAGTATCCGTCCGCGCAACCGGCGGGGAGCGTGCAATTGTTTCCTCCACCATCCATACCACCGGTCGCTGAAAAAGTTACTCCGTTATCGTACAGGCCGGCCACGTTGTATTCAGACGAGAGGCTCACCTGTGTTCCAAGGCTCTGCGTCGTCAGAGTAGCCGCGAGCACGATCACGTCGCGATTGTTGGGCAAGGTAAGGCTTTGTACGGTCTTCGCGCTGTTCAGAACAAAGGTATAGCCATACAAATTGAACTGCCGATCATCCTGAGCACCAGTACTCAGATTGCGATAGGACATCACCACCGCGAAAGACTCGCCAGATTGTTGCCCCGGATTGGGGCTGCAACCGCACCAATCGCTGAAGCTCTGAGTGATCTGAGTCGTCGTGCCGTCCGTGTATGTTACGGTGAGGGGCTGCGACAGTATTGGCCCGTCGATGCCGGTGGCGAGTAATTGCAGTGTGGTGAACTGACCCGCGGGAAGCGCGACGAGCTGGCCGGTGCCGTAGACTGCATCCAGTTTGTTCGCGGGTCCGAAGTTGAACTGAACGCCATTGAGGATCCGATTCGCGGTCAACAGGTTCGAAGAGTAAGCGGAACCTAAACCATCCATGCCACCGGAAGCGGAAAACGTGGTGCCGTCAGTGTAAAAGCCATTCAGGTTGTATGCCGAGGATAGATCAACGGGCGTGCCAGAGCCGCCAGTGCCAGTGGCTGCGCTCACGGACAGAATAGTATAGGGCGCGTTTAGCGGTGCGATATTTCCTGACGTTCCGCTTACGGTCAAATAGTCGGCTCCTACTGTCGCCGCCGTGCTGCTCGCCGTCAGCTTCAGCGTGCTCGTGCTCGAGGTGCTGGTGGGACTGAAAGATCCAGTCACGCCGCTGGGCAGGCTGCTCGCGGACAGGTTTACCGTCCCGCTAAAGTTGTTCTGGGAGTTCACCGTGACCGTAGGGCTTGTGGTCGCGCTCTGGTTGAGGTAAATGGCGCTCGGCGCAACCGAAAGAGAAAAATCCGGCAATGCAAGCGTTACAAAAGCCGGTTGAGTCTGGATTCCTCCCGAGCCCGTGCCGGTGACAGCGACCATGAGAGTTCCAGCGGGTGTCGCGCTGGTGGTCGAGACAGTCACAGTCGAAGTACCTGATCCGGTGATCGAAGCGGGACTGAACCCGACAGTTACGCCCGCCGGCGCACCAAGGATGTTCGCGGACAGAGTCACCGTCCCAGTGAAGCCGTTCGCCGAGGTCAGCGAGATCATAGTGGTCCCGGGAGCGCCGCCGGGCGTAAGGCTCAGAGTGCTCGGAGACGCCGACAGCGTGAAGTATGGATTTGTCGTTGACGCTGGCGCGAGCGCAGTGATCATGCCCTCTCCGTTCGGCGTGCCCCAGCCGGTCACCATGTCGAAACCGGTCATAGCAGTGAACAAACCTGTAAATCCGGGGGAAACCGAGGAGCCACTCGGGTTACTCCCGCTTGTGATGTCGTGAAACGCCGTGTCGTAGCCGGACCCTTGACCAATGGTATAGACGAGCGGGTTGAGAAAACCGATGGTTTCGCCGTTGGCGGCAGCCTGTTCATTGGCCAAAGCCAGAAAACCCGCCCACCGCGGCGCTGCAAGGCTTGTCCCGCCGATTCCTCCTTGACAAGTCCCGCTTGAGCAAAAGAAATTGTCGGTGTCGGCTTCCGCGGAGATATCCGGAAGGTTGCGATATTTCGTCGACCCTCCGTTCGCCGACGTGATCACCGGAGACTGATAGCTCGGAATCGCGTCATAGGGACTTTGATAACAGGGAGTGCTGCTGTTGCTGCTGTCGCACCACCCTGTGCCGCTACCAACCCAACCCGTTTCCGAGGACCAAGCCCCGCCCGCGCTGGCGGTGGTCAAGTCCGTGCCGCCAACATCGGTGACGTTTTGGCTGAACCCTGGCCAACCCCCGTCTCCAAGATTCGCGCCCTCGTCACCAGAAGCCACAAAAAAGTTCTGCCCCTGCGCATGGAACTCCTGGAAGTCCTGCTCATCCGCTGCGGCGTTGCCGTCCCCAATACCGAAGGAAAAACTCATTTGCTTGGCGATGTCGTCCGTCGCGTAGGCGTTAAATATGTCGATATCGGCATTGCCGGAGGTGTCTTCATAGACGATCAGGACAGACGCGCCGGGAGCCATCGAAATTATCTGCTGGATATCGATGACCTCTTCGCCATCATCACAATCGCCCGGACAAGCTCCATTAGTCCCACCGAGCAGTTCGGTCACGATCGGAACCTTAAGAGTCTGCCCGACGGTGCTGAAGTAGGCTTGGACATCAGCCATGTTCCACTGGCCGAGTTCGGCCAAGGCGAGGGCTTGTCCGCCGCCCGTGAGTGGGCCCGCGCCGTAGTAAGCCGCCCTCATGTCGCTGCCGTAGAATTGGCCCCCCGGGCCGGAGCCAGTCTGGTCACTCTGCACGCTTCCATGTGAGGACGCGTGCGCCAGCATGGAATGGGGGAGGGTAAAGTTTGTGAGACCACTGACCCCCAGCAATGGAATACCTGAGTCGACGGTGGGTTCGACGGTGGGAGCATAAAACGTTCGCTTTTCGGTCGGGTGTTGGTAGACCTGCATCGTTATCTGAAAAGCTTGTTCGATGTTGGCCACTGATCCAGTTACGTTCAGTAATAGGCGATTAGGAGATGTACGGGTAACCGTCAAGCCGTGGGACTGCGCGAAGCCGATCACTTGCTGGTATTCCACGCCCGAAGGCCCAAACTGTTCTGTGAACTGCGCTGCCGTGAGGTACCGGTGGTATTGGGAACTGGTCGGATCTTCGAGCTGTTGCAGCAGGGTCTGAAGTTGCTCCGGGTTGCGCAGCGGCAGTGTGAGGGCCAGACTCAACTGCTGCGAACTGGGCATTCGGCCGACAAGTTTCGCGCCTGCGGGCGCCGATACCCGATTCTGGAGCACCTGCCTTTGTTGCGCCTGGAGAGAAGTGGTCAGTAAAGAAAATAGGATAGGGCAAACTGTCAGCACGAAAGCAAACCCGGAGCGTGCAACTCTGTGCATTGTCTCTTCTCCCTACTTCCCCAAGAAAAATTGCCTTGACGTTCCGGCGAGATCTCAGCCTTGGGGCTTTTTGGCCTTCCTGCCCAACCCTAGCTCACTCTGTGGAGGCTCTCCCCGAAACCCCGCCGGGACGAGAATAATCTCGCCCCGGTTTGCCATTCTCCGGTTTATTTTTTAGTTGTCGGACACGTTGACGATCACCGTGTTCGAAGTGCCGGCGGCATTGCTGGCCTGGCTCAGACCGTTTGTATCAATCCCAGTGACCGTAACCGTGTACTGCCCAGGAGGAGTTCCAACATTGCCTAGTTGTTTGGTGCTTACGCACGCTGGGACGACGATCAGAAGCGCCAGCAGCATTCCGACAAACCAGCAGCTCAGCCATCGCTTCCTGCGCAAACCTCGCTGACTAAACTCGGCACCGAGCAACGCCAATCCGGGGAGGGGCAGCAGGATCGCATAGAAAATAGAGGTCGAACGTTGCGCGGACGACGATGCCGGGGCGGCCGACGTGAAGGTCAGGGTTGTGCTCGGCGGTGCGGGCTCTCCGGCGGTCACCGTAACCGAGGTGGGGCTTAGACTGCAGCTTGGCGCCGTTGCGGCGGACGGCGGAACTCCCACAATTGTAGGGGAGATACTGCAGGAGAGTTGAATGGTACCTACGTAGCCCGGTTGCGGGTTCACCGTCACCGTCGCGGTACTCGTGCTACCGGCAGTGACCGCCGCCGGGCTGGCAGCTCCGCCGTCAATCGTGTACGTCGGCGGCTTTAAGGTGATCGCGAGACCAAACATTGCGCCGGAGCCGTCCTTATCTGTCAAGGTTATACCTTCCAGGATCCGGGTGACATCCAGAGGGTAGGTGTAGGCGTAAAGGTTGCAGCCCGCACCGTTGAGAGTTCCGTCGGCGTTAATGCGGTTCATCGCCGTTCCTGCGGGGTTTTGCGATACTGCGATGGACTCGTACTGATTGCCTCCAAAGCCGCACCAGTCGCTAAAAGTTTGGCTGAACACGTCGGGAGCGCCGCTCGTGTACGTGGCTGTAACCTGCCCCGCATGGTGCCCATTGACGGCGGTTCCCAGCATAATCAACGTGGAGTAGACGACTTGTTGAGCTGTGGGAAGAGTGATGTTGACCCCGGAACCAGTGAGGTTGACCACGTCTACCGTACATGCAGTACCGGTGGACGGCCCGCAGTCGACTGTATTCACTGGGCCAAAGATGAACGGTACGTTCAATGATGGCGGAGTTAGCGTTGGTGGGGTAGTGGTGGATAGCCCCAACTGATTCGACGAGTATGCGTCCGGGCAATTTGTGTAGGGCGGAGTGGGGGTGCAGTTGTTCCCGTTGTCCATGCCGGACGTACCCAGAAAAGTTGTTCCGGTGGCGAACAGACCTGCCACGTTGAAACATTCTTGTCCGCCGCAGAGCGCCGAGGTAGAGGACAAGTCCACCTGCACGTTTTGCGCGTGTGCAGGAATTGCCAGGAATAGCAACGCTAGTACGAACGCCGCCACCAGCGGAAAGAACACGGACGAAGAAACTCCTCTTGTAGTCATCCTTCCCCCTTCCAACTTCGCTCCAAGATGTATCTTGCGCATAGGGTAACTTTCCATTTCCGTAACTCGCCGTTCGTCTAGAAAATGATCTTTCCTGAGACCCGCAGATTTCTCGGGAAGTTTTGTTGCGTGGGACCAACGGTACCGAAGCCAGTCCAATAGGAGCGGTTCGTCAATGGGTTGGGAATGAGACCGGCCGCGCCGTCGGTAGGAGTGGTATCAGGCCCGCCTAGGAGCACGGAATTCAATGCGTTGAATGCCTCTCCTCGGAGGGTGAAACTTACTCGTTCGGTTACGTGGAAGTTCTTCTCCAACGAAAGGTCAAGATTGGGTACTGTGGGGTTGCGCACTTCATTGGTTGTGGCTGCGGTCGTGACATAGGTGTAGCTGGAACCGCCGATGCGTGGCACAGCGGAGGAACAGGCGTTTGTCCCGATCGCGGGATTGAGCCACTGACCAACGCTCGTTCCCTGGGGTGAAGCAAATCCGCATGTGTAGTTGAAGCCCTGGTTAAGCTGGACAGGAGTGCCACTTTGCGCAGCAAACACCCAGCCTAGAGTCCAACCGCCCAGAGCGTAGTCGACCACGCGCGGCGCCGAGGACAGGAATGTTCTGCCCTTTCCTACCGGAACATCATAGACTCCAGTTATAGCCAGAACGTGAGTGCGGTCATAAACGGAAAGGTAATGAATTTCATTAGCATCCTGGTAAGGGTAGCCGTTCTGATAACCGTCTCCGTTGATATTCTTCGACCAGGTATACGCGACGTTGAAAGTCAGACCGTGGGAAGTCTTCTTCGTCAACTTCACTTCCAGTCCGTTGTACCAGTTTCTGCCGATGGGATCGTTGTATTCTCCTACGGGTGGCGCACTCCCGTTGGTGCCGCAGTATTGGGAAAAAGGCAGCAGCAGCGTGAGGGCCTCGACTGTGGGCGACTGTCCGCAACCGCTGGGAAATGATTCAGAAAAAACTCCGTAGTAGGGATTCGGCACCAGTTTGCTGTAGACGCTGCTGCCCTGAGCCAGCGAATACTGCAATTGCGGATAGGTGACAATGCCGTCATACCACTGCAATGCGCGCAGGTGGCTGGTATAATTTGCAGCCCATCTCGCATCCAGAACCGTTTGACCCGGCAGTTCGTGCTGAAAACCGAACGACGCGACCTGGGTGCGAGGAATCAAACGCTTGGGAGTATCGACGGTCAAACCGCCCGTGCCCACGCCAGCCAAGGCTAGCCCTGCCACGCCCACCGGCGGCAACAGACCCAGGGGATATGCGGACGACGCTGGAAATGGCGTGCCCACACCGTACGGTCCAAGCGAGGCTGATCCCGGCGCTGCTCCGCCCTGGGTTGGATTGATGCTGTTGACGGAGTCGAGATAGTTCGTCGTTTGCTGATAGCCGATCGGCGAGCCGCCTTCCAATCCCGCGCCGTACATGTAGCCCCAGCCGCCGCGAAATACAGTCTTGGGATTAAACGCAAAAGCAAAACCGAACCGGGGAGCGATATTACCCCAATCCGTGTTATACGCATTCCGCGGCTGGCCATTGATACCAGCGGGGAGGATGCTGCCGAGAACCTGAGCGGGCACTGTGATACCAGCCGCAGCCCAGGCAGCAGTGTTCGCAGCATTGGCAACGTTGGCCTGGTAGACTCCGTCACTCGTAATGGGATTTACGCAAGTCTGACAGAAACCACGGGGCAGTTCGTTGTAGCGCTCCTTGAGCCCGATCTGCACGTCGTAGCGCAAGCCGAGATTTACCGTTAGCCTATGAGTGACCTTCCAGTCATCCTGCCCATAAAGGCTCCAGACGGGTTGGTAGTCGAACAGCGAGTCGTTCCAGTTGACGCCGCTGGCTGCAGATCCGGTGCCTTGGGATGTCGGAAATCCCAGCAGGAAATCTGCCCATCCCGAGCCGTTCGGGGCGAATGAGCCGCTGCAAGCAGAGCCTAAGCCGGTAGCGGTTCCGCCTGAAAAGTTCGCCGGCTGGTAACAATTGCTATTGAACGGATTGGATTGGGTGAACCGCCCGCTAAACCCGAAAAATCCATTGGCGTTGGCGGCGTTGCCGGGATTGCCGTATGTAAAGTAAGCAGCCCCGCCGCCGAAGTGGATATTATGAGCGCCCTTGGACTTGGTAAAATCCGCGTCCAGCGTGACGTTCGTAGTCGCGTCCAGGTTGTTCGAGTTGCCAAAGACCGTCGGCAGTCCGCTGACGTTGTATTCTGGCAGATTTTTGATCGAGGTGGTGGGGGGAAGCGGCATGTTAAGTCCGATGGAGTTGGCTGGCTTGGCGGCGCTTAGATCTCCGTCCGGCACGGCAGCCACGAAGCGGGAGAACGAAAGTTTGATGTCTCCCAGTAACGTGGGCGAAAAGGTGTGCGTCATGTCCTGCGACGCCGCCCAGTTCTCTCGCGTCCAGTTGATGTTGCCATTGTTCGCAACTCCCGCGAGCCCATTGCCGCTGCGGTTTTCGTGACCTTTTTGCCACTCGAAGAAGCTATACCACTTGGTCTTGTCGCTGGTGTTGTAATCTACCCGGATCATCGGTTGGTTATAGCTGTAAAGATCTGGAGTAATTGCGAAGAAGTTCGCGGGTTCGCCTTGTCCGCCGATAAAGTTCTGCGCCCCTCCAATATTTGGCAGAGGGATGTAGCCGGCACTCAGAATGGCCGCAGCAGTCGGGTTGATTTGGGCACCAGGGATCGCGGGGCCCAGTTGCCCCGTCAAAGGGCTTCGGTTCACACCCCCCGTGTAAGCGTTGGGATAGACCACCGAGTTCTGCGGACATGAACTGACCGATCCGCCCGTGGAACAAATCGCGTTGTTCGGGTTGCTCACATTGGTGTTGTCGCCCGGCTGAAAGAGCGAAAGTCCATACAGGACGTAGGGATCCGCCTGCGCGCCGTTGTTCGTAAAACCAGGGTCCATGGTCTGGACCAGACTGAAGTCAACTCCGGCATTGCCGTTGTAGCCCGGCCGCAGCCAGGCTGGCGGCAGGTTTTCGGTCACCGTGTTGTAAATGGACTGGCGGTAACCTTCAAAGCTGAAGAAGAACCACAACTTGTTCTTGATGATCGGCCCGCCGAATGTTCCCGTGAACTGGTTCTCCACCTGCTGCTGGGTAGCGTCTCCCGTGAGATAGACGTTCGTAGTTGTATTCGCGTCAAACAAGCTGCCATCTCGATAGCCTTCGTACAAGGTTCCGTGGAACGAGTTGGTCCCGTTCTTCGTCACCATGTTGACGGTGCCGCCCGTGGTGCGGCTATAGCGAACATCGTAGGTCGTGGTCATCACGTTGACTTCCTGGAGGGCGTCCAGGTTGGGCGATACATTCCAGGTGCCGGCGGCTTGATTGTCGTAAGTAGTCTGCTGCGTGATGTTGGTGCCGTTGAGGATAAACTGATTGGATCCTCCCGAGGTGTCGTGCGGATTTACGCCGCCGCCAATGATGTATTGATTGGTAACATCCCAGCCCCTGGTTCCGGAAAACCCGCCCGGCCCGAATTGAGTTTGAGTAAATTGAGAACCAGGCACCGTGCCAATCAGCATATAAATCTGGCGGCCATTGACGGGTACATTCTGAATGATTTTCTCGTCCAAAATGGTGCCGCCGGAGGCATTCTCAGTTTCCAGCAGCGGAGGCGCGGTCGTCACCTCCACAGTATCGTGGAAGGTGCCAACGTCCAGCTTGAAATTCTGGCCGGCGTACTTGCCGGCGAGCAGCACGACCTTGTCCTGGATCGCAATCTTAAAACCTTCGGCCTCCACCTTTACCGTGTAAGTGCCGGGCACGACGTACGGAATGTAATAAACGCCCGCTTTGCTGGTCACGTCGGAGTAGGTCGATCCCGTGTCAGTGTTGGTAGCCGTAACTTTCGCACCGGGAATTACTGCACCGCTGGGGTCAGTAACCTGACCCGTCAAAGTGGCACGGAATTCCTGGGCCAGTGGGCGCTGTGGAAACGCCAGGAGCAGGCTAACGGTCAAGCCGACTAAAATCCAGAGCCGGTGCATCCCGCCACGATCGTGAAGTCTAAAGCTCGACAGAACCGTCATTGCGACCCTCCTCAAGATTTTCACCGCTTACTCGTGCCCGCTGCCGGCGTGGCCGGAAAGCCGGCCGTGCTGCTCCCCCGTCGTCTGGAGAAGGTTTTTAGGATGACTGTGTTGCTGTTGAGGACGCGGGCGTTTCGCTGCCGCTCCGCCCGTGATCGTACCTTGCTCTTCCAACATGCCGAATACCGGGGAAAGCGTGTCCGTCTCCACTATGAAACCTTGCGAACCGTTGGCAAGAAAGAAGTCAACATTTTCAGTGCCTGGTGTCGTCCCGCCAAGTACACCAAGTGGAAAGGCAGGCGTGGTTACGATGGTGCCGGTGAAGTGGCCGGGATTACTCGGATCCGCCGTAAACGCGCCGGTTAGTGGACCCGTTGTCAGCGTGGCATTGTTCGTGCCCGAGCCTTGGAAGTCGCCCTCGCCAGTGAACGTCGTGGAGCTGACGGTGAAGTCGCCAGTGAAGCCCCCATCGTAATTACAGCAGCCGCCAAGGTTCGATTGATTCGAGAGAAGAATGGCATAGCTCCCGGCGAGGGTCGCGGAGGCCGCGTCGGCTTGGGGGATCATCAGTCCGACCGCGTTGCCATAGGTGACCGACCCAGAAGTATTGTTAGCCTCGAACAGCAACGCGCCCCCGGCTCCGCTGGTATTGTTCGGATCAAGCAGGTTGAGGTTCGGGTCGGTCAGGTAGATGTTATAGATTTGCCCCGAGGGAGTCGTAAGAGTTCCTCGCGGACTGCCAGAGAAGTTGATTGCGCTGGAACCGGCCAGGGAAATATCTGTCGTGACTATTGTTGGTGCTGGGGCTCCTCCATCGGCAACGTTGAGGTCCATAATCCCGCCGGTAATGTTTCCGCTTCCGTCGGTGGTGAATTGACCGCCGGCAGCGTTTGAATCACCCCCATTGCTGTTGTCGCCAAAGCCGAAATAGCTGAAGACAAAACCGCCGGTTAGCGCAGCGCTGGTATCGTTAGCGGCCGTAGCAAGCGAGCCCTGCCCATACGCGGTACCGCTATTGCCCGCGTTCCCCGTATTGGTCATGCTGGTTAATCGCAGCGCCTCTGGCGTCACAATGTAGTACACATATTCGGTGCAGGAAGGCAGCGGAGATGCGCCGCAAGGGCCGAGAGTATCCGGGGAGGAACTAAGGGTCATAACACCTCGTCCGTTAGTGTCCGGAGCCGTATATGTTCCGGTGAACGAGAGACCCGCGGCAGGGGATGGAACTTCACTGTTGTAGCCGGTGCCGCCCCCGTCATTTCCCACGTTTTCATCAAAGATGCCGCCGGTGATGTTGCCCGGAGCGGTCGCGGTCGCAGTGCCATCCGCAGTGAAGATGCCTCCCCAACTCGCATTTTCGCCCGCTGCATGGCTGTACCCGGACAATGTGAAGGAATAGCCGCCGGCAACTTGCGACCCGGAAAAAACCGGACCTGCGGTTTGCAAGTCCATGCTGCCGGGCGCGCCTATCGTAAGTCCATTAAACTGATCCTCTTCGGCGATCACCAAGTGGGAGTTCGACGTGGCTGTGATGCCGTGGGTCTGTTGAAGAGTGCCGCAGCAGTTAGTGTCGTTGAGACTCAACGATATGTTCCCGTGGCCAGTCGCATCCAGGGAGTACGTTCCAGTAATTGAGGGAGCATTCCAGTAGAGTCCGTTTGCGGAGCCATCGCCTTCACCGCCGATGACGTTTCCATTTCCGTCCAGCGTGACGCTCGCAACCATTCCGAAGGAACCATTCCCCGGCTGCAAAACAATCGCGTACTGTTGAGCGATACTGACCGTCACACTAGCGGTTTGTGCAGTATTGGCAACAGAAGTTGCCGTGATGGTGACCGTATAATTTAGGTTGGTAGTGATGGGGCCGTTGGGCGGGGCCACGGGCGCCGTATAGAGCGTTGTTATCTGATAGCCAGTCGTTGTGGGATTGAACGAGCCGCACGCATTAGTGGGCGCACAACTCCAGGTGACGCCGCCATTGGTCTTGTCGTTCAATACGTTGGCTGCAACGCCGGCCGTCCCTCCCGCGACCACGACCGCCGGCGGACTCTGAACTATTTGCACACTCAGCGGCCCTCCGGACGTTCCGGTACCGGGAAGCGTGTCGATCCCGTTGCCGCAGGCAGAGAGCGTTGCGAGCGCAACGGTGATGAGCGCGACGACAAGGATTCTGCTGTTCATTTGCGCACCTCCCTCGGAATTCGCCGTGCAACTCCAGCGCATCCTGCTCACCACCAGAAAGCTCAACATCGTTCTCATCTGTGACTCCTTTGGAGCAAGCTCTGGAACTCCCTAAGCAGAAACGAAGCGACACAATGGAACAGCTCAAACCTCGTCATGGAGACAGTCCGTAAACATCAACTTCCGTGAGCGTGGCAACGTATACCTTGCCGTTGGCGATGGTGGGCGGAACAAACTTCACTGCGTTGCCCGCCTGGTCGCGGTTGTTGGCCGCCATCGAACTGTTCCAGTATTCAATCAACAGATTGCCCGCGTCGTAGGCATGCAGAACCGCGGGCCCCGAACAAGCCGCAGGCACGGGAACTTGAAAGCAATTGGCGGCGACACCAGCCGCAATCGCATTCGGATTGGCGTAGCCATAGGCGCTGGCATCAATGGCCCAGACGATGCCGTTCGAGGCGCCCTGCGAAGAGACTGATGGTGACGCACCGGGGAAATTGTAATAGTGAGAAGATTCCGAGGCCGGATTCGTACCGAACTGTCCCGTCGAGGGATTAAAAGAAAACAGCTTCAGGTAGTCGCCGGAGCCAGTGTTGTCCAGGCTGCCCGCAAAGTACAAGGTGTTTTGCCAGAATGCAGGTGTGCCGTAGAAGCCGGACGGCGACCCGACAAAGGTCTGCACGATCTCACTATTCGTGCCCTGGCAGTTATTGCTTTGAAGATGCCCCATATTGTCGCGGTCGATCAAATAGACAACTCCTTCTTTGCCCATTTGCACCAGCAGGTGCAGGACGGGCCCCGAGGTTTGATCAGGCAGCAACACGGGGTCTCCCGCACCGAGGTCAGTATCGGAACTCGCGAGGCAGGACTGGTCATCTGGAGTAAACCAGTCCACCAGGTTCAGATTGTCGCCGTTCAAAGTCGTTCCACTAAAAGGAATGAGTTTCAGGACGCTGTCCCCGTAATCGTTGTCTGGCACGGTAGTCGTGTTGGCGTCGAATACCCCATTGCCGGTGGAGACGTAGATGTTGCCTTCGCTATCAACGGATGGAGCGCCGCCGCCCGCCCAGATCCCGCCCGCACCGCCGTTTGGCGAAGAATTGAAAACTGCTGCCTGCTGCTGAACGTTGGCGGCGTTGTACCCAAGGAGCCAACCATGCCACGGCCCCGCATCCTCATGGGCCGACGACCCGACATACACTGTTCCGCCCGCGAGCACGAGGCCGGAACGCTGATTCTGCATTTGTGCACTGAACACTACAGTGCTGCCGCCATCGCCGATGCCCGGCACTGTTGCGGTAATGGCCACCGGCGCGCTGAACTTCTCATTCCCTGTGGCCAGGTCCAACGCATGCAGCCGCTGATAAAACGCGCCTTGCGAGCTGTTCTGCGATGTACTCACTAAGTAAATCGTGTTGCTTGTGGGATCAATCACCGGTGTTCCGGTTACTCCAACCTCCGGATAGATATCTCCCACTCCGCATTGGCAGCCCACATCGTCCCAGAACACGGACGTCTCTCCGGCAGTTCCACCATGCAGTGTGTCCAGAAGGTTCACTTCGCCAAGCACCCCACTCCCGTGCCAGTACTGGACACAAGGATTCGCGTCGGCATCGAACGCGAAAACCGTGTCGTGCTGGGTGGCCACGAAGATCACGTTATGAATGCCACCGCCGATGTTCAAACCTGGAACCCAGAGCGGCTGCGTGAAAACGGCGCCATCTACCACGCAGGAAAACACCTTCCCAAAGGTGTTGGTGTTCACATTAGTAGGCGTCAGCGCATACTCTTGCGTATTCGTGCCGTCTCGTGACAGGTCGTTGTGGTGAGTGAAAACTCCCGCCAAATCCGTGACGGCTACGCTCGCGGAGGCCGAGTCCGCAGGATTCGCCACGCTGGTTGCGATCACCGTATGCGTACCGCCAGCCGCCGGTGGTGTGTAGAGACCATTTTGGCTGATTGTTCCAACCGTAGTACTTCCGCCGGCCGCCCCATCCACACTCCAGTTGACGCTTAGGTCAGTAGTATTGCCCGTAACTGTCGCGATGAATTGCTGCATCTGGCTGGTCGCAGCCACAGCCGCAGTCGTCGGTGAGATGCTCACCGTCACAGTCGGCAGGAGTGGCGTAGTTGGCGGCGCGCTGGCACCCCCACCGCATCCCGACAGAGCTAGCGTCGTCGCTAGAGCTATTCCGAGACAACCAACCTCTGCGCTTCTCGGCACGTTTTGCTAAACCTCACCCGAAGGCAAATTAGAGCGGGAAATAATTACGGTACGGTGTACGGTGGGGCAGTATGGTGGATAGAGCCAGCAAAAGGATATAGTAGACATTTAACATTAGTTGCATTAACGTAACTTTCCGTGAAACACTTAGCTGCCCGGACGAAGGGTCACCATGTCCCTGCGAATCGGATCATCATTCGCGAACTCGAAGAGTATCTTCGCCGCACCCGGATCCGGCACGTGCATTTTGGCGACGGAAGTACAGCTCCGCCGGTGCTCGCCTATGTCACTAATTTTCCCCGTCTTTCGATCCCCCTCACGGGGTGCCACACGATGGAGGTCGCCTACAGTGGGCGCGCGCAAGCGATACATCCTGTTCGCGGTCACGCGGTCTTTGTGCCCGACCACGCCTGGAACAAACCCGATTGGTCGGCGCACGTCGAAGCTCTCACGTTCCTATTCGGGGTGAAGCAGATCGGCATCAGTCTGGTGCGTCATAAAGGAGACTCGCAGTCACCTGCCACCGCACTGAAGGCCAGTGTGCAGGGTGGCTATGATGTGCCAACACACAGCATCCTGGCCTCGCTGCGGGTGCTTGCCGCTGACCATTCAAAGGGTCCTCTTGCCCGCCTGCTGACTGAATCGCTGCTCCATGCCTGTTTGCGGCTGCTCAAATCGCCGCAGAAACATCCCCAGCGCAAAGCGATTCGAACCTATGAGTCTCTTTGTTTGTATGTACAAGAGAACTTTCAGAGCCCGATTACACGGGAAAGCGTTGCACAACACTTCGGCCTGGCTCCTAACCATATTTCCCGTTTATTCCGGAAAGAAGGGTTCATGCGATTCAACGATTATCTAAACCTGGTGCGCGTGAATCGAGCCAAGTTCATGCTGCAGAACTACGGCCTAACTCTGAAGGAGATTGCCTTCGACTGCGGTTACAACGACACGGCCTATTTCTGCAGGGTCTTCAAGAAAACCTGCAAAGTCACTCCAACCGAGTACCGCGCGGAAAGCACCGCCCTTCGGTAACTTCTGCGTGGCAAGTCTAAAGCCATAACAACAAGAGCCTCGCATGAGCTCGGAGAAAGGTGCGGGGGCTAATCATAAAAGGTTATCTGAGTGCAATAAACGTTCCATCTCTCCTGTTTCCAGACGTAGGACTAATCACACATACTACGGAGCCATGTTTTCCCGCAGTTTCATACCAGATTTCGAGCATGCCTTATTAGGTATCGAAAACACGGTGTTCGATGGGGATGCCAGCGGAAGTGTTCTTAAACAGGGTTTCTCATGCAAGCCGCAACGGTTGGAGCGATCTTGAATGGAAAACTACTAAAGCTTGATGCATTTGTAATGGGCCGGGGAGCAGTTTTGTAGCTACAATGCACGACATTCCTTTTGCAGCGCTGAACTTCGATGCCTGAATTGCTCAAAAACCTTCGGCAGCACTTGCTAACGGGTGTTTCGTTTGCAATTCCGTTCATTGCCTGCGGAGGCATTCTGATCGCATTTGCCATCGCACTTGCTCCGATGACCCCCACGGGCCCGGACTTTTCTAAGGCCCCCGGGCTCAAGCTGATTCTTGATATTGGGACGGCGGCCTTCACATTGATGTTGCCGGTGTTGGCGGGCTACATCGCCTATTCAATCGCTGGAAAACCTGCCCTGGTTCCAGGATTTCTCGGTGGGTACCTCTCAGGTCAAGTCGGGGCAGGATTTCTAGGAGCGATCCTAGCTGGCTTGTTGTCGGGCTACGTGGTAGAGCTTCTGAAAAAGATACCGGTATCGAGGCACCTTCGGCCCATCATGCCGATTCTCGTGATCCCTATACTTTCGGGCGCGTTGATTGGAATTCTGATGCTGAAGCTGGTGGGGGCGCCAATTGCACTCCTGATGTCGCACGCCAACGGTGCCCTGAAGGCCATGGGCACTGGAAATGGTGTTGTATTGGCTTTGATCCTGGGTGCGATGATAGCTTTCGACATGGGCGGGCCAATCAACAAGGCCGCCTTTTTTTTCGGGGCTGCCATGATCCGTGAAGGCAACTACCAAATCATGGGAGCGTGTGCCGCGGCTATCGGTACGCCCCCGCTGGGCATGGGCCTCGCAACACTTTTGCAGAAGAAGTTGTGGACCCCGGAAGAGCAAGAGGCAGGCCTGGCTGGAATTGCAATGGGGCTGATTGGAATCACGGAAGGAGCGATCCCTTTCGCTGCTGCGGATCCGATTCGGGTTATACCGAGCATTATGGCTGGTTCCGCAGTAGCCGCAGTAATTGCTATGGTCGGCAAGGTAGGAGATCACGCTCCCCACGGAGGTCCTATCGTATTACTTGTGGTCGATCACAGGCTGGTGTACGTATTGTCGATCATAACGGGAACAATTGTCACCGCACTTTCGATCAATCTGCTGAAAGCGCGAAGCAGGAGGTTGACAAACGGGAGTGAGGAGGAAGTTGCATGAAGATTGTCGCGGTCACCGCTTGCCCAACGGGCATTGCCCATACCTATATGGCAGCTGCCCGGTTGGAGAAGATAGCTAAAGCCCTCGGCCACGAGATCAAAGTTGAGACGCAGGGTGCCATGGGTATTGAAAACAGGCTGACGGAGAATGATATCCGCCAGGCAAAGTTCGCGATTTTTGCCGTCGATATTGCAGTGGAAGAGCGTGAACGATTCAACGGAGTCAAAGTGATTCAAGTACCGCTGCAAGAAGCGCTGAAGGATCCCCATAGCATCTTCGCAAAGCTCCAACCCTGATATGACACAGAAAACCAGCGCGTCGCTGGAGTTTGCATTTGTTTGCTCTTTGTCCGACGGCTTGCATGCCCGGCCTGCGAGCCACCTGGCCGAGGTGGCGAATGACTTTGCCTCCGACTGCTTTTTGACAAACCTGCGGACCGGTTCCGTCGTAAGCCTGAAGAGCGTGCTGGCGATCATTTCCGCAGACATCAGACAAGGGGATCGCTGTAGTGTGCAAGTCAGGGGGGCCGATGAGCAGGCCGCGCACGCGGCACTGCTTCGTTTTATCGGGCAGGTTCTTCCGGGGTGCGACGTGCCTCTGGCGGGAGTAAGCGCGATCCCTGGAGGTGGTGTGCTTCCCCGCGTTCTCCAGACAGCAGAAGTAAAGTGTTGCTTTGGATCGCCGGTCAGCCAGGGTATCGGTCAAGGCAAGGTAGTGCTGTTAAACGGGATGACGTTGCCAAAGCGCCTGAGCGAACGAGTCGCGACGGACCCGCAATCGGAACTGGGACAGATTAAACGTGCCATTGCCGCGGTTCGCTCCCGCATCCGAGAGAAGCTAACACATCCAAAATCTTTCACAGAGACGGCAGTACTGCAAGCAGACCTTGCAATCGCCAGCGATGTCTCTCTGGCGCAGAAACTGACCGAGCACGTTTCGCAAGGTAAGTCGGCTGGCCGGGCGGTTATGGAGGCGGGCGAATTCTTCATTGATCTTCTGCGGCGTTCAGATAGTGAGTACATCCGCGACCGGGCGTTGGACGTCGAGGAGATTTGCTTGCAACTGCTCGAGGAGATCTATGGTGTTGATTTTCAGGCAGCACCTATCGAGTTGCGCGAGCCCTCGGTTGTGGTGGTCGAAACCCTGGCTCCTCAGCAGCTTCTCGGGCTCGACCGGCGATGGCTGAAAGCCCTTGTGCTGGAATACTCAGGTGCGACTTCCCATGCAGTCATTCTGGCCCGTTCGCTAGGAATTCCCACTCTGGTGGGAGTGAAGAGTGCGCGGCTCATACTAGTGGCGGGGCAAGAAGTAGTGGTCGATGCCATTCGAGGGTTTGTTGTGACACAGCTCTCTCCCGCTGTCCAAAGGTTTTACGAGCGGGAGCTAAAGACGCTCGCCCTGCGACAAAAGTACTTGCCCGTCCAGGCCACAGGGCCAGCGATTACGGCGGACGGCAAGATTCTGGAAGTCGCAGCTAATGCTTCCTCGTACGAAGAGCTGTCTCCGGCGTTCGAACATGGCGCAGACGGGATCGGGTTATTTCGCACGGAAATGGCCTTTCTGCAACGCGATCATGCGCCCTCGGAAGAGGAACAGTTCGCGATATACTCCGAAGCCGCACGAGCGGCCACCGGGCGACCGGTAACCATCCGCACTTTTGACCTGGGGGGTGACAAAACAGCCTCCTATCTGAATCTGCCGGCGGAGGCCAATCCATTCCTGGGATACCGAGGCGTACGGATTTATGCGGAGCACCGCGATCTGTTGCGGGCTCAACTGCGCGCTATACTGCGTGCCTCGGCATTTGGCAAGGTTCAGATCATGGTGCCCATGATCTCCTCTCTGGAAGAGGTCCTTCAGTTCAAGACGGAAATCTCGGAGGCAAAACAAGATCTTGAGCTTAAAGGTACCGCTTTCCAATCAGACATACGGATTGGAATCATGATTGAGGTACCTTCAGCCGGGTTCATCTTGGATCAACTATGCGCTGAGGTCGATTTCTTCAGTCTCGGCACAAATGATCTAAACCAATATTTTCTCGCCGCTGATCGAGATAATTCGAAGATTGCAGAGCTTTCCAACGTGCTGCATCCAGGATTCCTCCGGTTTCTCAAAAAGATCGTCCAGGAGATCCGCGAGGCCGGGAAGTGGGTGGGAATGTGCGGAGAAATGGCGGCGGAGGTCCGGCATCTGCCGCTGCTCGTCGGCTTGGGATTGGACGAGATTAGCCTTCCCGCAGCAGGAATTCCAGCCGTTAAGCGAGCGGTTTCGCAATTGTCTGCGTCTGACTGCGAGAGGATTCTCACAGACGTGATCGCTTGCCGGGAAAAGACGGAGATTGAAGAGCTTCTGGAGCACGCTCAACCGTCGTGGTCCACACAGCCGTTATTGAGCAAAGAGCTGGTCTTGCTTGGCAGCGAAAGCAAGAATAAAGAAGAGGCGCTTCAGGAAATTGTTGACGCCTTTTACATCGCCGGTCGAACTGCGGATCGCCAGCGACTGGAGGAGGCTTTGTGGTCCCGCGAAGCTGTCTACGCCACCGGACTGGGCTACGGATTTGCCGCTCCGCATTGCAAGACAGAAGCTATTACCGCCGACTCAATCGGAGTGCTCAAACTCGGGCAGGCGATCGATTGGGGATCTGTCGATAGCGAACCAGTGAACATGATTATCCTGATCGCAATGCGCGAGCCGCAGCTCGCGAACCGGCATATGCAAGTCTTCTCGAGACTTGCGCGGAAGCTTATGAATGAGGAATTCCGCGGACACTTGCTTGCCGTCGAAAACGCACACGACATGGCCACGTACCTGGCCCAGCAACTCGAAATCTCTCTTCACTAAGGGAATTGCGACGGTGGCGTCGGACTGCGACGGAAGAAGTGATTTTTTCAACTATGAACGCATCGATCCGGAGAAACATTCGATCATTATGGGGCAAATCGACCTTCATCTTGACCATTCTGGCGGCAATTGAGCAGACATTATTTGGGCAGGTACGGCCGCCTGCAGTGCCTTTAGTGGCACACAACCCCTACTTCAGCATCTGGTCGATGGCTGACAAGCTAACGGACCAAGACACGCGGCATTGGACGGGAGTTGAACAGCGCTTACCGGCATGGTCCGCGTCGATGGCACCGTGTATCGGTATATGGGCGAGGTGCCATCCTCTGGCGTGCCGGCGATGCGGCAGATTTCGGTAAGAGTAGAAGCCACCAGTACAATCTACGTCTTCGAAACGGCTGGAGTACGGCTCGAGTTGACATTCTTCACTCCTGCGTTTCCTCAAGATCTCGATGTATTGTCGCGCCCCGTAACATATCTCACGTGGCACATTGGCGCGGTCGATGGGAAAAGGCACGAGTTGTCCATCCTACTGGACGTCGATCCGCGCATTTCGGTCAACAGAGAAGACGAGCCCGTCGTCTGGGGTCGTTCGCGCGCCGGATCGCTAACCGTGCTTAACGTGGGATCGCAAGAGCAGCAAGTGCTTGCGCGCCAGGGAGATAACGTTCGCGTCGATTGGGGCTACTTCCACCTGGCGGTCCCTGAAGACCAGCACGCAGTCCTGGCGAATGCTTCCGACGCAGTGGAGAGCTTTCTGCGTTCTGGCGCACTACCCACGGCCGACAATCTCGAGATGCCTAAGAGACCAACGGAGGGCGCGGCCGATTTAGCAGTGCTCATGGCTGCAAGCGTCACGCCATCCAGCAGTACAGATATGCATGTGTTGCTCTCATATACACAAGGGTACGCGATCGAGTACATGCACCGCAGACTGCGCGAGTTTTGGCTGCGAGATGGGCAGACCCCTGAGCAGATGCTCGAGGCCGCGGACACCCAGTATGCGGCGTTAGTGGAGCTAGGTAAGCGATTTGACAGGGAGCTTCGAGTCGCTCTGGAACATGCAGGCGGCAGGGACTATTCGGACCTCGCAATTCTTGCTTATCGACAAACCTTCGCCGCGCATGCACTGGTCGCCGACGTGGATGGCGCGCCGCTGATGTTTCCAAAAGAAAACTTCAGCAACGGTTGTATCTCAACCGTAGATGTTCTCTATCCCTCTGCGCCTTTCTTCTTGTTTCTGAATCCAGCGCTGTTAGAAGCGCAGCTGAAACCAGTGCTGGACTATGCGATGCTCCCCCGATGGAAATTTCCTTTCGCTCCTCATGATCTGGGGACGTATCCGCTGGCGAATGGTCAGGTCTACGGTGGTGGCGAGCGCTCCGAAGAGGACCAGATGCCTGTGGAAGAGAGCGGGAATCTTCTTATTTTGGTGGCAGCTCTGGGGCGTGCTCAAGGAAACTGGCACGTGGCTGAACGATATTGGCCTTTAATTACGAAGTGGGCTGAGTACCTCGAACAAAAGGGGTTGGACCCAGAGAATCAACTGTCTACGGATGATTTCGCTGGACACTTGTCTCACAACGCCAACCTTTCTATCAAAGCGATCGAAGGATTGGGGGCTTACGCCGCTATGGCGCAGGGGCTGGGCAAAACGAACGAGGCGAGAAGGGTTGACACACTCGCGAGAAAAATGGCTCATGACTGGGAGACACTGGCGAAAGAAGGAGACCACTACAAGCTGGCCTTTGATGCGCCGGGAACTTGGAGCCAAAAATACAATTTGGTGTGGGATCAGGTCCTGGGACTGAATCTGTTCGATCCGAATGTGAAGCGGACGGAGTTGAGTTTCTACGCACAGCACATCAATAAATATGGCTTACCGCTGGATAACCGCAAAGACTACACCAAGCTCGATTGGGAGATTTGGACAGCGAGTTTGGCCGGGACAATGAGCCAATTCCAGTTATTCATGGCACCCATCGCAAAGTGGATGAACGAAACTACATCCCGCGTTCCACTCACCGATTGGTATGACACAATGTCTGGCAAACAGATGGGCTTCCAGGCAAGGTCGGTTGTCGGCGGTGTATTTGTGAAGGCTCTGTCCGATACCGAAGTTGTAAAAGAATGGCAGGGATTCTTGCGAAAAGATAGTGTTATCGCTGACGAACCTGTCGTTCAACAATGAGCCGGATGGTCGGGCGAGGATAAAAGACAGTATTGTAAGAGCCGTTTTCCGACTGTCGGCACGGTCCGTTAAGAGCTTGGAGAACAACATGCTGAGATATATTCGCGTGTTTCTGTTTATGTTGCTCTTTAAGACCCTCGGGATGGGGCAAATTGTCAGATCCATGCAGGCCGGTGATAAGTCACCGTCGCAAACAAGCCTGGACGAGCTATTGGATCGTATCTCTGGATTACCAGCGGAATACAAGGCAGATCTGGGCTTCGCAATTATCGACGCAGGTCCGCGTTCGCTATCTCCCAAGCGAAAGCGGGCCCTGCTCGACGATATTTCTCACAGTGCCGCCAGTGCTCATTACCCTTATATGGTGGTGGAAGCAGCAGGTCACGCTCATAGCGACACTCTTTCGCATGTGACGAGAAACATGCTGGCCATGCTTAAATTGGATACCTTGGACATCCAAACGCGCGCCATTGAACGGGCTTTGCCGTCCTCACCACAATTTGCCAGTCATCTGTTTGAGGAATTGAACCTGGGCGAGGTACGCGCGTTCTGCAAAGATGCGATGGTAGAAGACGTATCAGTATTTTATGTCACCGCCGCAAAAATCATTGAAGACAAGCGCATCAAAACTGTTTTCAAGCACGACAAAGTCCTGTACCTGCAGAGCTTGGCCTCCAACCTCAGAGTTCCGGCGCAGATTGCCCCGCTCGCAAACTTGATGATTCAAGTACCTCTTTCTCCGGAGCAGCTAGGCCAAGTCGAGATGGCCTTTGTGTCCTCGCTTAGCACGATCACGGCTTCCGACCGCGAGATGACTGCTGCCGAGGAAGGAGAGGACTTGAGTCATGTGATTGGGTCGCTCTCCGCCAAGTTAACCCAATCCGGTATTTCTTCCCAGCCGCTGCTGGCAGCCTACCGTGGTTTCCTGCTTCGGGGCCTGACTCCGGAGCGTTGCGCTGACCATTCTCTTGATCGCACCGAAATGGCGCAGCACTTTGACGCCCTCCTGCCGGACAAACCGCCGGATTCGTCCGATATGAGTCCGCTCTCCCGCTCCCAACTGAATCCGGAGTCGACAGGAGATGCTGCTTCCTATCAAATCGTTCCGTTCAATGAGCAAATGATGGCCAAGATGCAGCGGATTATGGCGGCGCACCAGGCAAGGGTTACCGGGGAGTACCGCTCAGGCCAGCCTGGCACAATTGAGCCTGAGCCTTCGGACGTCGAGGATGTTGTGAAATATGCAATCTCTCTCGAACCCAGCGGCGCCGAGTGCCCCGTCTGCGATTTTCATGCGAAAGGTCACATACTCATGATGTTGATTGATATTTTACCGGCGGGCCAGGAATTGGAGCGCGCAATCAGCGCGGAGGTGGACTACATGTCTCTTAATGTAATGCAGAACGATGATCCGATTGCATGGCTCGCGCTCTTCAAGCACCTACTCAATGACGGCAGAAAACCGCAAGAAGAAGCGACTGCAGCCTTGGCTGCTGAGGCAAAAAAGGGAATGTTGCCTTGGGGGCTTCCGAACCCGGAAGCAGGGGTAATTCGTAAGAGTTTGCGCAGCTCGTCCGATCCAATAATAGTCGCCTACATGTCCGCTGACGACCTGTTGCATCTGCCGTATCTAACCATTATGCAACAAGCGCACGCCAAATAAGGTCATGCAGCTACCTGACGCGACAGCCAAGCTAGCAGAAACTTCGGATTCGCGTCGGACGCAAACCCATTTTGACGGTTCCTAGCCGATACCCACCTTGTAGCGGGGCCACTGCGAGCGGATTGCATTGTGGTCGATCACAGGTTCGCCTTCGCACTCCACTTCAAACACGGTAGCGGGATGGTCCGGTGCCTGCGAGGGCAACCCCGTCAGCCGCAGAGAGAACTCGTCCTGCGTAAACGGCACGTTCTGGCCAGTCTTCAGCAGACGCACGGATTTCACCTTCGTCTTCAAACCGCCGATGGCAACCACGGTTGGAGGTTGAAAGAAAGGCAGCCACTGGGCTGCGGGAGAGTCTCCTGGCCAGTGTTGCTGGTGAATGTAGAGCGTGGCGCCACGACGCGTGTAATCGGCATTGGGGTTCCAGCTATACGACCCGCGCTCGGTACCGTAGATGGACTTGCCATTGATGTCTAGCCACTTACCGACAGTTTCAAGAATGTCGACGGATTCCGCGGGCAACGATCCGTCGGGTTTAGGACCAACATTCAGCAGATAATTTCCGCCGCCTTGGGCGCAGTCGGCTAGATTACTCACAATTGTCTTGGCCGCCTTCCATCCGTCATCGCCGCGGTTAAAACCCCAGCTGTCGTTCATGGTCATGCAAGTTTCCCAAGCGCGTCCCTTCTCGGCCGCCTCGATTTCCTGTTCGGGCGTGGAGAAATCGCCTTCCAGTCCGTTGCGGTTATTCACAATGATCTCAGGCTGAAGCTCGAACACCATTTGATTCATGCGCTCCGACTCCCATTGTTCCGCGGTCAAGGGCCAGTCGACGTCATACCAGAGCACGTCGATCTTTCCGTAGTTCGTCATTAGCTCGCGGATCAAGCCATGGGTGTAAGCGACAAAGCGCTTGCGCGCCGCTTCGTCAGTTTTGCAGCGAGCGCCATCGGGATGATGCCAGTCCATCAGTGAATAGTAGAATCCCACGCGCAGCCCCTCGGCTCGCGCAGCATCCACAAATTCGCGAACCAGATCTCGTCCCGGCCCCTGGCGAGGGGCACAGTAATCGGTGAGCTTGGTATCGAACTGGCAAAAGCCTTCGTGATGCTTGGTTGTCATCACGATATATTTCTGTCCTGCGCGGCGCGCCAGTCTGGCCCACTCCCGCGCGGCGTTGGGTTTTGGCTGAAAATGCTTTGCCAGCAACTCATACTGCGGAATCGGAATGCCTTCCACCTCCATGGCCCATTCATGCTGGCCTACCACGCTGTAAAGTCCCCAATGGACGAACATCCCGAACTTAGCTTCATGCCACCACGCCATTCTTTCCGCCCGTGTGTCCGATTCCTTCTGTGCGGACGAAGTGAGCGGAGTCGCGGCTTGCGGATCCGCAGCTTTAGCGATATTCATCGCTTCCGCATGGTTGGGTGAGCAAAACATCGCACCCGCACCGGCCACGCTGAGGTGTTTCAAAAATAATCGTCGGGAAACCGCATCCATTTTCATAGCCGTTTGCCTCTCCTGACTACGATCCAGAAAATCTCGGATTATCCCTCGATGTGTACCAGGATCATCTGGTACTCAGCGATTGGAGATCAACCAGAAGTTACGGAATTTCGATTTGACGAGACACTGCCCCCAAATGATGATCCTCGGAATCCATCACCACTTCGCGCACCGTGTAAACGCCAGGTGCGAGATGAAACGTGGTCCGCACCACGATGCCCGCGGAGGTAAGGAGCTTTTGCAGAGAAGTGTCTGGCAGATTTAAGCGGACCTGTTGCTGCTGTCCTGTAACCCAGGTGCCATTTCCATCGAAGATTGTGGAGACGAAGGTCAGAGTGTTGGCGTTCCGGTCTCCAGCCTTCTGGAAGCGAACCGGCCGAACATCCAAACGAGCCATGACGGAAAACTCCGCATTTCCGGAAGCCTTGGAAAGTTCCGTGCTAATGTCGAGCGGCAACTGCTGCATTTCCACTCGGGAAAGAACAGCTTCCCGAATTTCGTCCTCGGATTCGCCTTCTTCCCGTTCCGCCGCTTTCTTGGGGGCGAAGTAGCCGCGGCGCGCTTGCAGGGTGACCCCTGGCCGGTGCTCACTGAGCACAACCTTGAGTGAATGGAAACGTCCATCCAATTTAAGGTTCTTCGGAACGAAAGCCAGAACGTAGGACACCTCCGATAGCGTGCTTGCCCTGCGAATCCCGGCGGTCAGATCGTTGTCGTTGTGGACGAAATGTCCTCCGGTGCCTTCGGCTAACTGTTCGAGCGTGGAAATAGCCATCTGCTTGCGCACCAATGCAAAATCTCGCTGTACAAACAACAAGTGAGAATCTACTGTGTCGTAACCCACATGTATATCCGGCACGTCGCCCGGAAGTACTGCCAGCCCTTTGGAATCAATGGAACTGATAACCACTTGCGAGCGTAGCGCGCGGTCAACAATTGCGTTCACCTGAGGCTGTAGGTCGAGAGACAGGAAACCGGACGACACTAGGATGATGTTCCGCTGGCCAGGCATATTCGATATGTGCTTTACCAGTTGATTGAGGCCTTGCAAGCTGTATTGCGCCTGTAGCAGCCTTTGGTCGAGCACCCGCTGAGCCATGGAAAAAATGATGGGCTTGAGAGGGGTGCCCTTGGATGCAATATGGCAGACGTTGGTGGCGTCACCAATGGCCAGCGCGTAGGCGTCAGGGTCCTCGTGGTTGACGATCCGGTCCGCCTGGTAGTCGCTGATCTGGGGACAACCGTTATCGCCCAGGTGTGAGCTTGCCCGAATCTTGAAGAGGGCCTCATGCAGTTGTTTCAGGTCGGATGTGAAATCCACTGCGATCGAATTGGACGACGTAAACAGGGCGGCCCGGTCGGAAGGTTGAAAGTTGGCCGTGAGATAACGATCCGCGGCGTCGCGAGCGCGGACAACATCGTCAAAAGGCATATCCAGGTCATCAAAGTAAAACGCCAGGAAATGGTCCGGCGCGGAAGCTGCCGGCCCTGTCTCTTGCTTTGGAGGCGGAAGCGGGCTCTCAACTCCGAACTGCGTGATGGCCTGCTCCTTGCCGTTGTCGAAGAGCTTGAAGTCCTCTTTACGGAGATTCTCGACAGGACGGCCTTGAGCATCACGCGCCACGACGCGGACGACCACCAGGTTGCTCTCGACCCGCAGCCCAAACGGAGCTTGATTGTTGCTGTCGGCGACTGCGCGGTCCGGAATCGTCTGAGACCATGCCTCAGGCAGGCCTGCGAAGACGCTGCAGAGTGCCAGCGCCGCGGCTCCGACCAGCAAACCCCGTCTGATGACGGGCTCGAGTACTCCGGAACCGGGCGCAACGACCGTTCCAAAGCTAAAGGTTCGAATGTGCTGGAAAAGTATCATTCGAGAGATTCTCTTCTTAACCTAGGAATGGGGAAAATTGTACACGCGTTTTGCGGTCCCGTGGGTTACTCCTGGCAATTGAATATTCTCGATTGACAGCTCCAAACACGCTGCATTCAAGCCAGGTTTTCGGGCACGCCGTCGCCTTTTCGGGAGGCTATGGCAGGCCTGACTTCGTCGATGGCGTTTTCCATACCCGTTAGTGAAAGTGCAGATAGCCCCAGCGAGCCGGGATGTGCATGTTGATGACGCCTTGGGGCGACCAGACCCAGTTGTCTTCCTTCGACTGGCCCGGCTTCCACTCCACACGGCTGAAGTTAATGCGCCACACCGTGCCGTCATGTGGCCGTGGCACATCCTGGCGAGAGTCGAAAGCATTTAAGGGATAGGCAATCTCGATCGTCCATCCCTGGTCCGTATCTTTTGGATTATTGAGCGTTCCCTGTACCGCGACGGCGGTTTTTAGATTGGTAATGTCCCAACTGTTGTCGGGCTTACCGTTTTCGTTGTAAGGCTTGTTCAGGAAAAGATCCCAGCCGGTGTTCAATGCGTTCATCTCGAACTCGTAGTAGCTTTCGGTCTGGGGAAGCGGCTTGATAAAGACCTCGAAGTCGTTGTCGTGAAAGATGACGGAGTCATGTTTGCGCAAAGTGGCGGTTACATTTGGCTCCTGCAACTCGGCCGCAATGTAGAGATACTTGTCATCCCACAGCATCTTTACCCGCGTACGAAAGCGCGGTGCCGGTTTGGCCGTCCCTTCAATATCGACGAAGGCGGAGGTCCACTTCGCCTTCGTCCAGGCAAAGTCATCCAGCTTCCCGTCAATACGGATGGGCGTGGTGGTACGGTAACAGTCGTACAACAGTGGCGTCGTTTGGGTGTCCTGTGCTGGCGCAACCAAGTTGATTAAGACTGCTAGGCAGAGCGTGCTAAGCGGTCGAATCATCAGTGGCCTCTTGTATTCATCTTGTTGCATTTGCTGGCGGAAGGCAAATCTGCGAAGTGCCGAAGGTGTGAGGCCCAATGTCGAAGGCATCGTTGCTCAAAACGGCTGAGAAGCCGGTTGGCCTCGACGGGGTGAGCGGCCACAGTTCGCCCGGCTTGTGCTAATTTCAGCTGACACACTTTTGCAAAACTCGACAAATCCCTATATCTGGGCGAGCTCCGTCAGATATCCTAATCTTTAGGTATTGGCGTTGTCCGAATGGCATCATCGGGAGTGAAGTATGTCCTTCTTGAGGCTTGCCGAGACTCTTCTTCCGGCTTTAGCCGTCCTTCTGACGGCCTCAATCGCTGCGCATACCCAAGAAGCTGACTCCACCGTAAATGAGCGGGCCGATGCTGCCGAGGCCGCGCCCCACGAGCGCCAATGGAAACCGTTCGATTGAATCCGATCTCATGCGCGAGAAATTCGATGACCTCGATAACATGGCCGATCGATATCGCCGCGAGAAATCAAGGCTTCCTGGGGGCGAATGGCGGCTTCGGCTCTTTTACGCTGCTACGCTGCCCTTGATCCACCTCACCAGACCGAGCAGGAAATAAGCGACCCCCTCACGCACTTAAATCACTGGATGGAACAAAGGCCTCAGTCCATCACGGCCCGAGTCGCTCTGGCTGCGGGAATACTTCGCTGGGCAATGGTTCTCTACAACGGTTTTAACGCGGCGACCGTTCCCTGGGGCCTTTTCGACGAGCGGATCAAGAAGGCCCAGACTGTGCTTGAGCAAGCTGCCAACATAGGCGGCATCTGCCCACAGTGGTATTCCGAGATGATGACCATCGGTGCCATCCAGCTGAATGAACTCGGGACAGTGCCGGCGGCCGGGGCTACCAGTCGCATGAAGAATCTCTTCGATCGCGGTATCCAACTCGAGGCAAAGGGCAAGTCGTAAAGCGATCCTTGGACTAGTGACTTGATATTGCGGTGGGAACTTACCGAAACGTCTAGGCCGACAATGGTTTTGCACTGGTTGGCAAGCCAGTTTTCAAGTGGGTCCATATTGGCTTCTAAGAGTCGGGAGCCGCAACCAGTAGCGAGCCACAGTGTTTGAGGGGAAAGGTGTTCGGCAACGAGAGAGGCGTAAGCTTCGGACTTAGCGGCCCACTTTGCGCCACTCAGCGGAATCTGGGCTACTTGGACCTGCGTAGTCATCACAGCGCCGCAAGTATCTGCCACTCCGAGGCTTTGTTCAGACTTTTTGGGCTTGCAATTGACCTCAACATACCCGCATTGATTGACGTTACATCGCCATCTCACTCACTGACCAGGGCGAATTGGCCGCCAAATCGGAAACCGTCCAGAAACGGCCTTCGAGGAAGTTGGCCAGACTGGTAACGGGAAGTCGGCTTCTTGTCATCAGTCGCACAACTGACGACAAGGGCGTTTATCGTTCCTAATCTCCCCGAAGCGGACTTCGGGCCCGGAATAACTTCCGGATTGCCCGTCATTCGCCCGCAGTTGGGTCCGACGGTACAAGTCGAATCAAAAGCAATTTCCCGCAACAGGACTTCGGGGAGTCTGAAAGATTTCACTTGATGTACAGGTACGCGACTCTAAATCCTGGGAGTTGAGTTTGCCGAAGAAGAGAAGCGCGAGGAAAAATGAAGATACAAGTGTGAGAATAGCTGCCTACTCGCGCCCTGCATGGCAAACCTCTAGGGGACGTGACCCCTTAACGGAAATTATTGACGAGCATGATGCTTGAGTTGTTCTCGTCGAGTTGCGAGTAAAGCATGTATCGCCCGTCAGGGGAAACGGACATGCCATCCCCGAAGTCGTGATCTCCCTTGAAAACTCGGCCCGTCTTTCGAGTGGCGAAATCGTAGAAGCATACGGTACGCGGAGCGGATAGCGGGGTGAAGTAGATACCAGTTGGAACGACTGTCCACTGATGGTCAGTGTAAACTTCGGGCATATCGGGGACGGACTCTGGTGCCGCGCCAGGTTGATCGAGAGCGAGCATCTTGAGGGGGATTTCTCCGCTGGCTGGCAGGAAGAAAAGGGTCTTGCCGTTGGGGGATTCTACCGGTTCGTCAATCGTGTCTGAGGTGACGACCAAGGCAGGCTCACCACCTTCGGCCGGAAAGCGATAAATTTGCTGGCCAACGCCTTCAAAGGTCCGAAAGTAAATCCACTTCCCGTCGTGGGACCAGTCGGGAATCGTGGCTCTGCGAAAACGGACGGGTAGCTTGCGCGGAAAACGATCTGAGATATCGGCAACGTAGATGCCCAACGATCTGTCTTCATCCATCTGAAACGCGATTTTCTTTGAGTCCGGAGACCAGCGTGGAAAGCCGGCCTGCCCACCGTGAGAAATCTGCACGAGGTTACTGCCGTCTACATCGACCAACCAAACGCTCCAGACGCCGGAGCGCGTTGAGTCGAAAGCCACATGTTTACCATCGGGCGAATACTGGCCTTCGTTCTGTTGCCGGGTCGACGTATACATCTGCACAGGAGGAGCGTCGGGATGCAGCAGATCCCTGCGCCAGATGTTACTGTGAAAAGTCAAAGTGCTGAAGGCGAGCTTCCTTCCGTCGAGCGTGATCGAGGGCCAATTACCGTTGACGGAAATGGGAATTTTTTGAGCCTGCCCGTCGGTGACTCGAATTTTGTCCAATTCGGGAACATCCGTAAATCTGGAAACAATAAGATATTTGTCGTCACCGGCCCAGGCGATTTTCGAAGGAAATTCATGCTGCGTGGCCACAGATCGTTTGGAGTTTCCCTCGATGTCGGCAACGAAATATTCAAAATTTGATGTGCTGTGAACGCAAAGAAGAGCGAGTTGCTTCCCGGAATGCGAAAACGTCGGATCCCCTTCGTGAACGCAGGTCGGGTCATGGGGAAGCTCGTGAGCGTCCAAAGTTTCAAGGTTGAGCAGGAAGTTGGTGTTTGCGGACCGGCCATTTTTGTTGTCGGAATAAGCGATCCATTTGCCATCGGGCGACCAACTGAGAGGAGCCGCGACGTTATAAGGAGTGTGTGTGGCAATGAGCTTTCGTTCCGGTCCGCCGAGAGCAGGCACAAGATAAATGCCCGTGTCCGGCCCGGCGACACGCATAAAAGCAATCTGTGTTCCATCAGGTGACCAGACCGGGCTGACCCAGTCCGATGGATGATTAGTCAGACGGAGCACGGTTTCGCTGCCACTAGCTTTGACGTAGAGGTCATAGGCCGGAGCACCGGAGCGGTTGGTCGCGCCGTTGTCCCAACCGAAAGCGATTCGAGATCCATCCGGAGAAATCGCTGGATCGGTTTCCTGGCCTGGATATGAGGTAAAGGGAATAGCGGCCATCGGCTGCGAACTAAGCGTGGAATTTATAGGTTTGCGCGACAGCCAAAAAAACAGAACCGCACCCGCAAGAAGGCTAGCTCCCACTACCAAGCCAAGGACCCACTTTCGGCCGGTCCAAGCTTTCGCCGCGGGAAAGGAAACAAGTTCCACAGTTTTCTGGGCATCCGGAGCAGCCAGGACCACAGGTGGTTCAGGCCTGATCTTGCCGATAAAGCGGTAGCCGCGCTTGGGAAGCGTCTCTATATAGCGGGGATTGTCGGCGGCGTCCCCCAGCGCCCCGCGGATCTTGTTTACTGCGGCGGCGAGACTGTGTTCGAAATCAACGAACATATCTGGGGGCCATAACTCCCGGCAAATCTCCTCCCGGGTAACCACGTCTCCGGCATTTTCCAGTAACAAAACCAACAACCGAAAGGGCTGCGCCTGCAACCGGATCCGGGCGCCGTTCTTGCGAACTTCGTCGGAGCGCAGATCCACTTCGAAATTGTCAAAGGCAATTCGTAGAGGCCGAGGTGAGGGCGACGGAGAGTCTTCGCGAATCCTAAAAGGCATGTAGTGAGTCCTAGACGGTTGGATGGCTTACTGCCACTCTCATCCGCTCCAAGCAAAGCATCGACGTTCTTCGGGCCCGCTAGTCAGCTGGCGGCGGACAAGCCAGCCAGTTTGGCCGCAACCCAGCGGACAAGTGCGAATTACCCCAGAATCGTATCCTCTGCGGTTAATTCCGCGGATGCTAGCACCCCCGCGAAGGTCCGGTCAAGCGCGAGAGTCCGCATCATAAGCGTCTAATATCAACGACTTATCTAGTGATAAGAAATTGAGCCCGAAGTGAGCCCTCGGGCATTGCGCCCAGCCGCCTTTTCAAGCAAATTGCGTGAACTTGCTTTGCTCCACCCTCCGGGGTCTTGAGAAAAAGCATAGACAGCTCAACTAATTAAGAGGAGAAGGACGATGAATGAGATCCTTAGGATCACGTTTAAAATGCTTCGGAGCAGGCGGTTCTCCGCAGTTACTGTATTGGTGGGACTGGGCCTTTTGTTCACAGCTGCAGGCGCCAGGGCTTCTTGTGCCATTCCTTACAAAGCTGGGGTCGCCGCGGCAATTCCTTTCGTCAGCCCTCACGCGGACGGAGAATGGAACGAGCATGCGACTATCGTGGGTTTGTGGCATGTGCTTTACACTGCAACTTACGATGATAATTTCCCTCCGGGAGGACCTTATCCTCCCACCCCATTCCCATTCCTCGAATCCTTCAAGACCTGGCACGGGGATGGAACGGAATTTGAAAACGCGTTTCTGCCGCCCTCAGGCGGAAATATCTGCTTCGGGGCCTGGAAAGACCTGGGTGACCATCGCGTCAAGCTGCACCATATCGGTTTAATGTTTGCCCCGGACGGCAGCATCTCAAGCATCTTCACCAATGACGAAAAGGTTACCGTCGCCTCGGACGGCAAAACCTACAAAGGGATGTTCGATTTCAAACTCTGGCCTCCCAGCTACAATGCCGTCGGCGTGGGAGTACCAATATCAGAAGTCCAGGGAACCATGGCCGCTACTCGCATTACGGTCGATTGAGGAATCAATTGCCCGTTTCCGCCCAATTGACCATCGCACAGCAAGGCCCACGCTTTTACACACTCCAGGAGCGTGGGCCACATAATCTGCGTATATTCTCGAAAGCGGAATGGGCGAGCCTGCCGAAGGATCCTGTCGAGGGTCAACTTTAGGAGTGCGTTGTTGGAAGTGCGCCATTATCTGAGCGATGTAAGGAAGTGCTCGGCTACGCCAACGAGGAAGCGACAATGCTCCGAAGCGAGCACACAAGCCCCAGAGCATCTATAGTCGGGAATGCTGCGGGAGAAAGATAGCTACGCGGCTCTGTTGCGGGAGTACGGAGCCGAACTTGAACGCGTCCGTAAGGACTTGGCCGTGTAAGAGAGGGGACCGATATCTTTTGCGTTCTTGCAAAGCGTGGGCGTTCATCTATGCCTGCCATCGCGTCAAAAACTCATTCGAACTTCCTTAGTTCGATGGGTGCCCGTTGGACAGCCGGTCCCTCGGTCTGCCTGCCCGGCGTCGACGCTCGCTCTCGTGAAACGGATTTTGTCTTCATATTTCTTCGTCCTCTGGTTTGATTCGCCACTCAAAAACTAGCTCCCCATTTCGCATCGAATGATGGATTCTGCCCTCTGTTCCGGCCAGACGGCCGTCTCCGCGTAGCATTTCAGCTCAGCTACACTTCGTCCTTCCATGATTCGGTCCACTTCTTGCCAGAGTTTCAGGAGGCTTTTTCGGTCCACTCCATCCAACCTGCTTGGCCGATCCGGTACGGGATTCGGTAAATTCCCTGCAGCGCACGGATGTTGAAAACTCTTCGACCGTTCCCGAGCCAGATGCCCAGCTTCTTCACCCCTTTCACGCGACGAATACTGGCAGCCAAGTCGGCGCTGAGAAGACCGCAGTCGACGGCTTCATAGGCGACGCACTGCCCCAGTTTTCACCAGCGACAACGGAGGGGAACGATTTGCGGCCTTTCACGGGCCGGAAAACGGAACTTCTGGAAGGGGGCTGCGGATACCGGCAATCATCTCCTGGCCGGCGAGCATTCCGCAGGGCGAACGACCGATCAAGTGGCGATCACCATGGATTAGCTGCCGACGCTATTGGCGGTCGCGGGCGTCTCATCCGATGCAGCATTCCCGTCCGACGGGATCAACTTATTGCCGATCCCTACGCAGAACGCAGCGCCAGTTGAGCGCAAGCTGTTCTGGCGTTATAAGGCGAACGCACAGCGCGCGGCGAGAGACGGCGACTACAAGTATCTGAAGATCCTCGACAACACGTTTCTCTTCAATGTGGTTGAGGACCCGATGGAGCGCGCCAATTTGAAGGAGCGGCGCAAGGATGTTTATGACCGGATAACGGCGGAGTGGTACGCATGGAACGCTACGATGCTGCCGGAGATCGATGAGAGCTACACCGACAACTTCACCGGTGGTCAGCTTGCCGACCATATTGGCACGCCGAAAACGAACGGCAAAGCGGACAATCTTGTGTCGCCCAAGACGCCGTCAGCGCAGCCTCACTTAAAGCGAGAAGACCGCTTCCGCTGCCACGCGCCGTAAACTTTAATGAGTTCGTTTCGCACCTCGGTAAGGGTGGCAAGGCGATAGCTCCTGGATGGTCGGCAACCCGGAATTTATCCACAAACGGGCTTCGAGGAAGTCAGCTGGATTGGTACCGAGAAGTCGGCTAGTAGAAAGTGATCTCGTCGCTTGGCCCCGATTTCTGGGCGGATGACGGGCTAACCTTCCACAATTCGGTAAGGTGAGGGTTGCCGACAATCCACCCCCGGAAGCCCGTTCGTTTCCAGAACACCGTTTGTGCATAAGTTCCGACTTGCCACTGCCCATCCAGAGGGGGCGTCTTAACAATTTGGTCTGCACGTTATAATTCAGCTCACCAATGGCGCTCACCACCGGCACGAAACTCGGCCCTTACGAAATCCTCTCCCCGCTAGGGGCGGGTGGAATGGGGGAAGTGTACCGGGCACGGGA
>Ga0182015_10001190_pt1 | contig 35284 bp, 31 predicted proteins | sample 712P3MmetaG_FD_120478 | JGI IMG/M metagenome (GOLD analysis project Ga0182015, IMG submission 120478) | Permafrost microbial communities from Stordalen Mire, Sweden - 712P3M metaG | ecosystem: Environmental > Terrestrial > Soil > Wetlands > Permafrost | place: Sweden: Stordalen | collected...
CGAATGGTAAGTACGGTTTAAGGGATTACAACGAACGAGTTTGTGCACCGGCTAAAGCTGATTGCTAACTGCTGACAGCTGAAAGCTTACGACAGTGTTTGGTTGCGGCTATGCCGCGCTGTGGGGATACGGAGCTAAATGCCAACTGGAGGAACTATTCTCAGGGCGACAACAGCGTAAGAGCGTCGGGAACAACGGTGATTTCCGCGGGCAGGGTGCCAAGAAGTTCGCCGTCGGCCTCGACGTAGATTATGCGTTGGGGGGCATCGTCCGCGGTTGACGGAAGGTATTGGCAGACTACTTTGCTGGCATGGGCGAGATCGATACCGGGGACAGTCCAGTGGCAGCGCAGCATGGCGCGGACGACATAAGAAAGATAGGCGAGGCGGCTGGCGGTGCGGCACAGGACAAGGCGCACGTCACTGCGGTCAAGTGAGGCGCCGGGAGCGAGACGTTGCAGCATTCCCCCGAAATGTCGGATGCGAACCCCGAGGAGTTCTGTGAGCTCGGCACGTTGAGGATGATCGGAACCGGTCTCGGTGTATTCCACCTGAAAACGCCTCATCGCATAAGTCAACCATAAGTGCCAAGCCCTGACGTAGTAAGCCGCCATTCCCAAACGTCGTTTGGTTTCTGGGATTAGTTTGTAGAAGAGGTGAGCATCAACGCCGACGCCCGCAGCGATGATGAAGTAGCGAGTTCCGGGATTGCCGTTGAAATCCAGATATTGAATATGGCCGAGCGCTACCCGTCGCGGTGTAGCGGAGAGGGAGGCCTTCGCGGCTGCGGCGACATCCCTGGGCAATCCTAGATCGTGCGAAAGAGCGTTAGCCGTGCCCATAGGAAGAACTGCCAAGGCGACCCGGGTATTCGCCAGGACTTGAATAATGTTATGGATGGTGCCGTCGCCGCCGCAGGCGAAGATGGTGTCAGACCCCGCGAGCACGGCCTCGCGCGCTTTTTCTTCCGCCTGCGCTCGGGAGTGTGTGAGGACGAGATGGGCTTCGACACCGGTATTGCGAAGCACAGCGAGTACGGAATCCAGCTTCGACTTGCGCTGCTTACCGCTGCCGCCAGAATCGGGGTTATAGAGCAGGGCTGCCTTGCGCATAGCGGGATCGAAGATCGATTGTACCTGAGGCTTTTTATTCGTCCGCAAATCTGCTTTTGCAAGTGATCCGTGGTTGGAATAAGATAGGCCAGCTTTGGGGAGGGGCGGAATCCCTGTGTCTCCCTTTGACCGCCCCCTTAAACGAAATCGAAATCAGGAGGATGACCCAGATGAAAACTCTGGCATGCTTTCTCTGTGGGGCACTTCTGTGCTCGGGCACGGCTGCCGCCCAGGAGCACGCGATGCATGCTCAAAGCCGACCGGTCAGTCTGATCGCGGGTGTCGGAAATGCGCACCATCCGGTTTCCACGCACAACGTGGAGGCTCAACAATTTTTTGATCAGGGCTTGCGTTTCATTTATGACTTCAATCACGACGAGGCGGCACGTTCGTTTCAACATGCCGCTGAACTGGACCCCCATCTGGCGATGGCGTACTGGGGCATCGCCGAAGCAGCGGGACCAAACTACAACGATCCTGCCGATCCCGAGCGATACCAGCAGGCGCACGACGCGGTGCAAAAGGCTCTTGACCTCTCGACCGGCGCATCGGAAAGCGATCAGGCTTACATTCAGGCGATGGCCAAACGCTTTCCGGCAGATCCAAGGTCCGATCTCAAAACAGCCGCCGAGGACTATCGCGACGCGATGCGGCAGGTAGTCAGCGAATTTCCCGACGATCTAGATGCGGCGACGCTATTCGCCGAAGCCGGCATGAATTTGCATCCTTGGGGACTATGGCACGCGGATGGCACGCCGGAGGCGGGCACAGATGAACTCGTGTCCACGCTGGAGTCGGTGATGAAGCGCGACCCCAATCATCTTGGCGCGATCCATTATTACATTCATGCGGTGGAAGCTTCGGCGAATCCTGAGCGGGCGCTGGCTGGCGCGTACAGACTGGCGGCGCTGGCGCCCGCGGCCGGCCACATCGTACACATGCCGGCCCACGTTTACATTCGTACGGGAGACTACGAAGCCGCCGTGAAAACCAACGAGCAGGCTGCGTCGGTGGATCGCGCCTACATCAAGGCTACCGGAGTGCAGGGCATCTATCCGATGATGTATTACAGCCACAACCTGCACTTCATCGCGATGTGCGCGGCGATGAACGGCAACTATGCGGAGTCCAGAAAGAATGCTGACTTACTGGTCCAGAATGTTGGCCCGCATGTGAAGGAAATGCCCCCACTGGAAGGTTTCATGACGATTCCAATGGCGGTGGAGATTCGCTTCCATCATTGGAGTGAAGTCCTGAAAATGCCGCAGCCGGATGCTGCGATGAAGACTGCCACGGTTTTCTGGCACTTCGGACGCGGGATGGCGTTGGCGGGCACCGGGAAGATAGCGGAAGCGGATTCGGAATACAAAATCGTTTCGCATGCCGAAGCGGCCACGCCTCCCGATGTCATTTTCCAGATGCCAATCAACAACAAGGCCAAAGACATTATGAAAATCGCGGAGGATGTCCTGGGGGCGAAGATCGCGGTTGCAAAAAAAGACGATGGTGGCGCCGTTGCTATGTTGAGAGAAGCGGTCGCCATCCAGGACACACTCAAGTACGGAGAGCCGCCTGATTGGTTCTTTCCGGTGCGCGAATCGCTGGGAGGCGCGTTGTTGATGAGCGGCGACGCGGCCGGCGCCGAGAAAGTGTTTCGTGACGACCTGGACCGGAATCCGAGGAATCCACGGTCGCTTTGGGGACTTCATCAGGCGCTGCTGCAGCAGAAACGCACCTATGACGCGGAATTTGTACAGAGGCAGTTTGACGGCTCCTGGAAGGGTGGAAGTCAGGAACTGAAGGTCGAAGATCTGGTGTGAATCTGGATGACGATTCCGGGCTGGCCACTGCCAGCCCCGTTTTTTAGGGGATGCGGATGCTGGCTTGCTTTATCCTCCCCGTCCAATCGAGTAAACCAAGTGCGAGAGGCCCACTCTCGTCACTTCCCTCCCCACGGTCATGCCGTTCTTTTCCGCGATCCGGCGTGAAGGCAGATTCTCGGGACGAATGATCGAGACCAGACGCTCGATGGGAAGACGCGCGAATCCGTAATCGCGACAGGCGCGAGCCGATTCGGTTGCCAAACCTTGTCCCCAGTGGTCGCGGCGCACGTGGTATCCGACCTCAACTTCGTTTGCGCCGTCTACGCGGGATAGAAGCGCATGGCTTCAGGATCGGAGAGTACGAGGGCAAGAGCATCCACATCGTCGACGGAGAACCCTCGCAAGATCAGGCGTGGCGTTTCGAGAATTTGCATGGCATGCGCGAGTGTTTTCGCGATCCGGTCTCCGACTATAATCTGCGCCATGGCTTCCGTAAGTAAAGATGTCGAAAAAAAGATTGAGGCTCTGCGCGAGAAGATTCGACACCACGAGTACTTGTATTACGTGCTTGATCAACCTGAGATCAGCGATGCCGAGTTCGACAAGCTGATGCGGGAATTGAAGGATTTGGAGGCGAAGCATCCGAAACTGCTTACCCCGGATTCTCCCACGCAGCGGGTTGGCGGCAAGCCCCGCGAAGGCTTCGTCAAAGTGCCGCACTCTTCGCCGATGTTGTCGCTCGACAACACTTATAACGAGGAAGAACTGCGCGCCTGGGAACGGCGCGTACACGAACTCAGCGGGCAAAAGGATGTGGATTATGTCTGCGAACTGAAGCTCGATGGCATGTCTCTGGCGCTGATTTATGAGGACGGGAAGCTGGTGCGCGGGATCACCCGAGGCGATGGAAGCGTGGGTGAAGACGTGACGCTGAACGTGCGCACGGTGCGATCGGTGCCGCTTTCGATTTCAAAAGAAAAACTGAAAAAGGCCGGGATCCCTGCGGATTTTGAAGTGCGGGGTGAACTGCTGATGCCGCTGGCGGCGTTCAAGAGAATGAATGAGGAGCGGGAGAGCAAAGGGCTCTCTTTGTTCGCGAACCCGCGCAATGCTACGGCGGGGACGGTTCGGCAACTGGAATCTAGAATCACGGCCGAACGGCGACTGGATTATTTTTCTTACATGCTGCTCTGCGATGGGCGCACTTATTTTGATCGTCACTGGAAGACGCTGGACGCTCTCGAGGCCGCCGGGTTCAAAGTCAATCAGAACCGCAAGCTGGCCCATAGCATGGAGGAAGTTTGGGTATTCATCCAGGAGTGGGCGGGCAAGCGCGAGTCGCTGGCGTACGAGATTGACGGCATTGTAGTGAAAGTGGATCGGACAGCTTTGCAGGACGAGCTGGGATTTACAGGGAAGGCTCCGCGATGGGCGATTGCTTATAAGTATGCAGCCCGGGCTGGAATTACTAAGCTGGAAGACATCCGGGTGCAGGTAGGACGCACGGGAAAACTTACGCCGGTCGCGATGCTGGCGCCGGTTTTGATCGGCGGCACCACGGTGAGAAATGCCACGCTGCACAATATGGATGAGATCGAGCGGCTGAGCGTGAAGATTGGCGATTGGGTTCAAGTGGAGCGCGGCGGAGATGTGATTCCGAAGGTAGCCAAGGTCATCGAGGATAAGGAGCATCCGCGGGGCACAAAAGTTTTTCGGATGCCGGAGAAGTGTCCGGTGTGCGGGACCAAGGTGGTGCGGACCGAAGGCGAGGTGGATTATCGCTGCGTCAATGCGAATTGTCCGGCCAAGCTGCGCGAGACAATTCTGCATTTTGCGTCGCGCGGAGTGATGAATATTGACGGCATGGGAGAGGCCCTGGTGAATCAGCTTACCGAGCGTGGGCTGGTGAAGAACGTTGCGGACATTTACAAGCTGACGAAGGACGACTTGCTGAGCCTGGAGCGGATGGGCGAAAAGTCCGCGCAGAACATTCTTGATGAGATCAAGAAATCGAAGGCGTTGCCACTGGAGCGAGTGATCTACGGACTGGGCATTCGAATGGTTGGGGAGCGGACGGCACAGTTTCTGGCGGAACATTTTGGATCGATGGAAGCTCTCGAGACCGCCGGCGTGGAAGAGTTGCAGGATGTGAATGAAGTTGGTCCGCGGATCGCGGAGAGCATAGTGGAGTTCTTCAGCATTGCGGCGAATCGGAAACTCGTCGAGCGGTTGCGCGAGGCTGGACTTACGTTAACCGGCCAGAAAAAGCACCGCGGAACGAGGCTCGCGGGAAAGACGTTTGTGCTGACTGGGACGCTGGCGCATTTCACTCGTGACGAAGCTAAGAAGATGATCGAAGACGCAGGGGGAAAGGTCACAGGCTCGGTAAGCAAGAAGACAGATTATGTGGTGGCGGGAGCGGATGCGGGCTCGAAACTGGATAAGGCGAAGGAGTTGGGCGTGAAGATGATTGACGAAAAGGAGATGAAGGACTTGCTGAGTTGAAGGAGACTGAAGTTCAAGCTATCTGAGATCGAAATCATTACTTCTTCATCGCCGCTGACATCCTCTTCCACGTCTCCTCCAGCGTTTCCGGCAGAATCCGCGTCTCGCACACCACCGACACGAAGTTTGCATCGGCAACCCAGCGCGGCAGGACGTGCATGTGGATGTGTCCGGCGATGCCGGCGCCTGCGGCTTTGCCGATGTTCATGCCGAGGTTGATGCCGTCGGGGTGGTAGAGCTCACGCAGAACCGATTCCATTCGCTGCGAGAGCGCGATCATTTCGCTGGCGGCTTCTGGCGGGAGCTTTTGGAGTTCGTCCAGATGCGCGTAGGGGACGATCATCACGTGGCCGGGCGTGTAGGGGTAAGCGTTCAAAATGATGAAACAGTGCTGGCCGCGATGGACGATGAGCGTTTTGGCGTCGTCGCCGGCTTTCGCGGCTTCGCAGAAAACGCATCCAGTCGCTTTCTCGGCGGTGGAAACGTAGGCGTAACGCCAAGGGGTCCAGAGGTAATCCATGTAAGGGGCAGGGTAGCAGATGCGAGGTGCGCGGCGAAACTGCGACTCTGATAGCGCGCGGGAGACACCTCAGAGGCTGAACCCCTCGGCCAAGTAAGAAATCTAGTGCAGCGCTGGAAGCGCTGCGCCACCCAAAATCTTAAACGCTGAAACACTGCTGTAACCTAAGCAAGATTTGGGTTTGACACTGTTTGAGAGGCGTTGCTATAGTCGAGGAGTTCCCTTTGGACGCGGGTTTCTGTAAAACGTCCGGCAGCTGGGATTGTCCAAGCTCACTCGCCAGGGTGAGCCCACCACAACCTAAACGACTCACTCCAGCAGTCCGCCAAGCAGACCCCGCAACCTCCCCGCACTGAGTGCGAGGCTTCAGCAGAGAGGCATGACCTTGTTCGACGACACCACCGCCCACAACTCCGAATCCACCAGCGCCGTCGCAACCGAAGCAGAACCGACGACATCCGAGCCAACCTCAACCCAACCACGAATGAGTGAACACCGAGCAACCGAGTCGAAAGCAAAGGAGCAGCGGGCTGAGGTGAATCAGGCTGCAACTCCCGCGGCCTCTGCGCAAGAAGCGCCGCAGGCGGCGACTCCGTCCGACGACAAACCCGCTGGCGAAGATTTCGCCTCAGCGCTGGAGAACTTCACCACGGAGACCGAAGAGTCGGTGGGTGAGGACCGCGTCATCAAGGGCACGGTGCTGAAGCTGACTTCGACGCACGTGGTAGTGGACGTGGGTGCGAAATCGGAAGGCATGTTGCCGCTCGCGGAGGTGCTGGACCACGAGGGCAAGCCGAAGGTGAAGCCGGGCGACGAAATTGATGTGATGCGGGAGAAGGGGCACACCGAGGAAGGCTACATCAACCTCTCGCACCAGAAGGCGGCGCGGATTCATGCATGGGACGAAGTGGAAAAAGCTCACAATGAAAAGCGGCCGATTAAAGCAACGGTGATTGAACGAACCAAGGGCGGTCTGACGGTCGACATCCTGGGAGCGAGAGCGTTTCTGCCAGGCTCGCAGGTGGATCTGCGGCCGATCCGGAATCTAGAGGGCATGAAGGGCCAAACGCTTCAAGTGACGGTGATCAAGCTCAATAAGAAGCGCGGCAACATCGTGGTTTCGCGCAAAGAGTTGCTCGAAGGCGAGCAGAACGAGAAACGCAATAAGACCCTCGAACATCTGGAAGAAGGTTCAGTACTCACGGGAGTGGTGAAGAATCTGACCGAGTACGGAGCCTTTGTCGATCTCGGCGGACTGGATGGTCTGCTGCACATCACCGATATGTCGTGGGGACGACTCACGCACCCACGGGATCTGGTAAACGTCGGCGATCAGATTCAAGTGAAAGTTCTGAAGTACGACAAAGAGAAACAGCGCGTTTCGCTTGGTTTTAAGCAGTTGACGCCAGATCCGTGGCTGGATGCGGAGCACCGCTATCCGGTGGGCGCGCATGTTTCCGGGCGCGTGATCAGCGTAACCGACTACGGCGCATTCGTCGAATTGGAACAAGGCATTGAAGGCTTGGTTCACGTCAGCGAAATGACGTGGTCGAAGCGGATGAAGCATCCCTCCAAACTGGTGAATGTCGGCGATCAGGTGGAGTGCGTGGTGCTGAATGTGAATCCCACGGAGCGGCGAATTTCTCTGGGCATGCGGCAACTGGCGGCAAATCCCTGGGACGCACTGCATGACAAATATCCTGTGGGCATGACCGTGGAAGGCCGCGTACGCAACCTCACGGATTTCGGCGCGTTCATAGAAATCGAAGATGGAATCGATGGTTTGGTCCATGTCAGCAACCTGAGTTGGACCAAGCGAGTGAAGCATCCTTCCGAGGTGCTAAAGAAAGGTGATCGCGTAAAGGCGATCGTTTTGGCCATTGAGCCCGACAAGCGGCGATTGTCACTCGGCGTGAAGCAGCTGCAGCCCGATGTCTGGGAGACTTTCTTTGAGACCCATCACGTCGGCGATGTGGTTCACGGCAAAGTGCTGCGGGTAGCGGCGTTCGGCGCATTCGTGGAGATCGCGGAAGGCGTGGAAGGTTTGTGCCACAAGTCGGAAGCGGTGGATGGAAACGGCCAGCCCCTGCATCTGGAGCCGGGTGTAGAGCATGATTTCAAAATCATCAAAATGAGTCCGGAAGATAAGAAGGTGGGACTCAGCATTCGAGCAGTGGGCGAAGAGGCTTCGCGGTCCGAAGTGGAGGCCTACAAACAACCGGTTTCCAGCACGAGCTCGACCATTGGCGAGCTCATCTCGTGGAAGCGCGCCAGCAACGAAGGCAACTGAAAATAAGAGCAGTTGTTAGTAGCTAGTGAAAACCAAGAAATGCCAGTCAATCGTATCGAAAGCCGCTTTTGTTAAGCGGCTTTTCGCTTTTTAAGGCTATTACGAACTGACTCTTGGTCCTTAGTTCTGCCCTGTTCTAGAATCATTCGTTTGCCCTTTGTCATCTCTTCTAATTGAGGACTATCACTTTGCCTGAAACTATTTATGACGTGGTCATTATCGGCAGTGGACCTGCCGGTTACACTGCCGCCATCCGTGCAGGGCAGTACGGACTGAAAACTGCTCTCGTAGAGAAAGATGGGTTCCTCGGTGGAACCTGCTTGCACGTGGGTTGTATTCCCACCAAAGCGCTGCTCTTCAACGCTGAGCTATGGGACCATCTCAAGGACGCGAAAGAATTCGGCATTGAGGGCGTAGATGCGCGCAAGCTGAATTGGGCCTCCATTCAGGAAAGGAAGTCGAAGATTGTCGCCAAACATGCCAAGGGACTTGAGTTCTTGATGAAGAAGAATAAGGTTGAGACCGTGAAGGGATACGGCAACCTGACAGGTCCAGCGCAGAACGGAGTCCTCACGGTGGAAGTTGCGAACGAGGGCAAGACCAGCCAGCTCAAGGCAAAGAACGTTCTTCTTGCCACAGGCTCCGAAGCCCGCATGTTGCCAGGCCTCGAGGTCAATGACCGGGTTCTGACGAACATTGAGATTCTCAGCTTGAAAGAAATGCCGAAGTCACTGGTCATCGTTGGCGCCGGCGCGGTGGGCGTGGAGTTCGCCTCGATTTATCGCTCTTTCGGATGCGAAGTCACTATTGTGGAGATGCTACCACGGCTTGTGCCTGTCGAAGACGAGGAGGTCTCCCAGGAATTGGCCCACGTCTACCGCAAGCGCGGAATCAACTTCCACACGGGCGCGAAGGTTGAGAAGATCGATAAAACAAAAACCGGCATTGCGGTAACGATCAGCGCCGGGGGGAAGCAGCAGAAGATCGAGGCTGAGAGAATCTTGATCGCCGTAGGTCGCAAACCCCGCACGGAAAATATCGGCCTGGAAAAAACGAAAATCAAGCCGGAGCGTGGTTTTATTCAAGTGGATTCGTGGATGCACACCGCTGAGTCCGGTGTTTATGCGGTTGGCGACATTGTGTTGGGTAGTCCGCAACTGGCTCACGTTGGAGCGATGGAAGCGCTGGTGGCCGTGGCTAAGATTGCTGGGAAGCCCTGCAAGCCGATTAATCCGGAACACATTCCAGGAGCGACATATTGCCATCCTGAAATTGGCAGCGTAGGCCTGACCGAGGTCAAGGCTCGCGAAGCTGGGTACAACGTGAAGGTTGGCAAGTTTCCCTTCACCGCTAACTCGCGGGCATCGATCGTGGGGCAGCACGAAGGTTTCATCAAGATTGTTTCCGACGCCGATTACGGAGAGATTCTCGGGGTCCACATTATTGGCCCGCAGGCGACGGAGCTGATCGCGGAAGCCGTCGCCGCCATGGAACTCGAAGCGACGGTCGAAGACTTGATGTGGACTATCCACGCTCATCCCACGCTGGCGGAGGCTATGCTGGACGCATCCAATAGTGTGTATGGGATGGCAATCAACGCATGAAGAATTGAGTGATTGAGCGATCGGGCGATTGAGTGATTTGAAGTTGAGGACTGCACATATTCAGGTCTAAAATCGCCCGATCACAGAATCACCCGATCATCCAATTCTATTTCATGATTTCTCTTGTCCAACTCGGCAGGGTTGACTACGCCATCGGCTTGCGGCTGCAGGAACAGCTGGTCGCGCTGCGCAAAGAAGAAAAGATCGGTGACGTCCTACTGCTGCTCGAACACTCGCCAGTCATTACCCTGGGCCGCAATGCGAAAGCTGCGAATGTGATCGCCTCGACCGAGCTCCTTGCGCAGCGCGGGGTCGAGCTTTTCGACTGCGACCGTGGCGGCGATGTCACTTTTCATGGGCCGGGTCAGATCGTCGGCTATCCCATCTTCGACCTCCGCGGTTTTTCTGCGGCTGATGGAGAACGGAAGACTCTGGGTGCCGTTGAATTTGTGCGTCGCCTGGAGGAAGTTTTGATCCGCACCTGCGCCGACTTCGCCATCCCGACCAAACGGAATCCAGGACTGACTGGGGTTTGGACCGATCGAGAAGCTACCGAGGCGAAGATTGCCGCTATCGGCGTGCACATCTCCCGCTTCGTCACTTCGCACGGCTTCGCCCTCAACGTGAATACCGATCTCAGCTTCTTCAACCTGATTATCCCTTGCGGCATCACGGCGAAGCCGGTCACTTCGATGCAGCAAGAACTCGGGCATCCGCTCGAGCTGAACTCAGTCGCCGAATCCATCTCGCGCAATTTCGGCATCGTGTTTTCGAGTCAAATGCTCTGGGTTGATACTCTCGATGCTTTACTCGGCCGCACGGTGGGAGTTCCGCTACAACATCCGACCGAACTCCGCCAGCTTCATAAAGAAGACGACACGACTTGGGCGTAGTGGTGGCATCCAGCCAGCTGTTGTCACGCGATCTTTCCCCCGCCGGTGGTGGGGACACCCCGTTCCCGGTCTCGCTAGCCCAATCCGCCTCTCTCGCGATACCATAAATGCATTGCGCTCTCGCGCCGCTTTCACATGGGGACCAGGAAACCTAAGTCCAAACACGGCTCTAACGGCCATCGTCCGCGGAATGGATCGGCCCAGACCCTCAAACCGGCGGCTGACGCGGATCTCCGCAGCTATTCAATCCCCGATTACCGCCTGGAGCATCCCGACCTCTCTGTCCGCCAGACGATAGAAAAGGGCAAGGACGGCGCGGAGCATGTCCGGTACGAACTGACTGGCGACCTCGACGGGCCGGTCCCACCGATTCGCGACTCCAAGTATCTGGACAAGAAGCAGTGCATCGAGATCTATCGCTACATGCTGCTGAACCGCAAAATGGAGATTGGGCTGGAAAATCTCTATAAGCAAGGGAAGGTAGTGGGCGGAGTTTATTTCGGCCTCGGGCAGGAAGCGTGTTCTTGCGCGTCGGCTTACGCGCTCGATAAGGATGACTGGTTCGCGCCGATGATTCGCAATCAGGGGGCGCTGCTGGTTCGCGGCTTCCGCGCCTCCGACACGATGATGCAGTACATGGCGAAAGCGGATTCGCCGACCAAGGGCCGCGACGGGACGTCGCACTTCGGTGACATCGAAAAGCGCAACATGGTGTCGCCCATTTCCATGCTAGGAGATCTTGTTCCTGTGCTGAGCGGCGTGGCACTCGGGGCGCGCCTGCAGGGACGCAACATCGCCGCGCTGACCTGGATCGGCGACGGCGGCCAATCCACGGGCGTTACCTACGAAGGCCTCAACTTCGCCGCCGTGCAGAGGCTGGGCCTCGTGCTCTTTGTTGAAAGCAATCTCTGGGCTTACTCCACCCCGTCGGAAATGCAATACCGCGTAAAGGATTTGGCGGAGCGCGCCATCGGTTACGGCATCCCGGGAATGATCGTCGACGGCACTGACGCGTGCCAGGTCTACGACGGCGCCCGCGATGCCGTCGAGCGTGCCCACCGCGGCGAGGGCCCCACCCTGATCGAGGCCAAAATGATGCGCATGAAAGGCCACGCCATCCATGATGCGGCGTCGTATGTGCCAAGGCCAATGTTCGAGTTCTGGAAGAAGCGCGATCCGATTGCGCGGTTTGAGAATTACCTGGTGAAAGAGAAGAAATGGTTGACGGCGAAAGAGAATGCCGACTTGATTTCGGAGGTAGAGCGGATGATCGAGGCAGAACGTGAAATCGCGGTGAACTCTCCGATGCCAACGCCGGAATCTGCCGAAGGCGGGGTCTTCTGCGAAGACGGCTGTCACGTAATCAAGCCGAAATACGCCATGCCAAAGGTACGAAAGGGAACCGCCGGCTTCAAACAGAGCGAAGCCGCAGTGCATTTGAAGTAGCATGATCGGTGGAAATCCGTGGAGATCCGTGGCCCAACTTTGAAACCTTGAAACTCTGAAACCTTACCTTATGCAGCTCACCTACCTCGAAGCCATCCGCCAGGGAATCTGGGAAGAGATGGACCGCGACCCAACCGTCTTCTGCCTCGGCGAAGACATCGGCGTTTACGGCGGTGCGTTCAAGGTCACCGACGGTTTCATCGACCGCTTCGGCCCTGAGCGGGTCATCGACACGCCTATCGCCGAGTCGGCGATCGTCGGCGCGGCCTTCGGCGCGTCATTAACCGGCATGCGTCCGGTTGTCGAATTTCAATTTATGGACTTCATTGGCTGCGCCTTCAATCAGATTTCTAATATGGTCGCGAAGACACACTATCTCTGGGGAGCACCCGCTCCGCTCGTCCTGCGTGGACCTAGCGGCGGATACGTTCACGGCGGCCCTTTTCATTCGCAGAATCCCGAGATGTGGTTTGTCCACAATCCCGGCCTCAAAGTCATTTGCCCGGCGACGCCCTACGACGCCAAGGGCCTGATCAAAGCCGCCATTCGCGACAACAACCCGTGCATCTTCTTTGAGCACAAATATCTTTACCGCCGCATCAAGGGTGAAGTCCCGGCGGAAGATTATGTAGTCCCAATCGGCAAAGCACGACTTGCTCGCGAGGGGCGCGACCTGAGCATTATTACCTACGCTGCCATGGTTCACACGGCCTTGGAAGCTGCCGAGGTTCTAGAAAAAGAAGGAATCGATCTCGAAATTCTCGACCTGCGCACTGTCTCACCGCTAGATCGCGAAGCGATCGCGCAAACCGTGAAAAAGACGAACAAAGTCATCATCCTGCATGAGCATTCGCGCACCGGAGGCTTGGCAGGCGAAATCGCCGCCATCATTAACGAAGAAGCGTTCGACGATCTGGACGGTCCCATTGTCCGTATCGCAGGCCTTGACTCCGCGATCCCGTTCTCCCCGCCGCAAGAAGAGCATTACTTGCCGCAGGTGAGAGACGTGGTGCGCGAAGCCCGCCGCCTGAAGGCTCACTGACTCTCGCTAGCGGGCCAAACTAGCGCCCCACCCACTTCATCTGCCACAATAGTGGTCCGGAGGATCGATGGGAAAATTCATTCTGGGTGTTATTGTCACTGTTCTTGTGCTGGTTCTCGGCGGGCTTGGCCTCGCCATGCTGGGCTTCATTCCTACCAACGCCAATGTCGCGCCACCGCACCTCGAGCGCCGCATCGCGAACGGAGCGGTTGACGCCTCCATGGAGCGCCACGCTCCCCACGTCACCAATCCCTTACCTCCGACCGATCAAAACTTTGAAGACGCGATGAAGCTCTACACCATGAACTGCGCGGTCTGCCACGGCGGACTCGATCACAAACCCGCGTCTCTTGGTAACTCCTTCTATCCGCCTGCTCCGACTCTCGTCTCCAATCCACCGGACGATCCCGAATGGCACGTCTTCTATACCATTCGGACCGGCGTTCGCTACACCGGCATGCCCGCATGGGATAAGACTCTCAGCGAGAAGGACATCTGGAAGATCACCACTCTCCTTTCGCACATGGAAAAACTACCACCTGCGGTTCAGGAGTATTGGAAAACGAACTTCGGAGTGGCCGCCCCGACGGGCGAAGAGGAGAAAAAGTAAAAGACAAGACTAGGATTAGGTGCTTCCAGGTGCGGTACAGGAGCGCCTTCGTGCGCCGCCTTCGTGCGCCGCCTTCGTTCTTCAAACGTTATAATATTCGGTTGCGGGCAGGCCTTTATGAGAACTGTGGGCCTCGCGGAAGGAAATCATGCCGACTGACATCATCATGCCCCAGATGGGCGAATCCATTGTCGAGGGCACTATTACCAAGTGGCTGAAGAAACCCGGTGACAAGGTTCAGCGCGATGAACCGCTTTTCGAAATCTCCACTGATAAGGTAGACGCGGAGATTCCCGCACCCGCCTCCGGAGTTTTGCAGGAGATCAAAGTATCTGAAGGAACAACGGTTGGAGTGAATACGATCGTGGGAACGATCTCGGCCGACGGCGAAGCCGCAGCGGCGCCCGCCAAGTCCTCAGCTGCAGTTCCAGAAAAAGTCTCACAGAAGAAAGAAGAGAAACAGCCTACTGCGACCGCCGCGCCTGCGCCCGCTGCCAGTGGTCCACCAGCGGAGTCACGCGAGGACGAAGAAGCCCGCTCCTCGCCGCTGGTCCGCAAGATTGCCCGCGAGCATGGAGTAAGCCTCTCTCAGATTTCTGGTACCGGCCTCGGCGGTCGTATCACCAAGCAGGACATTCTCTCGTTCATCGAAGGACAATCGTCCGCGCCAACTGCCGCTCTCCGCGAATCGGCACCGTCGGTTCCGGTTTCGCGGTCCGCAGCTCCGCCGGCCCCTGCTGCCTATCCCGGCGATCTCGTTCCCATGACGAACATGCGCAAAATCATCGCCCAGCGCATGATCGAGTCCCGCCGCACCAGTGCACATGTTCATTGCATGTATGAAGTAGATTTCACGCGCATCGTCCACCTGCGCGCGAAGCACAAGAATGCTTTCGAGGAGCGTCACGGTGTCCGCCTCACGTTCATGCCGTTCTTCGTGCGCGCCGCCATCATCGCAGTCCAGCAGTGGCCGATTATCAATGCGACGATTGAAGGTGACAGCATCCGCTACCACCGCAATATCAACGTAGGGATCGCCGTCGCTCTTGATTGGGGACTGATCGTACCCGTCCTCAAGAATGCCGGAGACCTCAACTTCCTCGGCCTGCAGCGCGGCATCACCGATCTTGGAGAGCGCGCCCGGAGCAAGAAGCTCAAGCCCGAGGATGTCGAAGGTTCCACTTTCACGGTCACGAATCCCGGCCAGTTCGGTGCCGTCTTCGGTTTGCCCATCATCAATCAACCGAACTCCGCGATCATGGGCGTGGGTGGCATCACCAAGCAACCTTTGGTCGTCACCGACAAAGAAGGCAACGATTCGATCGCCATCCGTTCGGTCGTCCATCTCACGCTTGGCTACGACCACCGCCTCATCGACGGCGCCGTCGCCGACCAGTTCATGGCCTTGGTGAAAAAGACGCTTGAGAATTGGAACGAGGAGATCGGGTAGCGGTTATTGGGCGGAAGGCTCGCTGTTTGCACCCGGCAACTGTTTGCACCAGGAAAATGCGTTTAAGCACATAACCGTTCCGTCAATTATTTTAGAAATTCCATTTTTGAATTGCTCGGGATCAATAATTTCCCGCGCCGCGACCGCGTCTACCGTGGAGATCGCATTCTGCACTTCAATCACCGCTCGTCCCTAGCAGCTCTTGAATCATTCCTCCACAGCTCCAGTGCTGCTTCCAGCCGTGCCTGTCTCTTCCAGTTTGCTGAGCACATCAAGCTGAAAATCCCTTGCCCTGTATTGCGCCACCGCTGACGGTTTCCCCAGGCCTGCACGTTGTCTCTCGCTTAGAAAATCATCTTCGTTCATGACGTTCACAGTGGAAAATCCACGTGCAAGGCCGCCGAATACCTGGAATATTTTGGCGGCGATGAACCGTCGTACAGCCGCAGGAGGTAATTTTGCGTTCGCGCCATGCGGGGAAGGCTAAAAGTCTGAGTGTTGAAACGGCCCAATAGGTTCCGATCATTAGCCTGCCCAAAGCCATAGCCATTTTCCCTGGCCTCAATCCCGCACCCACCTGGGGGGGCACAATTCCGGCATCGACCTCGACTGTCGTTGACGTCACAGCCGTGATCTGCGCGCTTCCGTCAGGTTCAATTGGTAATACGCGCCTACCTGCGTTGTTTGCAGCAACGGCGGCATGTTCTGCAATGGAATAGTGCTTGCGGTGGAGACGTATTCAATGGCTAGCAGTGAGGCCAGGTCGTTCGCGAAACCGATGATGTAGAAGCTTCGATCGCCCGCCGGAGTCGCAATTTCGATTTCCACCGCCCTGACAATCACGGTGAACGATGCCCGGCGCGAAGGAACATTCACCGTGATCGCATCACCGGGAAAGATGTCCTCGGCCGCGCCAGTCAAGAAGTCGCTCCCAGTCGCATAACTGCCTGACCAGGCAGTTCCCACCGCATCGTCCAGCATCGCCAAGGCTGCATTCTCGCAATCTACATCCGTGCGCGCCCGCGGAGTCTTCGTCACCCGCACTGCGCCCCTCGTGCCATCGTCTGAACCATTCTCCAGCGTGACTACGTTCGCTTCATTCTCTACTTGAGCTACCGCCCGTCCCGATCCGCGATAGCTGGCAACAATCAACTGATTTAGCGGTGGCACATACTGTGGAAAGAAGTCCAATGAAGGATCGCTCGTAATGTTGCACGCCGCTCCATCCGAATTAGACCCGACAAGTTGCGTCACGTTCGGCGCGTACTGCGTCGGCGGATTTCCGCTTAAGGTCAGCGGCCCGGTCATCGCACCGCCCGCCGTTGGCAGATAATTTCCCGCTCCAACGGCGGCAATCGAATTATCCACCCAGTACTCAGTTCGCACTTCACCCGGTCCCAACTGACAAACCACCGAGTAGTGCACACCTTGAGGATTCGCTCCCGCATTCGCCGCCGAAGCCACATTCAAGGCGCCGTTCGCGCCTACCGTGACATTCATATCTCCCGCCGCCACCGCGGTTCCGCTTGCAGTCGCAAACTCCGGTCAGGTGATGATCAGAACGCCTTGGGCCAACGTTCCATCCGCCCGGTAAACGGTGTCGATCACATTGGTCATCGTCGGACTGCTTTGGGGAGTAGGCGAAGCCGCACGCGGCGCGGGCCCTGCCACTCGCAACTTCGCATCGGGATAACTCATGGGCTTCGCTGGTTGTCTCGCGGAAACTTCACGCGCTGCCAACCGGACGCCGGTTGTCACCACCGCGACTGCCCGCACCCAATAAAAAAGCCGCCCTGCTGGACGGCATGCCTGAAACATACTTCCTCCTCAAATTCGTCGAAGGATTTTCCTCAAAATCGTCCGTGCAAGAAATCTTCCACGCTCCGCACATAAACCTCGGCAAAGTCCGCAACCGGCCGCCGCCCCTCAATCAGGTCCATGCCATCCTCGACCGTCCAACCCATCACCCCCAGTACCGCCAGCGTCATCATCGGTGCCCGATGCACTCCCGCCGCGCAGTGCACATACAACTTTGCTCCGTCCTCTTCCAGCGCCGCCAGCGCGAATTCCACGCCCCGAGCGAACACCTCAGGCGGCTTGGGCTCAAAATCGTCATCAATCGGATTCCAGCAAACCGAAATTCCGTGCGGCTTCGCCAACGGCGTATCGTCAAACTCGATTTGCATGTCAATGATGTGCGTGATGCCTGTGCGCGATACCGCCGCCATATTATCCGCCGTCCAGATTCCGCCCCCCAAGGCAATCCGATCGGTCAGCCACGTAATGTCCATTCCCATTCTGCGTCTTTTGACGCCGACCTTTCTTTCGGTTGGAATGTCCCACTGAGGATTGTCCCAAGACAACAATCCGCAGCTTTTGCATGCCCAGAAGCCACTTTCCGTAGCTTCTTTGTGTACGATTCCGTTTGCGGCGAAATCGATACTCCAGCCGGACGCTCTTCGCAACTCCGGTTCATTTTACGGCATCCTGCTTTTCCCGGTTCTGTCGCAGCGCTTGCGCGCACACTCCACACAGTAGATTTGCTTTCCACCCAGTCGGCCGCAGCCACAAAGCTCCACAGCGTTCGCAATATTTCAGTTCCAGCGTTAACTTCTCAGCAGCATTGCCTCTTTTCGCTTTCATACCCCTCCTGAAGTCCCGGTCTGTTGCAGACCCTGGCGGTTCTGACGCTCTTGCAGAATTTCTGCGCCTCAGCCAAAAAAGCCCTGCGCTGGTTCCCGCCTTTGTGCGGATACCGAGCGCAGGGCTCGTTTCTCTTACGATGACCTGCTTGGGCTATTTAATTGTGCGTAACTGCGGAAAGCGGAACGCTTCTCAACCGCCTAGCACTCGACAGAAGCGTCACCCGTCAATATGGATCCGGAATGCGGTCGCCGGAAATATCCCTCCTCATAGCCTGATTTCAGAACGCGTCCGTTTTGCACCATCACGCTTAAACTTCCCACTGATGTTCAAAGACTTCAGCAAACGCTCCATTGCCGCGGAAAGCATCTCTGCTTCTCGGACTTTCCGGCGAAATTCAACGAAGTTTTCCCTTCGTTGCAGCTTTCCCGATTACTCATTGCGATTCCATCCCCGACAAATCTTAGTTATAAGACGAGCCGATCGTATAGCTCCTAAGTTTTACAGTCGTTATACCCAATTGGCTGTGGAAAACTTAAGCCGTTTAGCGCAGAGCTATAATGCTCATGCTATACTCCCCTCATGAAATTCCGGGTGCTCCAGGACAACCTGCGCAACACAATTTGGGAGCGAATTGAGGAAGGCGACCTCACCGGCCTCCGTCTGGCACAACAGACGGGATTCAAGCAAGCCCACATTTCCAATTTCCTGAATCGCAAGCGCGGCCTCAGTCTTGAGGGCATGGATCGGGTGCTGGCCGTGCAGCATCTTTCGGTACTGGATCTTCTTGACCCTTCCGAGATCAACAAGCGCGCCTCCATCCTGCCTCCCAGCAATGACGAGTTCCAGAATGTCCTTCTCACCGAAGGCACCATCGCCGCCACTCAGCCCCTCATCACCAGCATGCACGTGAAAGAAATTCTGAAGTTCAAGAAAACATTTCTCAAAAAACTGAAGCCGGAAACTGAAAGCGGCGAGCGCCAACACTGGGAACGCTTCGTAGTCGTTAAAGTGGACGGCCGAGAAGGTATGAGTATGTACCCGCGGCTCCTCCCCGGTGCTACTCTCCTCATCGACCGTCACTACAACTCGCTTAAGCCCTATCGCAAGGGCGAGTTCAATATGTACGCGGTTTTAAAAGACGGTACGTGCACGGTGAAGTATGTGGAGACGGCCGGCAATCATCTCATTCTGCGGCCGCACAACCAGGCTTATCCTATCGATGTGATGACCATGGAAGAGGGCAAGTCTCCCTCTGACTACCTAGTCGGCCGTGTCTGTCACGTCGGGATCGAAACCTAAGGGAATTAGATCCGCCGATCTACTCCGCATTTAAGCTGTCAAACATTTTCCAGAGCTTGTCGGCAGTGGCGCGATAAATCAGGTATCCGCTGCCGGCGTCGGAAGTCTCGCGAAGGAGCAGTTCTCCACGACCATCTCCGTCCGCGTCCACAACGTCAACGAGTTCCATCCGGGGAGCTACGTCCAAGTGGAATTTGTCGGTCACGCCGGAATACAGTTTCCGCACATTGCCGTAGATGTCCGTTCTCGCCACGAGCATTACGCTATACGGCTCCGCTGCAGCCGGCGCGCCCGTCGAGCCCGGAATGCGGGCTTCCGCGCTCAAAATCAACACTGGCTGGTTGGTGAGCCACAAGTCGAAGCCGCTAAATTGAACGTTTTCAAACACCGGCGCCGCCTGCTTTGCCGGTGCCCTGCGGCCACTTGCACCCGCCTTAGGCGTAACCGGATGCGCCAGTATCTGGTTCTTAGCCAGCGCCGTCGCATAAGCTCTCACTTCCTCGCCAGCTGCAGCCAGCATCTGATTGCGCCTTTCTTCCTCTTCCCCCGTTTTCCAGAAAAATTTATAAGACTGCGGATCCGGCCCTCCGGCATCGGAAATTGCCGCCATCATTCGCAGCGGAGCATTATTGCTCGGCGCCGCCGTAGGCAAGGACTCATTCTTTCCCCCTATCTTCGCTGTCGTGTCATCTTCGTCCGATGGCGCCGGGGCCGTTGGCTTGCCACGCCGCAACGTAGGCCGATAGTAGTCTTCCGATGGTTTACCGGCCGCTGGGGTGCCCGACGTCTGCGCTGCCGGCGCTTCCGCCACTGGAGTCTGGCTGGCCGGCGGCTGCCCTGGACCTGCCTGCCCCGCCTGCGTTGGTTGCTTCGCAGTCGGATCGGCCGGCTTGTCCGGAACCGGCGAACTCGCAGGTTTCGGTGCTTCTTGCCCCGGGGACGAACTTGTAGACGAGCCGCTTCCAGCGTTTGGCGCAGGAGCCTGCGCGCCAGCCTTGTCCTGCGATCCTGACCCGCCCGGAGCGGACGATGCGCTTGAATCAGTCGTCGCGGCCGGCTTGGATGTGTCCTTTCTCGTCAAACGCGGAGGCTCATCCCCACGGCTATCTACCCCCACCGGGACGTCCTCCGCTTTATGCGTGGTCTTTGGAGCCTCCGCTCCATGCGGCAAATACGTTCCGCTGCCCACCCAGGGATGCGCGCTGAGCGGTCTTTTGCTGTGTAGCGCGCCGTTGATTGTGAACAATCCCTGCGAGTCCCCGGATTGCTCCGCCTCGTACACAGTGCCCGATTCTAGCGCCATCGGGAAAGGATCCGCCTTGTAAGCACTCGCATCGTAAAACTTGCCGTCGATCAGAATCGCCACGGGAACCAACGTAGCCTTGCCTTTGCCGTCGAACTGCAAAACCCCCAGAGCTCGCGGCCCTTTGCCTTTTTTTGCCTTCTTGTTTTCCTGAGAGGGACTTGTCTCGGGGCTGATCCGCGGCGGTCTGCGCTCTTGCGCCAGACTTCGCACAATTGCCGCTGGAGCTAGAAAAAACATAAGGGCGATGACGAAATGCCCCAATCTGCGGTATAAGGATTTTCTGGAGACAATCCGTCCGAGTCTTGGCTTTTCCAACGCTAAGACTCCGGACGCCGTCTTCAACCCTGATTTCCCTGGAAATGAGACTCTCATGAATATCAATGATAAGGCTCCCGAGTTTACTTTGCAGGACGAGAACGGAAAAGAACTCTCGCTCAAGGGCTTGCGAGGCAAAACAGTAGTCTTGTATTTCTATCCCCGTGCCGATACTCCCGGATGCACCCTCGAAGCCTGCGCCTTCCGCGATACCTACAAGCAGATTCAGAAAACCGGCGCCGTCCTGCTCGGGATCTCCCCCGACACTCCCAAGGCGCAGAAGAAGTTTCAGGACAAATTTAAGCTGCCCTTTTCTCTGCTCGCCGATGCCGACAAGAAAGTCGCCAACGCTTATGGCGTCGTGCAGGAAAAAAATATGTACGGCAAGAAGATGATGGGTATCGCCCGGACCACGTTCGTAATTGGACCCGACGGCAAAATCCAGCACATCTTCCCCAAGGTAAAACCGGAAGGCCATGCGATCGAAGTGCTGGCGTACTTGAAAGAATCGGCCAAGGGCGCGGCTTAGGGGACGTCCACAGCGAAATCAAACCGCAGAAATTGATCTCGTTTCGCGTACTCTATTCTGGCTTCTTGCTTTGTCCAATTCTCCATTACTTTCGCCGATCCGCCCGCTCGAGCGCGTATTCTTCGGCCGCGGTCCACGTCGCGTGGCTCGCGACCTCCTGGGCAAACTGCTGGTCCGTGACCTCGGCAAGCTTCGCCTCGCCGCCCGTATCGTCGAAGTCGAAGCCTACCTCGGCGAGAGCGATCCGGCAGCCCATGCCGCTGCCGGCAACACTCCCCGCACCTCAGTCCTGTTCGGACCTCCCGGCTACGCCTACGTTTATTTCATCTACGGCAATCATTACTGTTTGAACGTCTCGTGTGAGCCCGAAGGCCGAGCCGGGTCTGTACTCTTCCGCGCGCTCGAACCCCTGCTCGGTATTGAGGAAATGGCGCGCGCTCGAAACATCACGCTGGAGAGTCCTCGCGATCTCTACCGACTCACAAGCGGCCCCGGGCGCCTCGCCGAAGCGTTCGGCATCACACGGGCGCGAGATAACGGATGCGATCTCACCACACCCAGTTCCGGATTGTGGATCGGAGAAGACCGCTTTCGCGCCAAAGGTATTCAAATAACTCCGCGCATCGGCATTCGCAAGGCTGCCGACCATCCGCTGCGTTACATCCTGGCCGCCAACCCTTTTGTTTCCAGAAAACCCGCCAGCCAAAACTCAGTCACCCCCCGAATTTGACAACGGGTGTAGACTATTCCCCGGGTTAAACGTGCTAAAAGCCGCAAGGGCCAAGGTATTTGGCCGGCCCCTCTCCCGATTCTTTTCAAACAGAGACTAGAAGAGGACGATGCGATTTTTTCGACATCCGCCTAACAGGCCAGATCATCTTATTGGTTAGGAATTCTTTCTTGCGCCGGTTCGCTCCATTTCGTTCTTTGATCGTCGCCTTGACAATTCTGGCGGCACGACCCGCCTTTTCGCACGGTGTGAATGGGGCCGTCGTTCACCCCGCTGATCCACCCGCTGCCTCGAATATTGTGATCGGCTTCGTCGGTGGGTTCGTCAACCACGACAATCCTCATCACGGCCCGGTTCAACTGGCGCAGCGCATCCGCCAAACCCTTCCCAAGGGAACCTACGTTCGCGTTTTCGAGAACCGCCGCAGAAAAAGTGCTTATGACGTCATCGTCAATTTGCTCGACACGAATCGCGACGGAATACTCTCCGCCGAAGAGAAAGCTCACGCCCGCATCGTCCTGTTCGGCCACAGTTGGGGAGCAGCCGCAGCCGTGCTGCTGGCTCGTGATTTACGGAGCCAAGGCGTTCCAGTTTTGTTGACCGTGCAAGTGGACAGTGTCGCCAAACTCTGGCAGAACGATTCCGTTATTCCGGACAACGTCGCCGAAGCGATGAACTTTTATCAGACGCAAGGCATTGTCCACGGCCGTCGCCAGATCACGGCAGCGAATACCACAAAGACGGAAATCCTAGGGAATTACAGGATTGATTACAAGAAAACTCCCGTCGAGTGCCCGCAAGCCTCCTGGTGGGACCGAGTCTTCACTCCGGGCCACATGCAGAGCGAGTGCGATCCGAACCTTTGGTTGCAGATCGAAACCCTGGTCACGGAGCGCCTCTCTCCTCAAGCCACCTCCGTCGCCATCGCCCCAACGAATCCTCCGCAGTCAACCCGCTAAGCCAAAGCTGGATGTTATCGATAAGCCGCGTCGTACCCACGAATGCGGCAACTGCTACCAGCGCGCCGTGCCTGACTGTTTCGACGGGATCCAGGCTGTCGGCATCGACGATTTCAAAGTAATCGAGACGCACCGATTTTTCCCCGGCAACTTCCTCGCAACCGGCAGCCACCAGTTTTGCGGCGCTGGACTCGCCGCCCTCCCACAATTTTCTAACCCGCATCAGCGAACGATGCAGAACCAACGCCTGTCTTCGCTGTTGCGGATCGAGATAAGCATTCCGTGAGCTCATCGCCAACCCATCTGTCTCACGCACAATCGGGCAGGCTACGATCTCCACCGGAAAGTTCAGATCGGGAACCATGCGGCGGATGATCGCAAGCTGGGCCGCGTCCTTCTGTCCAAAAAATGCCGCGTCCGGTTCAACCGCGTGAAACAATTTCGCGACCACCGTAGCAACGCCACGAAAATGTCCGGGGCGCGAACGCCCATCCAGCTTGTCGCTTAGCCCCTCCACGTCAACCCATGTCACGGCTCCGGTTGGATACATCTCCTTAACCGAAGGAGCAAAGAGCAATTCCACTCCCTCGTTTTCCAACAACTGCCGGTCGCGATCAAATGTTCGCGGATATTTGGTCAGGTCTTCCGTAGGCCCAAACTGCGTGGGGTTTACAAAAATCGACGCCACAACAACGTCGCATGCAGCCTTGGCCGCCCGCACGAGCGACAAATGACCTTCATGCAGCACTCCCATCGTGGCAACAAATCCCAATCGCTTGCCATCGCGCCGCACGCCACGGCCCTCCGCACGCATGTCCCAGATGGTGTCGCAGACTCTCATTGGGTGGGATCGGTCTTTCAGGAGGAGGGGATCCAGTTGATGGCAACATGTGCGCTCTGCAATTCCCCGGCGACCAGCCCGCGATTTCGCCGCAGCGCGATCTTATCTTGCTCAGAACTGGTCGGCTTTGCATCCACCAGCACCGCGACTGCGCGCCCATAGGGCCAAGCCGATGCCGGCAATTGCGCCAGCGTCTTCAAAACTTCTTCTGGCTTCACAATCTGCTCTTCGTTCGCCGCAACTCCAGTGAGCACCCCGACCGACTGAGGGCGGATCACGAGATACGGATTGCTCCAGTGCTTGGTCTCCTGTAGTGACGAGAACTTTGCCGGATCCGCGGGCGAGATGGCCTGCAGCTCACTCTCGGGGTCCGGCGCGGACGGCGTTTTCTCTCCCCCGCAAGCAGTTAGACAATAGCTCGTCGTCAGGCCGAAAACAATCAAGAGAACGGATGCCCAGCTGGCTCGCTGACCCCGTCCGTCAACTGCGCAAGAACTCACCGCACCACCATGGGAACATCAGTCTTTACCGCCCAAACCAGAGCAACCACCCACCCGATCATGGTCCAGCCGAGAAAAAAATTCAGCAGCACAATCGCCGTAATATCCCGTTTGCTCCGGGCGAGAGCAATAATCGATGGCAGAAAATACATCACGAAGCCAAAGCCGAAGAATGGAAGGAAAAACGCTGCTAGAAGCATAAACACCTCCGTCCCCCACTAGGCTAGCACCATCGCAAGCGCTTTGTTAAACCCAGTCCTGCCCTATCCGCGTCGATCCCGCGAACATCCGTGGCCGGAAATTTACCGCACCATCGCCCGCTTCCGCGCCAGCACCGTATCCAATCCGGCCTTCGTTTCTTTGGGCAGATGATAAGACTCCTCATCCGACGGATATTGCAGCGACTTCACGTCCGCGCGAAATGCCTGCACTGCATTGGTTATCAGCGACGCTGCATCGCCGTAGCGGCGCACAAATTTTGCCGGCGGCCCAAACGTCAGATTCACGATGTCGTGGAACACCAGCACCTGCCCATCGCACTCCGGCCCGGCTCCAATCCCAATCGTTGGGGCGCTAATCTCCGCCGTAATCATCGCCGCCACTTCGCGTGGAATGCCCTCCAAAAACACGCACGCTACGCCCGCACGATCCAGCGCCACGGCATCCCGCATGAGTTGCTCGATGCCGCTAAGATTCTTCCCTTGCACCTTGTAGCCGCCCATCACGTTCACCGACTGCGGTGTCAGCCCGATATGGCCGGCCACGGGAATCTCAGCGTCAATGATGCGGCGAATCAGCTCCGCTCGTTTTTCGCCGCCTTCTATCTTTACCACTTCCGCTCCACCTTCTTTCACGAAGCGCGTGGCGTTATCAAGAGCGGTTTTCGGGTCGATTTGATAAGAACCGTAAGGCATATCCGCCAGCAGCAACGCATTCTTCGTGCCGCGCCTCACAGCCTTCACGTGGTGCAGCATCTCGTCCACCGTAACCGAGAGCGTGTTCTCGTAGCCCAGCATGGTTTGGGCAAGCGAGTCCCCCACCAGAATCATCTCAATTCCGGCGTCGTCGACGAGTCGCGCGGTCGCGTAGTCGTAGGCGGTTAAGCAGCTAATGGGTTGGTGATGGCGTTTCTGTTCCCGCAGAGAAGCGGTTGTAACCTTATGGCGAGGCTCGCCAATCGGTGTAAGACTCACTTTGTCCTCCAGTGCCCCTCCAGCTCGGCCGGATAGAGCCTGTTGCGCATCTTCGTGGATGCTAGAGCTATTGTAGCGGTAAACGGGTCGTTCGTCGACAGCGGTTTTTCGCGAATAGACGGGAAAGACCTTAGCGCCTTCCCTACGCCTACGTTGGTATCGAAACAGGCTTTATCCGTTCCGATTTACAGCATTTCGCGGGCAAAAACCCCCGCGTCACAATTGCTATTCTTCGTTCTCGCCCATCTGCTGCGTGAGGTAGCGCTCGTAGCCCAGTTCTCTGATTTGGTGCCTCTGCGCTTCTAGGAAGTCGACGTGCTCTTCTTCGTCCTTGAGCAGTGTCACAAATAGGTCGCGCGAGCCGTTGTCGCCTTCTTTGGTCGCGATGGCGACGGCGTCGTTGTACTGCTTCACCGCGCCAACCTCCAGGGCCAAATCGCTTTCCAGCATTCCCTTCACCGTCCCGCCGACCTTTAACTCCAGCGGCATCATAGACGGGCTGCCGTCGAGAAACAGGATTCGTTCAATCAGCACTTCGGCATGCTTCATTTCGCCAATAGATTGCTTCTTGATGAAATCTGAGAGCTTGTGGTATCCCCAGTTTTCGCACATCTCGGCATGCAGGAAATACTGGTTGATGGCGGTCAGCTCCTCGCGAAGAGCCTTGTTTAGTTCAGCAATGACTTTGGGATTACCTTTCATGGCGATGAGAGTATGGCAGAAGGACGACATACCGGCAAGGAACGTGATCACACCGGGTGTGCCCACAGTTGGCTCAGAACAAAAGCACCCCAGCCTTGTCCATGTGTCTGAAACCATCCGTCGCCCATGCCGCCAGAACCATCAGAGTCGCGTTGTAGCCTACATGGGCCAGAAAGCTTGAGGCCACGGATTTCGTGATCGCGCGTAAGGTGGTGAGCACCACGCCGACCAGAACGATGATCAGCACGGCCGACCAAGACCGGTATTGGAGGTAGTGCATCAGGCCGAACGGCAAAGCGGTCAGAAAAATCCCCCAAGCCGCGCCCATCCTGCGCGCCAGGACCGGATAAAGAAATCCACGGAAGAAAAATTCTTCCATCAGAGGTCCGAGGGTGATGGCGAAGGCAACGGTCAGATAGGCATCCAACGGCCGGTCGAAAAATTGATCGAACGGTGTGCTCTTGGGCATGGGAAGAAATCGCCCTAAAGCGTCGAAGCCGAGCATGAGCACGCCCACGCCCACGAAGCCGAAGCTGCCGAACCCCGGCCAGTTCCAGCGAATGGCTGACCAAAATCGGGTGTGATATTTCCCCTCAAGCAGCAGAAACATGTAGAGGGCCACGGGAATGTACGCCAGAAACTCGGAGAGCAGCGCCAGCGCAGGCTTCTGCGCCACTTCGATCCAACTGCGATGTGGATAGCTGAATTGCTGAGCCGCGAGAAAAATGAGAAGTTGCGTGATGACAGCAACGCCGATTGTGAGGACAGCGATAACCAGGACGTCCCAGCCACTCCAGACGGGGTTCTCGCCAGCTTTCGGCGGGCGAGATATCGGAGCCATCACGAGTGGCGGAAGTGAGTCGGCGGCAAGCGGGGTTGGAGCGGGCAGTTCGCTGTTTAGCGGCGACGGATCAAGCGGATTCTCGAGTGAAGACAAACATATCCTTTCCCTCAACTAACAGCCCAGGACTGGCCATCGGACTTATCTCATGAACGTTAGCTCGAAGTTCTTTTATGCAATGCGATTCTACGACAGTTGTCACACTGGGTCGTTCTTTTCCTCCAAACCACTCATCTTCCAAATACCGCACTCTCCAACGCGGCTGAGCCTCGAAGGAGGCGGTTCGATATCCTGCCAATCTAGTCCGCGCTAGAGAAATAGCCGTGGATGCTCGCGCTTTGCAGCACGTGATCGAACATCGCCCGATACAGCGTCTCCGCATCCGGAGGAAAATTCGCGGCGACGAGACCAAGTGGAGGTCAGTGTCGAGAGCGTACACGGTAAGAACGTAGTCGTGGACGAGGGGAGTAATGTTGTTTGGCGGACAAGGACCATGGTATTCGGCGCCCAGAAAGAAGTCATTGAAAGACTTGCTGGCCGTATGTGCTTCCTGCAATGCCCGCATTTTCGGGCAGCTCCGTTGTCTTGGGAGAGATGTTGTACATTCCCCAATGCGTAAACGACGCCGTGACATCGAAAACAGTTACTACGAAACTGCGCCTACCGAACGGAGCGTGCGTCCACGATAGCTCGGGCGATTGATCTCCGCCGCCAGTAACGTAGGAGCAGAAGCTCGAACCCAAAACCATGCTCAATGGCAACTGGCCGCCATTAGTGAATATAGCGCTGCTCAGCCGAAATTTGTGATGCCAGTCCGAGTCGACCTGCTGATCGGGTTGGCCGCTTTGCTGAGCAAGAGCCGTTGAGAGGGACGTCAGCACGAGGGCTAGACAAACTACATATTTGCTCATAAGGCTCTCCTTATCTTGAGTAGGACCGCTTCATAGAGGATCGACCTTATCCCGCCTCGGGGTCTGGAAGCCGCTGAATTGTTGGGGAGGAAACCAGTGCGGCTTAGAACTCAATTAAACACCACTTTACCGAATGTTGTGAAGCAATCAATCGGAAGGGAAGCATTAAACGCTCCGCTTGCCATTCCCAGCGAAATACCCCGCCAGTGCCTGCCCCGTATACGACTTCTTCACCCTCGCCACCTGTTCCGGCGTCCCTTGTGCCACGATGCGGCCACCTTCTTCGCCGCCCTCTGGCCCCAGGTCGATGATCCAGTCCGCGTTGCGGATCACGTCCAGATTATGTTCGATGATGATGATCGAATTGCCCAGGTCGGTCAACCGGTGCAGCACGTCAAGCAGCTTCTTCACGTCGTCGAAATGGAGGCCGGTGGTCGGCTCATCGAGAAGGTAAAGAGTTTTGCCGGTCTGCCGCTTGCTCAATTCCCGGGACAGCTTGATGCGCTGCGCTTCGCCGCCGGAGAGCGTGACCGCAGATTGACCGAGATGAATGTAGCCGAGGCCAACGTCGACCAGCGTCTGCAGCTTTTGCTTTACTTGCGGAATGTTTTCGAGAATGGGCAGCGCGTCGGAGACCGGCATCTCGAGCAGGTCGGCGATGGAGTTGCCGTTGTACTTCACGGCCAGGGTTTCGTGATTGTAGCGGCGCCCGCCGCAGACCTCGCAGAGGACGTATACATCGGGCAGAAAATTCATTTCGATGCGGCGCTGGCCTTCGCCCTGGCAAGCCTCGCAACGACCGCCGGAAACATTAAACGAAAACCTTCCAGCTTTGTACCCGCGCTCACGCGATTCCGGTAGCATGGCGTAAAGGTCGCGAATCGCCGTGAATACCCCCGTGTAGGTTGCCGGATTCGAGCGCGGCGTGCGGCCGATCGGAGATTGGTCGATGCGAATTACCTTGTCGATATTCTCCGCCCCGACGATCGCTTTGTGATCGCCCGCTTTTTCACGCGAGCGGTAGAGCTGGCGCGCTAGAGCGCGGTAAAGAATGTCATTCACCAGCGTTGACTTGCCGGAACCAGAGACGCCGGTGACAACAGTCATTACGCCGAGGGGAAAAGTCACGTCAAGGTTTTTGAGATTATTTTCCGTCGCCCCAGCAATCGTGAGTGCCGCCCCATTCTTCTGACGACGCTCCGGCCGCATCTCAATCTGCACCTTGCCAGAGATGTAGGCCCCGGTGAGCGAGTTGGGCTCGAGCATGATTTCTTCGGGAGTCCCGTGGGCTACCAGGCTGCCACCGTGACGTCCGGCACCCGGGCCGAGATCGATGACGTAATCGGCGCGGCGGATGGTTTCTTCATCGTGCTCGACCACGAGCACAGTGTTGCCGAGGTCGCGCAGATTTTCGAGCGCGGTGAGCAGGCGGCTGTTGTCGCGATGGTGGAGGCCGATCGAGGGCTCGTCCAGAACGTAGAGAACGCCGCGCAGCTTAGACCCGATCTGCGTGGCCAAACGGATGCGCTGGCCTTCCCCTCCAGAGAGTGTGGCCGCCGACCGGTCGAGCGAGATGTAGTTTAGCCCCACCGCGTTCAGAAATTGCAAGCGCTCCACCACTTCATGCATGACGCGCCCAGCAATCTTTTCTTCGCGCCCAGCGAGTCTGATACTCTGCGCCACTTCGAGGGCCCTCGAAATCGGCAGCGCAGTGAAATCGGCGATCGACATGCCCTTCGCCTTCACGGCAAGACTTTCCGGACGCAGGCGTTTGCCCTGGCAAGCGGGGCATTCGCTTGCCGACATATGATCCATCAGCCACTCCCGGTAGCCTTCGGAAGTTGATTCCTCGAGATTCTGTTTCAGGTATCCGAAGATTCCGCGGAAGCCCGTCTTCCCGCGACCAGACTCGCCATTCAAGAGCAGGTCTTGAATTTTATCCGGGAACTTTTCGAACGGCGTGTTGAGATCGATACCGTGGGCTGCAGCCGTCACTTGCAAACTATGGATCAGTCCCTGCGACGCCGAACCGGGACCAAGCCCACCATCGAGCAGCGGCTTCGACCAGTCGGTGATTACCTTCGCAGGATCGAAATCGTAGCGGCTCCCGAGCCCGTGGCATTCGGGACAAGCTCCATACGTGCTGTTGAAGGAAAACGAGCGCGGCTCTAGTTGCGGCATGCTGATGCCACAGTCCGGGCAGGCGAGCTTTTCGGAATAGAGTTCCTCATCGCCGCCGACCACGGCCACCTGCACCAGTCCGCCGGCTAACTTCATCGCCAGACCGACGGACATTTCCAGGCGATGCTCGATTCCGGGCTTCACCAGGAGACGATCGATCATCACTTCGATAGTGTGGTTCTTGCGTTTGTCGAGATTGAGGTCATCCTCCAGGTTGACGAGTTCGCCATCAACGCGGGCACGGGTGTAGCCGTGCTTCAGCAAGGTCTCCATCTCTTTCTTGAATTCGCCCTTGCGGCCGCGGACGATCGGCGCCAGGATCATGACGCGATCTTCAGGAGTGAGAGCCATCACGCGCTGGACGATCTGCTCGGCCGACTGGCGGCTGATAGGGCGGCCGCACTTGGGGCAATGCGGAACTCCGATGGAGGAGAATAAAAGACGAAGATAGTCGTAAATCTCGGTGATGGTGCCGACGGTCGAACGGGGGCTGCGACTGGTGGTCTTCTGCTCGATGGAGATCGAGGGGCTAAGTCCATCAATCGCATCTACATCAGGACGCTCCATTTGATCGAGGAACTGCCGCGCGTAAGTGGACAGAGTTTCTACATAGCGGCGTTGCCCTTCCGCATAAATCGTGTCGAAAGCCAGTGAGGACTTGCCCGAACCGCTCAGCCCGGTCACAACCGTCAGCGCGTTACGCGGAATCTCCACGTCGATATTTCTGAGGTTATGCTGGCGCGCCCCGCGCACCGAAATCTTAGTGATGGCCATTAGTTTGGGCTGGATAGCCCTTCCGTAATGTCGACAGGTCTACAGATATGTCTGACAGTAGGAATGCACAGCTCTACTCCGTATCTTAGTCGTCAATAGCGGCGCCCGTCAACGAAGGTAGATTGAAGAAGCCGCATAGACGAAAGTTGATTCGGTGGCATCTGAATACTGCAATTTCTTAAGTTTATCTGGACAGGGTGGTGTCGTGATTTCGCTTTTCATGCCTCTGATTCTCTGCGTTACCGTAGTAGCCTCGGTTGGAATTGGTGTCATCGCAGCTTACGCCGCAGTCATCGGCATCTTGCAGGCTTGCGGCCGCGCATCGCAACAACCACCCGCCGAGGCAAGAGCGCGACTGGTTCTCGTTCCTACCCAGAATCACGCCAGCGGCGACTAGGCCCACCGCTCACCTGGAATTCGTTCCTCAGTCCTTCGCAGCTTCCGCTCTACCACTCTGTAATCAGTCAGCGTCACTCTCAGCTTACCGGCGTTTTACGCACGCCAATTTCCACGTGGGACAACTTCCGCAAGATTCGCAAGTTCAGCACTGTTCGACATCGAACATACACAAATGGTCGAAGTTCGTAATACTCCGGGATCACGATGAACAAGGCCGACAATGAGCGCATTCACGAGCTTTGCTCATTGATTGCGTCAGAAAAGGACCGTCGGAAGTTCCTTGAACTGGTCAAGGAACTGAATCGGGTTCTCAGCGCCAAGGAGGAACGTCTCCAGAGCAACAAGCCGCGCGATCAGGATGGCGAGTGATTCGCATGCTGGTACCGACTCAGATTCGTTGGATTCGGTTGTAAGAAAGCAGCGGTATAATGCCACGTTCCACTGGACCTGAAGAATATCTTCTCCGTATATTCGCCTCCCATTTCTCCCGTAAAATACATCGGATCATGGGCCTAATTACAGGCTCCCCGCAGCGGACCGAGGTCCGTGGCCGCATCCAAAGGGATTGACGGAGCTACCTGGTGAAGGAAGACATATCATTAAAAAGCCTACAAGACGGAGCCAGCTAACCACGCTGCCAGCGGGAGAGCGTTCCAACGCAGACGGAGGGGCAGTGAGCAATGTGATCCTGCTGTCATTGCCCGACGAGGAGTACCACCTCCTGCGTCCCCATCTCGAGCCCATGGATTTGCCGCAGCATCACATTTTGCATGGGCCCGGGGACAAGACCGAATTCACGTATTTTCTGAACGAGGGCATGACCTCTATCGTCGCTCTTAGCGGCGATGGTAGAAGTGTTGAAGTCGGAATCGTCGGCAAGGAAGGTATGGTGGGAATGTCGCTGACCGCTGGGCTGCGCCGGGAAATCTTCCGGGCCATCATGCAGATGTCAGGCAGCGGCGTGCACATAAAGTCGCAAGGGTTCCGAAGCGTTTTGCTCGGCACTCCCGTTCTGCGATCGGAACTCAGCCGCTTCGCCCTGATGCAAGGAATGCAAGTGGCACAACTTGCCGCCTGCAATCGATTGCACGAAACCGAGCAACGTCTGGTTCGCTGGCTGCTGATGTGTCAGGACCGCGTCGATTCCAAATTGCTCCCACTCACTCATGACTTTCTGGCGCAAATGCTGGGCACCGGACGGCCCACAGTGTAAGTTTGGCCGCGGCGGTCCTGCAGAATGCCGGACTGATCGAAAACCAGCGCGGAACCGTAAAGATATTGAACCGTAAGAGTCTGGAGGCCGCGGCTTGCGAATGCTACGGAGTCATCCAGCACTTCAACGGAGGGCTGGGGCTTAAATAACTTCGATCTCTGGAACATAGACTGGATCGAGAGTAATTCCCTCATGATTGTTGGCCTTCGAATCGGGTGCCGGCGCAGCCGGACAAGAACCTCGTGTTAGCATTTTGCCAATGATCTTCTTTCGCAGCGAAATGAGTATGGTCCGCACTTGTTCCATCCCGGTTTCATTTCTTGCGCTGACACTTCTGGGCATTTTGTTATCTTCATCCGCTCTGGCGGCGGAGCAGTCTCTTTGGCTCGAGATTCATTCCACGCACTTCACCGTAATCACCGATGCCGGGGAGAAAAAAGGGACGGAAGTCGCGCTGCGCTTTGAGCAGATGCGAGCGGTGTTCGCCATCTTGTTGATGAAAGACCGGCTCAACGAGTCTGCGCCACTGACCATCCTCGCTCTTAAGAACGACAAGAACTATTACCAAAGCGCGCCCTTGCACCAAGGGCAGCCAATCAGCGCCCCGGGATTCTTCGTCCCCGGCACAGATCAGAACTTTATCGTGCTCGACCTGTTCGAAGAGGAATCATGGCGTGCCGTAGCGCACGACTTCGCTCACCTCCTTATGAACTATAACTATCCTCCGGTGGAGGGATGGTTCGACGAAGGCATGGCGGAATATTTCAGTTCCATCCGAGTAGACAACAAACAAGTCGAAATCGGCGGCGACCCGGAAATGACCGGCGTCTTCACCCAGGATCTGCTGCAGAACCAGCACGAGGTTCACAATCCTCCGAAGTCGCTCACCGAACTGCTCGGCGGCCAAGTCTGGCTCGCGCTTCCCGACTTGCTCACCATGAAGCACGACACTTCCACCTATGCTGAAGCCACGCACCACACCCTGTTTTACGCACAGTCATGGATTACGGTGCATTACCTGCTACACGAGAAGAAGCTTCCCGAGACAGGAACGTACTTTGATCTGGTCGAGAACCAGCACGTGCCGGTGGAAGACGCTATTCAGAAGGCGTATGGAGTCACGCCAGCACAATTCGATCAGGCAGTAAAGGACTACTTTCATTCGCTGACGCCACTCTTCACAGCGCTCGATGCATCGAAACAGCCCAATTCCCAGCCCGATCAAAGCCAGGTCTATCAGTTTCCCGCGCCGGTGGGTCCGAACGATAGCGCGATCACCACCAAACCAATGCGCGAAAGTGATGCTAAGTCGCTAATGGCTGAGATAAAGATAAGAATTCCGGAACGTCGCAATGTTGGGCTGCAGGAACTGCAAGCGCTGGCCACCACGTCGGACCCGACTGCTCCCGGTACAGCCAATAACCGGAAAGCCAATAAGGAGCGCGACGACGATGCCCCGCTGGTGGTGGCGACGGGAAATGAAATCGCCCATCGGGCGCTGGCGTGGGATCATCTGCAGCGCGGTGAGTTTGATGCCGCCGAGGAAGAATTAAGCGATGCCGCCGCCCTCGATCCGCGGGACTTGTGGATCCGTTACTATCTCGCGGTGTTGAAGTACCGCGTAGCGCAAGCCAAGCATGCCGACATCCAGGGATTGCCCAACATGATGCAGGATCTACGCGCTGTGCTGGAGTGGTATCCGGAATTTGCCGACGCCTATGACCTGATGGCGATGGCGCGCATGGTGGGCGGCGGTCCAGTCGCGGCCACCCAGGCAGAACACGCCGCCATGCAACTTAGCCCTCGTAACCAGGAGTACGTCTATCACATGGCGGAAATCTACATCGAGGGCAAGCAGTGGGAAGCCGCGCATGCGCTGTTGGAACACTTGAAGACCAGCAGCAATACGCAAGTCGCGGCGGAAGCGCGTGAGCAGTTAGGGCGCCTGGCGAACCAGCAGAAATATGGACTCTCCACCGCCTCCACAACTCCGAAACTCTCTCCCCAGAGTTCCCCTTTTGATGTGCTGGACCAGGACGCCGCAAAGCGCGCGTCCGAGGCGGCGGTGGCCAAAACCGCGGGCGCTGGGGATCAGCGAGCGGCCAAATTTCTTCAGGGCCGTCTGTTGGGAGTGGATTGCTCTCAGTCTCCGGCGGCCGTTCTCACCGTGGCCTCGGGAAAAACCGTTCTGAAGCTGCGCACTCCCGATTACAAATCGTTGCTGCTCATCGGAGCCGATACCTTCTCGTGCGCGTGGAATGATCGCGGGGTGTCAATAAACTACAAGCCCGGCGGCTTGTCGGATGGAGACTTGGTGTCGGTCGAACTGCGGTGAGGTTGACTTCGATTGGCGACTTCCGAATGACCACCCGCGTATCCGTTGCGCGACCTGCAAATTAAAAACCCTCCCGTTTGAAACGGGAGGGCGGCGATTTGTGGGAACGTACTAGGCGCGCACAACATTGCCCGCCTGAAACCCCTTCGGGCCTTTCAGCAGATCAAACTCCACGGTCTCACCCTCATTGAGTGAGCGGTAGCCGTTCTCCTGTATCGCGGAGAAATGTACGAAAACGTCCTCCCCCGTGGAGCGCTGGATGAATCCATATCCTTTCGCCCCGTTGAACCACTTCACTGTTCCCTTCTCTCTCACG